>MDSW01166792.1_pt1 | contig 107390 bp, 101 predicted proteins | sample 811171 | NCBI WGS metagenome assembly MDSW01 (sample SAMN05326641, study PRJNA326480) | marine metagenome | isolation source: seawater | place: Atlantic Ocean: North West | collected 2012 | reverse complement strand
TAAACTTGGGTGGAAGACCGGATTCGAACCGGCGACCTCCTGAACCACAATCAGGCGTTCTAACCAACTGAACTACAACCACCATATTAGGAATGCAAATGTAATTTTTTTGATTATCTCTACAAAAAAAGAAATATAAATTATTTCAAGTCAGAAATTTTATCAATTAAAGGAAGACGTGAAGCTGTAAATCCTTCAGCGTAATCAACACCTGTTAGTCTACCTAAGTCACGTGCTCTATATTCAATACTGTCTAAGAAATTTTTTGTTGAAATTGGGGTGTCATGAACAGTTTCATTACCATTGTAAAATTGAGATTTGAATGCTTTTACAGCACTAATTTTTTTATTAAAAAAGTCACTAATATCAACAACAAAATCTGGTTTTAAATTTTTCCATTGTATATAATGATAAATATTTGTAGGTCGCCATGGATTTTGATCTACCCCATCAAGATTAGTTTTAATTTTTTTTAAACCACTCAAAAAACATGAATCCATAACTAATTTAGCTCCTTTAGGGTGATCAATGTGCCTGTCATCAATTGCATTACATAAAATTAGCTTTGGTCTATATTTCCTTATAATTTCAATTAATTTCATTTGATGATCAATATCATTAGTAAAGAATCCATCCTTAAAATTTAAATTTTCCCTAAACGAAACACCTAAAATACCTGCTGCTTTTTTAGCTTCTGAATCTCTAATTTCTACACTACCTCTGGTACCGAGCTCTCCCCTGGTTAAATCAATTATTCCAACTTTTTTACCGTTAAAAATTTCTTTTGCTAAAGTACCTGAGCATCCTAACTCCACATCATCAGGATGAGCGCCAATAGCTAAAATATCAATATTAAAATCACTCATTATTTACACTTATTTAAAGCTTGTTCAAAATCATCTATAACATCTGGCACATCTTCAATCCCTACAGAAAATCTAATTAAGTTATCTGTAATTCCTTGAGACAATCTATCTTCTGGGGTTAATAAATAATGGGAAGTTTCAGCAGGTGATAACATTGTACTCTCTACACCCGCAAAACTCATAGAAGGGTTAATCATATTCAATGATTTTAAAAATAATTTAGGATCAATTTTTTTATTTAATTCAAATGAAATTACGGCTCCAAAACCATCCATTTGTTTTTTTGCAATATCATGACCTGGATGAGTAGATAATCCCGGGTAATATATTTTATCTATAGATTGACAATCTTTTAAGTAATTAGCTAATTTAACTGCGTTTTTTTGTTGAGCAAAAAATCTAACAGAAAGAGTTTTCATACTTCTCTCCAAAAGCCATGCTGTATAATCGCTTAAGCTTCCTCCAATATTTTTTGATAAATTCCAAATAATCTCTCTGTGTTCAATCGTTGCAGCAATAGCACCAGCACAAATATCACTATGACCGCCAAAATACTTTGTAGCACTCTGCAATATTATATCAATTCCTAAACCATGAGGTTTTTGAATTAAGGGTGTGGCAAATGTGTTATCGATAAAAGAAATTAAATTATGTGCTTTGCATAAATCAGCAATTTCTTTGATATTAATAATTTTTAAGAGAGGATTTGACGGAGTTTCAATGTATATTGCTTTGGTGTTTTTTCTGATTTTTTCTTCAAAAAATTTTACATCTATTCCGTCTGTGAAAGAATATTCAATCCCATATCTTTTAAATTGTGCCTCCACTAAATTTCTTGTACCACCATATATGTCATTTTGTAAAACAATATGATCTCCAGAACTTAAAAAAGCAAGTAATGAGGTACTAATTGCAGCCATTCCAGAGCCAAAAATCATTGCGTCTTCAGTTCCTTCTAATGCAGCAATTTTTTTTGATAAAAATTCCTGGTTTGGAGTAGAACTGTATCTTGGGTATCTATCAATTTCTTTATCTATGTATTCGTATGATGTACCTGGATATATCGGAGAAACAGAACCACCAAATTGTTCATCTTTTACCTGACCAACGTGTGTGCAAATTGTATTTAATCCTTTGAAATTGTTTTTTTCTGACATAAGAAGTTCAATTTAGCGATTATTTTTGATATATTTTCTGTACTTTGGAAATGCTATAAGAGATAAAATAAATATTAAAGAAAGAGAAATCCCTATAAAAACAAAACTAATCTCCTGATCATCTTTTGCATATGAATGAAGACCAGCTAAATAAAAGTTTACTCCAAAATAAGTCATTATAATTGAACCAAATGAAAGTATTGAAGCAACAGTGAAAATAAAGTTACTTTTTAACCCTGGAATAAGCCTCATGTGTAATACAAAAGCATAAATCATTATGCTAATTAATGCCCATGTTTCTTTTGGATCCCATCCCCAATATCTACCCCAACTTTCGTTTGCCCACATTCCACCTAGAAAATTTCCGATTGTTAGCATTACCAAACCAATTGTCATTGACATTTCATTAATTAATACTAATTCTCTAATATTTATACCTAAAATTTCTTTATTTCTCTCATTTAACAATATCATTAAAATTAGAGATACAATTCCTAGGATCATACTGATTGTAAATGGACCATAGCTTCCTACAATAACAGCGACATGAATCATTAACCAATAACTATCTAAAACAGGCACCAAATTAGCTATTGCAGGATCCATCCAACTCCAATGAGCAATCATGAGAATCATAGAAGTTACGAATGTGGTAGAGGCCAAAGCAAGTTCGCTTTTCCTTCCAAAATAAATACCAAATAACATAGTAGCCCAAGCAACATATATCATCGATTCATATCCATCACTCCATGGTGCATGACCAGAAATATACCACCTTGCAATTAAGCCTAGTGCATGAATTATAAAAAGTAGATATGTAGCATATTTTGATATAGAAACTATGCTATTTACATATTTATTTCTGTTGAAAATTTGAATTATTAATGCAATAAATAATATAGAACTTGCATATAAATACCAACTAAACAGGCTTTTGAAAATATCGTACTTATTATATAATATTTCAGCATTAATTTTATTTTTTGATAACATTACATCTGAACCATACTTAATTTGAGTATTAGTGATAGCTGATAGAATATCATCTGCATCTTTAAAGTCTCCGGAAATTTTACCTTCGTTTAAAAAATAGAGATATGTTTTAAAACCTGTATTTATAAAATTTGAATAAAGAGAGTCAATAAGAGTTACTTCATTAAATTTAGTTTTACTGGGTGCAATCCACTTATTATTTTCATCATTAGGAATTGGGAATATCTTAATAGTTGTTCCTTCTAAAGAATTATATAATAAATTAACTCTTTGATCAGTTTCCTTGAATTCTTTTTGAAATGCATTAGGTACTTTAGCTCTATAAGCTTCTTCTAAATATGGAGCTAATTTATAATCCCCTCTTGAAGTAAAAAAATCAGCTAAAGAAACGTGTTTTGATTCTTTAGAAACACCTATAATACTCCTGATTGAATCACCTTTTTTACTCTTTAAGAAAATTAAAGGAACACTATACCATAATAATGGGCTTTCTTGCATTGATAAAAAGACTTGATTTGCGTCAAATTCATTATAATGATCTTTTTTACTTAATTTTCTGATAAGCTCTGACGAATATGTATTCATAGGCATCATTCTACCACCTAAATCTTGAATAACTAGCCTGCCAAATTTATCAGCTTGTTTCTTTGAAGCAATATTTTTAGATAAAATTGAATCAATTATTTCAATTTCTGGTTTAGAAGAATGATTGTGAACTCCAAAACTTTGAGAATTGGTAGATATTGAAAATAAAATTAATAAGCTTGTTAAAATTTTTACTTTGTTTTTTCTTGCAACATCTAGTTGTTTCTTTAAAAAATCAAATCTTGTAAAGCTTGCAAATAATATTACTATCATTCCTATGTAAAGCAATATGTAACCTAGATAGGTTAAAAATGTACCCAAGGAATCATAATTAACAGATAATATTGTACCCTTTTCATCTGGGTCAAAAGAAGCTTGAAAAAACCTATAGCCTTTGTAATTTAATATATTATTCATATAAATTTTATAATCGAAGTTTTCTTCATCAATGACAGAAACTTCACTGGCAAATGATGAATAACTCTTATCCGTTCCGGGATATTTTTCAGCAATAAAATCGTTTAACTTTACACTAAATGGCAAATCATAAACTTTAGAACCATATTTAATCGAAATTTGATTATTAGCAATTTCTATTTTCTTGTATGCATTATTAGTACCTTTTCCACCGATTATTCTTACAGTTTTAGATTCTTCAGGAGTAGTTATTAAAAGTTCTAATCCATCTTGATCAGACTTTAATAATTCAGATTTCTTAACAATATCAAAAACTCCTTTAATTGCGGGTTTTGGAAAAACCAGTTGTTGATTATTTATTATATATCTTGCTCTTAGTTTTAAGGGCTCATTAGTATCTTTATTTAAGGTTCCTTGAGACATATTTGCCATAACCATATATTCACCTTCATAGGGAGAGTTTATATATAAATCCTCGTTATCATCAAAGGTGATATTAACGGCTCCCTCAATATAATTGTTCAAAGTGTATAATGTACCGTGAATGTTTTCTGTTGAACCTTCTTTTAAAAAATGATTATGAGGCATTCCACCAGCTGATTCAACAATTTTTAAGTAATATTCTCCATTTTCATCAAAAACTACATCTTCCTCAGCTCCGTTTATAAAAGCCGTTAATTTAATAGAAATTGGAGTTTTGTTATATGTAGTATTTAACTCAAATTTATTATCTAGTCTAGGTGAAAAATCAACAGCATCCTCTTCAACTCTTCTCATCAATTGACCATTAACTTCATAGTCCCCGTCAATATAAAAAGTTAAATAAGTCTTCTCTGAAAGAAATGAGTTTTCCGTTGCTCCTTCTCTAATACTCATTACCCCTTCATAACTTATATATCTAGTAACAAAAGCTCCAACAAGGATAAAAATCCATGATAAATGCAAAAGTAAAACTGGCCATTTTCTTTTATTAAAAAGATTATATTTAAATATATTACCAATGAAATTTATAACAAATAGCAGCATAATACCCTCAAACCACCACGCATTATAAATTAAATTTCTTGTAAGAGGAGTTGGAGAAGTATCTTGTCCAGCATCCATAAAGGTTCCGATAGCCATTGCTACTGCAAAAGAAATAAACAAAATACCTGTAAGTCTATTTGAAAATAATATTTTTTTTAAGGTATTCATATAGTATTTAATGGGATACAAATTTAATACCATTTTAGATTATTTAATATCTATTTATATTATTTATTTTGTAATTTCTTAGTAATTTATCTTTTATGTTAAAAGTTAGTGTTTTAGGGTCAGGGAATTTGGGATGTCATATGGTGAATTTAATTAATGATTCATCTGAAGTTGAATTAGTTCAATGGTATTCTAGGTCTGAGATTAATCATGAGAAAATCGAAGTTGTTAATGATATTAAAATTTTAAAAAATGCTGAGATTTATATTATATGTGTTAGTGATGATTCGATCAGTGACTTAAGCAATAAATTAATTTTTAACGACAAATTAGTTGTACATACATCTGGAAGTACAGCCTATGAATCTATTAACAATAAAAATAGAAGAGGTGTTTTTTACCCACTTCAAAGTTTTTCAAAAACGAGAAAGCTAAATTACTCAGAAATTCCTATATGTATTGAAGCGGAAAATGATGTAGACTTAAATTTACTTGTTGATTTATGTAATAAAATTGGATGTGGTTTTCACAAAATAAACTTTGAACAAAGAAAAAATTTGCACTTGGCCGCTGTTATAATTAATAATTTTACAAACTATCTGTTTAGTTTTTCTCAAAAAATTCTTTCAGACCAAAATTTAAATTTTGATATTTTAAAACCTTTAATAAATGAAACGGTTGATAAAATTCATAAATTAGACCCTTCTGAGTCACAAACTGGACCAGCAAGAAGGAATGACCAAAATATTATAGATATGCATATTAAAATGCTTAAAGACCCAGAACATCAAAATTTGTATAAGATAATAAGTCAAATGATAAAAAGTAAATATGAAAACTAATTACAAAGAAAATTTAATAAATATAAAAGCATTTATATTTGATATTGATGGAGTATTAACAAATGGTAAACTATTAATTACCGATTCAGGAGAACTACTTCGATCAATGAACGTAAAAGACGGCTTTGCTATGAAGTTTGCTATTGATAATGGATTTAAAATTGGAATAATTTCAGGTGGCACAAATGAAGCTGTAAAGTCAAGACTTAAGAATTTAGGTATAGAGGAAATTCATTTAAAATCACATGATAAAATAATCCATTTTGAAAATTTTATAAGAAAATACCAATTTGATTCTGACAATATACTGGTTATGGGAGATGATATACCTGATATACCAATTATAAAAGCAGCTGGTATAGGAACATGTCCTCAAGATGCTGTCCCTGAGGTTAAATCTATTTGTCAATATGTTTCTAGAAATAATGGTGGTAAAGGTGCAGTAAGAGATGTTATAGAACAAGTAATGAAAATTCAAAATAAATGGATTTAGAAAAAAGAAAGTGGAATAGTAATTATACTCTACTGCTAATAGTTAATTTTATTTATTTCTTGATTTTTTTATTAATCACTAACACTTACTAGTTATGCAATCAATTGATTGGTTTGTATTACTATCCACATTAATTATAATTGTAGTTTATGGGACCTTAAAAACTAAAGGTGCCAAAACAGCTAGAGAATACATACAAGCAGGGAATAACGCAAAATGGTGGACAATTGGGCTTTCAGTAATGGCGACCCAAGCAAGTGCAATTACTTTTTTATCAACTCCAGGACAAGCTTTTAACGATGGACTAGGTTTTGTTCAGTTTTACTTTGGAATTCCAATTGCTATAATAATAGTGTGCGTGGTTTTTATTCCTATCTATCATAAGTTAAAAGTATATACAGCATACGAATTTTTAGAAAGTCGATTTGATTTAAAAACAAGATCATTAACAGCATCACTATTTCTGATTCAAAGAAGTTTATCTGCTGGGATAACAATTTTTGCTCCAGCGATAATTTTATCTTCAGTACTAGGATGGGACTTACTTACATTAAATATTATTATTGGAGGTCTTGTGATAATTTACACTGTTTCCGGAGGAACTAAAGCCGTTAATTACACCCAAAAATATCAAATGGGGATTATAATTATAGGACTAATAATTGTTTTATTTACAATCCTTAATCTACTTCCTGAAAATATAAATTTTAAAAATGCTGTAAAAATTGCCTCATTAAACTCAAAAATGGATGTGCTTAACTTTTCATTTGATCTTGAAAATAGATACACCATTTGGAGTGGATTAATTGGAGGTACTTTTTTAATGTTATCATATTTTGGAACAGATCAAAGCCAAGTTCAAAGATATCTTTCAGGAAAATCTCTGAAGGAAATGCAACTTGGAATGATTTTCAATGGAATTTTTAAAATTCCGATGCAGTTTTTTATACTATTTATTGGAGTAATGGTTTTTGTTTTTTATCAATTCAACTCTTCTCCTTTGAATTTTAACCCTCAAGCTGAAAAAATAGTTTTAGAATCTAAGTATAAAGAATCTTATATTAAATTAAAAGATAAATTGGAAGTCAACTTTAATAAAAGAAATATAATTATAAATGATTTTATTGAGAATGAAGATATTTCTGCTAGAGAAAAAATTAATCATCTTAACAATGAAGAGAAAGATATCAGGAACCAGGCAAAATTAGTTATAGAAAATGCAGCAAAAGAAAAGAATATTAAGATTGAGTCTAACGACAAGGATTATGTTTTTATAAATTTTATTTTAGAAAATTTACCTAAAGGATTAGTAGGTTTATTACTGGCTGTTATTCTTAGCGCAGCTATGTCCTCCACATCTAGTGAAATCAATGCGCTCGCAACAACAACTTCAATTGATATTATCAAGAGAAATTTTAAGACAGTAAATGATCAAAATATTGTTTATTATACAAAACTATTTACATTATTTTGGGGAATTTGCTCTATAGGCGTTGCATGTGTTGCCTTTCTAGCTGATAATCTTATTCAGCTTGTAAATATTATTGGATCAATTTTTTATGGTAATGTTCTTGGTATTTTCTTAATAGCTTTCTTTATGAAAAAAATCAAATCAAATGCTGTTTTCACAGCAGCTGTAATAACTCAGATAATTATACTAATAGCCTGGTGGGGAACCTGGATGCCCTACTTATGGCTAAACGTATTTGGATGCGCTCTAGTAATATTGATTTCCGGAGTAATTCAGCTATTTTCTAAAAAGACAGTTAAAGTTTATTAGTCCACTCAGAAATTGAGTCATTATTCATTTTTATATAGTCTTTATTATCCGCTTCAATAGAAAGTTCTAGTGATTTTTTTGCAACTTTAACAGCATCAGAGAATTGATTATTAGCAGCCATAATTAAAGATTGCTGACGTAATTGATAAAACCTTGGGTTTTCAAACATTTCAATTGCTTTGTTTATCCATTTCAAGGCTATATCAAGGTTGATATTTTCTTGTCTATAATACACTGCGGCAGAATAATAATCCGAAGATGTAGGTGAACCATTCATTACCTCCTTAATACTCTTATTAACTATTTTCCTGGTTGGGACATCTATATTTAATGAAACTGATGTATCATCCCAAGAAATTTTCATATCAACATCATTATTTGAAAGATTGTTAAATGAAATTGTGAAAGATTCTATAATATTATCTTTTTCAATTTTACTTGTGTCAAATTCAGATTGAAAGATAATTTTGCTTTTATCCCAATTTTTTGGAACTCCCCAAATATCTGTATCAGAATAGAAAATTACATTCCAAGTTTCTTTATTAGGAATCGAAAAAATTGAATAAATTCCTGAATTTATTGTTTTTCCATCGATTATTACATCAGTAGAAAAATTAATCTTAGTGCAATTATCAGCACCAGTTCTCCAAATTTTTCCAAATGGCACTACCCCACCAAAAATAACTCTCCCTCTCTTTGAAGGCCTACTATATTGAACTTCTATTTCTGTTAAACCTACCATTTGAGATAATTCTGAAGCAGGACTAGTTCTGGGAGTATTAATTTGTGAATAATTTAAATAGCTTATAAAAAATAAAATAGTAAAAAAAATAGATCTCATATTCGTAAAATAATTTTATATTGAATTAAAGTTTCAAATTTAAACAAATAATAATGAATAAATACATAATAGAATTTTTAGGAACATTTTTCCTTGTTTTAATAATCGGTTTAACAGGTGATCCCTTAACAATAGGTTTAGGTTTAGCAACTCTGATTTACATGGGCGCACACATTTCTGGAGCTCATTACAACCCTGTAGTTAGTTTAGCAATGTTTATAAATAAAGAGATAAACCTTAAAGAAACGGGGATCTATGTTTTATCACAACTAATAGCTGCTGTGTTTGCTACTTATTGCATAATAACTCTTGGTAATGAGGGTTTTTCTGTTATTTCTAATACTGATAATATTCCTAATTTTTTCTTAGCTGAAATTTTATTTACATTTTTGTTAGTTTTTGTAATATTAAATGTTGCATTAAATAAAAATCTTAAAGGGAATCAATTTTACGGACTAGCTATTGGTCTTACTGTAACCGCCGGAGCTTTTTCAGTTGGAGATATTTCTGGAGCAGTGTTTAATCCCGCGGTTAGTTTTGGTGCTTCATTTTTTAGTTTTATTGACCCTGAAATTGGTTCTAATAATGTAGCTTCTAGTGACTTTTTCATTTTTTATCTAATTACAGGATTAGTTGGTTCAGTTATTGCTTCTTATGCATATAAATATCTTAACAGATAAATGCACCTAAACGAAGAACAAATTGAGAACTTAGAGAAAATTTACAGAGTTAACCTGATTAATTCATGCTCAGGATACAAAGCTGCGAATTTAATTGGTACAACCTCAGCTAATAATAATAATTTAGCAATATTTAGTTCAATGGTTCATTTAGGCTCTAACCCACCCCTGTTGGGCTTTTTTCTGAGACCTACTGAAATTGTCCCTAGACATACGTACCTAAATATCAAAGAAAACAAGTATTACACCGTCAATTCCGTAGAAGAAAAATTTGCTGACCTGGCTCATCATACCTCTGCAAAATATGACAGATCTGTGTCAGAATTCGAAATTGCAAATTTGGAACCCGAGTTTTTAAATAAATTTCCTTCACCATATGTGAAATCTTCCTCCATCAAAATTGGAATGAAGTTTGTAGAAGAGATAAAAATCGAATACAACAAATCGAGATTAATTGTTGGCAAAATTGTTGAATTACATGTTAATGATGATCTTATTGATAAGGATGGGTTTTTAAATTTATACAAAGCTAATATAGCCACGATAAGCGGTTGTGATGGCTATTCATTTCCAAGTACAAATGAGCGGAAAGGATACCAAAGGCCTAATAAAAATTGAAAAAAGAATTCTTACCAGAGAAAGTTTGCCCCGTTTGTAATTTTTCTTTTAAATGGAGAAAAAAATGGAAAAAAGATTGGGATAACGTGATTTATTGTAGTAAAAAATGCAGTAAAATTGGAAGAAGTAAACATAATATTTCCTAATCAGTTATTTCAAAAAAATCCTTTATTTGAATACAATTCATGTACCTACCTTGTAGAAGAAAAATTATTCTTTAATCAATACAAGTTTCATAAAAATAAAATTCTATTTCACAGGATTAGTATGTTGAAATATAAAGATTTGATTTCTGATCAATTTCCAAACACCAAGTACATTGAATCTCATGAAGATCAGTCAGATATTAGAATCCTTTTAGACGAATTGATTAAAATTGGGGTGAAAAAGATTAACTATATTGATCCTTGTGATAATTGGTTAAATAAAAGACTATCATCCTTTTCAGAAAAACTTAGCTTAAATCCTCTTAAATCCCCCCTATTTTTAAATTCCAATTCAGAAAATTTAAGGTTCTTCAATCCCGAAAAATCTAAATTCTTCCAAACTAGTTTTTACAAACAACAAAGAAAAAAGTTTAATATACTAATGGAGGACGAAAAGCCTGTTGGTGGAAAGTGGACATTTGACGATGAAAACAGAAAAAAATATCCCAAAGGGAAAACACCACCCAGCATAAAATTTCCCGTTTATGAAAATAATTATTTAGAAAACGGAATAAATTATATTGACAAGTATTTTAAATCCAATTACGGAGATTTAAATATAAATTTCACTTACCCTACAGATCACAAAACCTCAATAAATTGGTTGCGAGATTTTTTAAATTCTAGATTTTTAGAATTTGGTCACTATGAAGATGCTATTGTTAAAAGTGAAATAATTTTAAATCATAGTTTATTATCCCCTTTGATAAATAGTGGATTATTAACTCCCGATTTTGTAATTGAAGAAATAACAAAATTTGCTAAAAAAAATAACACGCCGATTAACTCCTTTGAGGGGATAATCAGACAAATAATCGGATGGAGAGAATTTATAAGAGGAATATACATAGCCAAAGGAACTCAGGAAAGAACAACCAATTACTGGAACTTTGATAAAAAAATGCCATCTGCTTTTTATGATGCAACTACAGGTATTGAGCCAATTGATGATTGCGTAATTAAAGTTACTAAGACCGGATATCTCCATCACATTGAGAGACTTATGGTGCTTGGAAATTTTATGTTTTTGTGTGAAATACACCCAAACGAAGTATATAAATGGTTTATGGAGTTTTTTATCGACTCATACGATTGGGTTATGGTACCAAACGTATACGGCATGAGTCAATTTGCCGACGGTGGATTAATGTCAACAAAACCTTATATAAGTAGTAGTAACTATATTATGAAGATGAGTAATTATAAAAAAAGTAACTGGCAAGAGATTTGGGATGCACTCTACTGGAGGTTTATCTATAAAAATCAAGATTTTTTTAAAGGCAATCCAAGATTGTCTATGATGGTAATTACCCTAAACAAAATGGATAAAAATAAATTAAAAAACCATCTAGAAATTTCTGAAAACTATTTATCAAAATTAAAATGATATTTAACTCAACATATACAGATAAAGAAAAAGAATTAGAAGTTGAAAAATTAATCGGCAAAAAGTATGGTCTAATTAGTTCAATCAGATTAAACGGTGTTGGGTCAAAAAGATTAATTGTTCAGGAAACTAGTCAAAATCTCAAAAAAATCATCATTCAAAAAAGTGACCTAATATATTCAAATATTGAAATCAGATCAGGTGGAGTTATAGTATTTATCGCTGAGGGTTTAAACAGATATTCATGGGTAATCCCGTACTATAAATTAGTCATTTATAAAACCCCAAATTACAGCATTCACTCAGATGGTAATTTTATAAGATTTAGTAATGATCTTAATATCAAAGAAAATCTAAAGTTTTTTAAAAAATTAATAAAACACAAAACACTCCGCAATCATCAACTAAATATTATCTGATTTGAAAAAATTAAATGGCATAGATATTGATAGAATTATAGAAATGGCATGGGAGGACAGAACCTCTTTTGATGCCATTAATGAAACTTTTGGTTTATCAGAATCTGAAGTTATTACTCTAATGAGAAATAATCTAAGATTCTCAAGTTTCAAACTTTGGAGAAAAAGAGTTACTGGTAGAAAGACTAAGCATAAAGCTAAGAGAAACTTTTTACTTGGTAGATTCAAGTGTTCTAGACAAAGAAACATAAGCCACAATAAAATAAGTAAAAGAAATGGGAGTAATAGAAAAAGCAATCGAATTTGAAGGCAGAAAACACGTTTACAAAAGTACAAACGAAAAGATAGTTGCATCGAGAGAGGTCAAAGGCTTAATACTCGACTTAAATGAAATTTACAAGGAAAACAAAGATGCTGAGATAATGGAAATGATGAAAAGATTGACTGTTATTAAAAGAAAAGTTGAAAAAAGACTGAAAGGTCGACAAAATTAATCATGAGAAACATTCTAATTATTGGAGGAACCAAGGGTATTGGTAAGGCAATCGTCGACCAGTTAGTAGATGAGAATACCGTTGTTTGTATGAGCAGAAATTCTACTGAATTTAGTCATAATAACTATACCCATACGACATTTGACTCAACTGTTGATGAATTACCTGATTTTGAAAAGGTTGATACTCTAGTTTATTGTCCAGGATCAATAAATTTAAAGCCTATATCTACTTTAAGTATTGAAAATTTTAGAGAGGATTTTGAATTAAATGTTATTGGCGCGGTTAAAGCTATAAAGAAATATTTACCCGTCCTTAAAAAGGGCGAAAATCCTTCTATCTTATTATTCAGTACAGTTGCAACTAAACTCGGAATGCCTTATCATGCATCAGTTGCTGCCTCAAAATCTGCAATTGATGGAATAGTAAAAACTTTAGGTGCTGAATTAGCCCCTAAGATTAGAATAAACGCAATAGCACCAACGATAACCAAAACTGAATTAGCTTCAAAAATTCTAAGAAATGATAAAGTGGTTGAAAATATGATTGAAAGACACCCGCTTAAAAAAATATTATCTCCGGAAGAAGTGTCTAAGATGGCTAAATTTTTAATTTCTGAAGATGCTTCATCTATCTCTGGACAAATAATTAATATGGATGCAGGAATTGTATCCTTTAAAAGTTAACAAAATGATTAAAATTATAAAAACCATAATTATAACTTTTATTTCACTTGTATATGGCGATTATAACCCATATACCAATAAAAATAAATCTATGCCTATATATGATATTACCATTAACGATATTAAAGGAAAAAAAATCGAATTAAGCGAATACAAAGGCAAATATCTTTTATTTGTAAATGTAGCTTCTAACTGCGGTTTTACAAGGCAGTATCAAGATTTACAAACGTTATATGACAAATATAAAGAAGACTTAGTCGTAGTCGGAGTCCCTTGTAATCAATTTGGAGGACAAGAACCTGGAGATGAAAAGCAGATTTCTATATTTTGTTCAGAAAAATACAATGTCACCTTCCCTATGACTGAAAAAATTTCTGTAAGGGGTTCAAATCAACACCAATTATATAAGTGGCTTACAAGTAAAGATCTTAATGGTAGAAAAACTTCAAGTGTAAAATGGAATTTTCAAAAATATCTAGTTGATAAAGACGGTAATTTAATTGATTATTGGTATTCGCTTACCAGCCCGACCAGTACGAAAATTACCAATTACATTAAATGAGAATATACAGGTTAAAAAAATCTCAAAAGCTACCTATTACTATCGATGAAGCATGGGCCTTTTTTAGTAATCCTGTAAACTTAAAAATTATTACTCCAGATTATATGGGTTTTAATATTGTAAACCCAGAAAAATCAAAAATGTACTCTGGTCAAATTATAAAATATAAAGTTTCTCCCCTATTTAACATAAAAATGAATTGGGTTACTGAAATATCCCATGTAAAAGAAAACAAATTATTTGTTGATGAACAAAGATTTGGCCCTTATAAGTTTTGGCATCACAAGCATATATTTGAAGAAATAAATAATGGAATAGAAGCTATTGATGTATTGGATTATGTAGTTCCATTTGGTTTCATCGGTCAGATTTTTCATCCATATTTAGTTCAACCCAAGCTGGAGGAAATTTTTGATTACAGAAAAAATAAACTCGAGGAAATTTTTGGACAATACCATGACTAAAATCAATATTTTCTGGTTCAGAAGAGATTTAAGAATTGATGATAATACAGCATTATCAGCTGCAAGTATTTCAAAAAATCCGGTCTTACCAATTTTTATATTTGACACAAATATTACTGACAAGTTACCTGTAGATGATAGAAGAATTAATTTTATATATGATCAACTTGTTAAGTTGAATAAAGTATTAATCTCTAATTATAATTCTTTATTAAATGTATTCAAAGGAAACCCTACTGATATTTTTGAAAAACTCAGTTCTGAATTTGAAATTGTTTCTGTTTATGCAAATCACGACTATGAACCCTATGCGATCCAAAGAGACAAAAAAATTAGTGAATCTTTAAAAAACAATAAAACTGAGTTTTTAACCTTTAAAGATCAGGTTATTTTTGAAAAGAATGAAATTGTAAAAAGCGATGGACTTCCTTATGTGGTTTACACACCTTACAAAAATCGTTGGAAGGCTAAACTAAAAGACAACATTACCATTCTTGATGAAAAGTTAATAAAAGATAATTTTTTTAGATTTCAAGAATCCTCTTTAAAGAGCATGGAATCCTATGGTTTTAATGAAAATGACAATAAAATCCAAAAGTATATCCTTGACAGTGAAATAATAAATAATTACCGTCAAAAAAGAAATTTCCCTGAACTAAACGCAACTTCAAAAATAGGACCCTACCTAAGATTTGGTACAATAAGTATTAGAAAAATCATTAAAGGTTTGTTGCAATTTGAAGAACAAACTTTTATGGATGAATTAATCTGGAGAGAGTTTTTTATGCAAATCCTTTTTCATTTTCCGCATACTCAAACTAAAAGTTTTAAATCTAAGTATGATAATATAGTCTGGCTAAACGATATTAAAGCGTTTGAAGCCTGGAAAATAGGAAAAACTGGTTTTCCAATTGTTGACGCAGGAATGCGAGAATTAAATAATACCGGTTTCATGCATAACAGAGTAAGAATGATCACAGCTAGTTTTTTGTGCAAACATCTCCTAATTGATTGGAGGTGGGGTGAAAATTATTTTGCTCAAAAACTAAATGATTATGAAATGGCTAGCAATGTAGGAAATTGGCAGTGGGCTAGCGGATCAGGTGTGGATGCTGCTCCATATTTTAGAATATTTAATCCACATACTCAGATTACAAAATTTGATAAAAAATTAAACTACATAAATAAGTGGCTTAAAATTGACTCGGATGAATATCCTGATGAGATAATAGAGCATAAATTTGCAAGAATTAGATGTCTTGAAACCTATAAAAAGTATTTAGACTAAAATCACTATATTTAAAAAATCCTTTTTTTATGAGTCGTCATTTTATTACAATATTTGTATTTTTTTTAGCTACATCGATTATTTATCCTCAAAAGCTTGATAAAACAAAAAAAAATATTATTTCATCAATCGAAAATCACAAAAGTGAAATAATAAAAATTAGTGATCAGATATGGAAATTGGCTGAATTAGCATTTGACGAGCATAAGTCATCTCAAATTCTTTCTGATTATGCTGAAAAAAATGGTTTTACAGTTGAAAAAGGAGTAGCTGGCATGCCAACTGCATTTGTCGCAAGTTATGGTTCTGGTAAACCTGTGATAAGTGTCCTTGGTGAATTTGATGCACTTCCAGGATTATCTCAAGATACAACACCTGATAAAAATCCATTAATTGAAGGTGGATCTGGTCATGGATGTGGTCATAATATGTTTGGTGCAGCTAGTTTAGCTTCTGCAATAGCGATTAAAGAACAGATTGAAAATGGAGATCTCAAAGGTACTATCAAATTTTTTGGTACTCCTTCTGAGGAAAAATTTTTTGGTAAAATATGGATGGTAGAAGCAGGATTATGGGATGATGTTGATGTAAATATAAGCTGGCATCCTGCAGCATCAACTGAGGCTGATGTTCAAACCTCATTGGCTTTAATTGATTTTAAAGTTGAATTTTTTGGTCAGGCTGCTCACGCCTCAATGGATCCTTGGAATGGAAGAAGTGCAGCAGATGCCTTAGAACTATACACAACTGGAATTAATTATTACAGAGAACATGTTCATCCGACAGTAAGAATGCATTATCACATTCAAGATGGTGGACAGGTAGTGAATGTGGTTCCTGATTATTCAAAAGTTTGGGTAAGAGTAAGAGATACTAAAAGATCTGGTATGACGCCTGTTTATGAAAGAGTTGTTGAAATGGCTGAAGGTGCTGCAATTCTTGCCAATGTAGATTATAAAGTATCTTTAATTTCAGGAATTTACGAAGTTTTAGTTAACAGGAAAGGTGGAGAATTGATGCAAAAAAATTTAGAACTATTAGGTCCTATTGAATATACACAAGAGGAAATAAAGTTTGCAAAAGGTATTCAGGCTTCCACAGGAAAATCTCAATTAGGTTTAGATAGTTCGATTAAACCCTTACGCGAAACACTTGAAAATCCTGGTGGTGGATCAACCGATGTGGGTGATGTAAGTTGGAATGTTCCAAATATAAACCTTGGAGTTACTACAGCTCCGGTGGACACACCCTGGCATTCTTGGGCTGTTGTTGCGTGTGGAGGGATGAGTATAGGTCATAAAGGAACTATTTATGCAGCAAAAGCTATGGCAATGACAATGTCAGACTTATATAAAAATGAAAAATTAATTCAGCAAATAAATAAAGAATTCCTGGAAAGAAAAGGAGATGAAAAATATGTGGCAATGATTGATGGTCCAGCACCAATTAATGATAATTAAACCCTTTCAATTATAGCACCAATAGATTTTAATCTACCATCAATATTTTCATAACCTCTATCAATTTGATCTATATTTTGAATCGTAGATTCTCCCTTAGCAGACAAAGCAGCAATTAACAGGGATATTCCAGCTCTAATATCTGGTGAACTCATTATTGTTGCTTTCAATGAAGATTTAAAATCGTGCCCAATTACTGTTGCTCTGTGAGGATCACAAAGAATTATTTTTGCGCCCATATCTATTAATTTATCTACAAAGAATAGTCTACTTTCAAACATTTTTTGATGAATTAACACACTTCCTTTAGCTTGAGTTGCAACAACTAATATAATACTAAGTAAATCTGGACTAAAACCAGGCCACGGCGCATCAGAAATCGAAAGAATAGATCCATCAATATAATTTTTGATTTCATATCCGTTTTTATGTTCAGGAATAACTATATCATCATTTTCTTTTATAAGCTTAATTCCCATAGACCTAAATACATTTGGAATTACTCCTAGGTTTTCCCAGCTAACATCTTTTATTCTAATATTACTTTTAGTCATAGCAGCTAAGCCAATCCAACTTCCAATTTCGATCATATCAGGCAATACTGAATGTGATGTTCCTCCTAATTTTTCAACACCTTTAATTTTAAGCAAATTAGAACCAGTACCGTCGATAATCGCACCCATTGAAGATAAAAGTTTGCATAACTGCTGAATATATGGTTCACAAGCTGCATTGTAAATAGTTGTTATTCCTTCAGCAAGCACAGAAGCCATCAGTATATTAGCTGTACCCGTGACGGATGCTTCGTCTAATAGGATATATGTGCCTTTTAATTTTTTAGCTTCAACTCCATAAAAATAATTTTCTTTATTGTACGTAAAATTCGCACCTAATTTTATCAATCCCTCAAAATGGGTGTCTAGACGCCTTCTTCCAATTTTATCGCCTCCTGGTCTTGGAATAAATGCTTTACCAAATCTTGCCAATAATGGTCCAACAATCATTATAGACCCCCTTAACCCTTTTCCATCTTCTTTGAATTTTTTGGAATTTAAATAGTTAAGATTAAGTTTATCTGCTTTAAAGCTGTAGGTGTTAGATTTTATCTTATTAACCTTAACCCCTAATGATTTTAACAGTAAAATAAGCTTGTTAACATCAATAATATCTGGGATATTCTTGATCAATACCTCCTCAGAAGTTAATAAAGTGGCACAAATAATTTGAAGTGCTTCGTTTTTTGCACCTTGAGGAATTATTTCTCCCTCTAATTTCACTCCTCCACGTATTCTAAATGCTTGCATACAATTACACTAATATCTTTTTCTGTTTTTATGATTTTTTTTCTGAAATTTCTTGTTAGTATATCTTTTTTTAGATCTTAATAGTAAAGACGAATCTAAAAGCTCTTCAGTAGAATTTCTGATATCAATTTTTGAATCAGATAATTCAAATAAATGATCTAAAATAACCTGATCCTTAACAGTATCTTTATTCCAATTCAAGTAACATTTTTTCATGTGATTAGCTATTGTATAAATTAATGCTTCTTTCATTTCACCATCATCCCAATTTATAGCTTCGTCTATCATAATCTTAATATTATTGCCATAAAACCTATACTTAGGATAATTTTGAGGGTAATTAAGAGGGGCAGGTTTAGCATCTAAAACTTCTTTTAAAGGTTTTTCAAAAGGAGAATCAGCATCAAGTTTAAAGTCAGACATAATAAATAATTGGTCCCATAATTTATGTTGAAAATCTGATACATCCCTAAAATGGGGTTGCAAATTACCCATAACAGAAATAATAGAATTTGCCAATTTATTTCTCTCCTCTTTAGTCTCTCTTGATGAAGCATAATTAATCATTTTTTGAATATGTCTGCCATATTCTGGGATAATTAAATCTTCTCTATTAGTGTTATATTCTAAATTTTTAATCACAGTAATGTATTTGGTAAATTAATATATAGCAAAATACAAAAAATATACACAGATATTATAATAAAATTACATTTTCAATCTGATCAGCAACAATCTTATATTTATCAATAATAAAATCTGGATTTTTTGCAACTATTGTAATTGACACTGATGTGTATTTACCATTTTTAGATTTTTTTATGCTAAAGGTAGCATCAGTTTTATAAAAAATATTTTTTAGTTTATTAATATTTCCAGGATTAGACTTAAAAATAAGTTTATAGATATATTTAGATGGCCAAGAACTAGTATCCTGAAGTAAGTTTTTTAATTTTAAATAGAATTTTTCGTGTTCATTTTCCATAATGGATAACAAATATATTGTTAATTATTTTTTCAGTTTAAACATATTTAACGAATTTTATAAAAAAATCATATGAAGATAGTTATTTCGGGAGGTCCTGGAACTGGAAAAAGTACAATGATAAATGAGCTATCAAGAAAAGGATACAATGTATTTAAAGAAACCTCTAGAGAAATTATAAAACATTATAAAAAACTTGGACACGAACAATTATTTCTTTCAAATCCGATAAAATTCAGTGAAATTTTACTTCAAAATAGAATAAATCAATTCGAAGATAAAATTATATCAAATTCAGAACAATATTTTTTTGACAGAGGAATTCCAGATGTATTAGCCTACCTTGACTATAAGAATTTAGTATATGAAGACTACTTTACAGTTTGTGCTAATAAATATAAATACGATATGGTTTTTATCGCTGAACCCTGGAAGGAAATATATAAAAAAGACAAACAAAGATATGAATCATTTAATGAATTAGTTAGAATCAGTACACACATAAAAAAAACTTATAAAAATCTAGGATATAAATTTTTTATCATACCAAATGTCTCAGTAACTGAAAGAATTGATTATATTTTAAATAAAATTAAATGAATTTAGAAAAGCCCAGTTTAATATTCATGGGTACTGCCAGTTTTGGCATTCCCACTTTAGAAACAATTAATGAAAATTATAAGCTAAAAGCAATCGTTACTAATTATGATAAACCCTCTGGTAGAGGCTTAAAGATAAAGTATTCAGCTATAAAAAATTATGCTATAAAAAAAAATATTTCATATTATCAACCAATAAACTTGAAAAGCTTAGATTTTACTGAAGAAATTAAAAAGCTAAAACCAGATTTTATCATTGTAGTTGCATTTAGAATGATACCCAAAATAATTTGGGAAATACCAAAATATGGAACTATAAACTTACATGCTTCGTTACTGCCTAACTACAGAGGTTCAGCTCCTATTAATTGGGCAATAATCAATAATGAGAAGATCACTGGTGTAACTTCATTTTATATTGACGAAAATATTGATACAGGTGACATGCTTTTGCAAAAAAAAATTGAAATAGACGAAAAAATAAATGCTGGAGAATTGCATGATAAATTACAATACCTAGCTGCAGATGTAATTCAAAAAACAATAGATGGAATTTTAGAAAACAAAATAAAACCCGTAAAACAAAAAGATATTTCTGATTTAAAAACTGCATATAAATTTGATAAAAAAAATACTTTAATAAACTGGGATAAAAATGCAATAGATATATATAATTATATTAGAGGATTAAATCCTTTTCCTGGTGCTAAAACTTTTCTGTGTATTGTAGGTGAAATTATAAAAGAGAAAAATATCACTATTTATGATTCAGATTATTTAATTCAACCTAATAAAGACAATAACGGAAGTATTACAACCACTAATGATAGTCTAAAAATTGCATGTAAAGACGGATATATTGTTGTTAAAGAAGTAAAAATTGAAGGAAAGAAAAAGATGAAAATCAAGGATTTATTAAACGGATTTAAAATTCCAAAAAATTCTTATGTTAAATGAAAGAGATTAAAAAAGGAAAACTACTAATTTCTACACCCAATATCTTAGGAGATTTATATTTTAACAGATCAATAATAATTTTAACGGAAGTAAAGAATGAAGAAGTTGTAGGGTTTATATTAAATAAACAATTAGAATATTCTCTTAGTGATCTTTACGATAGTGTAACAATAAATAATATTAAAGTTCATAGTGGAGGACCTGTTAATCAAGATAATTTATATTTCATTCACAATAAACCTAATCTAATTCACAACAGTTTAAATTTTTATAAAAATCTACACTGGGGTGGCGATTTTGAGAATATAATTAAATTAATTAACAAAAATGAATTAGATAATGGTTGTATTAAGTTTTTTTCCGGCTATACAGGATGGACTTTTGAGCAATTAACAGATGAAATTGAAAATGATTCGTGGATTATACTTGACAATAAAGAAAATATAGAGTTTAATATTGATAACAGTAAATTATGGGGAGATTACATGAAAGAAATGAGCTCTGAATTTAGAATTTGGTGTAACGCTCCAGAGAATCCACAAAGTAATTAGGTTGAACCCAAAACTTTTTTCAAATCAGCAATTTGATTTGTCCACAATAATTTTGACTCCTCTACTTCTTCTTCATCGTCCGCAAAATCAGTGACTATTAAAGATACATCTTTAGTTATTTCATCAAACTGAATTCTAAGCTCAAAATAATAATCTGTTGATTCATCTTCTAACCATTGAAATTGAATCTTTTCATTATTATTTTTTCTTAGTAACTTAGCACTTTCTTCAGAATCATCCCAGAAAAAAATAAATATTTCACCCCTATAATTTACATTATCAGCAAACCATTCAGAAAGACCTGAAGGAGTAGATATATACTGAAATAAAAGTTTTTGAGATACCTTAATCGGAAACTCCATTTCGAATTTAATTCTGTCATTCATAATGAATAATTAGTGTGGTAATATATACATTTATTCTATTTAAAAGCAATATTTTTCAAAATAATTTATTAAACATTTTATTGAATCTAAAAATTTAAATTTTATATTTGATGCCTCTATAAATGGCGAGGTAGCTCAGTTGGTTAGAGCGTCGGATTCATAACCCGGAGGTCACGAGTTCAAATCTCGTTCTCGCTACTATTTTTTCAACTTTTTAATGAGCTTTTCAAGTGTCAAAATTTCTTGAATCCCGGTATTCATATCTTTGATTTTATAATTACATGATTCTTTTTCTTCATCACCATAAAAAATAACATAAGGAATGTTATTTTTATTAGCGTAATTTAACTGTTTTTTAACATTAATCGGATCAGGAAAAAATTCACAATTAATATTATTACTTCGAAGAATGTTAGAGAAATTAATTAAGTCAAAAGAGAAATCTTCTGAAAAATTTAAAAAAATAGCCTGCGTAGAATTGTTAGAATAATCAGGTAATTTATCTAGTTCCTCAAGAACCAAATATAAACGATCTAAGCCAAAGCTTATTCCTATTCCACTCATATTTTTAAGACCGAATATTTCGGTTAAATTATCATATCTACCACCACCAGCAATAGATCCAATAAATACATTTTCTGGTGGTAAAACTTCAAAAATAACTCCAGTATAATAATCAATACCTCTGGCTAATCCAATATCAAAAACCAATTTTGAATTACTCAATTTGTTTTTAGAAAAATAAGAGAATATAAATTCAATTTCAGATAAACCTTGAGAACCTATTTGAGATGAAGAAAAAATTTCGCTTAAAGCCTCTTTGTTTTTATTAAAATCTGCTGATAAATCAATTATATTAAAAACGGAATCAATAACATTGGCCTCAAAATTATCATTTAATAAATTTTTTCTGATATCAATTCTGTCAACTTTATCAATTTTATCTAATTGATTTGTTAATGACAAAAATTTATCTTTACAGTTATAAATTTCACAAATAGCCATAAGAAGCTTTCGATTGTTAATTTTAATTCTACATCCAGATAAATTCAAATCAGTAAAAACCTTTTCAAAAAGACAAATAAAGTCAATTTCTTGCATTAAAGAATTAGAGCCAATAACATCAGCATCACATTGTAAAAATTCTCTAAATCTTCCTTTTTGTGGACGATCTGCTCTCCAAACATTTTGGATTTGAAACCTTTTAAAAGGTATTGAAATGTCATTTTGATTTTGAACAACATATCTAGCAAAGGGGACGGTTAGATCATATCTTAGGGCCTTATCAACAATTTTTCTAGACAAATCGATTAAATTTTTATCCTTTAAATCGGAGATATCTGTGTCCTTTAAGAAATTTCCAGACTTTAAAATCTTAAATATTAGTCTTTCACCTTCATTCCCATATTTATCCAATAGAGTTTCTGCTCTTTCAAAACTTGGAGTTTCTATGGGATTAAATCCAAATTTTGAAAAAGTATCTTTAATTACATCAATAATATAATTTCTTTTATATAACTCTGAAGAATTAAAGTCTCTTGTTCCTTTAGGCAGTATTGGCTTTTTCATTTGTTGATTAAAATTAGTTAAATTAAAAAAAAAACACCTACTAAAGCAGGTGTTTTTAAAATTAGAATTTATAATGGTTCTATTTCTTTTCAGCAACTACTTCAAATGGGAAGTCAAAAATCACTTCACGATGAAGTCTAATTTTTGCAGAATATTTCCCTAATTGTTTTATATTGTTACCAGAAATTATTATTGACTTTTTATCTACATCAACACCGTTTTCTGCAAGTTCTTTTTGAACATTGATGTTATTAACAGATCCAAATAATTTTACTCCTTCACCAACTTTAGCTTTAATTCTAATATCTAATCCTGAAATTTTTTTCTCAAGCTTATTAGCGTCGTCAATTACCTTTTTATCCTTAACAACTTGTTGTTTAATATTTTCTGCTAAGATTTTTTTCGCACTTGGTGTAGCGAGAATTGCAGATCCATTAGGAATTAAAAAATTTCTACCAAAACCGTTTTTAACGTTAATGATATCGTCTTTAAAACCTACACCCTCTACATCTATTTTTAATATAATCTCCATATCGTAAATTTTTATTTTAATAAATCAGCTACATATGGTAACAAGGCTAAATGTCTAGCTCTTTTTACCGCTACAGAAACTTTTCTTTGATACTTTAATGAAGTACCTGTTAATCTTCTAGGTAATAATTTACCTTGTTCATTTACAAACTTTAACAGAAAACCTGAATCTTTATAATCCACATATTTTATTCCATATTTTTTGAATCTACAATACTTTTTAATAGTAGTGTTGTCAATATTTAAGGGGGTTAGATATCTAATTTCACCGCCTTTTTTACCTGAAGCTTCTTCTTGAATACTTGCCATAATTATACTTCTTTTTTATTTAATTTATCTCTTCTCTTCTTTGCCCATTCAACAGCATGCTTATCAAGCCTGACAGTAAGGTGCCTCATAAATCTCTCATCTCTTCTAAACTGTAACTCTAGATCAGAAATAATTGTAGCATCAACAGTGTATTCTAAAAGATGATAAAAACCACTTTTTTTCTTTTGAATTGGATAAGCTAATTTCTTAAGTCCCCAATCCTCTTTAGATATCATTTTTGCACCTTTCGATGTTAAAAACTTTTCATATTTAAGGACTGTTTCCTTTGTCTGCTCTTCAGACAAAACGGGATTAAGAATGAAAACAGTTTCATAATGATTCATTTTAATAATTTTTAAATTTAATGCGTGCAAAAATAGATAATTTTATCATGTTTTGATAATTTTTTCAACCAAATATTAAATAATAGTCTTATTTACAAATATTAACAGGTTAAATATTTAAATTAATAAGGGTCAACATCTACAATTACTTGAACAGACCTATAATCTGAAATTGAGTGAAAAGTAGTTATTGATTTTTTAATAATTTTTTTTACACCTGATAATGAATGCTCTTTTGGTATTTTAATCAAAATATTTTTTTGATACTTATTTCGAATTCTAGAAATATATGGAAACTCCGGTCCAAGCAAATTATTTTTAAAGTATGGTAAGATCCTATTAAAAAACCAACTTGAAGAATTATTAACCCTGTTTAAATCTTTATGTTTAATGGTGATTTTGATAAGTTTTATAAATGGTGGGTAATTGAATTTTTTTCGGTCAATAATCTGATTTTTGTAAAATTTTTTGTAATCTCCGCTAATTATGTGTGAAATAATATTATTTTCTGAATTGTAAGTTTGTATAATAACCTCACCTCTTTCTTTAGATCTTCCTGATCTTCCAGCAACTTGCTGAACTAATTGATAACATCGTTCGTAGGACCTAAAATCAGGAAAATTTATCGAGTTATCTAAATTCATGACCCCAACTAAAGAAACATTTCTAAAATCTAATCCTTTTGTTACCATCTGTGTACCAATCAAAACATCATAATCATGATTTTCAAAGGAATTAATAATTTTTTTAAAACTTTTTTTTCCCCTGGTTGTATCATGATCAAGCCTAATGACTTTTAAATTTGGAAAAAACCCTTTTAGCTCAATTTCAACTTGTTCCGTCCCAAATCCCTTAGAAAGAAAATCTTTACTTTGACACTTATGACAAGTACTGTGAGTTTTTTCATTATATCCACAATAATGGCATCTCAATATGTTTTTCGAATAATGATAAGTTAAACTAACATCACAGTTAACACATCTTGGAGAAAATCCACAATTGTTACATTCAAGCACTGGAGAATACCCCCTTCTGTTTTGAAAAAGTATCACCTGCTTATTACGCTCGACTGAACCACTAATATTTTTTAACAAGGTGTCAGAAAAAAGCCCATGCATATTTCCAGCACGAATCTTTTTAGAAAGATCAATAATATTAATTTTAGGAAGTTCGATATTTCCATACCTTTCGTTTAATTCAACCAGTGAAAATTTATTTGATTCTTCACAATTAAAATAACTTTCAATAGAAGGGGTTGCAGAACCAAGCAACACTTTTGAATTATGAATATTTGCTAAAATCAAAGAAGAATCTCTTGCATGATATCTAGGAGATGGCTCAAACTGTTTATAGGTTTGTTCATGTTCTTCGTCAATAATAATTAATTTCAGATTACTGAACGGTAAAAAAATTGAAGATCGGGCACCTATAATAACCTGTGGTTTTTCGTTTTTCATTAAATCATTCCAAAGCTCCGCCCTTTGATTGATATTTAAACCTGAATGATACACAACAAGATTTTCAGAAAAATAAACCTTAAGTCTTTCCACTAATTGAGTTGTTAAGGCAATTTCAGGAACTAAATATAAGACTTGTTGATTTGAATTAAGGAGTTTTTTAATTAAGCTAATATAAACTTCGGTTTTACCTGAAGATGTAACACCTTTAAACAAAATGACATTTTGCTTTTCAAAAAGAAGATTAATTTTATCAAATGCAACTTTTTGATTGTCACTTAGATTTAAATTTGAAGACCTGATTTTATCTTCAATATAATTTCTTTTCACCTCCATATCATAATATTCAAAAACCTGTTTATCAACCAATTTTTTTATAGCAGAAGAGTAACTTGGTGATATGTTTTTAAAATCAGAAACCTTAATGTGAGAGTTAAACTCTGATTTCATCCTTTGAAAGTATTTATAAATGTTAAGTTGTATTTTGGCATTTTTAAAAAAAAATTCAATATTTTTTTCTTTAAAATCCTTATTTAATCTTACGCATTTAACAAGCTTAGGTTTGTATTTTGAGTAAATTTTTTCATTAACCCTAATTAGTCTCATATTTGACATTTTGGTTATGATAGAAAAAATATTTTTCTTATTAATTATGTCTGAAACATCCTTGATTGAAATTTGACCCTCAATTCTTATTGCTTCAATTATTAAAAACTCAAACTCATCTAACTTGTCATCATCAAAATTCGTATCAGGGTCTAATGTTATTATTGTTTCACTTTGTAGAATTAAATTACTAGGAATTGATGCTCTCATAACATCGCCTATTGAAGTAAAATAATATCTTGACACCCAATCCCAGAACTTTAACTGAAAACTATTTACAATCGGAATTTTATCGATAATTTGGGTTATTGATTTCAAATCATAATCCCCGTGAAAATTTTTATGTATTTGATATGCAATTGAAGTATACAATTTTGATTTCCCAAACGGTACGACTATTCTCATACCTGGCTTTATAAAATCAAATTCGTCTTTTGATATTAAATACGTGAACTTTTGATTAAGGGGAATAGGAAGTATTACCTCAACATAATAACTCATTTAAATAATTGTTTAATTTTAAAATAATATTTTTGAACCAATAAATAGTTAAAACTATAGTTAAAAGAATACCAATATGAATATTAAGCTTCTTTATATCGGAAAAAATAAAAATAGTAATATAGAAAAATTAATAGAAAATTATGAAAGTAAAATTAAGCATTTTATTAAATTTAAGATTCATTGTTTAAAAAATAAAAATAAATCATTTCAAAAATCGTTGATAATAAAATCAGATTCTGAACTTATATTAAAACATATTAATAAAGAAGATATAATAATTTTACTTGACGAAAATGGTAAAGTATACAACTCATTTGAATTTTCAAATTTCATACATAAACAGATGATAAACGGATTTAAAAATATAACATTTGTAGTTGGCGGTGCCTACGGATTCAATAAAGAAATTAGAGAATTTGCTAAAAATAAAATAGCTTTATCAAAAATGACTTTTTCTCATGACATGGCCAGATTATTTTTTGTAGAACAACTCTACAGATCATTAACAATTATTAATAATATTCCTTATCACAACAAATAATGAAACTTGTTTTTGCTACACACAACAATAATAAATTAGATGAAGTTAAAGATCTTCTATCTAATTCTTTTGAAATATTAAGCTTAAAAGACATTGGCTTTAAGGAAGAAATAACAGAAGAAAAAAAAAACAATTATTGAAAATTCAAAAATAAAATGTATTGCTGTTAAGCAAAAAACAGGTTATGATTGTTTTGCTGACGATACAGGATTAGAGGTTGAGGCTCTTGACGGTGCTCCAGGTGTTTTATCAAAAAGATTTGCAGGTTTGAATGCCACTTCAGAAGATAATATTAACAAGCTACTGTATTTGTTAAAAAAAGAAACAAACAGAAACGCTCGATTTAAAACTGTAATTTCGTTAAACATCAATGGATCAATAAAAACATTTGAAGGAATTTGTAACGGAACTATTTCAACTAAGAGAATGGGTAAATCAGGTTTTGGATATGATCCAATATTCATTCCAATAGGAAGTAAAAGGTCTTTTGGACAAATGACTGTTCAAGAAAAAAATATAATAGCCCACCGATCAATTGCAGTTTTTAAACTTGTTAATTTTTTAACAAATCTTTACCAGATTAATGAAATAAGTATTTAAATAAGTATTTATATTTAAAAAATGAAAAGAATTATAATCTTTACAATTATTTTTTTTGTTTTTAGTAACATTATTTCTCAAAACTTATATGAGGTTATGGGAACAATAGTTAACTCAAAAAATAATCAATCAATTGAAAATGTGAATATTGTTAATCTTAATAAAGTTATTGGCACCTCAACAAATATAAATGGAGAATTTAAAATAAGTGCCTCTGTAAGTGATACACTTCATTTCTCTCATTTAGGATTTAAATCAATAAAAGTTAGAGTTACTAATGATTGGATAAACTACAATACAAATACAATTATCGAACTTACTGAGTTGTCATTAGCTCTTGAAGAAGTTGTTGTATATGAAATGAAACTTACTGGTTTTTTAGAAATTGATATTAAACAAGTTCCAATAAATAATAATAACAGATATAGTATTTCTGGACTACCAAATGTTGGATATGAATCAAGTGTTAGACCTACAAGTGCAGTTACTAAGGCTTTAAATGCAATATTTAATCCGGTTGATTTTTTGTATAAAATTTTTGGTCGCGAACCAAATCAATTAAGAAAATTGAAAAAAATGAAACAGGATGATCAAATTAGAAATATTCTTGCAAATAGATTTGATAGAGAAATGCTTATAGAACTTCTTGATATAGATAGAGTTGATTTAGAGTTTTTAATTACGCAATGTAATTACTCTGAAGATTTTATAAATAAAGCAAATGACCTACAAGTTTTAGACGCAATTAGCGAATGTTATGAAGAATATAAAGTATTAAACAGATCTATTAAGAATTAATGTCTGAGTATTTTATTTAAGTTTTAGAAAACCAAAACAAGCTAAAAAATGTAATAATTTAATTAACTTTGCAAAACTAAGAACATAAATTTATGTCTATTTCTAGTTTAAATGCAATTTCCCCAATTGATGGAAGATATTCTTATAAAACAAAAGAATTAAATAATTTTTTTTCTGAAAAAGCTCTTATTAAATACAGGCTAATTGTAGAAATTGAATATTTCATCAGCTTATGTGAATTTAATATTCCTGAGCTTAGAGAATTTGACAGAAATAAATTTGATAAACTTCGTGAAATTTATTTAGACTTTTCAAATAAAGATGCGGCTGAAATTAAAGACATTGAAAAAATTACAAATCACGATGTCAAAGCTGTCGAATATTTTTTAAAAAATAAATTTAATGATTTGAATTTAAAAGAATTTAATGAATTTATCCATTTTGGCCTAACTTCACAAGATATTAATAATACTGCTATTCCTTTAAGTTTAAAAAAAATGTTTGATCATGTATATTATGATCAATTAAATAAGTTAACAGAGTCAATAAAGAATATATCAAAAAAATGGAAAGGTATTTCAATGCTTGCCAGGACTCACGGTCAACCAGCTTCACCTACTAATCTTGGAAAAGAAATAAATGTATTCAGTACTAGAATTGAAGAACAACTCACTTTATTAAAACAGGTTCCAATTGCTGCAAAATTTGGAGGAGCAACAGGGAATTTTAATGCCCATCACGTTGCTTACAGTGAATATAATTGGTTGAATTTTTCAAAAGATTTTATAGAAAAAAAATTAGGTCTTAAACATTCATATCCAACAACTCAAATCGAGCATTATGATCATATTGCAGCAATATTTGATAATTTAAAGAGAATTAATACTATTTTAATTGACTTTAACAGAGATATGTGGCAATATATTTCTATGGATTATTTTAAACAAAAAATCAAAGAAGGAGAAATAGGCAGCTCAGCTATGCCGCATAAAGTAAATCCAATTGATTTTGAAAATAGCGAAGGAAATCTTGGATATGCTAATAGTATTTATGAATACTTGTCTCGAAAATTGCCGGTATCTAGGCTTCAAAGGGACCTGACAGACAGTACAGTTTTAAGAAACATAGGTGTTCCAATAGCCCATACTTTAATTGGCTTTAAATCTACAGTAAATGGGATTAATAAACTAATTGTGAATAAATCCAAAATAAATGCTGATCTAGAAAATAATTGGACTGTTATAGCTGAAGCAATTCAAACTATCTTAAGAAGAATAAACTATCCTAAGCCCTATGAAGCTCTAAAAGAATTGACAAGAACAAATGAAAAAATTGATAAAAATCATATTCATAAATTCATTAACAATCTAAATATTGATAGTTCTATAAAAGAGGAATTAAAAAATATTACTCCAGATAATTTTACTGGAATTCATTAATTTTATTAAATGAATTTTAGCCAAAAAATTTTACTCATAGCCGCAATTTCATTAGTTAATTTCAGTTGTTTTGAAGATGACGATGATCTCGGAGCTTATACAAGTGAAATAAATGATTTTGTTTGGAAAGGAATGAATGCAGTATATTTATATAAACAAGAAATTTTTGATTTATCAAATAACAGATTTGATTCATCTGATGAATATGCTAATTACTTAAATAATTTTGAATCACCTGAAATACTCTTCGAATCTTTAATTTATGAAAGAGAGAGTATAGATAAATTCAGTGTTATAGTCGACAACTATATAGAACTTGAGCAGTTTTTCAATGGATCATCTGTGTCCAATGGAATGGAATATGGACTAAGCTATATTCCAAATTCATCAAATGAAATATTTGGTTTTGTTAGATATGTTCACCCAGGTTCTAATGCAGACATAAATAATATTAAAAGGGGAGATATCTTTAGGGGAATTAATAATACTTTATTAAATATAAATAACTATTCAGGTTTATTATCTCAAGATATTTACATAGTTAATTTTGCAAACTATAACAATTTCAATACTGAAAATATTAATGATGACAGTATTAATTTAATAAATGTAAATATTGAATTATCTAAGCAACCACTTAACAAAAACCCTGTCTATCATTATAATATTATAAATAGTTCAGATAAAAAAATTGGTTATCTAATGTATAATCAATTCGTTTCAAATTATGACAGCTATATTGAAACTATTTTTTCTGAATTTAAATCTAACTCTGTTGATGAATTAATTTTAGATCTTCGTTATAACCCTGGAGGAAGTGTGAATTCAGCTATTTTTCTTTCAAGTCTAATTACTGGTCAATTTCAAAATGAAATTTTTAGTACAGAGGAATGGAACCCTGATATTCAAAATTATTGGTTAAATAATGACCCTGAATATTTAATAAATAGATTCATCTCATCTGAAAATAGTTTAAACATGAGTAAGCTTTACATACTAACCACTAAAAGCTCTGCGTCAGCTAGTGAATTGGTAATAAATTGTTTGAAACCTTATATAAATATTATACAAATCGGGACAACAACTTATGGTAAATACCAAGCATCTGTTACTATTTATGATTCTGAAGATTTTTCAAATCAAAATATAAACACTTCACATAACTATGCTTTACAACCACTGGTCTTAAAAATATTAAATGCTAATGGTGAAAGTGATTATTTTAACGGAATTAGCCCAAACTATGAATTTGAAGAAAGACCATATGAAATGGGTATAATCGGTGAAATTGATGAGCCCTTATTAAACTTTACTTTAGATTTAATTAATTCAAGAAATATAAATGAAAATAAATTAGAAATATTTGGTCTATTCGACGATAATTTAAAATTTGAATATTTAAATAAAGAAATGTATATTAAAAATAAAGTTTTAAAAAATTAATATGAATTTAAATTTTGATAAATCTCAAAAACTTGTATTAATACTTATCATTTTTGGAATAATTTCAAGGATAATCCCTCACCCACCTAACTTCTCGCCTGTTACTGCAATTGCGCTATTTGGTGGACTAAACTTTAGTAATAAAAAAATCGCATTTATAATTCCTCTTTTAATATTAATAATTTCAGATTTTTTCTTAGGATTTTCTTCTGTTAATATAATTGTTTACATATCATTTATTTTAGTTGTATTTATTGGGACAAGGATAAAAAAAATAAGTATTCAAAATATTTTAATAAGTAGTTTTATCTTCTTTTTAGTATCAAATTTTGGAGTTTGGATAATAGGCTATCCAAAAACTCTTAATGGCTTAATACTTTGCTATACAATGGCTATTCCATTCTTTGGGTATAGTATTGCAGGAGATATATTTTTTGGATTCTTATTTAAGTTTTCTTTTAGTCAAATTTCTTCATACATCATTAAAGAAGAAACTGTTTAATCTTCTAAAGGTTTTTCAACAAAGCTGGTGTCTAAATTTAAATTAGACGAACCTGAGATCTTAACGATATCTTTATCAATTTTTTTAAATTCTTTGGTACTGTCATTGTAATGATTAACGGCTGTACCCAAAGTATTTCCAAGCTTATCGTGATAAGTTTTATATGCATTTAGATGATTAGATAGTTTTTCTACATTTTTAATTATGTCATTAATAGAATCCTCGACCTTCATATTATGTAGTGCTTTAACTGTTATTTGAAGCATTGGGAATAAACTCATTGGAGAAACAATCATTACTTTTTTTTCATAAGCGTAATTAACCAGGTCTCTCTGATTAATTTTAAGCGAGCCAACCCTACTATTTAATAGGTCCTGATAAAGACCATCAGCTGGTATGAACATATAAGCATAATCAGTAGTTTTTTCGCTTGGCCTAATATATTTTGAAGTTTCATCAATTCTATTTTTTATATCAGATTTAAATTTTTTTTCTAAATCTGCTAATTCATCCTTGTTATTAGATTCAATCATTTTATTATAATTATCAAGCGAAAATTTTGCATCAATAGGGATTATAAAATCTCCAACTCTTACTATAGCGTCAACAATCTCTTTATTTGAAAAAGAATGCTGCATTTTAAACAATTCTGGTGGTAAAACATTAGCAAGTAAGTTTTCTAATTGAATTTCACCTAGCACTCCTCTTTGTTTTTGATTACCAAGTATTTTTTCAAGAGTTTTCATCTGATTAGCAAAACTTAAAACTTGTTCATTAGTCCCCTTTATTTTTTCAAGTTCTGAAGTAACATCTTTAATTACTTTATTTGACTCCTTAAATTGTTGGGTAATAGATATTGATGAACTTTTATGATAATCATTAATTTGTTTATTAATGTTATTTAATTTTGCTTCAATCTCTCCTCTACTCTCTCTAGAATTATTATCTATTTCCTTTCTAATATCTTGAATTTGAGTATTTAAATTATTTGAAAAATTCATTAAATCTTCTACCTCAATTGAAGATTTTGAAGATTTTGATTTAATTATTAAATAAATCAAGGTAAAAAAAACAATTATAAGTAAAATAATAATTACTATATCCATTAAAACAATTTACAATATAATTTTGATAATAAAAACGAAGTCAATAAATCTATTTACTTAAATACATTTTACGTCTAGAGTATAATTCGTAAAACTTATCATCTTGAAGGTCTTCAATAAATAATATACTCTCACCTGTACTTTTCATTTCAGGCCCAAGCTTTTTATTTACGTTTGGAAATTTACTGAATGAAAATACTGGTTCTTTGATTGCGTAACCCTTATATGTTGGATTAAAATTAAAATCTTTTACTTTTTTCTTACCTAGCATAACCTTAGTAGCATAGTTAACGTAAGGTTCACGATAAGCTTTAGAAATAAAAGGAACTGTTCTCGAAGCTCTAGGATTAGCCTCAATAATGTAAACTATATCATTTGCGATTGCAAATTGTACATTAATTAAACCTACAGTATTTAAGGCTTTAGCAATTTTTTTAGTATGGTCTTCAATTTGCTTAATTACTAAATCTCCTAAATTAAAAGGGGGCAAACAAGCATTACTGTCACCTGAATGAATTCCACAAGGCTCAATATGCTCCATTATACCTATAATATAAACATCCTCTCCATCACATATTGCATCAGCTTCTGCTTCAATAGCACCATCAAGATAATGATCTAATAGTAATTTATTATTAGGTATTCTTCTTAATAGATTTATAACATGTTCTTCAAGTTCTTGCTTATTAATAACAATTTTCATACCCTGACCTCCAAGAACATATGATGGCCTAACTAATATTGGAAAATCAAGCTTATCTGCAACAGCTAACGCATCATCAGCTGATGATGCAGTGTCAAATTCTGGATAAGGAATATTATTTTCTTTTAATAAAGTAGAAAAAGAACCTCTGTCCTCTGCCAAATCCAATGATTTATAATTAGTTCCTATTATTTTTACTCCATATCTATCTAGCTTCTCCGCTAGTTTTAATGCTGTTTGCCCACCAAGCTGAACAATTACGCCCTCTGGATTCTCATGTCTAATTATATCATAAATGTGCTCCCAGAATACGGGTTCAAAATATAATTTATCTGCGATATCAAAATCAGTTGATACAGTTTCAGGGTTACAGTTAATCATTATCGTTTCGTATCCACATTCTGAACTAGCTAAAATACCATGAACGCAACAATAATCAAACTCAATTCCTTGACCTATTCTGTTTGGTCCAGAGCCAAGAACAATTATCTTCTTTTTATCAGAAACTAAACTTTCATTTTCAGAATATACAGAACCATCTTTTGTTTCAATTTCATTTTCAAAAGTAGAGTAATAATATGGTGTAAATGCTTTAAATTCAGCAGCACAAGTATCAACAAGCTTATATACTCTCTTAATGTCCATTTCTATTCTTTTAGAATATACATCACTTTCTAAACAACTAAGTATATGAGCTATTTGTCTATCACCATACCCTTTTTGTTTAGCCTCTAACAATAAATCTCTTGTAATATTATCAATTGAATATTTAGATATTTCATTTTTTAAAATATGTAGTTCTTCATATTGTTTTAAAAACCACATATCAATTTTTGTTAATTCATATATTCTAGTTAAAGGAATTCCTAATTGAATAGCGTCATAAATAACAAAAACCCTATCCCATGAAGCAATCGAAAGTTTAGAAATTATTGTATCATAATCAGTTTCTCCTTTACCGTCAGCACCTAAGCCATTTCTTTTTATTTCTAATGATTGAGTTGCTTTGTGTAATGCTTCTTGAAATGACCTTCCAATACCCATAACTTCACCAACCGCTTTCATTTGAAGACCTAATCTTCTATCACTTCCTTCAAACTTATCAAAATTCCATCTTGGGATCTTAACAATAACATAATCCAATGTTGGTTCAAAAAGAGCAGAGGTTGACTTTGTAATTTGATTTTGCAGCTCATCTAAATTATAACCAATGGCTAATTTAGCAGCAATTTTAGCGATTGGATATCCAGTAGCTTTACTAGCCAAAGCAGAAGATCTTGAAACCCTTGGATTAATTTCAATTGCAATAATATCCTCATTTTCGTCGGGACTAACAGCAAATTGAACATTACAGCCACCCGCAAAATCTCCAATACTTCTCATCATTTTTATAGCCATATCCCTCATTCTTTGATAACAGGTATCGCTCAATGTCATTGCTGGTGCTACTGTGATCGAGTCACCAGTATGAATTCCCATAGGATCCATGTTTTCAATTGAACAGATAATTACAACATTATCATTTGCATCTCTTAACAACTCTAATTCATACTCTTTCCATCCAATAAGAGCTTTATCTATCATTACCTCGTGTATAGGAGATATTTCTAACCCCCTTGTAAGTAATTCATCAAAGTCTTTTTCTTCATAAACAAAAGACGCACCAGTTCCACCTAATGTAAAGGATGCACGAATAACAAGAGGAAAACCAAATTCTTGAGCTATTTCTTTTCCTTTTAAATAAGATGTAGCTGTAGATTGAGGAGCCATAGGAATACCAATATCAATCATTAAATTTCTGAATTTTTCACGATCTTCAGTAATATTAATAGCATTTATATCAACTCCAATTATTTGTACATTAAAATCATCCCAAATACCTTTTTCGTCTGCTTCTATGCACAGGTTTAAAGCGGTTTGCCCACCCATTGTAGGTAAAACAGCATCAATTTGTGGATGTTTCTTTAAAATTTGAACTATAGAAGATGTGTTCAAAGGCAATAAAAAAACATGATCTGCCATGACAGGATCTGTCATTATTGTTGCTGGATTTGAATTTATTAAAATTGTCTCAATTCCATCCTCACGTAATGAACGAAGTGCTTGGGAACCAGAATAGTCAAATTCACATGCTTGACCTATTACGATTGGGCCAGATCCAATTATAAGTATGGATTTTAGTTTAGGGTTTTTTGGCATTGAATTAAAATTTTTTAAATGTACTAATCAAAAAAACAAAAAAAAAGGTGTTACTAGAAGTAACACCATATATTATATTAACAATTGTTAATCATTTTATTTTGGGCTGTTTTCTGATGAAACTGAAAGTTTCTTTCTACCCTTAGCTCTTCTTCTAGAAAGCACTTTCCTTCCAGCAGCACTTGCCATTCTTTCTCTGAATCCGTGCTTATTTTTTCTTTTACGCTTAGAGGGTTGAAAGGTTCTTTTACTCATCTTAAATTATTTTTTGTTTTAAAAACTAAAACTGCGGCCAAATATACAAAGAGTTTTTAGTTAAACAAATCAAATTATTTAATAATTATCAAATTGTTTTTTATTAATTTTATTTCGGAAATTATAATTCAAAACGTCATGTTCAATAAGTATTTAAAATTAATTATTTCAATAATGCTCTTTTCTTTGGCAATTCAACAGTTTATTGATGGGTCTATCGGAACAACTGGAAATGGAATTCTTTTAATTTTTATTTCATTAATTTTTATAATATTATATTTTCGAAATGAGTTTTTAATTTTAGCATTTTTTCAACTAAGAAAACAAAATATGGATGGTGCTAACAAATGGTTAAACAGAATTAGAAATCCTCAAACTTCCTTAACCACTAAACAACAAGGATACTACAACTACCTAAAAGGACTAATAATTTCACAAGAAAATATGAATCAAGCTGAAAAATATTTTAGAACTGCTATCTCGTTTGGATTAAATATGGACCATGATTTAGCAATGGCTAAACTTAATTTAGCCGGAATATTGTTTACTAAAAGAAGGAAAATAGAAGCTCAGAAATTATTAAAAGAAGCTCAAATACTAGATAAAAACGGAATGTTGACCGATCAGATTAGAATGATGAAAAATCAAATGAAAAAAACAAATATCCCAAATCAACATTTTAACAGGAACAACCAAAGAAGAAGATAATTTTAAGTCCTTTCGATTAGTCTAGGAAGATTTTTATTAAACCATTTCGACTTTAAAATAATCATTTCATGTCTTCCTCCCTTGATAGTTATACAGTTTGATATGTTACTAATAGGAAAAACTTTATCCTTATCTCCGTTAATATGTATCAAATCATGCCTGTATTTATCTTGTCTCCAATTTAATAAACTTTTTACAGCCCATTCTAGATAGTAGTCATCCCTTTCGGTAAGATATCTTTCAGCTAGATCAATTCTCTTGTATAGTTTATTAATATTTAATTTCATTGAAATATTAATTGCATTATCAAACATTCCGAAAGGTAAAACATTATTTAGGCCATAATCTCTTGCAATTTTAAAAAGAATGGGGAATTCAGAATGAGATTTTACACTTGAAACTATAATTAATTTTTTAACATCAATAATCTTATCAATTTCTTGAACAATGATACCGCCAAACGAAACACCCAACAAAATAGGATTTTTGTGTTTAATTTTTTTTGAAAATCTATTACAATATTGTTTTAAAGATTCATTTATTTCAGGTTGAATCCAATCTAATTTATGTATACAATAATTTTTATTTTGTAGATTTATATTTTCAAAAACCTTAGAATTAGCAGCAAGACCAGGCATCATATAAATATGGTTTTTAAAATCGGTCATTTATATAAAAAATTTGATTTAGTTTAAATTTATTAATTTTGCAATTAACTTTTTTATAAAGTTTTGTTAATATGGAAATAACCGACAATAATTTTTTAAGACAATTTGAAACAAAAATTGATGGTGGTTTAGCTATAATCGAATATTCGATTCAAGATAGAAAAATTTTTCTTACAAAAATTTTGGTGCCTGAAAATAATGATAATAATCTTTTTGCAGATAAATTTATGTCTGAAGTATTAGATATAATAAGAGACAGAAATATTAGTGTTGTACCCACTGCTGCCCTGATAACAAAGTTTATTAGAAAAAACAGAAAATACAAATCCTTACTACCTGTAGGAATCAGAATATGATAAAAGCTTCTTAGTTTTTTGTTCATTATCAAAATTAATTCTCACAAATCCCTCATCATCAATATTTTCCAATTTAGCATTAATTAATTTATTTGATAATTTAGGATCCCATGGAACTCTTACTTTAACATAATTATCAGTATAACCATGAATATATCCATACTTATTCTCAGACTCGAATAAAATTGATTTATTTTTCGTTAACTGAGAATTATAAAAATCTCTTTTCTTTTTTTCAGAAAGAGACCTTAACATTTTACTTCTTTGATTTCTGACATTGACTGGCACCATATTACCCATCATGGAAGCTTCTGTGTTATTTCTTTCAGAATAAGTGAATACATGTAAGTATGAAATATTAAGGTTCAATAAAAAATTATAAGTTTCCTTAAAATCATCATCTGTTTCCCCTGGAAAACCAACAATAACATCAACACCTACACATACATCATTAATTTTAGAGTGAATATATTTAATTCTATCTGCATAAAGTTCCTTTTGATATCTTCTTCTCATTAGACCTAAAATTTTATTTGAACCACTTTGAAGAGGTATATGAAAGTGTGGCACAAAAAGGTTACTTTGAGAAATAAAATCTATAATTTTATCATTTAAAAGGTTTGGCTCAATGGATGAAATTCTAAATCGATTAATGTTTTTTGTTAAATCTAATTCCTGAATTAAATCAAGAAATGTACTTTCATGTTTCTTATTGCCGAATTCACCTTTACCATAATCACCAATATTAACCCCAGTTAATATAATTTCTTTGACATTTTTAGAAGATATTTTAGATACACTTATTTTGATGTTTTTAAGACTGTCACTTCTTGAAATACCCCTAGCCAATGGTATTGTACAATACGAACACTTATAATCACATCCATCTTGGACTTTTAAAAATGATCTAGTTCTATCATCAACTGAATAGCTACTTTCATATTTATTAACATTATTAATATCACAAGAATAAACAAGCGAATTATCTTTATCCAATAATTGAAGGTATTCAACAACTTTAAACTTTTCATTTGCCCCCAAAACTAAATCAACTCCAGGGATATTCGAAATAGAATTCGGCATAAGTTGTGCATAACAACCGATCACTATATTAAAAGCATTTGGATTAAGTTTTTTTGCTCTATTCAGAATATTCTTAAACTTTTTATCGGCATTTTCTGTAACAGAACATGTATTGATAACATAAAAATCTGCTTTACTTGAAAAATCTGTTAATTCAAATCCATTTCCCGTAAACGTTCTAGCAATGGTAGAAGTTTCAGAGAAATTTAATTTACAGCCAAGAGTATGAAATGCTACTTTTTTATTAGTTGTCATTAGATTTAATATAAAAGGATTGTAAATTTACAACTAATTTATTATTAAAGACAATCAACTTTTGAAAGTTAGAATTAAAATTATATGGATAATATTATTTATAACTGTAATTGAATTTAGTTGTGAAAAAAACAACAAAATCAATCAGGTTAACGTATTTAGATATAATGAACATAAAAATATTAGTTCTCTAGATCCAATATTTGCAAAAGAAATAGCGAATATATGGGCAGTTAACCAACTATTTGACGGATTAGTTGAAATGGACAGTTCAATGAATATTGTCCCATCAATTGCCAAAAAATGGATAATTTCAGAGGACAGTAAAAAATATACTTTTCATATTGATACTAATATTCAATTTCATCCACATCCGAAACTAAAAAATAGAAATGTAACAGCACACGACTTCGAATATAGCTTTAACAGATTAATTAACCCAGAAATAGCAGCACCTGGGGCATGGGTTATGGATAAAGTTAAAAACTTTAAAGCAGTAAACGATTCCATTTTTGAAATCAATTTAAAAATCCCATTTAATGCGTTTTTAGGAATATTAACAATGAAGTACTGCTCGGTTGTACCTAAAGAAGTTGTTGAATTTTATGGAGATGATTTTAGATCAAATCCTATTGGAACTGGGCCCTTTAAGTTTAAGCGATGGGAAGAAAATATAAAACTTGTACTTAGAAAAAATACCGAATACTTCAAAACTAGTGCAAATGGAGAAAAACTACCATTTCTGGAAGCTGTGTCAATTACATTTTTACCAGAAAAACAAAGCGAATTCCTTCAGCTAGTCAGAGGAAATATTGATTTTATTTCAGGTATTGATAATTCATATAAAGATGAAATAATCGATTTTAACGGTAAACTAAAAGAGGAATACAAAAATTATATTTTAATGATGCGAGGACCATTTTTAAATACAGAATATCTTGGATTTTTTATGGAATCAAATAAAAATATAATAAAATCTGATCTGTTGAGAAAGGCTATAAATATTGGATTTGACAAAGAAAAAATGATTAAATATTTAAGAAATGGAATTGGAATTGCTGCATACGGAGGTTTTATCCCATATGGCTTACCTGGTTACACGGAAAAAAAATATTCGAATAATTACAATGCAAAAATAGCTAAACAATACGTAAATGAATTTAAAAAAATAAATGGAGAACTGGCTAAAATAAAACTAACCACTACTAGTAGTTATTTGGTCTTTTGTGAATTCATACAAAAAGAGTTAGAAAAAATCGGAATTGAAATTATTATTGATGTAATTCCAGCATCTAGTCTTAAACAAGCTAAAGCTAACGGAAAATTAGATTTTTTTAGAGCTAGCTGGATTGCCGATTATCCTGATGCTGAAAATTATTTATCATTATTCTACAGTAAAAATTTTTCTCCTAATGGCCCTAATTATACTCATTTTTACGATGAAAAATATGATTACCTATACAAACAATCATTACAGGAAAATAATATGAATAAAAGAATTAAACTATACAAAAAAATGGATTCAATAATAATTTCAAAGTCAATAGTAGTACCGCTTTTTTATGATGAAGTAATTAGGTTTGTTTCTAAAAACATAAAAGGAATGAAAATTAACGCTACAAATTTATTAGATCTAAGAACAGTCAGGAAAAATTAAAGATATTTTTTCATAACTATATTATTTACCTCAAATCCATTTCTTGCATAAAAATTAACTAATGAATCTTTACAGAATAAAGTTATTCTATAGCATTCATTTGCTTTAGCAATTTTGATAAGTTCCTTAACGAGTAAAACTCCAATCATCTTTCCCCTCACTTCAATATCTACAACAATATCCTCTATGTGACCGGCCACAACACCTGTTATCTTATTTTCAATGACTAAGCTACCATATGCAACAATTTTATTATTAAATAATCCAACAATCGAGTTTGAACTGTTGTTGTTTTTAAAATTTTTCCATGCATCATCTAAATTAACCGTTGACACGTCCATTACTTTTAATTGATTTAAAAGAATTAATACTTCATTTAGATCATTTTTTTCGATTTTTCTGAAATTTATTTCTGACATAATTTAAAATAGAGATGAAGATAAATGTATAAAAAAAGCCTCTCAATTCAATCGAGAGGCTTAATAATTTATATTATAAGCACTATTTTTTCTTAAATTTAGCGTATTTAGTCTTGAATTTATCAATTCTTCCAGCGGTATCGACCAACTTGGCTTTTCCAGTGTAATATGGATGTGAAGTTCTTGAAATTTCTAATTTTATAAGAGGATAATCAATACCGTCAACAGAAACGGTCTCACTTGTTTGAGCAGTAGATTTTGCTAAAAAAATATCATTATTAGACATATCTTTAAATGCTACTAATCTATAATTTTCTGGATGTATACCTTTTTTCATTCTAATAATTTTGAGGTGCAAATTTATTGATTTTTTAATATTAAACAATAATTGATGATAATTAATTTAATTTTTTTGGAATATCCTTTTTGTATATTTGATGCATATATACATTTTATATGATAGCTAAACTAAAAAAAAATTCATATGATCTAGGGATTAAACTGGGAACTATTCTCTTTGTAGTATCTGCACTAATTTATATGTATGATTTAAAATTTTTTTATAATGGCGTACAATCATTGGCTTGTGTACCTATTATGTTGGGTTTTGGTATCTACTCAATTTACAAAAACAAAAAATTACAAAATGAAATAATTTCATTTAAAGAATCATTTACAGCATATTTTCTTTGTATTGTCATTGGTTATTTTATAGCATCCATTGGTGATCTTTTAATTTTTAAATTTATTGACCCTGAAGCTGGGAAAATAATTAATGAAGAACTTATGATTCAACAAAAACAAATGGGTGAATTACTTCAACAGGCCAGTGAAGATATTAGTAAACAATTGGATGATATGCAAAAGTATCCTCGTTTCTCATACAGGAATATATTTTTAAATTATATGGTAGTGTTAGTGATTAATGCTATTATAGGTGTATTTCCAGCATTAATTTTTAAAAAAACATAGATATCAATGAATATTTCTGTAGTTATACCACTTCTGAATGAAAGAGATTCAATTAATGAGCTCTCTAAATCTATTATTGAAATAATGAATGTTTATAATTTCTCATTTGAAATAATTTTTATCGACGATGGTAGTAATGATGGCTCATGGGAAGTAGTAGAAAAATTATCAAATGAGAAAAATTTTATAAAAGGAATTAAATTTCAAAAAAATTACGGAAAATCTCAGGCGCTTCACGCAGGTTTTATTAAAGCTGAAGGAAATGTAGTATTTACTATGGATGCAGATTTACAGGACGATCCTAAAGAAATTCCTGAAATGTATAACATGATAGTAAATGATAATTATGAGTTAGTTTCTGGATGGAAAAAGAAAAGATTTGACTCCATATTAGCAAAAAATATACCCTCAAAAATTTTCAATTTTGCTGCAAGAATAACTTCTGGAATTAATCTAAATGATTTTAATTGCGGATTAAAAGCTTATAAAAAAGAAGTAATAAAAAATATAAATGTATATGGTGAAATGCATAGATTTATTCCTGTTTTGGCTAAAAATGCAGGATATAAAAAAATTGGTCAAAAAATTGTAAATCATAAAGCGAGAAAGCATGGTAAAACAAAATTTGGACCTAGCAGATTTTTATATGGATTTTTAGATCTTCTAACAATATGGTTTATTTCAAGTTTTGGCAAAAGACCAATGCATTTATTTGGTTCAATTGGATTAATAATGTTAACTACAGGACTAATATTTGCTGTTTATCTAGGTTATGATAAACTTTTCATAAATACAGCGGCTAGGTTAATAACAGAAAGACCTGAATTTTATATTAGCTTAGCTACAATGATTATCGGAAGCCAATTTTTTTCAATGGGATTTATCGGAGAATTAATGCTGAAGAATATAAATAAAAAAGCTCAATACAAAATTTCTAAAAAAATAAATTTGTGATTAATTTAACAAGCTTATTTATCAGAAAAATAACTTAAATCATAATTTTACATTCATAAACATATATGAGTAAAATAATAATTGAAAATATTAATGAATGGAGTAGAAAACCATTTGATAAAAAAACGATTCAAGAATTAGAAAATCTTAAAAAAAATGAATCAGAACTTAAAGATTCATTCTATAAAAATCTTGAATTTGGTACCGGAGGAATGAGAGGAATAATGGGTGTTGGTACAAACAGGATTAATAAATATACAATTGGAAAAAACACTCAAGGAATTTCTAATTTTATAAACAAACAAAAAAATATTTCAAAAAAAGTAGTAATTGCTTTTGATTGTAGAAAAAATAGTCAAAAACTAGCTGATATTGTTGCTAATATCTTTTCTGCCAATGGAATAAAAGTTTTTTTATTTTCTTCATTAAGACCAACTCCTGAGCTTTCTTATGCTGTAAGAAAATTAAATTGCATTTGTGGAATTGTATTGACTGCTTCACATAATCCGCCAAAATATAATGGATTTAAGGTTTATTGGAGTGATGGAGGTCAAATTGTCCCTCCTATTGATCAAAAACTAATTAATGAAATTAATAAAATTGATTTTACACACATAAATTTTAAAAGTAATCACTCACTAATCGAAATTATAAAAGATGAGTTTGATGATGATTTTATTAATATTTGTCTTAAAAATGGAATAAATGAAAATGTAAATACAAGACATAATAACACAATTGTTTTTACTGCGCTTCATGGTACATCATCTGTAATCATGCCTAAACTTTTAAAAAAAGCAGGTTATTTAAATGCCAGGTTTGAAAAATCTCAAATGATACCAGACGCAAATTTTAGTACAGTTTTTTCACCTAATCCAGAAGATGTTGAATCTATGGATAAGGCATTAAAACTTGCAAAATCTGAAAATGCTGATATGGTTATTGGAACAGATCCAGATGCAGACAGGTTAGGAGTTGCAATTCGAAACCTAGATAATGAATTGGTTTTGGTTAACGGAAATCAGTTAATGATACTAGTTTTTGATTACTTGTTAAGTTTAAAAAGTAAATCAACAGAATTAAATAAAAAATATTTTATTGCATCTACTATTGTATCCACACCGATGGTTAAAAAAATTGCAGAAAATTTTAATATTGATTGCAAATTAAGTTTAACAGGGTTTAAATGGATAGCTAAAATGATAAAAGATCATCCAGAGCAAAAATTTATAGCTGGTGGAGAAGAAAGTTATGGTTTGATGATTGGTGATGAAATTAGAGATAAAGATGCAATTACCGCTAGTCTACTGGCTTATGAGATGATGTCATACTACAAACAAAATAACTCCTCCGTTTTCAACGAACTTATTAAACTTTATTGTAAATATGGGTATTTTAAAGAAAAACTAGTTTCAATAGTTAAAGAAGGTGAAGAAGGTCAAATTGAAATAGATAAATTAATAGAAAAGTTTAGGAAAAACCCTCTGACACAAATTTCTAAATCCAAGGTAAAATATGTTAGTGATTATCTAAATTCTATCAGAAAAAATATAATTTCTCAAGAATCAGAAGTAATAAATTTACCTGAATCAAATGTAATAGAATTTGAATCAGTTGATGGTTACAAATTAATACTTAGACCTAGTGGAACTGAGCCAAAAATCAAAATGTATATTAGTGTAAATTCAAAAATAAAAAGCATTAGTGAGTTTAAAAAGGTAAATTTGATTTTGGATAAGAAATTAAATGAAATAGCAGCCCAAATAAATTTATGAAAACAAATTACTTTAATCGAATTTTTGGATATGCGTGGGTTTTTAAAAAATACTTTATTCTAAACATTGTATCAAATATTTTTTATGCATTTTTTGGAACATTGTCAATGATATCCTTATTTCCTATGTTAAAAGTTCTTTTTAATCAAACTGAACAATTAACAACCCCTCCGTTATGGAATGGAGTTTCAGATTTAGTAAATTATTTTGAAGACTATCTAAATTATTTTGTTACAGTTAAAAAGGCTGAAGGGAGTGATGATGTGTTGATGTTTATGGTAGGAATAATTGTTATTACATTCCTATTAAAAAATATTTTCAATTATTTATCAATGTTTTTTATAACCTACTTAAGAAATGGAGTAGTTAAAAATATAAGAAATGATATTTATAACAGTATTATAAGATTATCTCTTTCATTTTACTCTGAGAAAAAAAGAGGAGACATAGTTGCAAGGATATCCTCAGATGTTCAAGAGTTAGATAACTCATTCTTATCAATTTTTGAATTAATTGTTAAAGATCCACTTATGGTGATTTTCACACTGATATCAATGTTTATAATCAGTCCTAAATTAAGCATATTTGTGATTATTTTTATACCATTATGTGGGTTTGTAATTTCTTTGGTTGGTAAATCTTTAAGAAGAAAATCATTAAAAGTACAAAAAGAACAAGGTCAATTTATATCATTAGTAGATGAGACACTTTCAGGTATGAAAATCTTAAAAATATTTAACGCTGAAAATAAGTTCATAGAAAAATTTATGAATTCAACTAATAGATTTTATAGATTTTCTAACAGTGTTTTAAACAGAAAAAATTTAGCCAGCCCTTTAAGCGAATTTTTAGGAATAACAGCAATTTCTGGAGTTTTATGGGTTGGAGGTATGATGGTCTTGAAAGAAAACTCATTAGACGCAAGTGCATTTATTGTGTATTTAGGATTGGCGTACAATATTTTGACCCCTGCAAAATCTTTAAGTAGAGCAACTTACAAGGTAAAAAAAGCAACTGCTGCTGCTGATAGAATATTTGAAATAATTGATAATAGAACCATTATATCTGAAGAAAAAAATGCAAGAGAAATCAATGAGTTTAACGATAGTATTACAATTAAAAATATGTCTTTTTCATATGAAAATGATAAAGTCATTAATGATTTAAATCTTACAATTCCTAAAGGCATGAATATTGCCTTGGTGGGACAATCTGGAAGTGGAAAATCAACTCTTGCTAACCTAATATGTAGATTTTATGACGTAAATGAAGGAGAAATATTTTTTGATAACATTAATATATGTGAATTGAAAAAGAAATCTCTCAGACAACTAATTGGCCTTGTTACCCAAGATTCCATTTTATTTAATGATTCAATCAAAAATAATATGTTAATCGCAAAGCCAGATGCTACTGATGAAGAAATTATAAACTCTTTGAAAATCGCTAACGCTTGGGAATTTATTAAAATTCTTCCAGGAAAAATTGAAACTAATATAGGTGATTCAGGGAATAAACTTTCGGGTGGACAAAAACAAAGATTAAGTATTGCAAGAGCAGTATTAAAAAACCCTCCTATATTAATTTTAGATGAGGCTACATCTGCCTTAGACAGCGAAAGTGAGAAGCTAGTGCAGGATGCTTTGGATAAGCTAATGAAAAACAAAACATCAGTTGTGATAGCACATAGATTATCAACAATTCAAAAAGCTGATATGATTGTTGTCTTAAATAAAGGACGGATTGTTCAAGCTGGAAAGCATAATGAGTTGATGAAAAAAGGGGGCATATATAGTAATTTAGTTAAAATGCAATCTATTTAGTAAAGAAAATGTATGTGTTTAAAAGTGTGTATAACTTATTAATTTTAGATAATTTCTTTTAATATTTAATACATTAATTTCTTTTAAATTTATTATTCATATTTTATTTAAATAAATGGTATTTTTTTTTGAAACTAACCTTAAAAATATTTTTGCTCTTCAATCTGATGAAAGCTTTTCTAATGAACAAATATCAAAACTAGAATGGCTGTTTGGAAATTCTAAATTTCTGTCAAAAAATCAAATAAAAAATAATTTTATAGGGCCAAGAGCTGCTATGGTCTCACCTTGGAGTACAAACGCTGTTGAAATAACTCAAAACATGGGTATTAATTCTATTATGAGAATAGAAAAATATTATTTGGATGATGATAATTTTATTGATTTTGATCCAATGTTAAATGAAAAATTCACAACCCTAAATCAAGAAATATTTGATATAAATATTGAGCCTGAAAAAATTAAATATATTAAAAATATCAATGATTATAATTTAAAAGAAGGCTTATCATTAAGCGATAAAGAGATAGATTATTTAAACAGTGTTTCTAAAAAGATTAGTAGAAGTTTAACAGACTCTGAGATTTTTGGTTTTTCTCAGGTTAATTCTGAACATTGTAGACATAAAATATTCAATGGTAAATTCATTATTAATGGTAAAGAAAAGAATGAATCACTTTTTTCGTTGATTAAGAAAACTTCAAAAAAAAATCCTAAAAATTTAGTATCAGCCTATAAAGATAACGTAGCATTTATAAAAGGACCTAGAATAGTTCAATTTTCCCCAGAAAAAGCAGATGTTTCTGACTTTTATAAAAACAAAGAAATTGATACTGTCATATCTCTTAAGGCTGAAACTCATAATTTTCCAACTACAGTCGAACCATTTAACGGGGCAGCAACTGGGTCAGGTGGAGAAATTAGAGATAGATTAGCTGGAGGGAAAGGATCTATCCCTTTGGCTGGAACAGCAGTATACATGACACCATACTCAAGAATTAATTCCAAAGATTGGGAAAAAAAAATAATGCAAAGGGAATGGCTATATCAAAACCCATCTGATATATTAATAAAGGCCTCAAATGGTGCTTCTGATTTTGGTAATAAATTTGGCCAGCCTCTTATTAATGGGTCCATTTTAACATTTGAGAATAAAAATATTGATGAAATACAAGCTTATGATAAAGTAATTATGCTTGCTGGTGGAATCGGATATGCTAACAAAGAGCATGCAATAAAAGACACACCTTCAAAAGATGATCTTATTATAATAATGGGTGGTGATAATTACAGGATTGGAATGGGTGGCGCTGCTGTTTCATCTGCTGATACAGGTCAATTTTCGTCAGGTATAGAACTAAATGCAATTCAAAGATCAAATCCTGAAATGCAAAAAAGAGTTGCTAACGCAATTAGAGGAACCATTGAAAATAAAAATAACTGTATTGTATCAATTCATGATCACGGAGCAGGCGGGCATTTAAATTGTTTGACAGAACTGGTTGAAGAAACCGGTGGAATTATAGAATTAGACAAATTACCTATTGGAGACCCTACATTATCAAATAAAGAAATAATTGGTAATGAGTCTCAGGAAAGAATGGGTTTAATAGTCAAAAAAGAAAATATTGAAGAGTTTATCAGGATATGCGAAAGAGAAAAGGCTCCTATTTATATTGTTGGAAAAGTAAAAGATGATAATCATTTTGAAATATATTCTAAAAAGTCAAATAAAAGCTGTGTAAATCTTAACCTAAAACATTTTTTTGGAAGTTCTCCAGAAACAATACTCAAAGACACTGTTATTAATAAAACTTATGAAAAGATTAATTACAGTCAGAAGAAAGTGCATAGTTATCTTGAAGATTTATTTAGTCTTGAAGCAGTTGGATGTAAAGACTGGTTGACAAATAAAGTTGATAGATGCGTTGGAGGAAAAGTAGCGAAACAGCAATGTGTTGGTGAACTACAATTACCATTAAATAACTGTGGAGTGATTGCATTAGACTTTGTAAATAATCAAGGTATTGCAACTTCAATTGGCCACTCTCCTATATCAGGACTAATCAACCCAAAAGCAGGAAGTAAAAATAGTATTGCTGAAGCTTTAACAAATATAATCTGGGCTCCAATAAAAGGAAATATTAGTGGTTTATCTCTTTCTGCAAATTGGATGTGGCCTTGTAAAAACAAAGGTGAAGATGCAAGACTTTACAAAGCTGTTGAATCAGTTTCTGAATTTGCTATTGATTTAGGAATTAATATTCCAACTGGAAAAGATTCACTCTCAATGAATCAAAAATATAAAGATAAAGAGGTGAAATCTCCTGGAACTGTAATTATCTCAGCTACAGGTCATTGTGAGGATATTAATAAAGTTATTGAACCTGTATTTAAAAAAAACTACGGTTCAATTTATTATTTAAATTTATCTCAAGACGAGTATAAATTAGGAGGTTCATCTTTTTCTCAAATCACTGGTAATATTGGTATTGATACTCCAACAATTAAAAATTCTGATTTTTTCAAAAAAACATTTAATGTGATACAGGACATGATAAGAAAAGATCACATTGTTGCAGGTCACGATATAGGATCTGGAGGGCTTATTACTAGTTTATTAGAGATGTGTTTTCCTAGCGTAAATGTTTCGGCTAATATTAACCTGTCTTCTCTAAATGAAAATGATACAATTAAACTATTATTTTCTGAAAATTGTGGAGTGATTCTTCAATCTAATTCAAATGAAGTTGAAAAAATATTTAAAAATCATTCTATCAAATTTTATAAAATTGGAGAAGTCAATTCAGGAAATAGATTAAATTTAATTAATAATGACCAAGAGTTAATTTTTGACATTCCAAAATACAGAGATATCTGGTTTTATACATCCACTTTACTAGATAAAAAACAATCTGCAAATAACCTAGCTGAAACAAGATTTAATAATTATAAAAATCAGCCTTTAAATTTTAAATTCCCAAAAAAATTTAGTGGTGAAATAAGTTTAATTAGAAAATTTATAAAACCCAAAGCTGCAGTTTTAAGAGAAAAAGGAAGTAATAGTGAAAGAGAATTAGCAAATGCTTTGTTCATGGCTGGATTTAATGTTAAGGATATTCATATGACCGACCTAATTTCAGGCAGAGAAAGTCTAGATGATATACAATTTTTAGGAGCAGTTGGAGGATTCTCCAATTCAGATGTATTAGGCTCAGCTAAAGGGTGGGCAGGTTCATTTAAATATAACGAAAAGGCTAAAAATACATTAATAAACTTTTTTAAAAGGGACGACACTTTATCAATTGGTATATGTAACGGTTGTCAATTATTTATGGAATTGGACCTCATATATCCCGGGCATAAAAATCATGGAAAGATGACCTATAATAATTCCCAAAAACACGAAAGTAATTTTACTTCTGTTAAAATCAAAAAAAATAACTCAATCATGTTAAATTCATTTGAAAATCTAAATCTTGGTGTATGGATTAGTCATGGTGAAGGTAAATTTCAATTACCTTATAATGAAAGTGATTATAATATAATTGCAAATTATTCTTATGATGAATATCCATCAAATCCGAACGGATCTGATTATAATACTGCAATGATGTGTAGTGTTGACGGAAAACATCTTGTAACCATGCCTCATATAGAAAGATCAATTTTTAAATGGAATTGGGCATATTATCCTGATAAAAGAAATGATAAAGTTAGTCCATGGATAAAGGCTTTTATAAATGCAAGAGATTGGATTTTAAATATTAATAGCATTTCGGAATAATATTTGTGTTTAGTTATAAAAAAATTTACATGTATAAAAACTTTTTTACAATCGTATTTATTATTAATTCTTACCATTGCATTAGTCAAATAAATGAAAAATTTCATAAAGTTAAATTAAATTATACAACTCAAGATGAGTTATTAAACCTCGCAAATCAAGGTGTAGCTATTGACCATGGATTAAATAAAAAAAATCATTTTTTTATTTCTGATTTTTCTGAAAGTGAAATTGAAAAAATTAAGTATTTAAATTTTGATTATGAAATTTTAATTAATGATGTTACTAATTTTTATAATGAAAGAAACAGGACAAGACAAAAAACCAATTCAAATGAATATTGCGAAGAAAATGATGAAAATTTTACAACACCTGAAAATTATGATTTTAAACAAGCTGATGATTTTGGTGGCTTTTACACCTACAATGAAATGCTAAGTGAATTAGATGATATGCATAATTTATACCCAAATTTAATTTCATCAAGAAGTGATATTAGAGACCCAGACTATTCTGAAAATCCACATATACATGAAACATATGAAGGTAGATTTTTACAATGGGTAAAAATTTCAGATAACCCAAATATTTCAGAAAGCGAACCGCAAATACTTTACACTGCTCTTCACCACGCAAGAGAACCGGCATCTCTACAGCAGTTAATATATTTTATGTGGTATTTATTAGAAAATTATGATGCTAATGATAGCATCAAGCAAATCATTGATAATTCTGAATTATTCTTCATTCCTTGTGTAAATCCTGATGGATATATATATAACGAGACTACTGAACCAAACGGAGGAGGTATGTGGAGAAAAAATAGAAGAGACTCTCATGGTGTAGACAACAACCGAAATTATTCATTTATAGATGAAAATGGAAATGAAGTTTGGAATACTTCAGGAACCTCAAATAATCCTAATAATAACACTTATGCTGGAGATGGACCATTTTCAGAATCTGAAAATAGAGCGGTCAGATATTTTATAGAATCAAATAATTTTAGAATTGCTCTCAACAATCACACATACGGAAACCTACTTCTCTACCCTTATGGCTATGATTACAATCAGCCAACCGAAGATAATAATATTTATGAATTTATTTCTGAAGCATTAGTTTCCGAAAATAATTATAATAATATTATTAGTGCTGACTTGTATCCGGCTGCTGGAGATAGTGATGATTTTATGTATGGCATGTTAACAACCGAAAATAATCAAACAAGGGAAAAAATATTTGCAATGACACCTGAAATTGGAAGTTCATTTTGGCCTCAAGCATCATCTATTGAAGATATTTGTAAAGGAATGCTATACTTAAATTTAACAGCTGCTAAAATGATAGGAAATTATGCTAACTTAAAAGATTTAACAGAAAACTTTATCAACTCTCATATATTCCAAACTAATTTTAGTCTTCAAAGATTAGGTATTATAAATAATGAAAACTTTAACATTTCAATTCAAGCTATTTCATCTAATATTCAATCTATTTCATCTGAAGTAAATATAAATTCAATAGAAATTGGCGAAATTATATATGATTCTTTTGAAATAGAATTAAACCAGTCAATTGTTGACGGAGAGGAAATAATTTATAAATATATAGTAAACAATGGTTCTTTTGACGAAGAAATTATTGTAAAAAAAATATATGGTGAGCCAATAATTTTATTTGAGGACAACTCTGATAATTATTATGATTATTGGTCTCAAAATTCTGAGTGGTCTAGTACTTATGAAGAGTATTTTTCCGCTGAGACTAGTATTACAGACTCACCTTATTCAAATTACAATAATAATTCAGAAGAAATAATATATTTATTGAACGAAGTTAACTTGTCTGGAATTTCTTATGCAGAAATAAATTTTGATGCAAAATGGAATATCGAGTCGGGTTATGATTATGTTCAGATCGAAATTTCTAATGACGGGGGAAATAATTGGGTTGCTCAATGTGGAGAATATACCAAAAAAGGAATTGATACGCACGAAAATGCATTTAATGAGCCGCTTTATGATGGGAATCAAAATAACTGGATTAACGAAAGTATTTTACTAACGGATTACTTAGATGAAAATATTTTGATAAGATTTAAACTTTATAGTGATGGAGGATTAAGAAGAGATGGTTTTTATTATGATAATTTTAAAATTAAAGCAATTTCATCAAATTTAAATGTCATTAATAAACCATTTGACAATACTAAAATTTATCCAATTCCATCAAAAAATTTAATTTATATTAATTCAAATGAGAAAATTAATAAGATAGAAATTTATGATTTAATGGGTAGAATAATTTCAACTATAAATGATTTTGATATTGAATATTTTTCGGTTAAAAATTTAAAATATGGAATTTATAATATAAAAGTATATTCAATAAGTTCTATTGAAAATTATAGAATCATAAAAAATTAAATCTAATTTGATATATTTACAATGCAGGCATACCATATTTGATTAAACAATAGTATTAATTCATAGATGAATCATCAACAATTTAATAAAAGAGCAGATTTTGTTTTAAGAGAAACATGGAAAAACATTGAAAAAATGTATAATAAGGAAGCTAACCTATATGATGTTACATTTTCGATTTCCTTTACACTCATTAGCATTGACCCTGATATCGGAAGCCCTTCAACCTCAATAGGTCCCGTTATGGGCTTGGAAGCTAATAGCATTTCTAGGATTCTGAATTCTATGGAGAATAAAAAATTAATCTACAGAAAACCAAATCCTACTGATGGAAGAAGTATTATAATTTCACTTACCAAATCAGGTTTAAAAAAAAGAAAAATTGTTATTGAAAAAATAAGAAAATTTAAATCAATTATACGAAATAGAATTGATAAAAAGGATTTAAATTCTTTTCATAAAGTAATAAATCAAATAAATGAAATTATTTATGAAGGTAACGTCTTCATAGACTAAAACTCTCTTTTTTTATTTAATTCATAATGTTTATTAACATCCTTTTGCTGAATTACTTTTAAAAAAGATTCATGTTGCTCGATTGAAAATGAAATTTTATTTATAATATCGTCTGTAGTATCTTTTTCATAATCAATATTTAAAGGGGGTTTTATAGTCATTGTTTGTAAAATATTTTTTTTCTTAACCCTCAACCCTTTTTTATCAAATGATCTTCTAAAACCATCAATTACGATAGGAACAACAACTGGCTTATATTGCTTAATTAAAAATGCCGTACCCTTTCTAATTGGCTTAAAAGGCGTAGTTGTACCCTGTGGAAATGTTATTACCCATCCATCATCTAATGCCTTTCCGATATTTGAAATATCACTAAATTTTACCTTTCTATTAACGTCTTGCCCTTTACTTCTCCAAGTTCTTTCGATGCTTACTGATCCAGCATAGGCTAAAATTTTTGGAATAAATCCATCATTCATTGTTTCTTTTGCTGCGATAAAATAAATATTAAGTTTTGGATTCCATAAATAACCAATATTTTTAATAGAATCTACTCTTCCCTTTAAGCTAGCATTAAAAACATGAAACATAGCTACAACATCAGCAAAATAAGTTTGATGATTTGAAATAAATAAAACATTTGATCCTTTTAGGTCTCTAATAATTTCAGAACCTTCTATTTTTAATTCGTTAAATCCACGATATCTTCTGTGAGTATAAGCACCTAAAATTCTGATAAGCCACTTTTTTATAAAAAGAATGTGTCCAAAGCGGTTTTTTTTAAAAAATGGAATCATCTTATTTTTTTACAAATTTATATAATAGTAATCAGTTGAAAAAATTACATTGAAGCAAGATATCTCTCAGCATCAAGTGCTGCCATACAACCAGTACCAGCAGCTGTAATTGCTTGTCTATAAGTATGATCTGCAGCATCACCTGAAACAAACACACCCTTAATATTTGTTTTAGTAGATCCTTGTTCATTTATAATGTAACCAGTAGAATCCATATTAATATATGGCTTAAATATATCCGTGTTTGGTTTATGTCCTATAGCTACAAAAAAACCAGTCGCTGGAATTTCTCTTAGCTTGTTATTTAAATTATTCTTTATCAAAATAGATGTTACTAATTGACCATCCCCTTTAACTTCAACTGTAGATGTGTTATATAAAATTTCAATATTTGCTGTTTTTATTACTCTATCTTGCATGATTTTAGATGCTCTAAATTGACTTTTTCTCACAAGCATTGTAACCTTACTGCACAATTTAGATAAGTAATGAGCTTCCTCACATGCAGAATCGCCACCACCCACAATCACTACCTCTTGGTTTTTATAAAAAAATCCGTCACATACGGCACAAGCAGATACTCCACCACCTAGCTCTAAATATTTTTTTTCAGATTTAAGACCAAGATATTTAGCTGATGCGCCAGTTGAAATAATTACTGTATTACATTCCAGTTCATGTTCATTATTTACCCAAAGCTTGAGCTCATTTCTAAAATCAACATTTGTAATCCAACCATTTCTAATATCAGTTCCAAATCTTTCTGCTTGGCTTTGCAATTCAATCATCATTTCTGGTCCTGAAATACCCTTTGGGTAACCAGGAAAGTTTTCAACATCTGTTGTTGTCGTTAATTGACCTCCTGGCTGAATACCCTGATATAAAACAGGGTTCATATTAGCTCTAGCTGCATATATTGCAGCAGTATAGCCTGCTGGACCTGAACCAATGATTAGACAATTTACTTTTTCACTCATCATTTTTTAATTTGAAAACAAAAATATATAATTATTGTCTATTTGAACTAAACATTTAATCATTTAATAAGTAGTTTTTTGTAATTTCAACAAATGAAAAAATATACGAATAAACTTATAATCTTATTTGTCATATTATTTTATTCTGCGCACACCACTTCACAGGATTTAAAATATAAAATAATAATTGATAATCTTGATGTGCCTTGGTCATTTGTCTTTTTGCCTGATAATTCAATATTGATAAATGAAAGAAAAGGCGAATTGATACATTTTAAAAATGGGAGAAAAACTAAAATTAAAAATTTACCTAACATTATATCTAAAAATCAGGGTGGACTTCTAGATATTGAGCTACATCCAAATTTCAAAGAAAACAAATGGATATATATTTCATACACATCTTCAAATGATGAAAGTCAAGGAATGAATACTACAATACTGAGATTTAAAATTCAAAACTATACCGCTATAAATCAAGAGATTATCTACAAAGCTACTCCAAACAGTAAAAGGTCTATACATTTTGGTAGCAGGATGGTATTTGATAAAGAAAATTATTTATTCTTTAGTATCGGAGATAGAGGAAATAGAGATCTTAACCCGCAAAATATTAACAGAGATGGAGGTAAAATTTACAGACTTCATGATGACGGTAGAATTCCTATTGACAATCCTTTTGTTGATGAAAAAAATTCAAAAAAAGCTATATTTTCATACGGTCACAGAAACCCTCAAGGTATGATTTATGATGAGGAAAAAGATGAAATATGGATCCATGAACACGGACCTAGAGGAGGTGATGAAATAAATATTATCAAATCTGGGGGAAATTACGGTTGGCCTCTAGCAAGCTACGGTATAAATTATATTGGAACAAAATTTACAAATGAAACATCTATTTTAGGCATGATTGATCCGATTCACTATTGGATACCATCAATTGCTCCAAGCGGAATGGTAATAGTAAAAAATTCAAATTACCAATCACTGAATGGCAGCATACTGATTGGCTCTCTAAAATTTCAATACCTTCATCAATGTGTCATTAAAAATGGAAAAATTATTAAAGAAAATAAATTATTCAAAGAAATTGGCAGAGTTAGATCAATTGAATTTGATAATGATAAAAATATTTATATTGGAGTTGAAAACTTAGGAATTATAAAACTGATTGAATAGTATGTTTATAATTGGAATTACTGGAGGTACAGGGAGTGGTAAAACTACATTAATTAATAGAATTATTGAAGAATCTGGTTTAAAAGAAATTTGTTTTTTGTCATCTGACTCATATTACAAGGATAACTCCAAATTAAAATTTGAGCAAAGGGATAAACTAAATTATGATACTCCAGAAGCAATTGATTTTGATCTTTTAAATAATCATATTTCATTACTTAAAAAAGGAATAGAAATTAATGTTCCTGAGTATTGTTTTAGTAATCACTTAAGACTTGAAAATACAAATACTTTGAAACCTGAAAAAATTTTGATTATTGAAGGTATTTTGATTCTAACAGAAAAAAAATTACGTAATCAAATAAATTATAGTATTTTCCTAGATTGTCCAAGGAATATAAGATTTGAAAGAAGACTTAAAAGAGATATAATAGAAAGAGACAGAAAACATGAAGATGTAGTAAATCTATTTGAAAATAGACTCGATAATATGCATAATATCTATGTTGAACCAATCAAAAAACATTGTAATTTAATAATAGATACCAGCGAAAGAACTGGGATTAAAGAAATAATTGAACTAATCATGGAAAAAATTTGATGAAAAATAAATTATTTAGATTTTTTAAAAGTACTTATTCAATTATTATAATTTTATTTATAATTTGGATGATTTTTTTTGATAGTAACTCAATAATTGTTCATAATGAGTTAAATCATGATATTGGTAAATTAAATGAGCAAAAAATGTTTTACATTAATGAAATAAATAAAGACAATAAAGAATTAGATTTGATTCAGTCTGACACTGGCCTTGAAAAATATGCAAGGGAAAAGCTTTTTATGAAAAAAGACAACGAAGATATTTTTATAATAGAGTTTGACACTGTTTCTAAATAAATGGAAAAAAATAAAAATTTAGAAATAGATTGGGCGAAAAAAATAATAAACGATTTAGGTGCGGAAAAATATAATGCACTATTCACATCAACAGATGAAGAAATAGATATTGCCCCTTTCTATGTAAAAAAGGAAAACATTATTATTAATCCCGACAATCTATTATTTCCAAAGAAATGGAATATAATTAATGAAGTTGATTGCATAAAATCTAACGATTTAGGAATTGAATTAAAAAATTTATCGGACAATGAAATAACAAATGTTATTTTAAGAAACTTTAACAAAATTGATCTGACAAAATATGATTTAAATAAACTTAACATCTCTCTAAAGATTAATAATGTTGAAGATTTTAAAGGAAGCCAATACACAAAGTATCAAATAATTTTTGAGCCAAATTTAAAAAATTCAAAAAATTTAGAGTTAAAGAAATATATCGGAAAATCATATAATCTGAATATTTCATCCGAATTCTTTAAGGATTCTGGAGCAAACATAGTTCAAGAGATAGCTTTTTCTCTTTCTGCTGCTAATGAATACCTAAATGAATTTGGAAGTGAAATCATAGAAAAAATATCATTCGAATTAATTCAGGGGGGTAATTACTTTTTAGAAATTGCAAAAATTCAAGCTCTCAGGATTCTTTGGGCGTTAATAACAAAAGAATATGGAAATCAAATAGACAATTGTATTATTACTGCAAAACCTTCAGTAAAAAATAAAACTTCGAACAATTTTAATAATAATATTATTAGGTCTACCTCAGAATGTATGTCTGGGATACTCGGTGGTTGTAATTACATAAAATCCATAGCTTATGATGTTACATTTAAAGAAAAAAATTCATTTTCTGAAAGAATTATGAATAACCAACTTTTAATTTTAAAAAATGAAACATCGATTAATAAGGTTAATAATGCTGTTAGTGGAAGTTATTTTATTACATATTTAATTGAAGAATTAACTCAAAAATCACTTAATCTATTTAAAAAAATAGAAAATGAAGGTGGCTACTATAAAAGTTTAAATAAAAAAAACTTATTTAATGAAATTTTAACGAATTCCAAAAGCGTACAAAGACAATATGAATTGAAAGAAAAAATTCTAATTGGATATAATAAATTTATTGATGAATAGGAAAAAATTAAATAATATTAAAATTGGAGATTTTAATCCGTTAAATAATTCTGAAAATAAAAACTCAAATCATTTTAACACAGATGAGGGTATTAAAATCAAAAATAGATATACTTCTAAAGATATTTCTGATTCACATCATTTAGATTCAATAGCAGGCATACCACCTTTTGTTAGAGGACCTTATTCTTCAATGTATACAAATAAGCCTTGGACAATAAGACAATATGCTGGATTTTCAACTGCAGAACAGAGTAATAAATTTTATAAAGAAAATCTAAAAGCTGGACAAAAAGGACTTTCAGTAGCTTTTGATCTTGCAACTCACAGAGGTTATGATTCAGATAACCCGAGAGTTATTGGCGATATCGGTAAAGCAGGGGTTGCAATTGATACAGTTGAAGATATGAAAACTTTATTTAAAGGAATACCATTAGATAAAATCACGGTGTCAATGACAATGAATGGTGCAGTTCTTCCAATAATGGCATTTTATATTGTTACTGCTCAAGAACAAGGTATAGACATTAGTAAACTTTCTGGAACTATTCAAAATGACATTCTTAAAGAATATATGGTAAGAAATACATTCATTTACCCTCCAAAGCAGTCAATTCAAATAATTTCAGATATATTTAAGTATACCAGTGAAAAAATGCCAAAATTTAATAGTATTAGTATTTCTGGTTATCATATGCAAGAAGCTGGTGCAAGTGCAGATTTAGAACTTGCATACACTTTGGCTAATGGAATTGAATACATAAAGACTGGTTTAGATGCGGGATTAAAGGTTGATGAATTTGCTAATAGATTTTCGTTTTTTTGGGGTATCGGAATGAATCATTTTATGGAAATTTCTAAAATGAGAGCAGCAAGATATCTTTGGACAGAATTAATGAAGCAATTTAATGCTGAAAACAGTAAATCTTATTGTCTCAGAGCTCATTGTCAAACAAGTGGATGGAGTTTGACAGAACAAGAACCATTTAATAATATTACAAGAACAACTATTGAAGCACTTTCAGCTGTCTTTGGTGGAACACAAAGTTTGCATACAAACTCACTTGATGAAGCGATAGGATTACCTACAAAGTTTTCATCAAAAATTGCAAGAGATACACAATTAATAATTCAAGAAGAACTTGAAATTTGTAAAACCATTGATCCCTGGGGTGGTAGTTTTTATATTGAAAGATTAACACAAGAGCTTATCAAAAAAGCAATGGTTCATATTAAAGAAATTAATGATGCTGGAGGTATGACAAAAGCAATTGAAAAAGGAATACCAAAAATGCGGATAGAACAAGCTGCAACAAGAAAACAAGCTAAAATTGACAATAAAGAATTTATTATTGTTGGGGTTAACAAATTCGTTTTAGAAGAAGAAGAAGAAATAAATTATTTGGAAATTGATAATGAAGAGGTAAGAAATGATCAAATTAAAAAATTAAAGTCGATAAAAGAACATAGAAATGAATTTAAAGTTAAAAAATTATTAAAAGAGATTAGTCAAGCGGCAAAAGAGAAAAATAAAAATTTATTAGCTTTGGCTGTTAAAGCTGCCAAATCTAGAGCAACTTTGGGTGAAATAAGTACAGCTCTAGAAAAAACATTTGGAAGATATCAATCTAAAATTAAAAGCTTTTCAGGTGTATATAAATCAAAGATGAAAGATAATAAGTCATATAAACATGCTGTAAAACTATCAAATAAGTTTGCAAAACTTGACGGACGTAGACCAAGGATTCTTATTGCAAAAATCGGACAAGACGGGCATGACAGAGGAGCAAAAGTAATAGCTACAAGTTTTGCTGATATTGGATTTGATGTTGATATTGGCCCATTGTTTCAAACACCAGATGAAATTGCTAAGCAAGCCGTTGAAAATGATGTTCACGTTATTGGAATTTCATCTTTGGCAGGAGCACATAAAACCCTAGTTCCAAATCTAATCAGTGAATTAAAAAAATTTAAAAATGAAAATATAATGATTATTGTTGGTGGTGTTATTCCTAAAAAGGACTATGAGTTTTTGTATAATAAGGGTGTTTCAGGAATTTTTGGCCCAGGATCCAACATCGGAGAATCTGCAATAAGTATACTAGATTTACTATTAAAAAAAATTAACTGATTTTTCTGTTGAAATCTTTAAATTTCTTTAACAATTTAAAGTCTAAATTATGTATTATTAATTGTAAATTTAAATTTGATACTTAGTATAATATGTGTAAAGTTATTACAATTTCAAATCAAAAAGGTGGAGTAGGAAAAACCACAACTTCTGTAAATCTTTCTGCAGCTTTAGCAGCTTTAGAAAAAAAAATATTACTGATTGATTTTGATCCACAGGCAAATACAACTTCATCTATTGGAATTGATGTAAATGTTGACAGTAAAACTATTTATGATTTTTTAGAAAATAATTCATTATCTGACGAATGTATATATCATTCTAAATTAGCTTATCTTGATGTAATACCTTCTCATATTGATTTGGTTGGTATTGAAATTGAATCAGTAAATATGATTGGAAGAGAATATCTTCTTAAAAATAGTATTTCAAAGATTAAAATTAAATATGATTATATTATAATTGACTGCCCTCCATCCTTGGGCTTACTAACCATAAATGCTCTGTCTGCGGCAGATTCTGTTATAATTCCTATTCAATGTGAATATTTAGCTTTAGAAGGATTAGGTAAATTATTAAATACTATTAAAAGTATTCAAAAAATCCATAATAATAATTTGTCAATTGAAGGACTGCTTCTGACTATGTATGATACCAGATTAAATCTATCAAATCAAGTTAAAAAAGAAGTCAAAATTCATTTTAATGAAATGGTATTTAAGACTATAATTCATAGGAATGTTAAATTAGGTGAAGCAACTAGTTTTGGTAAAAGTATTATCGATTATGATGTAAGTAGTAAGGGCGCAGATAATTACTTAAATTTAGCTCAAGAACTAATTTCAAAAAATTAAATATGGCTAAAAAAAATGTTTTAGGAAGAGGTTTAGGATCAATTTTAAAAGATTCAAAAAATAAAACGACATCAATTTCAAAAAGTTCTTTTAATTCAACATTAGAAATAAAAATTAAAAATATTTCTCTTAATCCATTTCAACCTCGGTCTACGTTTAATAAAGAGAAATTAAGTGAACTCGTAATATCAATAAAAAATGTTGGCTTGATACAGCCAATCACAGTTAAAAAAATTTCCAAAGAAAAATTTCAACTAATTTCTGGTGAAAGAAGATTAAGGGCATTCAAAGAACTTAAAATTAATCAAATTCCGTGTTATATTAGAAAGGCTAACGATCAAGAATCTTTAGAAATGGCATTAATTGAAAATATTCATAGACAGGACTTAGATTCCATTGAAATTGCTCTTTCCTATAAAAGATTAATTGAAGAAATAAAAATAACTCAAGAAGAATTAAGTCTCAAAATTGGAAAAAAAAGATCAACAATCACAAATTATTTAAGACTGTTAAAATTAAACCCAATAATTCAAAGTGGAATTAAGGATAATTTTATTTCTATGGGGCATGGAAGAGCAATAATTAATATTAAAGATGAAAAAAAACAATTAAATGTATACAAGAAAATTATTTCTAAAAATTTATCGGTAAGAAATACAGAAAAATTTGTTCAATCATTAAAAAATAATCCGAGAAATAAAATAAATAATTTAATACCAATTGAAATTATTTCAGAAAAAGAAAAAATTGAAAAAAAATTAAATAGAAAAATCAGTATGACTTACGATGAAAAAGAAAAGGGAAAAATTATTATACCTTATAGTTCTAAAATTGATTTTTTAAGAATTATTAAAATAATTAATGAATAAGCTCCATCTATACTTACTTTTTTTTTTAGTGAACTATTCATTTTTTGGTCAACAAAATGATATTCCAAAAGAATATGAATTAGCTCTTAGACCATCAAAAGCTACATTCTTTTCTGCTGTTTTACCAGGACTCGGTCAATTTTACAATAAAAAATATTGGAAAATTCCTGTAGTCTATGGGGCAATCGGAGCAGGCATTTACTTTTACAAACAAAACAGTAAAGATTATAATAGATATAGAAATGCATACAAACGAAGATTAGCTGGTTTTTCAGACGATGAGTTTTTTGGAAACGGAATATATCCGTCAATATCTAATGATGGATTAATTAGAGCACAAAGTACCTTGAAAAGAAATAAGGAACTTTCTATATTAGTTACAGTAGGTTTATATATTTTAAATATTATAGATGCAAATGTTGATGCTCACCTACTCCAATATAATTTAGATGACAATTTATCCATTAAACCAAATATTGACTTTGATAAAATAAATAATAAATCTAATTTTGGATTCTTATTGAACATAGAATTATGAATGAATTACTAGTTTTTTTATTTGTATTAAATTTTATTCACGGAATTGGTACTTGGAAGTTATATTTAATTTCTGGAAATAAAAGTTGGCAGTCGTTTATTCCTGTTTATAATGTACTCATATTGCTTAAAATTATAAACAGACCATGGTGGTGGATTTTTATAATATTCATCCCTGTTATTAACATAATAATAATTCCTGTTATATGGGTCGAGCTTTCAAGAAGTTTTAAAAAAAACTCCTACACTAATACATTTATTTCAATTTTCTCATTTGGCTTTTACAATTACTATCTAAACTATTTCACTAAACCAAAATATGTTGATAACAGAAATGTAAATCCAAAAAGCTCAAATGGCGAATGGACTAGTTCAATTATTTTTGCTGTAATTGCAGCTACTTTAGTTCATACTTATTTTATTCAACCTTATACTATTCCTACATCTTCTCTTGAAAAATCTTTACTTGTAGGTGATTTTCTTTTTGTTAGCAAATTTCATTATGGTGCAAGAATACCAATGACCACAATAGCTGCTCCTATGGTTCATGATTCTATACCTTTTACAAAATTTTTGGGTGGAAATGGTCCAGATAGAAAACCCGTTAAATTAAAATCATATTTAAATAAAAAACAATTACCATTTATTTCAGAGCTTCCGTATCTAAGACTCCCTGGATTACAGAAAATTAAAAGAAATGATATAGTTTGTTTTAATTGGCCAGTTGATACATTATGGCATATGACTAAATATACCGACAAAAATTATTATAAACCAATTGACAAGAAAACTAATTATGTAAAAAGAGCTGTTGGAATTGCTGGAGATACTCTGGAGGTAATAAATGGATATGTTTATATAAATGGAATAAAAAATACATTGCCTGAAAGAGCTAAGTTGCAATTTTCATATCTGGTTGAACGAAAAAAAAATAATTCTTTTAATAGAATAAATCTAATTAATAATTATGATATTACTGATAATTTTAGTGTGCCTCAATATATAAACGAAAAATTAAATTTTAAACAAACACATCAATTCTATGGCATTAGTAATAAAAGTGTAAATGATTTAAGGAATCACACTAATTTTAAAAATATAAAAAGATCATATTCTATTCAAAATCAAAGCGGCTATAAAGTATATGACTCTGTAACTAAAGGTATAAGAGATCTTTCTATTTTTCCTCATAATAAACCATATAAAAGTTATCAAAATTTTAAACAAAATTGGAATAATGATTTTTTTGGACCAATTTATATACCAAAAAAGAATGCGTCGATTCAAATTAATAGGGATAATTTACCCATATACAAAAGACTTATTGAAGTTTATGAAAATAACGAGCTTAAAATTGAAGGAGAAAAAATAATTATTAATGGAGTCGAGTCTAGTGAATATAAATTTAAACAAGATTATTACTGGTTAATGGGTGATAATAGAGGGAATTCACAGGATTCAAGATCTTGGGGTTTTGTCCCCTTTGATCATGTGGTTGGAAAACCTGTTTTTAAATGGTTAAGTATAAATTATAATGCAAAAGGGTTAAATAAGATAAGATGGGAAAGAATTTTCACTACCGTTCATGGTAAAGGAAAACCATCGTCGTATTTATATCATTTCATAGGACTAATAATATTATGGAACTTAGTTTCTTATTTCAGAAAAAAGAAATAGGTTGAAAACGATAATTCATCCAACATACTTTCCAAATATTCAAATGTTAAAACACGTTATAAAGTCAAATAATATATTATTTGAAATAAGTGATAATTACGTAAAACAAACTCAGAGAAATAGGATGTCAATTTATACAGCAAATGGCAGATTAGATTTGACAATTCCGGTAAAATTTTCAAGTTCAAAAAGAGAAAAATTTAAAGATATTAAAATCTGTTATGAAACGAATTGGCAAAAAAATCATTTAAAGTCAATACAAATTGCGTATAGGAACTCTCCATATTATAACTTCTTTGAAGAGAATTTATTAGAAATTTTTAACCAAAAAGAAAAATTTCTAATTGATTTTAATATAAAATCAATTAGAATTATACATCAGATTCTTGAAATAAATTTAAAATATAACTTAACAAAAGAATTCAAAAAAAAATATGAGAATCATAAAGACCTTAGGGAATTATTAAATTTTAACAGTACAAAAATCAAAGGCAAGAAATACTGTCAAGTTTTTAACGAAAAACACGGATTTATAGAAAATTTAAGCTCTTTGGATCTTATATTTAACAAAGGTTTAAACACAATTGATTTTTTAAATAATTAGAATATGATTTCTGAAAAAATAGGTTCATGATCAGAAAGATTAATTTTATATGTTTTGAATTTATTTACTCTAAAATCTTTGCTTAATAATATATAATCAATTCTCATTGGAATAAAATTATAATTATAAGTAATTCCAAGACCATTACCTTTTTTAATAAAACTATCATTTAAATTATCTTTAAGTTTGTTATATGTGTAAGAAAAAGCTGTGTTATTAAAATCGCCAGATAAAATAAGCTTATAAGGACATTTTTCAATATGCTTTTGTAATATCTCTACTTGATTTTGCTGATCAATAAAAGTATTTGAAACACTACCAACAATTATATTATTTCTAGAATTGATATCAGATAATTGAATATTCTTATCAAAAGTAAAAGACTGTAAGTGAATGTTATAGATACGAATTGTATCATTTCTGATTATAATATCGCTAAATATCGCACTATTAGAATTACTCTCAAGATCAATAGAACCTTTATTAATTATCGGAAATTTTGAAAAAATTGCTTGACCATAATTTGAGTTTTTACCTCTTAGAAATTCATAACTATAATTATAACTAGATAACTGTAAATTGTTTTTTTTATATTCTTGGAGACATATTATATCTGTGTTTTCGTCTTGTAAAAAGGAATAAATTTCTTCATCTACTCCTACTCTATCAATCCATTTATATAAATTAAATAGTCGAACATTATAGCTAATTACACTTAAGCTGTTTTCAGAAATGTATTGAGTATTATTTGAAAAATTTACAAACTTTACAACTGTACCATATCCGATTGCTAATACTATAAAAGATAAAAGAAATTCTTTCTTGAGCTTTGTAATCCAAAAGAAGACAAATAAAATATTAATAATGATTATTAGAGGCGAGAAAAGACTTAGAATAGAAAGAAGAGGAAATATTGACGGTTTAACGTAAGGTAACAGAAGTGATATCAAAAATAAAACTGCTAAAAGAGAATTAATATAAAAAAGTATTTTTTCAAAAAATGTTAAACTTTTCATTTATTTTTACCTTGCTTAAAAAGAAATTCTTTTTCGTTATCACTAAGATTATCATAACCACTTTTGCTAATTTTATCTAGAATTTTATCTACCTTACTTTGTTGTTTCTTTAGTTTATAATTTTTATTAGTTCTATTATTTGAATTTAAATTTTTTTTATTAAACTTCGGGAAACCATACAGAGACAAGTAATAAAAAACACCTCCCAAATATCCACCAAAATGTGAATATACACCATATTCACTTGGTGATATTAGTCTTAAAAAATCAATGAAAAATATTATTATCATTATGTATTTAAATTTAATTTGATAATTAAAAAATTTAAACCCCAAGTCTGGTGAAATTAAAAATAGAAATATCAATAATGATGAAATACCTGCAGAAGCACCAATTAAAACAGTGTCTGAATCTGTAAAAAATAGGAAAATTATACCGCCTAAAAATATTCCACTTAAAAATAAATTAATACAAATTTTCTCACCTAATAAGTTACTTATTGAATTAGTTGTAAAAGTTAACAATATAACCATGAAAATTAAATCAAATAATCCTTCGTGTAAAAAGGAGTACGTTATAAGAGACCATGGTCTAGTTAACAAGTCAGAATTTAATGAGAAATTATTAATTAAAATATACTCAAAATCAAAAAGACGTAGAATTATGTAAATCAAAAAAACCAGAATATTTAAACTAATAATTTTTTGGAAAAACCCTAAATTTTTAAAATCTAAATTTAATGTTTTAAATATATCCATTAGAACCATCTGTTTTTATTAAACTGATTTCTTTTCCAATAATACATTACTAAAAATCCGGTTAATGCACCACCTAGATGAGCAACAAAAGCTGTATTACTAGGGCTAAAAATTGCTGTACCAGTAATTGCAGAAAATAGATCTAAAAAAATTATTCCAGGAATAAAATATTTAGCTTTTATCGGGATTGGTAAAAAAATAAGCATAAGCTTTCTTTGAGGAAAAAACATTCCAAATGCAACTAAAACACCCATAATAGCACCAGATGCTCCCAGCATTATTGGAATCCGTTCCATAAAGAAGAAGTAATTATAATAGTTTGAAATTATTTGAATAATTGCAGCTCCAAAACCACTTGAGATATAAAAAAATAAAAATTTTTTAGATCCTAACATATATTCAACAGATGAGCCAAACATCCATAAGGCGAACATATTAAATAATAAATGTTGAATATTTCCATGCATAAACATGTGGGTAAATATTTGCCAAACTGCAAAACTAGAATATTCAGGAAAATTTAAAGACATAGCATATTTAATACTCAATAGATTCTGTGTTCCAAAATAAAAAATTATGTTGATAATAAGAAGTTGCTTAACAATTGGAGATAATCTGTTCATTATTTAAACATATTATCTATTTGACTATAATCTATTTTAACAAAAGTTTTTTTGTTAAAAGGGCATACCATTGTTTCCTTGCATGCAAACAATGCATTAAATATATACTGTTGCTCATTTAAATTCAAAATTTTACCATTTTTTATTGACATACTTTTAGACATAACCTTAGAAACCAAGTCTGACTCGCTAAAACTGTTATCAGGAGTTTCATTTTGAAGATTAAATATTAAATTTTCGATATTAGATTTCAAAGTTTCAATTTCAATATATGCAGGCATAGAAAAAATTATTAGTTTATTATTTTTATATTCAAATAATAAACCAAACTCATTTAGTGTTTTTTTATTTGAATTTAAAATTGATATTTCATTATCGGTAAAATCAAATTCAATTGGGTGCAATAGTTTTTGTGGTTTATAATTGTCTAATGTAAAAGATTCTAGAAATTTCTCATATAAAATTCTTTGATGAGCTCTTTCTTGATTAACAACTATTAATGATGATTTGGTTTTATTTAATATATATTTCTTATTAATTTGTATTGTAATTAATTCTTTTTCAATATCATTGAAATCTATCTCTTCAAAATCATTACTTTCAGATGAAAATTCCAGTGATTCAATTTTTTCATTAAGAGAATCAATCTTGATAAATTTTTTTTCGTATTGTTGATTTTCAAACGGATTATAACTTAAATTAACATCTATCCCAACACCCGTATTATTTTTTTCATTTTCATAGTCGTATGGAACATCTAAAGATTTATTTCTATCAAAATCTAAAACCGGTGATATACTATATTGACCTAAACTGTGTTTAACAGATGCTCTTAAAATTGCATATATAGAATGTTCATCTTCAAACTTAATTTCGGTTTTAGTAGGGTGAATATTTATATCTATTGAAGCAGGATCAACTTCTAATTTTAAAAAATATGTTGGGTTATATTTAGAATCAATCAAACCTTCAAAAGCAGAGTTAACAGAATGATTTAAATATGGACTTTTAATAAACCTATTATTAACAAAAAAATATTGTTCGCCACGAGTCTTTTTAGCAAATTCTGGCTTAAAAACAAATCCATTAATTTTTAATATTTCCGTTTCCTCTGAAACAGGAACAAGCTTTTCAGAAGTCTTTGAGCCTAGGATATTTATTATTCTTTTTTTAAAGGTTGATTTTATTAAATTATAAATTTCAATTCCGTTATTGATAAAAATAAATTTTATTTCTGGATGAGACAGTGAAACTCTTAAAAATTCATTTACAATATGTCTAAATTCGACATTATCTGACTTAAGAAAATTTCTTCTTGCTGGTATATTAAAGAATAAATTTTTAACTGAAATTTTTGTTCCAATATCACTAACAACAGAGTTGTTTGTTTTCACTTGACTTCCGTGCACCTCAATATTTGTAGCTAATTCAACTCCAGGTTGTTTAGTTATTAGGTTTACATGTGAAACAGCTGAAATACTAGCTATTGCTTCACCTCTAAAACCTTTAGTAGTAATGTTAAATAAATCATTTGCTGATGAGATTTTTGATGTTGTATGTCTGTCAAAACATAATAAAGCGTCTCTTTTAGACATTCCCATACCGTTATCAATAATTTGAATCAAACTTTTTCCTGCATCTTTAATGTGAATAATAATTTCACTAGAATTTGCATCTATTGAATTTTCAAGAAGTTCTTTGACTACCGATGATGGTCTTTGTACAACTTCTCCTGCGGCAATCTGATTTGCGACGTTTTTAGGTAATATATTGATTATATCTTTCATTAATCGCTAAAAATTATTAGATGAAAAAAAATAACAAAAACAAAGAAATTAATATTATAAAAATTATAATAATTCTTTTTCGAACAGATGATTCAGACCCTTTTTTAAAATCATTTATGGCTAATCTAAATTTGTCCCTAAAACTCTTATTATCTCCAACTGTATATCTATATTCATCAAACTTTGACTTAATTCTATGATTCCTTTGATGAGTAGAACCATCAATCATTTTTTCTTCATTAAACCTGCCAGAATAACTATATCTTTTATTTTTTCTTAATTTAAATATTCTCATTTAAAATTGTGAATTTTGATAAATATAACAAATATCTTAAATCTATTGGTCTTGAACCATTTTAACAGATAGCATTTGAAGAGCTGCAATTGCAGATTCAGCACCTTTGTTACCATACTTACCTCCTGACCTATCAATTGATTGTTGTTTATTATGATCGGTTAATACACAAAAAATTATCGGCATGGAACTGCTTAAGTTTAATCTCATTATACCCTGAGATACAGAGCTGCAAATGTAATCGTAATGATCAGTTTCGCCTTTAATTATACAACCTATGGCTATAATAACATCTAATTCTTTATGAGACAAAACCTTTGATCCAAATATTAGCTCAAAACTACCTGGAACCCTTTGAATAAAAATGTTTTCTTTATTAATACCTTTTTCTGATAGTGTCTCAATTGCGCCATTTAACAAATTTTCAGTTATGTCTTTATTCCATTGAGAAACTACTATACCGATTTTATATTTTTTTAAATCAAGATTATTATTATAATCAAACTTTAAGGGTTTATTATTTTTAGATTTCATCTAATTATTTGAAGCTATAGCCTTAGAAATAAAGGCATCAATATTTTTAGCTTCTGGACTTTTAGAAAAATCAAATTTAATAGTAGTGAAATGCTCCTCAGCCAGCTTATATTTATTCAATTTTAAAGCGATTAAGCCTGCCTTATGCAAAAACATTGGCGAAGTATAATTATTAATATTTTTAGAAGCTTTAACATAATATTCATAAGCATCTTCAAATTGATTTAGCTCTGAAAAAGCATCACCTATTGATCCAGTAGCCAAAGACCCTAAAATCAAATCATCAGATTTATAATCGGATAAAAACTTAATTGCGTTTTTGTAATCATTCATCTTTAAATATATCATACCAGCATAATAATTTGCTAAATTACTAGCATTAGTTCCTTTAAAATTTTCTATGACATTTAACATTCCAATATTTTCATCATCGCCATTTAGAGATAAATTATACAATGAATCATTATTAATTAATAGTGCTTCTTCAAAAATGTTTTGAGAAAAATACATATTGTTAAATGCATCTCTTTCCTTGGGTTTAATAATATATTCTGAATAAAATAGAAAACCAATTACCGAAAAAGCTATAATCGCTACGAACGAAAAAATGATATTTTTATTTTTTTCTACCCATATTTGAGCTTTAGATGAACCTTCGTCTAAGGAGTTAAAAACATTAGCTGTTGTTGATTTTTGTTCTAGTGCCTCAGCTTTATTGGATGAAGCTTTATTTTTGAATCCTCTCTTCTTATATGTAGCCATAAAAACAATTTAGTCGGTAAAAATAAAATTTTTATTATTAAAAATTGGATAATTTATTTGTTATTTTTGGAATTATTAGATACCAACTAAGCCTTTGAATTTTTATTCCTGTATGTTTCTAAAAGAATTATCCTTAACTAACTATAAAAATTTTGAGAATATCAAGTTTAATTTTAATACAAAAATTGTTTGCTTTATTGGATTAAACGGAGTTGGCAAGACTAATATTTTAGATTCAATTTATCACCTTTCTTATACTAAAAGCTATTTCAACCCTATACCGTCTCAAAATATCAGGCATAATGAAGACTTTTTCTTTATCTCTGGAATTTATTCTGATAATGATAAAGATGAAAATATTCTTATTTCACTTAAAAGAGGTGAAAAAAAGAGGGTTAAAAGAAATAACAAAATTTATAAAAAATTTAGCGAACATATAGGTTTTATTCCTTTAGTAATTATTTCACCTGATGATAGAAACTTGATAACGGAAGGAAGTGAAACAAGACGTAAATTTATTGATGGGTTGATTTGTCAATTTGATAAAGAATATTTAAACAAGCTTATTGTTTATAATAAAATATTAAAGCAAAGAAATGCATTGCTAAAAATATCCCATAACGAAATGGGGGAATTGAAAAAAACAATTGATATTTACGACAATAGCTTATCAATAAATGCATCAATAATTTATGATAAAAGAAAAAAGTTTTTAAAAGAATTTATACCAATTTTCAAGTTAAGATACAATCAATTGAGTAATGGTAAAGAATTGGTTAAAATGGAATATAAGTCAGATATTGAAAATGAAGAGTCGCTTTATAAAATACTTAAAAAAAATATCGATAAAGATTTCAGGTATCAATATACCTCAAAGGGGATCCATAAAGACGATATATTATTTTTAATAGATGAATATTCAATAAAAAAATATGGTAGTCAAGGACAGCAGAAAACATTCTTAATCGCGTTAAAACTTGCGCAATTTGACTACTTATCAAGATTAAGTAAAAATCCTATTTTATTACTAGATGACATATTTGACAAATTAGATGATGACAGGGTAGAAAAAATTATAGATTTAGTGAATGAAGATAACTTTAAACAAATATTTATTTCTGATACAAATAAGAAAAGATCGGAGGAAATAATTAAAAAAGTTAATAAATCATATAAAATTTTTGAAATATGAAAAAATTTAATTTTATATTGATTTTGGTATTATTGTGTTTAATTATTTCTTGTAAAAAATCCCATAACATAGATTATCTCTTAGGTTATTGGGAAATTAATTCAGTTCATTATAAAGGAAATGAATTAAAAAACTATCCCTTTAGTAATACAATTGACTATTTTGAATTTGATGAAAATAAAACTGGTTTTAGAAAAAAAGTTAAGCCAAAAATAAATGGTAAGTTTGACATAACTATGCATCAAATTAATTTTGGGATAATTTTAATAAACGGAAAATGGATTATTCAATATGGAAAGGGTAAAAACTTTAAAGAAGAAATAATAAAATTAGATTCTTTAAATTTATTTGTCGAAAATAATGAAGGGTATATTTACAAGTATAAAAGATTTATACCTCAAAACTATCTAGATGATTAACGACAATATTAAAGATCTCATAAATATTTTTTTAAAAGAAAATAAACTTGAAAATGGACTTTTAGATCTTGAAATTAAAAAAGTTTGGTTTGAAGTAATGCAGAATGGAATTGCAAATTATACCAAAGATGTCAACTTAAAAAATAAAACTCTTTACATAAAATTAAGTTCTCCAGCACTCAAGCAGGAACTAAGCTATGGAAAAGAAAAACTTATAAAAATTATAAATCAAAAATTTAAAAAGAAAATAGTAAATAAAATTATTTTGAATTAGAATATTTCTTGATCTGAAAAATGAAAATCACATTCTATTTTTGCATTTTCATCACTGTCACTGCCATGAACAGCATTTTCGCTTATAGATTTAGCAAATAACCTTCTTATTGTACCTTCAGCTGCTTCTTCGGGATTTGTAGACCCAATTAGTTTTCTAAAATCATCTACAGCATTATCTTTTTCTAATATTGCGGCAACAATAGGGCCACTTGTCATATAATTAATAAGGTCATTAAAAAAAGGCCTTTCTTTATGAATAGAATAAAAAATACTAGCCTGATCAATAGACATTTTTGTAAATTTCATTGCTTTTATTTTAAAGCCAGACTTGATAATCATATCTAATATTGCGCCTGTGTTTTGATTTCTTATTGTGTCAGGCTTTAGCATAGTAAATGTAGTGTTACTCATTTTCTTTTAATTTAGGGTGCAAAAATAACACTTTTTATTTTTATTTGTCGTTAGGTATTAATGATTATCTTCGCAAAATATGAATATCGACAAATTAGATAAAATAAAACATTTATTTTCGGTCAGAAAAAATATGGTAATTATTCCACATAAAAACCCTGACGGTGACGCTATTGGATCCTGTACCGGTTTAAAAAATTATTTAGAAAAACTAGGGCATAATACTTTTATAATAAGTCCAAATGAATTCCCAACTTTTCTTAATTGGATGGATCCAGAAAAAGAAATAATAATTTATAATAATCAAGATAAAATAAACAGTATAATATTGAATGCTGATGTTATTTTTACATTAGATTTTAATAATCTTTTAAGAATTTCTCAAATGAAAGATATTGTTGAATCTTCTAATGCAATTAAAATCATGATTGATCATCATGAAAATCCTTCAAATTATGCAGATTATATGTATTCAGATCCAAAGATGAGCTCTACTTGTGAAATGATTTTTCATTTTATTGATATGCTTGGCCATAAAAAACTAATCGATAAAAAAATATCTAAATCATTATATGCAGGGATTTTAACAGATACGGGTTCTTTTAAGTTTCCGTCAACTACTTATTTAACCCATGAAGTTGTTTCTTATTTGTTTAAAACTGGAATTTCACATTTTGATATTCACAGCAAAATTTATGATAATAATAAACCTCAGAGATTAAAATTATTGAGTCATGCACTTGGGAAAATTAAAATTATCAAAGAATGTAATACATGCTATATTTCACTAAGTCAAAAAGAACTTGACAAATTTAATTATGAAAAAGGAGATACTGAAGGGATTGTAAATTATGGTTTATCGATAAAAAATATTAGGTTTGCTGCTATTTTTATGGAAAATGCAAAAGATAAAGTAATCAGAATTTCATTAAGATCTAAAAATAATTTTGATGTTAATACATTTTCAAAAAAAATATTTGGTGGAGGTGGGCATATCAATGCAGCTGGTGCAATTAGCAAAAAAAATCTTGAAGATACCATTGATTACTTTTTAAAATCGATTAATAATTACAAAAAACTACTAAACTCTTAATATTATGAAAACTAAATTTATATTATTTTTTATGGCTTGTACAATAATGTTTGCTTGCAAAAAAAATTACCCTGATTTAGAAGACGGAATTTATGCGGAATTTAACACTAGTATGGGTACAATGCTAATAAAGCTGACATATGAAAAAACACCTGTAACAGTGGCAAATTTTGTAGCTTTAGCTGAAGGAAACCATCCTAAAGTTAAAGATGAGTTCAAGGGAATCAGATTCTATGACGGAATTATTTTTCATAGGGTTATGGACAATTTTATGATTCAGGGTGGAGATCCATCAGGTAATGGGTCAGGTGGGCCTGGATATAGGTTTTTAGATGAAATTAATGAAGAATTAATCCATGATAAAGCTGGAATTTTATCAATGGCAAATTCTGGTCCTGGTACTAATGGAAGTCAATTTTTTATTACTGAAGTGCCTACTCCATGGTTAGATGGCAAACATACTGTATTTGGATTCATGGTTGAAGGTTTTGAAGTTCACGATAAAATTTCAAATGTCAAAACTGCCATTGCAAATAGACCCGAAAAAGATATAGTAATAAAAAAATTAAGAATTTTAAGAGTTGGCTCTAAGGCTAAAGAATTTGACGCACCTTCAACATGGGATGAAATGGAGCCTAAACTATTTATTTTAGCTGAGGAAAAAAGACGAAAAAAACTAGATGACATATCCAAAGGTTTTGTTGTTACTGAGTCAGGAATAAGATATAATATTAAGAATTCAACAAAAGGAAAAACACCAAAAAAAGGTAATAAAGTAAAAGTACATTACTCTGGAAAATTAATAGACGGTACTGAATTTGATTCATCATATAAAGCAAATAAACCTTTTGAATTTAATGTTGAAATGGGACAAGTCATAAAAGGGTGGGATGAGTCATTAAAAATTCTTAAAGTTGGTGAAAAAGGAACATTTATCATTCCTGGTGATCTTGGATATGGCCCGAAAGGCTACCCAGGAGTTATACCACCAAATGCAACTCTGATTTTTGAAATTGAATTGCTTGAGATTTTAGATTAATTTTTTTCTGGAATATTAGACAAAATCTCCTTAAAAAAATTCCAAAACTTTTTTGTAGAAGATATGGAGGCCTTTTCATCTGGAGAATGAGCGCCTAAAATTGTTGGACCAAAGCTAATCATGTCCATTTTGGGGTAATGTGAACCAATTATACCACATTCTAATCCTGCATGAATAATATTAACTTTTGGCTCAGATAAAAATAATTTATAATAAGATTCCTTTGCTTCTTTAAGAGTTAGGGAATTAATGTTTGGCTCCCAGCCAGGATATCCACCAGAAAACACACACTCACAATTAATATTTTCAAATATTTTAGAAATTTTTTTAGATAATTTTTCTTTGGACTGTTCAGATGAAGATCTGGTTAAGCATTGAATTTTAAGTTTACCATCATTTAATTTAATATTTGCCAAATTATTTGATGTTTCAACTAGGTTGTCTATACTTTTACTCATTTCAAAAACACCATTTGGGCACTCGTTAATTGAATTGATTAAATCACTACTATCTAAGTAAGAAAGAGATAAAAAAGAAGCTTCTAACAAATTAAATTCTAGATTAAAGTTTGGATCTGTTTTTAAAAAACTGGCTGAGTATTGTTCAGAACTATTTTTGATAAAATTATTGAATTTAACCAAGTGGTCTTTTGAAAAACTTATTATTAAGCTACTTTCTCTAGGTATTGCATTTCTAAGCCCTCCCCCATCAACATCAGAAATCTTAATCTCAAAAAGATTATTAATATCAGCTATTATTTTAAATAAGATCTTATTTGAATTTCCTAATCCTTTATGTATTTCAGCTCCAGAATGACCGCCTGTTAACCCATTTAGAAGGATTTTTACAAAGACTTCATTTTGATCAGGTTGAAGTAAATTATAATCTCTATGCATAGTAATATCAACTCCACCTGCACAACCAATGCATATCTCATCATCCTCTTCTGTATCAAGATTGAGTAAAATATTTCCGGTAAGTATCGTGCTAGAAAGATTTAAAGCTCCTGTCATACCGGTTTCCTCATCAATTGTAAATAATGCCTCAATTTTTGGGTGAGAAATTTCTTTACTCTCCAAAACTGCCATTATTGCTGCAACTCCAAGTCCATTATCAGCTCCTAAAGTGGTACCATCTGCCTTAATCCAATCACCATCAACATACATTTTAATTCCAGAAGTTAAAAAATCAAAATCTACATCATTATTTTTTTCGTGAACCATGTCAACATGAGACTGAAGTACAACCGTTTGACGATTAGACATCCCGATTGACGCGTCTTTAATAATTACTAAATTACCAATATCATCCCGCTTGTAATCCAGATTATTTTTATTTGCAAATAATTGTAAAAACTCAATAACCTTTTCTTCTTTTTTTGACGGTCTAGGAACTTCATTTAGTAAAACAAAATTTTTCCAAATTTGTTTTGGTTCTACTTTTGATACTTCAACATTCATAATTAATATAATTTTATACAAAATTAACGAATAATAAATTTATATTTTAGTTTCAATATTTTAATTATGAGAAAATTAAAATCTTTTTTAACTCTAAGTTTATTTATACTACTTTTGGCTATAAATTACATTCAATCAGAGAATATATTAATAGAAAAATATTATTCAAATGGTTTTTATTTATTTATTTCTGAAAAGCTTAGGCTACTAACATATTGGATAAATTTTCCGATTGGTGATCTGTTTTATTTCTTAGGTTTTATACTTATTTTATATTACTCATTTTTAAAATCAAAATCGATTAGGTTAAAGCTTTTAAACTTAGGCACTTTAATATTTATCATGACATTATTATTCTATCTGTTGTGGGGTTTTAATTACAAGAGAGTTACTATTAAAAATCATTTGGCGATTGATAGCGAATTTGACAAACAAGAACTTATTGATTTTACAAAAAAATTAACAGAACATATAAATAAAAAACACATTAAACTTTTTAAACAGGATATAAATAAACCCACTAACAAATATAGTTTTTCAGAAAATGTGAAAATATCAGCGAAAAATGCTAAAAATTTAAAATTCGTCCTTGGTGATTCAGTTATAAAATATGATTATAAATACACTTCGGTAAAAAAATCTTTTTTCAGTTTACCGTTAAGCTATATGGGATTTAGTGGTTATATTAATCCATACACTAACGAAGCTAACATAAACTCCTATATACCAGTTACTAGTCAGGTATTCGTTATAAATCATGAAATTGCTCATCAAATGGGTATTGCTAGTGAAAAAGATGCAAATTTCATTTCTTTTTTAATGTTGATAAATAGTGAAAATGATTATCATAAGTTTTGTGGTCTGTCCTATGCACTAAGACTATGCCTTAATGAAATTGCTAAAATTGATGATAAAAAATATCATGAATTAATTAATAATATAAATAATGGCATAATTAGAGATTATATAGAAATAAACAAATTCTGGAAAAAATTTGACGGAGAAATTGAAAACATTTCAAAAAAAACTTACGATATATATTTAAAACAAAATAACATAGATTCGGGAATTAAAAATTATAATGAAAGTATTTCATTAATTTTAAATTATAAATTTCTTTAGATGAATAAAAAAATAACAAGCGTTGATAATAAAGAAATTAAAAATATTATCAAATTAACCAATAAATCAAAAACTCGAAAAGAAGAAGGGTTTTTTGTTATTGAAGGGCAAAAAGAATTAAAAATGGCCGTTAAAAATGGGTACAATATTAATAAGATATTCTTCAATCCAAGTATAATTAATATAGCTGAAGTTAAATTTGGTTATAAAACAAAAATTATTGAGGTTAATAATGATGTTTACTCAAAAATCAGTTACAGAAATTCTACTGAAGGTATAATTGGAGTAATAAACATTAAACAAAATCCAAAAATAAATTTGGATGTAAAAGATACAAACTTAGCATTAATTTTAGATGGAATAGAAAAGCCAGGAAATATTGGCGCTATTCTAAGATCATGTGATGCTGCAAGAGTTGATATTGTAATTCTAACAAATGAAAAATGCGATGTTTACAATCCTAATGTTATTCGCTCAAGTTTAGGAACTTTTTTTTCTAATAAAATAATTAGCATGTCAAATAATCAGGCATTAGAATTTTTGAAAAAAAATAATTTTACAATTTATGGAACTTCCTTAAAAGCAAAAAAAAAATATAACTCAATAAAATATAAATCCTCAACAGCTTTAATTTCTGGATCTGAGAATAAAGGAATCTCTCATTTTTGGAGCAAAAATTCTGATTTTTTAATTAAGATTCCAATGTTGGGAATGGCTGACTCTCTAAATGTATCAGTATCAAGTGCAATATGTTTATTTGAAGTAAATAGACAAAAAAAATTCAAACGTTAAATTTTAAATATTCTATAAAGAAATTGGCTATTAGTCATCTTTATATTAAATTTAAGTGATGAGTACTGATGAAATCAAAATAGAAAAAAAAGCCTTAGCTAAAGAATATAAAGAGCTTCTAAAAATAAGCTATCAATCTTTAAATAAAGATGATAAAAAATTAATCAGAAAAGCTTTTGATTATGCTGTTGAGGCTCACCAATTTCAAAAAAGAAAATCAGGAGAAGCATATATTTTTCATCCAATTTCTGTTGCAAAAATAGTAGCATCAGAAATTGGATTAGATGCAATTTCAATAGCATCAGCTCTTATTCATGACGTTGTTGAAGATAATAGTGATCAATCAATCGAAAGAATAAAAAAAGAATTTGGGACAAATATCTCAAAAATAGTAGATGGATTGACAAAGATTGGAAAACTTAACAGTAAGGGGTATACCGATGTTTCAATTCAGGCAGAAAATTACAGAAAAATGCTTTTAACTCTAAATGAAGATATTAGAGTAATTATAATAAAGATTGCAGACAGACTACATAATATGCAAACCCTTTCTAGTATGCCTTATGAAAAACAGGTTCAAAAAGCATCAGAAACACTCTATATTTATGCTCCTCTGGCACATAGAATTGGTTTATATAACATAAAAACTGAACTAGAAGATCTTGGTTTAAAGTATACTAATTCAGATGTTTATGAAAATATTTCGAAAAAATTACTTGAAAGCAGAAAAGATCAAGAAGAATACATTAAAAAATTCAATTCAATAATAATTTCAACATTAACAAAAGAAAGATTAAAATATACTATTAAAGGAAGGACTAAATCAATTTTTTCGATTAACAATAAAATGATTAAGCAAGGGATTTCATTTGATGAAGTTTATGATAAATTTGCTGTCAGAATTATATATAAATCTAAGCCAGAAAAAGAAAAATTTATTGCCTGGAAAATTTATTCAATAGTTACAGATCATTTTACACCAAATCCTACTCGATTAAGAGATTGGATATCAGCTCCAAAATCAACAGGATATGAAGCCCTTCACATTACTGTAGTAGGACCTAAAAGTAAATGGGTTGAAGTTCAAATTCGAAGTGAGAGAATGGATGAAATTGCAGAAAAAGGATATGCCGCTCATTACAAGTATAAACAAAACGAAAATAATGATACCAATGACAACTTAGACACATGGATAAACAAACTTCAAGAAGCATTAGAAAATCCAGAAACAAATGCAGTAGATTTTGTTGAACAATTCAAACTTAATCTATATGCTAAAGAAATTTTTGTATTTACACCAACTGGTGATTTAAAATCACTTCCAAAAGGAGCAACGCCATTAGATTTTGCATTTGCTATACATACAGAGATTGGATTAAAGACTAGAGGGGCAAAAGTTAACGGAAAGCTCGTTCCATTGAATAGAGTTTTATCCAGTGGGGATAGAATAGAGATTTTGACTTCTGATAAAATAAAACCCAGTTCTAACTGGTTGGATTATGCAACTACAGCTAGAGCAAAATCAAAAATAAAATCAACCTTAAATGAAGAAAAAAAGATTCTCTCTGAAGAAGGAAAAGAAATTTTAAGAAGAAAATTAAGACATTTAAAAATAAAATTTAATGATAGTATAATTCTAGATCTTCAAAAATATTTTAAACTAACCACAAGTCAAGATCTATTTTACAGAGTTGGAATCAATACAATTGATAATGAAAAACTTAAAAAATTTATTTCTTCAAGAAGTAATAAATTTTTGAGTTTTTTGAAAAAGAGAATTAGCAGAAATAAAAAAATAAAAATTAATGACAATGATCAAAATGAAATAACTTCTAAATTTGATTCTTTAGTTTTTGGTAACGATGAAGAAAAGTTAGACTATAAATCTGCTTCTTGCTGCAACCCCATTGCCGGGGATAAAGTTTTTGGTTTTGTTACTATTAATGATGGAATAAAAATTCATAAAAAAAATTGTCCTAACTCAGTAAGTCTTCAGTCTAATTATGACTACAGGATAATTAAAGCTAAGTGGATTGATTCCTCTCAGGAGGAATTTACCGTAAAAATTGAATTAATAGGAATTGACAAGATGGGACTTGTTAATAATATAACAAAAGTCATTTCAGAAAATATGAATATTAATATGAAAAGGCTTAATTTTGAGACTGATAGCGGTACCTTTAAAGGTGATATTTTAATGTCTGTTAAAACAAACCTAGAAGCGACCAAATTAATAAAAAAACTAAAAGTTTTAAACGGCATAGAAAAAATAAAAAGAACGTAAATAAAAAACGAATGGACTTAAAAAGAAGCCAAAATAATATTAAAATCGTAAAAGATGTTTTTACAAATTTTTTGGAAGAAAAAGGATTCAGAAAAACCCCTGAAAGATATGCTATTTTAAAAGAAGTATATGAAACTAAAATTCATTTTGATATTGAGTCATTATATATCAAAATGAAAAATAAAAAATATAGAGTTTCAAGAGCAACTTTATATAATACAATAGAACTATTATTAGAGTGTTCCTTGGTAAGAAAACATCAATTTACAAATGACCAACAGGCCTCTTACGAAAAATGTTTTTTTAATAATCAGCATGATCATTTAATTTTAAAAGATGATGGTAAAATCATAGAGTTTTGTGATCCTCGAATTGACATGATTAAGAAAACAATTCAAGAAATATTTGATGTAACTATAGAAAATCATTCATTATATTTTTACGGTAAAAAAAATAAAAAAAATAAAAAATAAATGGCAGTAGATTTATTATTAGGTCTTCAGTGGGGAGACGAAGGAAAAGGCAAAATTGTAGATGTGCTTACTTCCAAATATGACATAATTGCTCGCTTTCAAGGTGGACCAAATGCAGGTCACACACTTGTTTTTAACGATAAAAAGTATGTTTTACACACTATTCCATCTGGAATTTTCCACGATAATAAAATAAATTTGATCGGAAATGGAGTAGTCATTGACCCTGTAATTTTGAATAAAGAAATTGAAAAAATAAAGAATGAAGTTTCAAATATCAGTAAATCATTATTTATTTCCAGAAAAGCACATTTAATACTCCCTACTCACAGATTATTAGACGCTGCAAGTGAAAAATCTAAAGGAAAAAATAAAATTGGATCAACCCTTAAAGGAATTGGACCAACATACATGGATAAAACTGGCAGAAATGGGTTCAGAATTGGAGATCTTGAAAATGATAATTGGCAAAATAAGTATAAAGAACTTTCAAAAAAACATCAACAACTTATTAGTTTCTATAATGTTGAGCTAAATTTTTGTCTGGCAGAGCTTGAAAATGAATTTTTTGAAGCTATTAAAGAACTAAGAAAAATTAAATTTGTTGATTCTGAAGATTTTCTGTTTAAATATCAAGAGGAAAACAAATCAATTTTAGCTGAAGGAGCTCAAGGATCATTATTGGATATAGACTTTGGAACTTATCCTTTTGTAACATCATCTAACACTACTGCTGCCGGAGCATGTACTGGCCTAGGAGTTTCGCCAAATTCGATTAAAGATGTGTTTGGAATTTTTAAGGCTTATACAACAAGAGTTGGTTCTGGCCCATTTCCAACTGAGTTATTCGACAATTATGGGGAAAGAATGAGTAAAGTTGGACAAGAATTTGGGGCAACAACAGGAAGGCCTAGAAGATGTGGTTGGCTAGATTTAGTAGCGCTAAAATATGCTTGTAGAATTAATGGTGTAACCAAACTTATGATGATGAAAACCGATGTTTTAAGTGGATTTGACAAGATTTTAGTGTGTACAAAGTATAAATACAAGGGTGAAATAATTAATAATCTACCTTATGATTTATCTGATGAAACACTAGAGCCAATATATGAAGAATTTAAAGGTTGGTCAGAAAATTTAAGAAATTTAAGAAATAGTGACATGCTTCCAGAAAACTTAAATAATTACATTAATTTTTTAGAAAAAAAATTAAATATTCCCATAGTAATTGTTTCTGTAGGGCCAGATAGAAAAGAAACTTTATTTAGATAAATAAGTGAAAAAGATCTCTCTGATATTCACTCTTCTGATGTTATTTGTCTTCCAGATAAATATAGGGCAAGAAAAATCAAAAATTGAAATAAAGAAATCACCTTTTTTCGATAAAGACAAGGAGAAATTTCCAGACGCTTCAATATTGACAAGAGATAATAATGAACAAGTTTTAATTTCTCACGATGGAATTATTATGACATGTAATCAGGCCTATTTTTATGAAGAAAAAAATTTTATTGAAGCTTACGGAGAAGTAAATTTAAATCAAGGTGATTCGTTAAACTTAACGGCTAATTATATTGAATATAATGGAGATCTTAAATTAGCATATGCGAAAGGAAGTGTTATTTTAAATGAACCTCAATCAATACTATATACAGATTCTTTGATTTTTGACAGAAATAAACAAGAGGCTTTTTATGATAATTACGGAAAACTTATAAGGGCTCAAACTGATACAATAAACAGTAAGATAGGAACATATTATGTAAATGAAAAAAAATATAGATTTGAAAATGAAGTTGACCTAAAAACTCCAAAATATTTAATCCTTTCTGAAATTCTTGATTTTTTCACAGAAAATGGCAAGTCTTTTTTTTATGGACCTACTAATATTACTACAAATAATTCTAAGATATATTGTGAAATCGGATATTATGACACAACCAATGACCTAGGATATTTTATTAAAAATTCAAAAATTGATTTTAAAGAATATGTTATTAATGCTGACAGTATATATTTTGATAAAAATAAGAATTTTGCTTCAGCTGTAAATAATATTAATATTTTAGACACTATAAATAAATCAATTACATCTGGACATTATGCCGAAATCTACAGAAATATTGATTCCATGTTTATTCAAAAAAGAGCACTAATTTCTTCATTTAAAGAAACAGACACAACATATATTCATGGCGAAAAAATAATTGTAACAGGTAAAGAAGGTGAAAAAATTATTAGAGCTTTTGATAACGGAACAATATTGAGAGGTAATATAAGTGGGAAGTGTGATTCAATCCATTTCAATGAATCCACAGGAATGGCAGAATTAATAAATTATAATAATTCAGAATCTAAGTCTAGAAAAATAAAAAAACCAATATTATGGAATAATAATAGTCAAATTACAGGTGATCTTATAAAAATTAAATTTGATATTCAAAAAAATACTATTGATTCACTATTTGTTTTAGAAAATGCATTTATTATAGAAAAAGATACTTTTGAAGTAGGATATAATCAAATTTCTGGTAAAAATTTATACGGCAATTTTATTGAAGGAAAATTAAAAGAAATAGATATAATTAAAAATGCGGAATCTATTTATTTTTTAAGAAACTCAGACAATGAGCTTATCGGAATAGACAAATCAAAATCTGCCAAAATTAGAATACTTATAAATAATCAATTGATAAACAGCTTTGTGAAAATAAATCAAATTGACGGCACAACATTTCCAGAAGAGGATTTTGTTGAGCAGAATAAATTATTAAAAGGTTTCTTTTATCGTGAAGAAGAAATCATAAAAAGTGTTGAGGATTTATTTAAAGATGATAGGAAATTTACTTTAGCTTCTATAAAACAACTTGAAAATAAATAAAATATTATTTTAGATTTTAAAAAATATCAAGCACAAACTTCTCCTAAACCATTATTAATTGAGGTTATCAAAGCAAGTGGTAGTTATATTTTTGATAATAAAGGTGTAAAATATCTTGATTTTGTTGCTGGGGTATCTGCATGCAGCGTTGGTCATTCAAACAAAAGAGTAATTAAAGCGATAAAGGATCAATCAGAAAAATATTTACATGTAATGGTTTATGGTGAATTTATTACTAAACCGGCTTTAAATCTTGCAAAACTATTAGCTAAAAATTTACCAAAAAACCTAAATTCAACATATTTCACAAATTCTGGAACAGAAGCGCTAGAAGGAGCGATAAAACTTTCAAGAAGATACACAGGCAGAAAAAAGATAATTAGTGCAAATAATGCATATCACGGGAGTACAATGGGTGCCCTAACTTTAATGGGGTTAGACGAACGAAAAAAACCATTTGAACCACTGATACCAGATGTTGAATTCATTGAATTTAACGATATAAACAATCTTTCTAAAATTGATAATACTACAGCATGTGTTGTTCTTGAGACAATCCAAGGTAGTGCTGGATTTATTAAACCAAAAAAAAAATATTTGTATTTAGTTAAAAAAAAATGGGAGGAAGTTGGTGCCTTATTAATATTAGATGAAATTCAATCTGGAATAGGAAGAACGGGCAAGTTATTTGGTTTTGAAAATTTTTCATGCATTCCAGATATAATAGTTTACGGAAAAGGATTAGGCGGAGGAGTACCAATTGGTGCTTTTACAAGTTCAAAAAAAATAATGGATTCACTTCATAAAAACCCAATTTTAGGTCATATTACAACTTTTGGAGGTAATCCTTTGGTTACTGCTGCTGCCTTAGAAACTCTTAAAATTGTACTCAAATCAAAAATAATGAGTAATACAATTATTTTTGAAAAACTGATTCGATTAAAGCTAAAACACAGACTAATTAAAGAGATTAGGGGGCTTGGCCTTATGTTATGTTTGATAATGGAAAATGAAAAAATCGCTAATAATTTAGTTTTAGAAGCAAAAAATAAAGGATTAATTTTATTTTGGCTACTCATTGAAAAAAAAGCTGTAAGAATTACTCCACCTTTGACTATTTCTAAAAAAGAAATAATTGAAGGATGTGATATTATTATAAAAATATTAGAATCCTTTGATTAACTGTTAATTAGTTTGTTAAGAAGTTTAAACTTGCTAACTAAAATTAAAACAAATCATATTTACTTTTAAGTTATTAATTATTTAACATGGATAATATTAATAACACTAATATTTCAATAAGCAAGTTTGAAAAAATGCTAAAAGAAAATAGAGTATTATTTTTTGATTCTTTGGAATTTGAAAATATTATTTCTTATTATTTAGACTCAGGAAGATTAACATTTGCTAAAAAAGCTTTATCATTATCATTAAATCAATATCCAACTAATACTAATTTAAGGTTATTAGAAATTGAAATTCTGATTCAAGAAGATAAATTAGAAGAAGCTATGTATGTTGTTGATTCAATTTTACTTATAGAAATAAATAATTTTGAAGCAATATTTTTAAAATCCAGTATTCTTTCAAAACAAAAAAAATATTTAAAATCAATATCTCTATTGAAAAATATTTTATCAAATTGTGAAAATAAAAAGGATATTTTTTATCAAATTGGAATTGAATATCTTTTTTTAGAAAAATTTGAAAAAGCTAATTATTATTTTCAAAATAGCTTAAAATTGGATTTTCAAGATCACAGTACTCTCTACAATATTTTATACTGTTTTGAAATTACAAAGGATATTAAAAATCTGATTATTTTTTTAGAAGATTATTTATCAAAAAATCCATATAGTGAAATTGGTTGGTATAACATTGGGAAAAATTACGTAAAAATTAAAAAATATGACAAAGCTATTGCTGCATTTGATTACTCGATTTTCTCTGATGAAACTTTTACAAGTTCTTATATTGATAAAGGTAAATTATTAGAAAAAATGGGAGAATATGAAAAGGCCATTAAGAATTATAAAGAAATAATTTCCATTAATACAAACTCTACATATGCATTATTTAGAATAGGCCTATGCTATGAAAAAAAACAAGATTTGAATAATTCTATTTCTTATTATTTTAAATGTATAGAAGATGATCCAAATATGGATAAAGCTAACTATAGAATTTCATTATACTATTACAAAAAAAATAATTTTAAAAAAGCTACAGAATTTATTGAAAAGGCTATCAGATCAAATCACGAAAAATCTAAATACTGGAGAACATATTTGAACTGCTTATCTAAAACTTCCACAAAAAATTACTAGATTGAAACTATAATTTTATTATGAAAATTAAAAATATAGTTGATTATATCAAATTATTCTTCAAAGGAGTATTTATGGGAATTGCTGATGCAATTCCTGGTGTTTCTGGTGGAACAATAGCATTATTACTTGGAATTTATGAAGAATTAATATTAACTATAAGCAGATTAAATTTTAGCATGATAAATGAAATTAAACAAAATGGATTTAAATCATTTTGGAATAAGTTGAATGGGAATTTTTTAATTACTTTACTTTTTGGCATCGGTATTAGCTTAATTTCATTTGTTAAAATTTCAGCAAGTTTATTAATCGACTACCCATTATTTGTTTGGTCATTTTTTTTAGGTTTAATTCTTTCAACAATTTATATTATTTATAAACTGATTAAATCTTGGAATTTTATAAATATATTCTCGGTTTTAATAATGATAATTTTCTCAATAATAGCTACTTCAATTTCTGTGAATACGACTGAAAATATAAATCTTTTTTATATTTTGATATGTGGAATTATTGCTTCGTCAGCAATGATATTACCAGGAATATCGGGGTCATTAATATTGGTTATCCTTGGAGTTTATAAAATTCTTATACACGCATTAGATAATCTTGAAATTAAAATTATATTTACTTTTTTAGTTGGTTCTATAATTGGTTTATTGAGTTTTAGCAGAATCTTAAAATGGCTGTTTATTGGTTATAAAAACCTAGCATATTCAATAATGCTAGGTTTAGTAATTGGCTCGATTACAAAAATTTGGCCATGGAAAAGTGAAAATATTATTGAGGTTACAAATATTGAGATATTCCTCTCGGTAATCCTGACCATAATAGGCTTTTCAATGATAATAATTATTGAAAAGTATAATAAAAAATAGCAATGAGAGAAAAGAATTATTTCTCGAAAAATATTAGAGTATTATTACACGGAATTTTGATGGGAACCGCCAATAAAATTCCTGGAATTTCGGGTGGATTAGTAGCATTAGCTTTAGGATTCTATGAAGAATTAATTGATAGTTTAAAAAAATTCAACAAGAAAGCACTTAAGCACTTAATTACATTCAATTTCAAAGAATTTTTTAGTTTTGTTAACGGCAATTTTTTAGTATTAATTTTATCAGGAATAGTGATAAGCTATTTTTCAACGTCTAAAATATTAGAGATATTATTAATTAATTATGAACTATACGTTTGGAGTTCATTTTTCGGACTTGTTATTGGAACAATTTTTCATCTAAGATCTTTGATAAATATAAAAAAATGGAATAATATTTTTTTCATTTTTATAGGAGCATTAATCGGTGTTATCATCAGTTTAATGAACCCTGCACAAGAAAATGATAATATATATTTTGTCTTTCTGTGCGGAATAGTAAGTGTAAGCGGAATGATCCTCCCAGGCCTTTCAGGTTCATTTATTTTAATGTTAATGGGCAATTATGTTTTACTGCTAGTTGATTCGGTAAATGCACTATATGATAGCTTGAATGAACTATTATTAGGAGACTTTTCAAAAATTAATACATCTGAGAGAATAAATTATTTTAAAGTTCTAGCAGTATTTACCCTTGGCTCCGTAACAGGACTAATATCTTTATCTAAGATACTTAGTTATCTTCTGTCTAGATTTAATCAAATTTGTAATTCTTTAATTTTTGGATTTATTATCGGATCATTGGGTGTCATTTGGCCTTGGAAATCTAAATTCAGTTTTGAAAGTGGTAATAAGATTATTAGATATGTTCCAGAGTTAAATAGTCAAACTGTTTATGCAGTATTATTTATTTTAATTGGTATGTTTACAGTAATCATTTTAAGTAAGTATGAAAGAAGGTGATAATTTTGGATTGATAGGAAAAGGAATTGATTACAGTTTCTCAAAAGATTATTTCACAAAAAAATTTAACCAGGAAAAGATAAATTGTAAGTATCATAATTTTGATATTGAAGATATTGGATTAATTGACTCAATTCTTTCAAGATATAATATAATTGGATTAAACGTTACCATTCCTTACAAAGAATCAGTACTTGAATTTTTAGATGAAATAGATGAAACTGCTAAAATAATTGGTGCAGTTAACACTATTAAAATAATTGATAACAAAAAAATTGGCTACAATACTGACCACATAGGTTTTAAAAATTCATTTTTAAATTTAATTGATAGTTCAGTCAAAAACAAAGCTCTAATTCTAGGCAATGGAGGGGCAACAAAAGCAATAAAATATTCATTAAATGTTCTTAATATAAAATATCAAATTGTTTCAAGGGTGAAAGGAAAATCTGATTATTATTATGATCAATTAGATAAAAAAATATTAAATAACTATAATATTATTATAAATTGTACACCTCTTGGTACATTTCCTGAAATTGAGGAATTTCCAAAAATTCCATATGAATTTCTGTCAAAAAATAATATGTTGTACGATTTGGTTTATAACCCAGAAAAAACCAAATTTTTAAAGAATGGATTAGAAATGGGTTGTAAAATCAAAAATGGATTAGAAATGTTAGAAATTCAGGCAGAAGAATCATGGAAAATATGGAATAAATGATTTTTTAACAATAAACTGATATTATTTTTCAATAACTTTATAGATTATATTATTTTTTTTTATATAAAATATAAATTATGAAATTTAAATTCCATTTTAACAATTATTTTTTATTATTTATTTTGACAATATTTTTAGGATGTCAAAATGAATCTATCGATCAATTTTATTCAGATAATGATAATGATGGGTATTTTGATACAATTGATAACTGCCCTAATATATCTAACCCCGATCAGTCTGATACAAATGGTGATGGAATAGGAGATATTTGTTCTGACTTAGATCAAGACGGTTTATTGGATGAATATGATAATTGTCCTTTAGTTTCAAATCCAAATCAACAAGATAGTGATGGAGATGGAATTGGAGATGATTGTGATTTAGTGGATTTTACATCATTGAATTGCGTAAACGGTTTTGCTGGAATTTACCCTTGTAACAATTATAACTTGATTGGTTATCTGTCTATCCAAGACCTAAGTCCACATATTGGAGATAGTAATAATATAAGAGTTAATGATTCATGGGGTTGGACTGATCCATTGAATAATAACGAATATGCAATTGTTGGATTGTCATCTCATACTGCATTTGTTGACATGAGCGATCCTGATAATTTAATTGTTTTAGGTGTATTACCAACCTCTACCGTGAATAGTTCATGGAGAGATATTAAAGTATTTCAAAATCATGCATATATTGTAAGTGAAGCAGCTGGCCATGGAATGCAAATTTTTGACCTAACAAGATTAAGGAGTTTAGAAGATTTTCCCGTTCAATTCACTGAAGATATATTGTTTTCAGAGTTTGGGAGAGCACATAATATTGTTATAAATGAAGAATCTGGTTATGCGTATCCTGTTGGAAACCAAGATGACAATAGAGGTTTGTTTAACAGAGATCCAGGACATCATCATGGTGGAATTTTTAACGGAGGACCTATATTTATAAATATTCAAAATCCTACCTCCCCATTTTTAGTAGGTGGATTTGAGGATGAAGGATATACACATGATGCACAAGTTGTGAACTATAATGGTCCTGATGCAGATTACATAGGAAAAGAAATCTTTATTGGGAGTAATGAAAACAAATTGGTTATTGCAGATGTTTCCGATAAGTCTAATCCTTATACGATTTCATCAATTGATTATGTTAATGTTAGCTATACGCATCAAGGATGGTTTACAGATAATTTTAAATACTTTATTGTTGGTGATGAAGTTGATGAAATTAACCATAATTTTAATACACGAAGTCTTATATTTGATCTTTCTGATTTAGATAATCCCTTTTTAAGTTTTGAATATTTTGGCCCGACTCAAGCAATTGATCATAACGGATATGTAAAGGGTGATAGTTACTTTCTTTCAAATTATAAGGCAGGTATGAGAGAAATAGATATTAGTGGAATTGATTCCAAAATAATGACTGAGATAGGGTTTTTTGACACATATCCTGAGGATAATAGTATTGGTTTTAGAGGAGTTTGGAGTGTCTATCCTTACATGTCAAGTGAAAACATTATAATCAGCGATATTCAAAATGGATTATTTGTAGTTAGCAAGAATGATTAATTTATAATTCCTGATCCAATTAATTCATTTTTGATATACCAACTAACAAATTGCCCACTTGAAACTGAGGATAAAGGAGAGCTAAATTCTATAAATAGCCCCTCTTTAAATAAATAAATTTTCCCCTTTTGTAATGGCTGTCTATATCTAATTCTAAATAAAATATCTAATTGATCGCCTTCATCTATAGATAAATCTTCTCTTATCCAATTTATTTCATTAAAGTCTACAAATAAAGCTTTTTTATAAAGTCCTGGATGTTTATCTCCCATACCTACATATACAATATTATTTTTAACATCTTTTTCAATCACAAAGAGAGGATTCTTAAATCCGCCTATATTAAGTCCTTTCCTTTGACCAACAGTAAAGTAATACGAGCCTTGATGTTCTCCGATAACTTCTCCATCATCTGAAGAAAAAGAGGATGGCGAACTCAAGTATGAAAGATAGTCTTTTTTAGATCTAAATTTGTTTTTTTCTCTTTTCAAGTCATTAAAATCTTTATTGATTAAAATAACTTTGCCTATTTTAGGGGTTAGTCTCATTCTAAGAAAGTCGGGTAATTTTACTTTTCCCACAAAACAAAGTCCCTGAGAATCTTTTTTATTAGCAGTAATTAAATTACTTTTTTTTGCAATATCTCTTACTTGAGACTTTGTTAGATGTCCGATCGGAAAAATAGCTTTAGCTAGTTGGTTTTGATTTAGTTGACATAAAAAATAAGATTGATCTTTATTATCGTCAACACCAGCTAATAACCTGTATATTTCTTTATTATTCTTATTAATTTTATCTATCTGACAATAGTGACCAGTGGCAATATAATCTGCACCGAGATTAAGTGCTATATCCAAAAAGATGTCAAATTTAATCTCACGATTACAAAGCACATCTGGATTCGGAGTTCTACCATTCTCGTATTCGTAAAACATGTAATCAATAATTCTTGAATGATATTCTTTGCTTAAATCAATTGTCTGAAAAGGAATACCTAATTTATCTGCTACCAACATTGCATCATTGCTATCATCTAACCAAGGACACTCGTCAGAGATAGTTACACTTTCATCGTGCCAGTTCTTCATAAAAAGTCCAATAACTTCATATCCTTGCTGTTTTAACAACAATGCACTAACACTTGAATCAACTCCTCCAGAAAGAGCAACAATAACTTTTTTCACATTGTAAAGTTAACAATTAAGATGTTAATTAGTATAAGGTCTTAATTGTCCGTGATATTAAGGAAATTCAATTGCTTTTTTTCAAGCATTTCACCAAAATTAAAGTTGCCAGAAGCTTGCTTATCAGATGGATAAAAATTAATCTCCATTTAATATGTTCTCAAAATCTATTAAAACCGATTGAAAATCTTGATTGAGTCTAACATCAATAATTCCATCAACAGAATCAAAATTATCATTAAAGCTGGGAAGTGAAAAGAAAGGAATTTCATATTTATAATTTCTGGAAAACCTGTTATAAGCGGTTTCAAGAACTGTTTTACCACCTCTTGCACCTGTTGAGGCAGATAGTAATAATATTGGTTTACTACACCACACATCAGCTTCTATTACTGATATCCAATCATAAATGTTTTTAAATGCAACTGTATATGAACCGTTATGTTCGGCTAAAGAAATAATTAATGCGTCAGAATTCGAAATCTTTTTTTTGAATTCAAGTGCTTTTTTAGGAATTCCAGACGATCTATGTAAATCTTCACTATAGATAGGCATTTCATAAAGCCTTAGATCTAATTCAGCTGTTTCTTTATTAACAGAGATCAAATTTGCAGCGTAATTTGCTAATTTTCTGTTAATTGAGTTAGACGAGCTACTAGCACCTATTGTTATTATTTTCTTCAATTCTAATTATTATTTACGATTAAATTAAGAGTTACTTATTTTTCTTTTGCCTTTCAGCCTCCTCCATTACAGCTTGCATCCTTCTTTGAAATCTACTAGGAGGCTTGACAGGTTGCGATTTATTAAACTGAATTTGTTCTCTAATTTTTTGTTCATCAAGAATAAAATTTTTGATGGTATACATGACAGCAATTGAAAGAAGATTTGAAATAAAATAGTATAGGCTCAAACCACTTGAATAGTTATTAAAAAACACCATCATCATTATAGGAGCAAAATATATCATATACTTCATCATTTTAGTCATATCAGGCATACCTTCTTGCGGGGGAGGTTGAGAAGCCATCTGCTGACCAGTAGTCATTTTCATATAAAAGAATATAGATATAGATGCTAAAATTGGAAATAAACTAACATGGTCACCATATAAAGGAATGTAGAAACCAAAATCAAGTATACTATCATATGCTGATAAGTCTTCTGCCCACAAGAAACTCTTTTGTCTTAAATCAAAAGCAGATGGAAAGAACATAAATAAAGCATAAAAGACAGGGATTTGCAACATGCCTGGCAAACAACCACTCATCGGGCTTGCTCCAGCTTTCCTGTAAAAAGCCATAGTTTCCTGTTGTCTTTTCATAGCGTTGTCTTTAAATTTTTTATTAATTTCATTTATCTCTGGCCTTAAAATTTTCATTTTTGCTTGAGATAAATAGGATTTATAAAGTAATGGTGCCATACATATTCTGACAATTATTGTCATAAAAATAATCGCAATACCAAAAGGAAAAATTTCACTTAAAAATTTATATAGTGGAACAAAAATATTTTTGTTAATAAAACCAAAAATACCCCAACCAAAATCTACACTTTCTTCCAAACCTATTTCGTAAGATTTTAATTGCGAAAATTGGTTTGGACCAAAATAAAAATTAAAAGAATTATCAAATTCATTATTGATGTAATCAAACGGGATTTTAGATGTAAATTTCTTTAAATTCAAAGTATCTGTAGAATTATCTTCTACCAAATTTTCAGATTTAAAACTGACAGATTTAAAAGGGATATTCTGGGGTATTAATACAGAGCTAAAAAAATGCTGTTTGTATGAAATCCAATTTACACTTTCCTCATCATCTTCATCTTCACCACTAATAGCCAAATAATCTATTTTATCATCATCATGGTAATAAGTTAAGTATGAATATCTGTTTTCGTAATCTATACTCTTGGAATTTCTGATTGCATCTAACTCCCAAACTAAATTATAATCTTTACTGGTGTCTAATATATTTTTAAATCCGTTTGATTTTACATCTAGATTAATTAAATAATCATCATCATTAAATGTATAGGTGTATTTTAAGAAAACATCATCTGAAACAGTAAGTTTCATTTGAACAATTTTTTCTGATCCATTTTCTGTGAGAGTCGGAACAAAAAACTGATTTTTAGTATTAAATAATTTTCCAGTATTTGTTGTAAAATCCAAATCAAAAGTTGAATTATTCGCATTTATTAAACTTACATAATTACCTAAATAGTTCAAATGTTCTTTTAATTTTAGAGATGAAATTTGACCTCCAATAGCTGAAAATTCAATTAAGAATTTACTAGTTTCAAATTTTATCTTTTTGTCATCAACTGATTTTGTTGAGGTTAATGAGTTTATATTATCGTTTTCATTTTTTGCAACTGTAGATTGAGACAGAACATCCGCTAACTCTTCATTATCAGATTCTGTTTTTACATTTATTGTACTGGTAATTTCAGAATTGACATTTTCTTGGGCGGGTGGAGGTGGATTTAGCCAGAGCCAACCTATAAAAATAAAGCCAATAAGAAAAAAACCTATTAATGAATTAATGTCAATTTTATTATCTTCCATATTTTAAATATTATTTTTTATAGCAGCTTTGATGAAAGATACAAATAATGGATGAGGTGATGAAACAGTGCTTTGGTACTCAGGATGATATTGTACTCCAACAAACCATGGATGATCTTTAATTTCAACGACCTCTACTAAATTTGTTTCATCATTAATTCCAGAAGCAATTAAACCATTATCCTGTAACTTACTTAGATATTTATTATTCAACTCATACCTATGCCTATGTCTTTCATTAATTTTATTTGATTCATAAATACTATGACAAAGAGAATTTTCTTTAAGACTACATTCCCATGTACCTAATCTCATTGTACCTCCCTTATTTATTATATTCTTTTGATTTTCCATTAAATCTATAACCGGATATTTTGTGTTTGGGTTAACTTCAGTTGAATTTGCATCTGAAAAATTTAATACATTTCTTGAATATTCAATAACTGCCATTTGCATTCCATAACAAATACCAAAAAAAGGAATTCTGTTTAATCTTACGTATTTTATAGCTTCAATTTTTCCTTCAACTCCACGTTCTCCAAAACCAGGAGCTACCAAAACACCATCAAAAAATCTTAACTTTTCATGAACATTGCCTGAATTTAAGTGTTCAGAATGCACTGGAACAACCTCTACCCCCACCTCATTAATTGCTCCAGCATGAATAAAGGATTCTAAAATTGATTTGTATGAATCTTGTAGTTCAATATACTTTCCGATTAATCCTATTTTTACAGAACCCTTAGGGTTTTTATATCTCTCTAAAAAAAGATTCCATGATTTTAAGTTTGGTTCGCTATATTCAAGTTTTAATTTTTTAAGCACTACTTTATCAAGCCCTTCTCTGTACATGTAGTTAGGAACATCATATATAGTATTTACATCAAGAGATTGTATTACACAATCTGAATTTACATTACAAAATCTAGCTAGTTTTTCTCTAATACCTTGTCTAAGTTCATGTTCAGTTCTACAAACTAGTATGTCAGCTTGTACTCCACTTTCCATCAAGGTTTTTACACTATGTTGGGTTGGCTTAGTTTTTAATTCTTTAGCTGCAGATAAATATGGAATTAAAGTTAGATGAATAACAATCAGATTTTCCTCTCCCATCTCCCATCTCAATTGTCTTAATGCTTCAATGTAAGGCAAGGATTCTATATCCCCAACAGTACCTCCGATCTCAGTAATTATTATATCGTATTTATTTTGCTCTGAAAGAAATTTAATGTTTTGTTTAATTTCATCAGTAATATGGGGGATAACTTGAACTGTCTTACCTAAATATTCTCCCTTCCTTTCTTTACTTATAACACTTTGATATATTCTTCCAGTAGTAATATTATTTGCCTGTGAAGTTGGCACATTTAAAAATCTCTCATAGTGACCTAAATCAAGGTCAGTTTCGGCTCCATCATTAGTAACATAACATTCGCCATGCTCATATGGATTTAAAGTTCCAGGATCAACATTTATATAAGGATCCAACTTCTGTATTGTTGTTTTATATCCCTGAGCTTGTAACAACTTAGCTAGTGATGCAGCTATTATACCCTTTCCTAGTGAAGAGCTTACACCGCCTGTAACAAAAATATATTTAACCTGTGAAGACATAACGCGCTTTAAACGCAAACAAATTTAATGAATTAATAAAGACTAAAGACAGAAATTATGATTGATTTTAATAATCCTGAACAACTTCTTTAATATTCATGTCCTCATATTTCATTAAAAACATACCAATATTATCAAATGAACCGGAATCACTCCTTATATACTTAAATTTGTTTTCAAAATTTAAATTCTCAACACCTAAAATATTTTTGTTATTTATTTCACCATTACTAATTCTAAGCAATAGGTCATAAACTAAATCAAACCCTCTAAAAGAATATTTATTAGGAAAATAATTATATTTTGAAATAAATTTTTGCACAAAATGACTATCATCAAAATCAGAATATGATCTGTTAGTTGAAGGATAGTGAAATTTTAAATTTGAAAAATGAATATTAGAAATATTTATCCCTTCAAATGAACTATTTTTATCAGTTGTAACTAAGATTATTTCACGTTTATCAGAGATTAAAGAATTTAAAAGGCTTGAAACATTAGATATAAATGACTGTTCTTTTGATTCTAAAAAAATATAATTCTTCCCTTCTTTAATTTTAAATTTTAAATCCTCATAAGAAATTGATTTAGAATCGTCACCATTTTTATCGAGTTTGGAATAAATCTGTATTGCACTTGGAAAAGATTTTTTAATACTATTACTAATATCCACACTATTCAAATCTGAAATTATAAATTTAGAAGATGGTGAATTATCATTCTTAACAAAAGAAATAATTCTGTTATAAAAAATTGAATCATCAGGAATTGTATTAATTATTCTATTATTTTTATTTAATTTTTTTGACAGAGGTCTTATTACAGGTATTTTTATATCTTCAGTTAATTTAACAAAATAATCAAATAGCTTTTCAGAAACTGGGCCAATAACAAAATCATAACTTTCAAATTTATTATTTGAAACAATATCGTCTATTTGATTTATATCATTATGACTATCAAAAACATCCATTTTTAAATTAACTCCTAAATTTGAAAATGAATCTAACGCCATCTCAACACCAAACAAAAAGTCAAGAGATATATTTAATAATTTGTCGTTTTTTATAATAGATTTATAAATTTCAGAATTTTCAGAATTAAAATTATTTGTTCTGAACGGAAGAATTAATGCAATTTTTTTTTCATCAAAATTATTGATGTCATTAGTCAAAGAGAATTTATTGTCTTCTACTTTGATGATGTAGCTATTAGATTTTATATTTTTAGGAGCAAAAATTATGTCTCCGTATTTTAATTCTTGACTTTTTAAATCTAAATTTAAAATAAATATTGAACTATCATTAATCTGGAAATTATTTTCTAATTCTGAAATACTTATATCCTTTAAAATTTTAAACTTTTTGACATTATCATCAAAATATAAATTCAATTTATCTTTTGATATATTTGGAACAGCAATTTTCTGACCTGCACTTAAATAATTGTTAATCTCAGGGTTGATTTTTTTTAAAAAGTTTATATTGATATTGTATTTAAAAGCTATATCCCAAATACGTTCGTCTATTTTAATTATATATTTTTTAAAAATGCTATTACTTCTTCCTTCCAGATTCAAGTTTTTAGGAATCCTAAGAAGATTATTTTTTTTTATTTCAACTTTACTGTTAAATAATAAAACTGATTCTTCGCTTATCCCATAAATTCTTGAAATATCAAATAGACTTTCATTTTTTCTGATTTTATGTGAAATAAATTCAATTTCATTTTTTGAAAAATCAATATTATTAATCATGTTGATCTCATCATCAACTAAAATTATTTTATCTAAGTCAGAAATAATGTAGTTGAACCTATCATTTGTAAAACGAGGGTTAATTATAAAAAAGTCGTCAGGATGAATATTATTTTCAATGATAAAATCTTTTACAGAAATTTCATTATCAATTAACATTACAGTAAGTTCCTGTGAAGCTATATTTAATGTAAAAATTAAAAAAATTAAATAATGTGTAATTTTTGACATAATTTTAAATTTTATTCCCATTCAATTGTTGCAGGAGGTTTAGAACTTATATCATAAACTACTCTATTAACACCTTTTACTCTATTTATGATTTTATTTGAAATATCTTGTAAGAATTTATATGGTAAATTAACCCAGTCAGCAGTCATACCATCAGTACTTTCAACAGCTCTTAATGCAATACATTTCTCATATGTTCTTTCATCTCCCATAACACCAACACTTTTTACAGGCAACAAAATAGCTCCAGCTTGCCATACTTCATCATATAAGCCCTCATCTTTTAAGCCGTTAATAAAAATATCGTCAACTTCTTGTAACATTTTTACACTATTCTCTTCAATTTCTCCTAATATTCTTATGGCTAATCCGGGGCCTGGAAAAGGATGTCTAGCCAAAATATTTTTATCTATATTTAAGGAGGCGCCAACTCTTCTAACCTCGTCCTTAAATAATAATTTTAACGGCTCAATAACTTGTAATTTCATAAAATCAGGAAGTCCACCAACATTATGATGACTTTTAATTGTAGCTGAAGGGCCTCCAGTTGCAGAAATGCTTTCAATTACATCTGGATAGATTGTACCCTGAGCTAACCATTTTACATTTTTAATTTTATTAGATTCATTATCAAAAGATTCTATAAATAATCTGCCAATTATTTTTCTTTTCATTTCAGGGTCAAATACACCTCTAAGTTCTTTATAAAATTTTTGTGAATAATCTACACCTTTAATGTTAAGATTCATCTCATTGTACTGTTCTAAGACGTTATTATACTCATTTTTTCTAAGTAAACCATTATTAACAAAGATGCAATGCAAATTATTCCCAATAGCTTTGTGCAAAAGGATAGCAGCTACGGAAGAATCCACACCACCTGATAAACCTAAAATAACCTTATCCTTACCAATTTTAGATCTTAAATCCTCAATAGTTTTTTTGACAAATGAATCTGGAGTCCAGGACTGATCTAAATTACATATTTTTATTAAAAAATTTTGTAGAATATTTAATCCCTTTTTTGTATGGTAAACTTCAGGGTGAAACTGTAAACAAAAAGTTCTATTATTTATACTATATGCAACATTATCTACATCATTTGTACTAGCTAAAAGTATAGAATCTTTAGGTAATTCTTTTATTGTATCACTATGACTCATCCATACCTGAGTATTGTCTGCAATTCCACCAAATAAAAGATTATTTTTATTTACAATGGTTAAACTTGCACGACCATATTCCCTGATATTAGACTCATCAACTCTACCTCCTAATTCTTGAGCTATTAGTTGAGCGCCATAACAAATAGCTAGAGTTGGGAAAAGACTTAGCAAGTTATTTAAATCAATTCTCGGGGAATTTTTTTCTCTAACAGAATGAGGACTACCCGAAAGAATTAACGCACCATAAAGTGATAAATCTTTTGGAATTTTATTAAAAGGATAAATTTCACAATAAACATTTAATTCTCTAACCCTTCGAGCAATTAGCTGAGTATATTGAGAACCAAAATCAAGTATAAGTACGCTATTTTGCATGTGTAAAAATAGAAATTGATTTCTTAAATAAAAAAAATAGAATTATATAATTACTAAATTTCAATTAAAGTAAATTTATGATCCATTGGATTTAGATTATTTTTAATTCTAATGATTAAATCTTTGCCTTCGTTTTTATAAAAATTTGAAAAGTTTATATTTCTTTCTTGCAGATTGCCATCAGGAAATATTTCATTAACCAAATTAAGTATTTTAGATATTTTATTGTCATGTATTATTTGTTCAGACTTAAGCAATCTTTTTTTTAGCTTTTCTAAGCCGTTAAATTGTTTTTTTTCCTGAGCATTTAACGCTCCAACAAAGGATTTATCGGTCTTTTTAGAAATCTCCCTTAATTTTGAAAACTGTTGATTCAATTGATGTTTTAAATCAGAAAAATTTAATTTATGTTTTGAAAATTTTTTTGTTAGTTTATTTTTTAAATTTTGATTGCTCAAAAAAATATCTTCAATTTTAATATCATATTTTTCAAGTTTACTTCTTGTTTTTTTACTTATTATTAGTGCAGAACATCTAAATAGTAAAAGAGGAAAAATCAGCTTTTGTTTTTCAAAAACTTTCTTTAACTCTAACCAATAAGAAATTTCAGCTGGACCTCCTATATAGCATAAATTTGGCAATATATGTTCTTGATATAAAGGCCTCAAAAGAACATTTGGGGAAAAATTTTCTGGAAATTCGTTGATTTCTTTAATAATTTGTTCAGATGTCCAAAATTTTAGATTATTTTCAGTTGTGTACAAATCACCTTTATTTATTAATCTCTCCCTCTTATTTTCTTTAATATAAAAAAGATTTATATCTCTTGGTGAGGCTTGAATTTTATAATTCAAATCTTTTAATTTTTTTATTGATTCTTTTGAATAATTTTTAATAATATTATTTTTGACTTCGCTAATAATTATTTTCTTAAATAAATGCTTTAATTTAGAATTATTAGCGTCAATTATAATTAATCCAAACTCCTGAAATATTTTATTTACAAAGATCCTTGTTGCATCAGCAAGATTATTTGAGCTCGAATAAGCTTTTTTAACCATTGTACATAATTCTTTACCATAAGCAGAATTTATCATGTGATTCTCGAAATCCTCCAAAATATTTTTGAAATTATTTAATTTAAAATCTCCAACCATACCGGTTTGATCTGAATCCCATTCAAATTTTTTTCCTTGAACCGAAAAGTTATTAATTTCCTTGAAATCATGGTCTTCCGAAGCCATCCAATAAATAGGAACAAAATTATATTTTTTATATTTTTTATTTAAAGACTCCGATAAATTAATTACGGAAATAATTTTATAAATAAAATATAAAGGACCTGTTAAAAGATTTAACTGATGACCTGTCGTTATAGTAAAGGTGTTATCCTTCAACAAGCTGTCAATATTATTTATTTGAACATTTTTTAAGTTAATTCCTTTGTATTGATGTTTTATAACTCTAACTAATTCTTTTCTTTGAGAATTATCATAATTATCAGATTTTAATTTGATTTGATTTTTGAAATTATCAATAGACGGAAAATCAGAAATCAAATCAGAAAAATGAGTTTTTTTTGATATGTAATCTAAAAATAACTTACTAAATAATTTAGTCTTATTATATTCAATACTCTTCCAAGTCATATAAAGCAAATATACATAACTGCTAAAATACAAATAGATTATATAATTAGTTTTATTTCTATATTTGCTTACTTGACGTTAATTAAATTATTATGAGACTATTATTACACTTTTTTGCAATTTATCTGATATCATTTATTTCAATTGCTCAAAACTTAAAATCTCCAAGTGAGTTTTTAGGATATGAAATTGGAACAGAATTTTCAAGGCATAATCAAGTTGTTGATTATTTTGAATATGTTTCAGAAAAAATGGATGAAAATGTAATATTAAAATATTATGGTGAAACTTATGAAAGAAGACCCTTAATGTATGCTGTTTTATCCTCAAAAAAAAATATTAATGAAATAGAAAAAATAAGATTAGCAAATTTAGAAGTACTTGAAGAAAAACCATCTAAATTAAACGACAAAGCAATTGTATGGCTCAGCTACAATGTTCATGGAAACGAATCTTCTTCTATAGAAGCATCAATGCAAACCTTATTTAATTTACTTACCAAAAATTATGATTTATTAGAAAATACAATTGTAATTATAGACCCATGTCTAAACCCAGATGGAAGAGATAGGTATGCAAATTGGTATAACCAAATGAGAACTATTCCGTATACAACAAATAAGATTTCAAGAGAACATAGAGAGCCATGGCCTGGCGGACGAGCAAACCACTATTTATTTGACCTTAACAGGGATTGGGCATGGTTAACCCAAATAGAATCTGAACTTAGATTAAAAGAGTATCAAAAATGGTTACCACATGTTCATGTTGATTTTCATGAACAAGGTATAGACGAACCTTATTATTTTGCCCCTGCAGCTGAACCATATCACGAAGTTATAACTGGATGGCAAAGAGATTTTCAAGCAATGATAGGTAATAATAATGCTAAGTATTTTGACAAAAATGGTTGGCTATATTTTACAAAAGAATTTTTTGATTTATTATATCCTAGCTATGGTGATACCTACCCGACATATTTGGGAGCTATCGGGATGACTTATGAACAAGCTGGTGGAGGAATTGCAGGACTGGGTATAATAAATTCTGAAGGCAAGAATTTAACACTTGTAGATAGGATTGAACATCACACAATATCTGGAATTTCTACAGTGGAAACCTCATCCTTGAATGCAAAAAAACTCAATAATGAGTTTGTTAAATTTTTTAGATATAATGATAAAAAAGCGAGAAATTATATTTTAAGTGGAGATAATGATAAGATTGAAAAACTTGGAAAATTCCTAAAAAAACATAAAATTGATTTCTTTTCCACTAAAAAACAAAAAATTAATGCATTTAGTTATAATGAAAATAAATCTGTTTCCTACACAACTAAACAAACAGATATCGTAGTTCCAACTTCTCAATCAAGAAGAAAACTTGTTGATGTACTATTTGAAAGGACCACAAAGCTTAGTGATTCTGTTACATATGACATTACCGCTTGGAGCTTACCCTATGTATATGGATTAAATGCATATTTAACTGAGAAGGAAGTTGAAAAATTCGATTATAAAATAAATGCCAAAGTCAATTCAATTGACAAGAATGCAATTGCTTATGCATCCGTATGGAATGAAATTGACGATGCTAAATTTTTATCTTCATTACTCATCAACAATATAAAAGTCAGATATAATAAAAAAGATATCCAAACAGGAGAATTATTTCTATCAAAAGGATCAATGATAATTTATAAAGGAGATCAAATCATTGAAGATTTTGAGGATATTTTGTTTAAGGAAGCTAAAAATTTTAATATTAAGTTATCCTCAATTTATTCTGGAATTTCTATTTCTGGACCAGATTTAGGCTCTGATTCAGTGAAACTAATTAAAAATAAAAAAATTGCGATTCTTTCTGGTGATGATAATCAAAATTCAGTTTCGTCTTTAAATTACGGATCCATTTGGCACTTTTTTGAACAAGAATTAAGATATCCATTAACACATATAAATATTAAAGATTTTAAAAGAGTTTCATTAGATGAATTTGATGTATTAATAATACCTGATGGATATTATGGCTCAATCGGGAATGAAAGTAATTTAATTAAAATCAAAAGTTGGATTAATAAAGGAGGTAATATTATTGCTTTTGAAAATGCAATTAAAATTTTCTCTGATAAAGAAGGATTTTCTGTGAAATCTAAAAAAGAAAAAGAATCTAAAAAAGAAAAAGTTAATTTTGAGGATGTTTATAGAAATAATATTCAAAATTACCTCGCGGGAGCAATTTTCAAAGTAAAAATAGACGAAACTCATCCATTAGCTTTTGGCTATGATAAAGAATATTATTCCCTTAAAACATCAACTAGCACTTATGAATTATTAGATAACGGATATAATGTTGGAAAAATTGAAAATTTAAAAGATAATATAATAGGCTTTGTTGGAGACAAGATCAAAACTAAATTTAAAAATTCACTAATTTTTGGTCATGAAAAAATTGGTAGAGGAAATATAGTTTATCTTGTAGATAATGTAATGTTTAGAAGCTTCTGGGAAAACGGAAAAATGTTTTTAGTAAATTCTGTTTTTTATATTAATTAACTTCAGCATATAAGTCAAAGTCTGATGCTTCAGTAATTTTAGCATTTACATATTCACCTACTCTTATAAAGTTTGATTTAGCATTTATCAATACTTCATTGTCTACATCTGGAGAATCAAATTGTGTTCTTCCAACATAGTATTCTCCTCTTTTCCTGTCAATTAAAACCTTAAAAGTTTTTCCAATTTTGGCTTGATTTAATTGCCAAGATATTTGAGATTGTATCTCCATGATCTCATTTAATCTTTCATTTTTAGTTTTTTGCGGTATATTATCCTCCAAGTCATATGCTCCTGTATTTTCTTCGTGAGAATATGTAAAACATCCTAACCTATCAAATTTCATGTCCTTAACCCATTGTTTAAGAATTTCAAAATCTTCTTTTGTTTCACCTGGATAACCTACTATTAGCGTAGTCCTGATAGCAATTCCAGGGACAATTTTTCTGAAATCATGTAGAAGTTTATTTATTTTTTCCATCGAAGAACCTCGTTTCATTGATTTTAAAATTTTATCTGAGATATGTTGCAAAGGAATATCTATATAATTACAAATTTTAGGTTCTTTCTTTATGGTATCTAGAACATCTAACGGAAATCCATTAGGAAATGCATAATGTAATCGAATCCATTCGATTCCATTAACTTTTACCAACTCTTTCAGTAAATCAGAAATAGCTCTCTTTTTGTATAAATCTAAGCCATAATATGTAGAATCTTGAGCAATTAAAATTAATTCTTTGATTCCCTTATTTGCCAAAAGAGTTGCTTCTTTAATTAAATCCTCTATCGACACACTTTTGTGTTTGCCTCGCATTAAAGGAATAGCACAGAAACTACAAGGTCTATCACATCCTTCGGAAATTTTCAAATATGCATAGTTTTTAGGGGTTGTTAAAAGGCGTTCCCCAATTAATTCATTTTTATAGTCTGCTCCCAAATGCTTGAGTAAAGAAGGCATTTCAGTTGTGCCAAAATATTCGTCTACATCAGGAATTTCTTTAATTAAATCAGGCTTATATCTTTCACTCAAGCAACCAGTGACAAAAACTTTATCAATTTCACCATTATTTTTTTTCTTTACATTTTCAAGAATTGTATCAATACTTTGCTGTTTGGCATTATCAATAAAACCACATGTATTAATAACAACAATATTACCGTCTTTTTCATGAACAACATTTTTATTATTTGATTTTAACTGCCCCATAAGCACCTCTGAGTCGTATACGTTTTTGCTACAACCCAAGGTTATTACATTAATCTTGTTTTTATCTGAATATTTTGTTCTCAAATCCTAATCAAAAAATGAATCAACAAACTCAAGTTTATTAAAGTCCTGTAAATCGTCCACACCCTCACCCACTCCAATATATTTTACCGGTATCTTGAACTCATCACTTATGCCAATTACAACACCACCTTTAGCGGTTCCGTCAAGCTTAGTTATTGCCAAAGAGGTAACTTCAGTTGCGTTGGTAAATTCTTTTGCCTGAATAAACGCATTCTGACCAGTTGACCCGTCAAGAACCAGCATAACATCATGAGGAGCATTATCCACTACCTTATCCATTACTCTTTTTATTTTGGAAAGTTCATTCATTAAATTAACCTTATTATGTAATCTCCCAGCTGTATCAATTAAAACTACATCAGCATTATTTGATTTCGCATAACTTAGGGTGTCAAAAGCTACAGATGCTGGGTCACTACCCATTTGTTGCTTGATTATCGGAACATTGACCCTATTTGCCCATGTTTCTAATTGATCAATTGCAGCTGCTCTAAATGTATCTGCTGCTCCGATTACAACATTTAAACCACTACTTTTAAATCTTTTCGCTAATTTACCAATGGTTGTTGTCTTACCAACACCATTTACTCCAACTACCATAATTACATGAAGCTTTTCCTTAAATACTTTTTGATTAGTTTTTAACTCGTCCTCAGAGTGTATTAGTAATGAAGCTATTTCTGCCTTTAAAAGAATATTTAATTCAACTAAGTTTGAATATTTCTCCTCAGAAACTCTTTTTTCAATTTTTTCTATAATTTTTAAAGTTGTATTGACTCCAATATCACTAGAAATAAGTACTTCTTCTAAATTATCTAATACAGCAGCGTCTATCTTAGATTTTCCTACAACTAATTTATTAAGCTTAGAAAAGAATGACTGATTTGATTTTTTTAAACCCTTATTTAAGTTCTCTTTTTTTTGTTTTGAGAAAATAGATTTTAAAAAACCTTGGGTTTCAGGCTCTGACTCTGGTTCTGGTTCTGGCTCTGGCTCTGACTCTGGCTCTGGCTCTGGCTCTGGCTCTAGTTCTGGCTCTGGCTCTGGCTCTGGCTCTGGTTCTGGCTCTGGCTCTGGTTCTGGCTCTGGTTCTGGCTCTGGCTCTGGTTCTGG
>MDSW01051931.1_pt1 | contig 107785 bp, 108 predicted proteins | sample 811171 | NCBI WGS metagenome assembly MDSW01 (sample SAMN05326641, study PRJNA326480) | marine metagenome | isolation source: seawater | place: Atlantic Ocean: North West | collected 2012 | reverse complement strand
GTTGGTACCGGCACCGTTTTAACTATCCGGTCAACGCGGACCCAGCTACGCCGCACCAACATGTGGTCGCTGCGCTTTTACAACATGTTGGCACAACGCAGCTGGGCCGGTTACCTCAGCGTTATGTTTTCGCGCAAATATATTTTCTTCCAGAAGATCTAAAACAAGGAAGTTATCTATGAATTATTATGCTGTAGCAACAATTGATTTTACAAATACTGACTGGGTTATGGAGTATCTACAAAAGGTTACTCCGATGGTTGAAAGGGTAGGCGGTAAGTATTTGGCTCGAACTCCTGAGTTTGAACTTGTTGAGGGTGATGGGCCAATTCCACAAACGATATTGATTATCGAATTTCCATCAAAAGAGGCGGCGCAATCATTCTATGATAGTGATGAGTATCAGCCCTATAAAACTTCTAGGCAAAATGGTTCTGTAGGTAACTTCTTTCTAGTTGCAGGTAAGGATATTGCTAAGAGTTAATTGTATAACGGGTCAGCAACATAACAAGTTGGTCAACGGGAACCGAAGTTGACGATGCAGCCCATTGGGTTAACATTGAGAATCCCCAAACCGTGAACGGCGCGATAATTGAGTTTCTTGGTCTTTAGGTAATGTATATTAAATTGCTGAGCAGACGCTTCCACCGGTACTTCGCACCTATCCTGATGTCTGTATGCAGGGGTATTACCGTGATAATTAAAATATTCTGGTTGCTGTAGTTCAACGATTTAGGTGGCGTGCTCGTAACCAAATATCTGAGACTATGAATGGTTCCATAATTCGCTGGAGTTTTCTGCAGGCTCGTTATTGGGTAAGTAGCAATTTGTCTAGAGGGTTAGGCTTATGGATAACTACAAGAAAGATATGCTTCTTATTGATTTTGAAGTGCGACGAAATGATGTGCTTCAGCATCTTCAGAGGATTGAAGAAGACATGCGCTATGGCGCAATTATAACTGGTGGGTTATGGGCATGGATTATACCCAATTTAGATGATGAACTTGTTAGCACGTATCTTGTTTGGATGCCGACGGTGTTCGTTTTGTTTATGTGTCTAAAGTATATAGCTCAAGACGGCGCTGTGAAGTTTTCCGGTAAATACATCAGACATTTGGAGGATGTATTCGATCTTCACTCACTAAAGGGCTGCTGTGGCTGGGAGAGTTATCTTAAAGCAAATGAAGCTAATCATTTTATTCATAGAAAGCTGTTAAGGTACCATAGTGTTTTATTCTGGCTGTCACTATTGGTAATTAATATCTTTGGTGGTATATATTTTAAGAGTTTTCTTGAAAATTAACTCTGCAAGTCAATGCTCGAGTAATTAGCCAGATTTAGCTGGCAGTTTTCGTGACCAGTGCGGAAATTGAGATTGTTTGGGTGGCTGGCTTAATGCACCTTATGCGAGGCTTCTATCTGTGGCCGATATATTGTACGACTTCGAGTTCTGAGCGTCATAATATTATGGATTAATCAATAATTGAGAATAGATCTATGCACATTATTATTGGAGTACTTACTGCTATCGCTGGCCTTGTCTGGGCTCTGCATTCTCTACATAATTCGGGAGTGGATATTAACTCTTTCAATCCCTTTACCTGGGCCAGGCGTCGGCGTTGGGAGAAGCTCTACGGTGCTAAGCCGCTCTTTAATCTTGAGAAACCAATGGAAGCCGCTGCAGTGCTCATCGTTGGTACTTTAACGCAAGAAGGAGTAATTACTTCGGATCAGAAAGCACAAGTGGTTGACATGTTTGTTAGACATTTCCATCTTAGCAATGAAAATGCTGCTTCTCTTTTTGCTTCATCAGCCCACATGGTCAAGAATGAGATTAACCTGCACGAATCCGTAAAGAGTATACTTGCTCCATGCTTGGATTCTCTGACACCCGATATGAAGGACACGCTTGTCGATATGTTGAATGACGTTGCCAGACTGGATGGTATGGTTGCTGAGCACCAGCAAAAAATAATCAATTCTGTATGTGGCGTGTTTAGTGGCACTCCATCCAGTACGAGTAAATGGGGGTAACCTGAAAGCACCTGAGGTATTACTTCAGGTGCTTGGGTAGTTTTGGGTAAGGGAGGGGCAGCTATGTGCTTGGTCACCGTTCATATACTAGAATATGCCCTTTGAAGTCGTTATCGAGGTAGTCTGTATGAGTGGGTTTCAGTTGGGTAGACGAAAAGCCGGACTCCGCCAATAAGTTGCTTAACTTATTCTTTCTGCCGCGCCCGGGGTCAACAATGATGACCTGGCAGTTAGGCTTGGAATGTCCTGCAATAAAATCTGCCAGCAATTGAACGTGCTCATCTTCATATAATAGATCGCTGCCTATTATCAGGTCAAAGAGGCCCAGGCTGTCGTTTTTATCCGACCAGTTTGCTTGTTCAAATGCAATCAGGTTGTCGTCATTCAGTTGGGCATTCCGCTGTAAAAACTTATGCACTTCAGGGTGGTAGTCTGTTGCGGTGATATCCGCACATTGTTTGTTGAGTAACAAGCTGGAAAGCGCGATGCCGCAGCCAACTTCCAGTATTCGCTTTGACTGTGTGTCATAGTCAGAAATGAAGTGTGCAAGTACCATGCTTGACGGCCAAACAACACCAAAAATGGGCCAGGCGGCTGAAGATATTCCCAGACTTTCAGCAATACCGTCAGGGTCATGAAATTCCTGTTTATCCCGCAATGTGCACAGATGTATATCAATTTCACCAAACTCAATGGTTTGGTAGCATAGGCGGGGATTTGTCATTAGGCTGCCTCGAATTATGAGCGCTAAGCCAGCTATCGAACACAGATAAATGACAAAACGAGTGTGTGCTGTAGAGTATAGTAATTGTTTAATAAATCAATGCGTTTCAGCGGGCACTATTTAGTTGTATTGGGCACCATTAGGGTGGAGTGCCCTTAGGGATGCTGTTGGAATTTTGCTCCGGGCGCTCGTGGTCAGGGCATTTTGGCCAATGTTGTTGTCGCCTAATTGGTTAAGTGCGTCAACGAATCTTGATCCTGAATAACGTCAGCGGATGTTGGCCACTGGTCAGTGGAACGTTATCCATCGTCTCCCGAGGCGTTTGGTTGTTATGGGTTGAAAGTCAGGTGTAATAGCGTATGAAGCAATCCAAGTTAATCAAAATCGTGGATTTTTTGTCATTTATCTCACTGATTTCGATGTTGACGACGGGTATTCTAATGGAGTATTCCCTTCCGCCAAAAAGCGGGCCGGATCAGATATGGAGTTTAACGAGGCACGACTGGGGCGATATTCATTTCTACAGTTCATTGGTGTTTTTGTCTCTGATGGCGGCTCACTTGGTTACGCACGCTAAATTCATAAAGTCTGCATTATTGGGTAAGGCCAAGCGAGAGTATAAGTACCGGATCGCCATAGGCATGGCCGGATTAATAGCATTGATTGCGCTGATGTTCGCCACGATTATGGCACCGGTCGAAACCGGAACGAAAGTCAAATCATGGCAACATCAAGCAAGTGATTAGTTGGTTCCGTTTATAAGCCGGTATTGATGTACGGATATTGCGGACATCGTTGCTGTGCCACAGCACGAAGAACGGTTCTCTATCCTTTGTTATAAACACGTTAAAGTCAAAGAGAGGTAAATCATGGCCTATGATCCCGGACTGGAAGAAAGGCTTCGCGAATATTTTCATGGGCGCCCGGAAGTGGAAGTGAAAAAAATGTTTGGCGGGCTTTGTTTTATGGTATCAAACCATATGTGCTGCGGCATCGTGGGCGACATGCTGATGGCGCGAGTGGGGCCCGACCACTATGCTGCGTGTTTGCGAAAAAAGCATGCGAAAGAAATGGATTTTACCGGGAAGGCCATGAAAGGCATGATCTATGTTTCGCCGGAGGGGATTGAAAACGATAGGGCGTTGCGAATGTGGGTAGAATTGTGCGAATCTTTTGTGCTGTCGCTCCCACCGAAGGCATCAAAGGTGTGTGATTGATATGAGTATGGGTAGATAGATCGTTATAAAGGGTCATAATGTATATTGAAACTGAAAAGAAATTACGCGAATTATATGGGTTCCCTAAAGGAAGATCGAAGGATAAGCAGTTGGATAGGCTTGAGGTTCATACTAAACGATTCATTTCTCTTTCGCCTTTTGTATTGATTTCAACCTGCAGTAAGCAGGGTGATCTCGATTGCTCTCCAAGGGGAGGCAACGCGGGTTTTGTCGTGCCTGTGAACGATCACTGTTTACTGATTCCGGACTCCAAAGGTAATAATCGCCTGGATAGTTTCGTCAATATAGTGAATACCGGTAAGGTAGGATGTCTTTTCCTGATACCAGGTGTGGATGAAACGCTACGGGTGAACGGTGAAGCGAAGATCTCCACATCACCGGAGTATTTGAATCGATATACGGAGTGGAGTAATCCCCCCCGAGCCTGCATAGTTGTCAGTATAAATGAGGTTTTTTTGCATTGTGCAAAGGCGTTGATGAGATCCGGATTATGGGATCAGAACAATAAAATTGACCGTAAGGTATTACCTACAATGGGTAAAATGCTCAATGATCAGTTGTCGATTTCTGAGGAGCCGGAAACTCAGGAGCAGATGATCGAGCGCTATAAAAGAGATCTGTAATTTCCACTGGTATGCCGCCTATAATGTGCTAAGCAATAATCTATGCCACATAATATTGTCTCATGATTCATGAGTTGGTTAGGGAGTATCGGATTTATCTTTGTGATGCCCGGCTAGTATGGTTCGTGACTTGTATGGTTTATGATTATGGCAAGTAGAGGAGCATTATCAGATTGATTTCCAGATTGCCCAAATGGGTGGAGGTAGGCGCTTTTGTTTTGGCGTCAGTCGCTGGCTTTGTTAATGCAATCGGCCTTCTCAGTTTCGAGCATCAATCCGTATCACACCTTTCCGGAACCGCAACACTGCTCGGAACGACCCTGTTGTATGCGCCTTCTGAAACCACAGTACATTTGCTTGGTGTGTTGCTGTCTTTTTTGGCAGGATCATCCATCGCCGGATTTTTGTTGCACGGCTCCACGTTAAAACTGGGTCGGCATTATGATACAGCATTGTTGTTAGAGTCTATCCTGCTCTTTGTGGCGTTTGCCTTTTTGTTCCAAGGTTCTTTTTTCGGCCACTTTTTTGCGTCGGCAGCCTGTGGTTTACAGAACGCCCTGGCAACGACTTATAGTGGTGCGGTGATTAGAACCACTCATGTTACCGGAATTTTTACCGATTTGGGGATTATGATTGGCGCCTTCCTGGGGGGAGATAAACTCGATAAGCGCAAAATTAAGCTTTTTACCCTAATCATCGCCGGGTTTATCCTTGGTGGTACCGCAGGCGTGTTTTTGTATAGACAAGTCGATGTGTTGGCTTTATTGCTTCCGGCCAGTATTTGCATGGTCATTGCGTTTGGTTATCGTGTTTACACCCGCAATCGTGGCTGAAGGGTGAATCTTGCACCGCATCGGTCTGTGGCTGTTTCTATCTATTAGTGTTGATGTTATTTGAGGATCAGGATGAAGGAAATTAGCAGAATAAATCATATCGGTATTCGGGTGGCGAATCTGGAGACTGCCCGTGCGTTCTATGAAAAATTAGGCTTCGAGTTCATTGCGGGGCCGGTGGGGCCGGAACCCGTTGCGATCATGGAGCACCCCTCAGGCATTAACATCAATTTTATCCTGAATACGAATGCGGCTACGACGGAAAACGTATTGATGGATATACCGGTTAAGCATTCGGGATACACCCATATGGCGCTGGAAGTGGATAACCTGGAATCCGTTCAATCACAGTTAGCGGACCACAATATTGCGATTAGCGGCGGGCCGATCGTTTTGCCTGATGGAGCCACGTTTATTTTTGTGCGGGATCCCGATCGCAACGTAATAGAATTTCACAAACCGGCCGGGCGCGCTTAGTTCGATGTGGTTCGACGCGAAGTTATCAGCTAGTTGTATGCCTTACACCAGTATTTAGCTGGTCCATTTAGGGGTCACTGGAGGGAGGAAGGAGGATGATTCATCAGGGAAGTTGTCACTGTCAATCGGTGGTGTTTGAAGTGGAGGCGCCGGAGACAATCGAGGCAGTGTATTGCAATTGCTCAATATGCACCAAATCAGGGTACCTGCATTTGATTGTGCCCCTGAGTAAGTTCAAGCTCAAGCAGGGCTCAGATATGTTGATAACCTATACGTTTAATACGGGTGTGGCCAAGCATACTTTTTGTAAGATTTGTGGAATCAAGCCATTCTACACGCCGCGTTCGAATCCGGACGGGGTGGATATCAATGTTCATTGCCTCGATACCAGCGGGTTATCTGTGGTCATAACGGAGTTCGACGGGGCTCATTGGGAGCAGCATGGACACACTCTGTCGCATTTGAGTAAAGAGCAGTAACAGATTCGCTTGCTGTGCGTCTAAGGTTCGGTAACCGCAGCAGTGAGAACCGGTTGCGGTTGAAACGAGGGTGAAACCCACCGGAGTAGAACTGAATGACTGATAGTGAAATTGAATACGTGCCTTTTGGTGCACTGAATCCGACTGAATGGCTCGATGTGTTGAATGATGGCAATCTGCGAAGGCATTTGGTCGAACATCCGTTGTTCGGCCCCGAGAGTATTCAGCAGTGGTTGAACGAGAAGTCTGAGATCGATACCCTGCCCGGATGCCGTATACGGGCGGTCATGATCGGTGGCAGGCTGGCTGGTTGGTGTGGAATCCAGCCCGATGAGTATGGCTATGAGATCGCCATCGTGCTTTGCAGTGCGTTTTGGGGCATTGGTATTACAATATTCAAAGACATGATGGCATGGGCGAAAGAAATGAGGCATGGGCAGCTTGTTTTTCATCTGCTGGATTCCCGGCCAGAGTACAAAAGCCTGCGAAAGCTGGCCTGTAACATTCACACAACGGAGTTGATGGGGCGGGCTTTCACTTCTTATGTGATTGAGGTGGATAAGTGGCAACGCTAGGGGGCAATCGAAGATGAAACTGTGTCGGGACTGTCAACATCAGGTCAGTGAGCAGGCGGCCACCTGTCCACATTGTGGGGCTCCCCATCCTGCCCAAGCAGCATGGGACGGTTGGGGCTGGGAGTACAAAAGTGCTGCCCGCATTGGCCAATGGCCGATACTGCATATCTCGTTCAAATACCGCCAGAACCGGATGCCGGTACCGGCGAAGGGGATTATCGCCATTGGACAGTTCGGAGTTGGGGTGGTAACCATCTCTCAATTCAGTGTGGGCTTGTTCAGCCTCAGTCAGTTTACGGTGGCAGGCTTCGCTGTTGCACAATTTGCGTTGGCGTACGCCTGTTTGGCCCAGTTTGGCATCTATATCGAGAGGGGCGGCGGCCAGGTTGTGAAAAGTGTTGCAGAGATATTGGGTTTCTTATAAAGGTTGCTGGATTTCTTATAAGAGTTACTGGGCTTGTCTTAAATCGCCTGATCAGAATCCAACGGGAGCAAACGGCTTACTCTAAACGGGAGAAATACAATGGAAGAGAACAGATTTCAAACACCGGATTCCAACTTGATTGACCAGAATGAGGTTGAACTTCAGTTGGCGTCGCGCTGGGCGCGTTTGGGAGCCTCGATTCTGGATGCCATCATCATGATGATACCTCTTATGTTGGTGCTGTACCTGACCGGTTTTTTTGATCAGGTGCTGGAGGGCGAGGAGCCTTCGATGATGATGAATTTAGTGATGGGACTGGTGGGCGTGGTGGTGTTTGCTGCCATCAATTTCAAGTTTTTGCTGGAATCGGGGCAGACTGTGGGTAAAAAGGCATTGGGTATCAAGATCGTGGATTTGGAAGGTGAGTTACCCAGTGTGCAACAGCATCTGCTGGTGCGGTATGCGGTGTATTTCGGGCTTGGCTACATTCCCATGGTGGGAGGGCTGTTGTCGCTGGTGAATGTGCTGTTCGTGTTTCGTGGCGACAAGCGTTGCCTGCACGATTTGGCTGCCAAGACCATGGTGGTTCGTTGCTAGGGCGGCAGAATGATAAGTTGGGCCTGTTTCGGGAAAATAACACTGGACAATATTCAGAACAGGCTATAAAGTTCTTTTCAGCTAGAAAGAAAGTCTCCTAAAGAATCTACATTTCGCTGTATTATCCGTAACAACGTCCTGCAGGTCTCTAAGTTCAGTCAAGATTTCAAAGCTATCCCTGCCTTTTCGAAGGCTAAAAACTATTTAATTATCAGGATGTTAGACATGTCTAATACAGTTAAAGGAACCGTTAAGTGGTTCAACGAATCAAAAGGTTTTGGTTTTATTGAGCAAGAGTCTGGTCCAGACGTATTTGCTCACTTCAGCGCTATTCAGAGCTCAGGTTTCAAAACCCTGGCTGAAGGCCAGCAAGTTGAGTTCACTGTAACTCAAGGCCAGAAAGGTCCTCAAGCTGAGAACATCGTACCTCTGTAAGGGGTAATTAAACGATATTTCAGTTCTAAAAAAGGGCAAGCTGCAGAGCTTGCCCTTTTTTATTGCCTGGAAAAAGAGACACCCTTCACACTAGCCATTGCAACTTGTCCGGGTTACGTAACGCATCTATCTGGCGGATACCGCTCTCATCCACTACAAAGCTGAAGGCGGTGACCAGCTTGTGTGCCTCGAATATCAGCAGCCCCGGCGCACCGTTGAAGCGCTGTATCCGGTAGCTGAGCATCACACCGGGATCGCTGTAATGTGGCAACATCACCCGTTGAATCCAGTCCACTACATCCGACCGCCCCCGCAGAATGCGACGTACCGCGGTGGCTTTGCCGCCTCCATCGGCTTTGAACACGATGTCTTCACTGAGCAGGGTCACCAGCTCCGAGGTGTTGGCCTCGCGGATGGCGCTAAAAAAAGCCGTGACCATGGCGCTGTGCTCATTGCTCTTTACCGATGAGGCCACAGGCTGTTGGCGGATTCTATTGCGGCTGCGGCTGGCCAGCTTTCTACAGGTGGCTTCGGGTTTATCCAGCATGACGGCAATGTCTTGAAAGCTGAAGTCGAACAGATCATGCAGTATGAATGCGGCCCGCTCACCCGGTGTGAGCTGCTCCAGCAGGGCCAGCAGGGCCATGGTAATGGACTGATCCAGCTCGAGAAGGTGTTGTGGATCGGTGTGCGAATCGCACAATGGGTCCGGTAACCAGCTGCCGATATACTGCTTGCGCTGTTCTTCTGCGCTCTTGCAATGATCCAGCGCCAGGCGGGTGACCACGGTGCTCAACCAGGCCCTTGGGTTCGCCACGACTTCATGCTGTTTGCTCCAGCGCAGATAGGCCTCCTGTACGATGTCTTCGGCGGCATGCCGTGAGCCCAGCATGCGATAAGCCAGCCCCATCAACAATGGGCGTTCGGATTCGAAGCGGTGCTCAATGGTACTCATGGCAACACTCATAGTGTAATGGTGACGGCCTGGCAGGCTTGCGTCAGCCCCAGGGCCCGTTTGATGGTTGGATACACTTTGGCGCTGGCGATGGCCACTCCCAACTCCAGTAGTTGCCCTTTACTGTATGCCTGTTGCATTGCCTCCATCAACTCCGGTTCAACGCTGCCCTGGGCAGCCACCTGGCGGGCATAGTGAAGTACCTGTTGTAGATGGGCAGGCAGGGTGCTGCCGCCATCCAGCGCGGCGGATAGCCATGCAACCGGCAACCCCTGCTCCCGGGCCATATTAAGGTTCAGTTGCAGGCAGCCGCCACAATCCTCCTGCTGCATGCTGGCGATTTTGGCGATCCAGAAGACCTCGGTGGAAAGCAGTTCCCGGTGCCGGGCCATGGTTTGAAAGTGCTGAAAGTGGTCATAGCTACCCGGTGCGTGCTGCACCATGTCTTTGAGAAAGCCGGCATCATAATGATAGTGGGTTTCGAAAGCGGTAATTTGGTTGAGCAGTGCTTGCTGGTCTGTCATCACGGTGTCCTTTTATTGTGTGGGTATACCTATGACGATTCAAACCATTAGAATGTGACCACAACAGAAGAATTACGGCGAGTGCAACGCCCAAAGCGAGAGGAAAAATCATGTCACTGACGGGAGAATGTTTGTGCGGAAGCATAAAATACAGAATTAACGGTACGCTTCGTGATCCACGATCCTGTCATTGTTCGCGCTGCCGCAAGGCGTTCAGTGCCCAGGCGTCAAGTTATGCCGAAGTCAACGCGGACGATTTTGTCTGGTCGCAGGGTGAGGCGCTGTTAACCCGTTACGAAACGCAGCCGGGCTTTGGTTTGGCGTTCTGCAGCCGGTGTGGGTCCACGTTGTGCGGGCTCTATCAGAATGATGTGCACGGGATCACCCTGGGGTGCCTTAACGACGATCCTCAAATTGAGATGGGGTACCATATTTTTGTGGGATCAAAAGCCTCTTGGGAGGTGATTCCGGAGGGCATTGTCACCTATGCTGAAGGGGTGCCCCAGTCGGGTACGGAAAATTAACCCTTAGCAACGATCTTGATCCGATACCGGGGGCCGGGTGTCGGCGGGTAATCCAATACCCGTTAACGCCCGATCTATTACCGTTTCCAGTTCCGCATAACCTTTTCCCGCGCGGGCCATGGCGGCAGTACCGTTTACAGTGGTGACCAGAAACAGGGCGATGGATTCTGCCTCTTGGTCCAATTGCAGAGCCTTGGCTTCGTCATCTGTTTGCAAAAACTCCGTCAACAATGCTTGTGCATAATTGCCTGCCTGGCTGATCGTGTTCTGTGCCTGCGCCGGCATGGTTTCACCGGCGGCCTCAGCCACGCACAACGACACATAGCAACCTTTTGGGTTGTCCTCATCACACTGGCCGGAAAGAATGGCCAGCAGGTAGTTGCGCAATCTTTCCCGCAGGGGTGTGCCGGTATGGTACAGGTGCTCGTTCTTGGGCTTGGCGTAGGTATTCAGATAGTGTTCCGTGGCTTGCACAAAGAGGGATTCCTTATTACCGAACGCGGCGTAAAGACTGGGTTTGTTGATGCCCATGCCTTCGGTCAAATCCGCCAGTGAGGCGCCCAGAAATCCCTTTTTCCAGAATACATGCATGGCGGCTTCCAGCGCCTGCTGCTTATTAAATTCGAGTTTTCTGCCGCCTGCCATGATGTTGTGAGCCAACCTGATGTAACAAATTTTCCAACGATGGGTTGACACAATTATACCGATCAGTACAATTTCTACAAACATACCGATCGGTACAATATTCGGCCGGCTATGTTTCCTTCCCCTTATCTCATGGAAAATGGAGCAATATCATGTCCTTATCAATCAAAAACAAAGTGGCGCTGGTAACCGGTGCCAATCGCGGCATTGGTAAAGCGATTGTGGAGTCCTTCCTGGCCCACGGTGCCGACAAAGTGTATCTGGCGGTGCGCAACCCTGAAACCACCACCGATCTGGCGCGCACGTATGGTGAACGGGTGGTGACGCTGCCGGTGGATATGTCGAATGCGGAATCCATTGCCAGCCTGGCCCAGCATGCCCGTGACGTTCAGGTGGTGGTGAATAACGCCGGGGTATTGGAGATTGCTGACCCACTTTGCGATCATGTTGAGGCAGCGCTGGAAGCCGAAATAACAGTGAATGTGTTGGGGTTGATACGGGTCGCCAAAGCTTTCGCGCCCATTCTGGAGGCCAACGGTGGCGGTGCACTGGTGCAGCTGAATTCGGTGGCATCCATTACCAACTTTACCGAATTCACCACCTATTCAGCGTCGAAGGCGGCAGCGTACTCGGTGACGCAGGGTTTGCGTGATAAGCTGGCACCCAAAGGGATCCAGGTGTTGAGCGTGCATCCCGGGCCCATCGCAACGGACATGGCCGCCAAAGCCGGCCTGACCGGTGATCCGGCCAGTAGCGTAGCGGAAGGCGTCGTGGCGGCGTTGGAGCAGGGCGCGTTCCATCTGTTTCCGGATACCGTTGCGCAAGAAATATGGGGCGCCTATCAGGGGTTTGCCCAGGCAATTATTACGCCGCCACCGGCGCAGTAAAGCAATCTGTTCGGTCAATACAGGGTAACCAGAAGGACAATGTTTATGGCACAAAACACCCCGCAATATGTACCCCCCAGGGTGTGGCAATGGCAACAGGACAACGGCGGCAACTGGGCGAGTATTAATCGCCCGGTTGCCGGTGCCACCCACGAGAAAGCACTGCCGGTGGGAGAGCACCCGCTGCAGCTCTACTCCATGGGAACACCGAACGGCCAGAAAGTCACAATCCTGTTGGAAGAACTATTGGCGTCCGGTGAGCAGGGGGCGGAATACGATGCCCACTTAATCAGTATCCTGGAGGGAGAGCAGTTCTCGTCCGGCTTTGTGGAGATCAACCCCAATTCCAAAATACCGGCGCTGGTGGATTACTCCACTGCACCGCCCACACCGGTGTTTGAATCCGGATCCATCCTGCTGTACCTGGCAGACAAGTTTGGGCGTTTTCTGCCGCAAGGGCACCATGGCCGTACCCAGGCGCTTAACTGGTTGTTCTGGCAGATGGGGTCGGCACCGTTTTTGGGCGGAGGCTTCGGCCACTTTTACAGTTACGCGCCGGAGAAAATTGAATACGCCATTGATCGCTTTACCATGGAAGTGAAGCGCCAACTGGACGTATTGGACCGCCATTTGGCAGATCACGAATTTATGGCGGGAGCGGAATACTCCATTGCCGATATGGCAATCTGGCCCTGGTATGGCGGGTTGGTGCGTGGCGAACTGTATAACGCTGCGGAGTTTCTGGATGTGGGTTCCTATAAAAATGTGATGCGCTGGGCAAACATGCTTTGGCAACGTCCGCCCGTGCAACGGGGCTGGCGGGTTAACCGGTTCTGGGGGCCGGAAGAAGAACAGCTCAGAGAGCGCCACGCCGCCAGCGATTTTGATCGCCCTTAACCGCACCTGTTGTGATGCATTCGTCATGCTTTTGCGAGTATGATGAATGCGTTTTCAAAGCAGGTACCTGCCGCTATGAATGTTGCCTCGGTTAAACAGTTTTGCCGGTCGTTTGCCGGTGTGACAGAGAAAATATCCGGCCACCCGGCGAATATACTGACGTACTCGGTGGCAGACAAAAAGTTCGCTTATTTCAAAACCAGTGAGCCGGAACAGTGGCGTTTCAGTTTTCGTGCCACGCCTCAGCGATTTCTGGAACTCACCGATCAGCCCGGTATCCGGCCTGCCCGCTATATGCATCGGTTCCATTGGGTGACGGTGGTCAAGGTGGCGTCGATGGATGAAGCCTATCTCCGGGAGTTGATTCAGTGGTCCTACGATACAGCGTTGTCCGCTTTGCCCAAGAAAGTACAACGTGAAATACGCGGTGGCGATTCCTGAGTGAGTGCATGGGCCGTGTCATGGGTCGTGTGGTCGTGTATAGGTGGTTGCAGGCGCCAGCAGGCCATGGCTGAATAATAATGTGCTCGGTGGTAATCAGGGAGGTGTGCTAGCATAACGTCGGTCGATGTGTTATCCACGGTGATACATTGATGTTCATTATTTCTAAAGATCTCTTATTTATTTGTTAGTAAGGATGCTAATCACAATGAAAATAACATTGGGTAAAATCAAATCGTTGAAAGTCAGGCCGTTATCCGTACTGCTGGGATTGCTGATCATTGCTTGTGGTGGTGGGGCAACATTACCGTCGTGGTTTGTGGATTTTGGAAATGGATACGCCACCCGGGGCTACGTGTTTTCCGCCTCTGATCAGCAATCGCTGTATCACATGGTGTTCGATTATAGACAGGGGCAGGTTGCTTTACGGGAAGTGAATCTACAGGGTGAGGTGTTGAAGTCCACAATGATGAATGTGGCCAGTTACGCCAATGGTTATCCATGGCCGAATCTGTTTTATCCGGACCAGGAAAACGGTGTATACGTAACTAACCCAGATGCGGAACAGGTGTTCTACCTCAATGGGAAAACAGAGAATGTCTGGGTGGGTCTGGATCAGAGCTTTGTGGATGCCGGAAAGAACTTGTACATCCAGTCCTCGGCTGCTGTGTTGGGCAATGCGCTGTTTCTAACCGGTTACATGAGTGATCGCCAGTACTTCGGTGATTCAACAGGCTGTGTTCTGCTTAAGGTAAACGCCGCAGGAGAGGTGGACCCCTTGGTGTTTCGGGATCGCTGTTTCTCCGATATAAAGTCTGATGGTGAAACCATTCTGTTGACCGGAACTTATAATGATGGAGTGAACCCCGATGGCAATTCAGGCATTGCGATGCGCTTTGATGAGCAGATGAATGTGCTGTCGCAGTTTGAATACAGTGCTGGCTACTTCTACGTTTTTACTTACGATGATGATCAGATCCTGGCCATGGTCGACAACGACAGGCTGATACTGAATCAGAACGGCGACGTGATCAGTGAAGGCTTTATGGATAAATGGAATCAGAAATTTCTGGCGGATCAGCAGGGTGGTTATTACGCTATACGCTATACCAGTCAAGGCAGGCGCCCGCTCCTGCCCGTGTTGCAGAAAGCCTGGGTATCCCATTACGATGGCGTTGGTAATCTGAATTGGTCCCGTGAGTTGTCAGGGGTGTCCGAATTCTTTACCGCAAAGTATGCCCAGGTCAATCAACAGGGAGCGCTTGAGTTGAGCCTGAGCGGTGGGCACATGGCAGTGACCGGTACCGAGTTCGATCTCAGCGCATTTGAAGACAACACTGAAATCAGCGTCGACCTGAACATTCGGGGATTTGATGAGGCAGTCATCAATCACCATGTGTTTACGCCAGCTGGAGAGATGCTGCGCAGCGTGATGGAAGCGCCCTGGGTTAGGCGGGGAGTGTTGGATTCTGAATACAGTCAGCTGTACGTTGTACCTGACTCCGTGACGCCAGGTAACGGCAGCTTGTTTAACTCTGTATTCCTGCCGGATGGGGCGGTGGCCAGTGCGACATTCTATTGCACCGGGGAATGGGTGGACTGTACCCATCGCCTGAACCTCTATCGTTAAAATCGTCAGCTGTTCTCTGGCGCTGGTAACGGTGTAGTGGTTAAAACCCCGTTGCCGGCGTGTAGAGTGCAACCAGCTGGGTTACTTGATCATCCCCCAGAGCAAAATAGGCCACCATTACCAGCAGCATTAACAGTGGGCGTAATAGTGTGTGTGCAGGCTTTAGGCGCATGGCGTGTCTCCAGTTGACGCTGGGTCAATCCGATGGTGGCTCTGCTTTTGCAATCCTTATGCCTGTCTGTGGTCTTCGCCCCCCTTGCTACGGTCCAGCCTACGGGCTATGGCGTTTGATTCGGTGCTGAATCATCATGAATTCAAACGGTTACTGGCCCCTTTCTTTTATACCTGTTCACACGTATAGCGCGTACCCGGTTCGGCAATGCACCACGGCGGTTAGGTCGTTGTGTATGGAACCCGACATTGAGCACAGGCCTTTTGTGCTGTTTACGGAAACTCTGTCGCAGATCACGCAATCCTAATTTTATTGTCGCATTGGCGACACACCTTCATCTCCGCCAATATCTTTTAAAACAATGAGTTAAGTGGTGGTATGGCCATTGCACCCAACTCCTTGCGGTTGCCGTTGTCAGCCATTATCAGAGGTCGCGCCATGAAAGCTAAGGACATTGCAGAACTGTTGGATGAGCCCGCTTGCAGCCACAACAAAAAGGAGAAGTCCGGTTGTGCCAAGCCCAAGCCCGGTTCCACGGCCGGTGGCTGTGCCTTCGACGGGGCGCAGATTGCGTTACTGCCCATAGCGGATGTAGCGCACATTGTGCACGGACCCATCGCCTGTGCCGGCAGCTCCTGGGATAACCGAGGCACCCGCTCCAGCGGTGCGGATTTATACCGTATCGGCATGACCACTGACCTCACGGAGCAGGATGTGGTCATGGGGCGTGCCGAAAAACGTTTGTTTCATTCAATCAAGCAGGCCATTGAAGATTATCAGCCACCGGCAGTATTCGTTTACAACACCTGTGTGCCGGCATTGATTGGTGACGATGTGGACGCAGTATGCCGGGCCTCAGAGGAACGCTGGGGTGTGCCGGTGGTGCCGGTGGACGCAGCGGGTTTTTATGGCACCAAGAATCTTGGTAACCGCATCGCCGGTGAAGCCATGGTGAAGTACGTCATTGGTTCCCGGGAGCCGGATCCATTACCGGCGGGCACTGAGCGGGAAGGCATTCGTGTACACGATGTCAACCTGATCGGTGAATACAACATTGCCGGTGAATTCTGGCATGTATTGCCGTTGCTGGATGAATTGGGAATTCGGGTGTTGTGCACCCTGTCCGGGGATGCCCGCTTTCGTGAAGTACAGACCATGCATCGAGCCGAAGTCAATATGATGGTGTGTTCCAAGGCGATGCTGAACGTAGCGCGAAAAATGGAAGAGAACTACGGCATCCCCTGGTTTGAAGGCAGTTTTTACGGCATCACCGACACCTCGCAGGCGCTGCGGGATTTTGCCCGCCTGATTGGTGATGATGATCTTAGCCGTCGAACTGAAACGTTAATCCAGCGGGAAGAGCAACGTGTGCGGGCTGCATTGGAGCCCTGGCGTGAACGCCTTAACGGCAAACGGGTTTTGCTGTACACCGGTGGCGTTAAATCCTGGTCGGTGATCTCGGCGTTGCAGGATCTGGGAATGAAAGTGGTGGCAACGGGCACCAAGAAATCCACTGAAGAAGATAAAGCCCGCATCCGTGAGCTGATGGGTGATGATGTCAAAATGCTGGATGAGGGCAACCCCAAGGTGCTGTTGCAGACGGTGGCGGATTACAAGGCCGACATCCTGATTGCCGGTGGCCGTAACATGTATACCGCGTTAAAGGCCAAGATTCCGTTCCTGGACATCAATCAGGAACGGGAGTTTGGATACGCAGGTTATGAGGGCATGCTTGAATTGGTGCGGCAATTAACGCTGACGCTGGAAAGCCCGGTATGGGATGCCGTGCGCCGGCCCGCACCCTGGGTTGAGACCGCAGGTGAACTGTTGACGGTGAATGGATAAGGGGAGACGGCCATGCCAGAGATCATCAAACGTAAAAAACCATTATCCGTCAGCCCCCTGAAAACCAGCCAGACCGTGGGCGGTGCATTGGCCTTTTTGGGCATCGCCCGCTCCATGCCTTTGATGCATGGCTCCCAGGGTTGTACTGCTTTTGCCAAAGTGTTTTTTGTGCGTCACTTTCGCGAACCGGTGCCCCTGCAAACCACCGCCATGGATCAGGTCAGTTCAGTGATGGGCGCCGATGGCAATATTGTTGAAGCGCTGAAAACCATTTGTGAAAAGAGTAATCCGTCGTTGATTGGTTTGGTGACCACCGGTTTGGCGGAAACGCAGGGTGCCGACATCAAGCGTGCCACCTGGGAGTTTCGCGAAAAATTTCCCGAATATGATAAGACCGCCGTGGTAGCAGTGAATACGCCGGATTTCAGTGGCAGTTTTGAAAGCGGTTTTGCGTTGGCGGTCAAGGGCATCATCGATACGCTGGTACCTGATGATAAAAGCCGAAAGGGATTGCGGCAGCGTCAGGTGAATGTATTGTGCGGCGCGAATCTGACCCCCGGGGATCTGGAGTTCGTTGCGGAAAGCATTGAAAGCTTTGGGTTGCGGCCTTTGATGATTCCGGATCTGTCCGGTTCGCTGGACGGCCACCTGGATGAAAGCCCTTTTAATCCTTTGACCGCGGGGGGCACCTCCGTGGATGACGTTGCAACGGCCTGTGAAAGCATTGCCACCCTGGCCGTAGGGGAAAGCCTGTTTTCCTCGGCAGAGTTGTTGCGTAAGAACTGCGATATTCCGGTGTTTCGTTTCGGGCATTTGATGGGATTGGATGAAGTGGACGACTGGTTCAGCACACTGGCGAACCTGAGCGACAATCCCGTGCCTGAGCGGTGGCGACGGCAGCGCAAGCAGCTGCAAGATGCGATGCTGGATACTCACTTTATGCTGGGTCAGTCGCGTATAGCCATTGCGGCTGATCCGGATATGTTGTCGGGCTTCCACCGCCTGTTAACCGGGATGGGGGCAGAGACGGTCGCAGCGGTGGTCCCGGCAAAAGGAATCGCACTGGAATCACTGGATGTGGAGCAGGTCCATATCGGCGATCTGGAAGATCTGGAAAAAGTGGCGCGGGAAAAAGGTGCTCAGCTGGTGCTGGGTAACAGTCATGCGGTGGCGAGCGCACAGCGTTTGGGTGTGCCCATTCTGCGTATCGGTTTTCCCCAGTACGACCTGGTAGGCGGCTTTCAACGTTGTTGGTTTGGCTACCGTGGTACGTCCCAGGCGTTGTTCGATCTGGCAAACCTGGTTATGGCGCATCACCAGGAAACTCAGCCCTACCATTCCATCTACGCGCAAAAACAGGATTCGCCACAGTACATTGAAAACCGGCAGCAGCAATGGAGGCACTAGCAATGGGTGGACCCACTCGGCAGTTGAGAGTTCTGGATGATGGCCAGAGCGAGACACTGATGAAAGTGGCGTTTGCGTCTTCAGACCGCAAGCTGGTGGATCAGCATTTTGGCTCAGCCTGTTCGTTTGTCATCTACGGTGTTGATGCGGAACAGATCCAGCTACTGACCGTCAGTGAATTTGCAGAGCTATCTGCCGACGAGTCGGAGGACAAACTGGCGGGGAAGCTGGCACTGCTGGAAGGTTGTATTGCCGTGTATTGTCGTGCCTGTGGTGCATCGGCGGTACGTCAGTTATTGGAGTTGGGGATTCAGCCAGTGAAAGTAACCGAGGGTGCCCGAATTGATGAGTTGATCGACAGTTTGCAACAGGAGCTGAGAGAGGGGCCATCCACTTGGTTGGCGAAAGCCATTCAACGTAACCGGCATATGGGCAGCCTTGCATTTGACGCTATGGAAGCGGATGGGTGGTTGGAGTGAGATTAGGTTTTACCGTATTGAAACAGCAGCTTCTGATGATCTGAAGTTGAAACATACTGCACAGTAACATTAATGAGAGGCATATCATGACTGACGCCGTTGTTGAAGAAAATAATCCCCACATGACCCACCCCTTTGTCAAGCAGGTGGTAACCCAACTGCGGGCGCTGGACAGTTATGGTACCTATGACACCTGGACCGACGCCAAGGTTCTTGATCCGATGATTCTGACGAAAGAGCGGCGGCGGGAGATCCCCGTGGTGGGCGATCCGGATGAAACCACCATTGCGCGATTGAAGGCTTACTACAATGCCATCGCCTCGACGATTGAGCGGGAATCCGGTTTGATGGCGGTGCCCATGGTGAATCTTACCCATGAAGGTTTCGGCCGTGCCATTGTAACGGTGGGCAAACTGATCGTGGTGGATAAAACCCTGCGTGATGTGCATCGCTTTGGCTTTGATTCGCTGGAAAAACTGATTGCTGAAGTGGAAAAGGTCACCAGTAAGGCCATTACCCTGGTGAACGATCACCGCGAAGTAGCCAAGTTGTAATGTTGACAGAAAGTTGATTGTTAACAGTGAACAAGGGGGAGAAATCCAATGACCGAAGATGAATTGAAAGCGATGAAGAAAGAGGTGAGCAGTAAAAAGCGAATTGCCACCGACTGGGCATCGAAAATTCACGATGTGGTGGAAGACAGTCTCTGGAGCAGTTATCAGGAATTGCCTGATCTGGCACAGAAGGCTGTGGATGCCTGTGAAGAATGGGCCAGCGCCAAAGCCAAATACGAAGCTGCTGCCAAAGGCTGAGGTCAGGTCATTTCAAAAACCTGGAAGTAATCAACCGACACCTTTGAGAGGGGTGTGGAGAGAGGTGTGTCATGACAGACAATGTAATAGTCGGCCGTACCCGGGGTGGCGCTGAGTGGGTGCCTGAATTTGTTACTGATCTTAATGCATCAACCTGCATTGGCTGTGGGCGTTGCTATAAAGTCTGCCCCCGGGATGTGTTTGAGCTGGTGGATCGTGGCGAGGAAGTCGACGACGATGATGATTTTTACGATGACGACGATGAAATGATGGTCATGAGCATCAAGGACGCCATGGACTGTATAGGATGCAAATCCTGTGCTGCCGTTTGTCCTAAAAAATGTCATACACACGAAGCCGTAGCGGGGTAATTGCATATGCCACGTCCTGAGTATCACGTGTTTGTTTGCAGTCAGCAACGGCCGGCAGGCCACCCGCGCAGCAGTTGTTCGGAAAAAGGGGCCGACAAACTCATGCCGGCTTTCTCTCAAGCCATTATTTCCCGTAATCTGTTCAACAAGGTGTCCCTGGTGCCCACAGGTTGCCTGGGCCCCTGTCAGGCTGGCGCGAACGTTTTAATCTTTCCGGGGGCGACCTTGTACATGGACGTACAACCTGAAGATGTGGATCGGATAATCGATCAACACCTGGTGGGTGGCGAAGTGGTTACGGAAAAACTGGCACCGGCGGAAGTCTGGTGAGGGCGTTGTTTGATGATAAATGACCGGAACACCACTGATCATGAATCCTGCCGCGAGGATTTGCGTGAGCAGGAAGCTCTGTCCGGTGTGGCGCAGGTTCATAGCGCGTTGGTGGCGGAGTTGGAGCGCAGCGGGCTTGGCCACCTGGGGACGCGCATTCCAAAACAATTAGCCAGTCACCAGATGCAAACGGATCCCTATGATGGCAGCCGTACCTTCGCCGGTGAGTGGCGCACAGAATCCGGGGCTCGCACGGGCAGTGTACTGATCCACCAGGGCGGTCAGGTATTTGCTGAATTCGATATTCTGGTTCCCCACCCAACGGATGAACGTTGGTTTGTGGAAGCAGTAACTGCCTGGGGAACACAAGCGCAGCTTAAGTCGGAGCTGAGGTTGTTGCCCGCCCTGGGTGCCTGATGTCCGGCAGTCTGGATGCCCATACATTATATGAGCTGATCATGGCCCGTGCCCGCCACCCCGGTGTTGTACAACAGGTGGCGCTGGGCTTGAGCTGGTCGCTGGCGTCGGTGCGGATGGATGATGGGGGCATGGCGCGGGGCTTGTGTTTCAGCCCCACCGATGCTCCCCGTAATCTGTCCTGGCCGGGCTCGCTGGCGGGCCGTGATGCCGCAGAGCTGGTGTCATGGTTGCTGCACTGGAATACCTGTGATGCCACTGTGGGGGCGGCGGTGGCCAACGCTATCATCAATTACCATTCACCATTGCCGGCCAGGGCGCAGGCACTACACTGTGCCGAAGCACCCCATCTGGCGGTGTTCGAACACTTCAAAGGCCGGCTCGCCGGCAGCCGGGTCGCCATTATCGGGCGCTATCCCGGTCTGGATCGTTATCAGGGTCAATTTGATTTCCATTGCATAGAGCGTCGGCCCGGCCCGGGCGACCTGCCGGATGCGGCGGCGGACTGGATTCTACCGCGATCCGATTGGGTGTTTATCACCGCCAGCAGCATGGCCAACAAAACCTTACCGCATCTGTTAAATCTGAGCCGACATGCACAAGTGGTGCTGATGGGGCCCAGTATGCCGTGGGTGGCGGAATGGGCGGATTTCGGCGTGAATTATCTGGCGGGTGTGCAGATCCGGGATGCCGAACGCTTGCTGCAAATCCTGCTGGAAGGAGGTGGTACCAACATTTTTGGTGAGTCTGTAGCCTACCAATTGTTGCCTCTGTGACAATTGCCCCGCGCAGGCTTCCTTGCCTGCTGTCGCAATTGCGACAAAGCCCTGCCCCCGTGAACTTTACGACAGCCTTCTAAACCCTGACAGCCATCGTAACTCTTTGATAAGTAACAAGGTGAACCTTCTCTAAAACCTCTGGCACATGGCTTGCAAATTCCTCTGGGAACGCAAATGTATCGATTCCCAAACGCTTTAGCTACCGGAGAAACCGCCATGATACACCTTACCGATAACGCTGTGTCCGCCGTCAAACGCTTCATTGATTCTGCTGAAAAGCCCATAGCCGGTCTGCGCATCAAGGTGGAAGGCGGTGGTTGTTCCGGCTTCCAATACGGTATGCGCCTGGAGGAAGACGTGGCTCAGGATGATGAGGTGGTGGAGTTCCCCGGAATAAAAGTTTTGGTGGATCCCAGCAGCGCTCAGTTACTACTGGGTGTCACCGTTGATTTTCTTGATGGCCTGGAAGGCAGCGGATTCAAATTCGAGAACCCCAATGCTGCCGGTAGTTGTGGTTGTGGAAAATCGTTCAGTTGCTAAGTGTCGGCATATTCCGATACTTTGACGCCCCTTTAAACGAATCGCATCAGGAGAGCTGAGATCATGTGGGACTACTCAGAAAAAGTGAAAGAACATTTCTACAACCCCAAAAATGCCGGCGCGGTGGCTGATGCAAACGGCGTAGGCGATGTGGGTTCAATTAGCTGCGGTGACGCTCTGCGCTTGACCCTGAAGGTGGAACCGGAAACGGAAATTATTTTGGATGCAGGTTTTCAGACATTCGGTTGCGGTTCTGCCATTGCATCCTCTTCTGCCCTCACCGAAATGGTGAAAGGTAAAACCCTGGACGAAGCGTTGCAGATCTCCAACCAGGATATAGCTGATTTTCTGGATGGCTTGCCGCCGGAAAAAATGCACTGTTCCGTGATGGGCCGGGAAGCATTGCAGGCAGCGGTGGCGAATTATCGCGGTGAGGAATGGAGTGATGACCATGAAGAAGGTGCGTTGGTCTGTAAATGCTTTGCCATTGATGACGTCATGGTGCGCGATACCATCAAGGCCAATAATTTAAGCAGCGTGGAGGAGGTCACCAACTACACCAAAGCCGGTGGTGGTTGCTCCTCCTGTCATGAGGCGATCGAAAATATTCTCAGTGAAGAATTGGCGGCCCGTGGTGAGGTGTTCACCCCGGCGGGCTCGGGCAAGAAGAAGCAGGCCGCGAAAAAATCGGATCTGGTGGAAATCGAAGCTCCGGCACCTGCTGCTGCCAGCGGCGGTATGACTCTGGTGCAACGTATTCGCAAAATAGAAGAGGTTCTGGAAGCGTTACGCCCTGCGCTGAAAGCCGATAATGGCGACGTGGAGCTGGTGGACGTTGACGGCAAAGTGGTTTACGTCAATCTGGTGGGCGCCTGCAGTGGTTGCCAGATGGCAGCCATGACCCTGGGTGGTATTCAGCAGAAACTGATAGAAGCCCTGGGTGAATTCATCAAGGTGATACCCGCCAGCGAACGTCCAGCGGTAGCCTAGAGAGAGGAGAGGGTCATGAATGATATCTATATGGATAACAATGCGACCACCATGGTGGATCCCGCAATCGTTGAAGCCATGCTGCCGTTTTTCACTGAGCAGTTCGGTAATCCGTCGTCACTGCACAGTTTTGGTAACAAGGTGGGTTTTGCGTTAAAACAGGCCCGCAAGCAGGTACAGAATTTACTGGGTGCGGAGCACGATTCTGAAATCATCTTTACTTCCTGTGGCTCCGAGTCTGATTCCACGGCGATTTTGTCCGCTTTGAAAGCCCAGCCTGAGCGCAGGGAAATCATCACCACAGTGGTGGAGCATCCTGCGGTACTCAATCTGTGTGAGTACCTGGAAACCGAAGGCTATACGGTGCATAAACTGGAAGTGGACAGTAAAGGCCGGCTGGATCTGGACGCTTACGCAAAACTGCTGAGCGACAATGTGGCGATAGTCAGTGTGATGTGGGCCAACAACGAAACCGGCACAATTTTCCCAGTGGAAAAAATGGCGGAAATGGCGGATGAGGCCGGTGTGATGTTTCACACCGACGCCGTGCAAGCGGTGGGCAAGATACCCATGAATTTGCAGGATACCGCCATTCACATGCTTTCCCTGTCCGGCCATAAATTGCATGCGCCCAAAGGTGTGGGGGTTCTGTACCTGAAACGGGGAACCCGTTTCCGCCCCTTGCTGCGTGGCGGACACCAGGAGCGCGGGCGCCGCGCGGGCACTGAAAATGCCGCCAGCATAGTGGGTCTGGGGCTGGCCTGCGAACAGGCCATGAAGCACATGGAATACGAAAACACGTTTGTTAAAGCCTTGCGGGACCGTCTGCAGGAAGGAATTCTGCAACAGGTTCCCAATGCGTTTGCCACCGGTGACGTGGATAACCGTCTGCCCAATACCTTAAACATTGCGTTTGAATACATTGAAGGGGAAGCGATTCTGCTGCTGATGAACAAGATGGGGATTGCTGCTTCCAGCGGTTCGGCTTGTACCTCAGGCTCGCTGGAGCCTTCCCATGTCATGAAAGCCATGGGCATTCCCTATACGGCCGCGCACGGAACGGTTCGCTTTTCATTGTCGCGTTATAACACCATGGAAGAAGTGGAACGGGTGATTGAGGCGATACCGCCGATTGTCGCCAAGCTCAGGAAACTGTCGCCGTACTGGGGTGAGAATGGCCCGGTGGAAAATCCGGACCAGGCATTTGCTCCGGTTTACGCGTAACCCAACGGTTTGACCCACGCAACGCAGTGAGGATGTCGTCATGAGCAGTCATCGACCCCAAGTTGTTATCAATGACACCACCCTGCGGGATGGTGAGCAAAGCGCCGGTGTTGCGTTTAGCGCCGATGAGAAACTGGCCATTGCTCAGCAGCTGTCCGACATGGGTGTGGGCGAGCTTGAAATTGGCATTCCCGCCATGGGTGAGGAAGAGCGGGAAGTGATGCAGGCCATTGCAGATCTTGGTTTGTCATCCAGTTTGATGGCCTGGTGCCGGATGTTTGATGCAGATCTGCTGGCCGTGCAGGACGTGGGTGTGGATATTGTGGATTTATCCATCCCCGTTTCGGATCAGCAGATTCTGAACAAACTGCGTCGGGACCGGGGCTGGGTCATCACCCAAATTCAGCGCATGGTGAGCGCGGCGCTGGATCTTGGGTTTGATGTGTGTGTTGGCTGTGAAGACGCCTCCCGCGCCGATATGGATTTTCTGCTGCAGGTGGCCGCGGCAGCTCAGCAGGCCGGTGCACGCCGCATACGCTTTGCGGATACGGTGGGCATTCTGCAGCCCTTTAGTACCATGCAGAAAATTCAGCAGCTGCGATCCCACTGTGATCTGGAAATTGAAATGCATGCCCACGATGATTACGGCCTGGCGACAGCCAATACTTTGGCCGCCGTATTGGCCGGTGCAACCCATATCAACACCACGGTGAACGGTTTGGGGGAGCGGGCCGGTAATGCGGCGCTGGAAGAGTGCGTGTTGGGCCTGAAGCATCTGCATGGTATCGATACCGGTGTCGACAGCCGTCGGGTGCCGGCATTGTCAAGCCTGGTGGAGCAGGCATCCGGCCGCTATGTGGGTTGGCAGAAAAGCATTGTCGGACAAGGTGTGTTCACCCACGAAGCCGGCATCCACGTGGATGGGCTGTTGAAGGATGCGCGCAATTACCAGGGCTTGGATCCCAGTGAGGTGGGGCGCGAGCACAGGATGGTATTGGGTAAGCATTCCGGCAAGCATATGCTGGTGAAAGCCTATCAGGATCTGGGAGTGGAGTTGGCAGAGTGGCAAGTACCCATCCTACTGCAGCAGGTCCGCTCCGATGTTACCCGCACCAAACGCAGCCCTCAGGCCAAAGATCTTTTATTACGGTACGTGGCCCTGGTTAACGGCCAAACCAAACCTGCCCAACCGGGAGTAGAGTCATGTCAAACCCTGCCAGTGATCGCATCAGTACAGTGAGTACCAGCAAAGGCTTGTGGGCACAATGGCGTGATGATATCGCCAGTGTGTTTCAGCGAGATCCAGCCGCCCGCAATGTGTTGGAAGTGTTAACCACCTATCCCGGTGTCCATGCGGTGATGATCCACCGGGTCTCCAGTCGGTTGTGGTTGAGAGGCTGGCGTTATCCTGCCCGTTTTCTTTCCTTTCTGGGCCGATTGCTGAGCAATGTGGACATTCACCCCGGTGCCAGAATCGGAGAGCGGTTTTTTATCGATCACGGCGCCGGTGTGGTGGTGGGTGAGACCGCTGTGGTGGGTAATGATGTGACCTTGTATCACGGAGTTACCCTGGGCGGCACCAGCTGGAATAAAGGCAAGCGGCACCCCACCCTGGGGGATGGCGTGATGGTGGGGGCGGGCGCCAAAATACTCGGCAACATCACAGTGGGCAACCATTGCCGTGTGGGTGCCAACTCCGTGGTGGTGGAGGATGTACCTGACAGCTGCACGGTAGTGGGTATTCCCGGCAAAGTCGTAAAGCTGCGTGAAGCCGGACAGTTAAACCCCTACGGCATCGACCTGGATCACCACTTGATTCCCGATCCGGTGGGCAAAGCCATTGCCTGTTTGTTAAGCCGGATTGATGTGTTGGAAATGCAGTTAAAAACCGGTCTGGCGGCAACCGGTTACGCCAGTTGCGAAACCGATAATCAGGTCTGTGAAAGTGACTGCCCCGGTGGCCAGGTGGAACGAGCGCTGAAACAAGTGTGAGGATAGCGTTATGGATTTGCAGGATTTTGAAGGACAAAAGCTTTATTTTGACGATGAAGTGCCGGCGGATGTGGAGCAGCTGATTCTGTCTGCATCGGAGCAATACTCCAAGGGCGGTGCCGAGAGCTGTTTGATCAAAGCGTACGAGATGGCACCAACCAATCTAACGGTGCTGGTTGCTCTGTATCGCTTTTACTACTACCAGCATCGCTATCAGGATGCGCTCAGGATTGCCTACGAATCCATGGCGGCCGTGGCAGACGAGATCGAGTTTCCCCCGCACTGGCGTGAGCTGAATTTCTCAGACTTGGCCAATGGTGTGTTGCATTCCTTTACGGTAGTGCGCTTTTACTTACTGGCGTTGAAGGGGGCAGGTTATCTCAATCTGCGTATGGGGAATATTCAGGAAGGCGTGGCCATGCTCAACAAAGTAATTGAGCTGGACAACAATGATCGGCTGGGGGCGCGGGTCCTGTTGCAGGCGATGGGGCCTGCCCAGGTCAGTGAGCGCACAGCGCAACCACTATAACTCTGTGAGGTGAACAACATGAATGCGGAAGCCAAGTACGAAGACGGTGAGTTGCAGGATGCCATGGAAGAACTCAGTTCGGCTGAGGATTTTCTTAACTTTTTTGATATTCCGTTCGATGCCAGTGTGGTCCATGTAAACCGTCTGCACATCATGCAACGTTTTCATGACTATCTATCCCAGAATGAAGAAAGCGTTGCCCAGTGTGAAGGTAACGACAACGCCTTGGCGGCGGTGTACACCGCGTTGCTGACCCGCGCGTATCAGGATTTTGTGGAATCCGATGCGCTGACCGAAAAGGTATTTAAAGTGTTCAAGATGCAGGGGCCGCAAACCACCTTTGTCTCTGTGGACAGCTTGCTACAAGAGTAACGATGGTAAACCGTTACTGAGGTGATCTCATGAAACCTGCGTATGAATATGGTGAAGAAGTACGGCTGATACGCAACGTACGTAATGATGGAACCTATCCCGGTATGGAAGTGGGGGAGTTGTTGATCAAGCGGGGTTCCATCGGATGCGTCTATGATGTGGGGACCTACCTGCAGGATCAGTTGATCTATCGTGTGCACTTTTTGGATCAGGGGCGCACGGTGGGATGTCGTGAGGAAGAATTGATACGGGCCACAGACGAATGGATCCCCAACCGGTTTGAGTTTCGGGATCGGGTAAAAACACGGGTGGCGCTGTCCAGTGAAGGCCAGATCATTGCCGAAAAAGGCACGGTGGGTGAGATTCAAAAGGTCATGCGCGAACCGGGCAGAATGTATTATCTGGTGCGATTCGGTGATGATATCTACCAGATTCCCGAGCAGGCCCTGGCAGGGGAAGACGATGACGATGCAAGCTGAAGTATCCACCAGTGACACCATCAACTATCGTTTGTTACGAATTGCCAACGAGCGCTTCGGCACCAACCCCGACAGCATGAGCCGGGAGCAGGCCCGGGAGGCCACTGACATTGCACGGCGTGAAATGTTCATGGAGCAGGCCATATTGCAGCAGCCGGAGGCGCGCCAGGTGGCGGTGCCGTCATCGGAGTTGGATTCAGCGGTACAGATGATTCGCACGCGCTATGAATCCGACGATGATTTTGAAGAAGCGCTGGCGGCATTCGGTTTGAGCGAAGATGCGCTGTTGAATGCGCTGGAGCGTGAACTGCGGGTTGAAGCGGTAATGAACTATGTCACCAGCGACGTTGATCCGGTGGACGAAACCGAAGCCCGTTTATATTACTACCTGCACCCGGAGAAATTTGAAAAGCCGGAAACGCGGGTGGTGCGCCATATATTGATTACTATTAACAGTGACTTCGCAGAAAATACTGAGGCGGCAGCGCAGGAGCGTATTGCGTTAATCCATGCCCGGTTGCTGAAGCACCCGCACCGATTCGAGCAGCAGGCGCTGCAGAATTCGGAATGCCCTTCAGCCTTGAACGGCGGCCTGATCGGAGAGGTAAAGCGCGGTACGCTGTATCCGGAGCTGGATGCCGTTTTGTTTGGCATGCAGGCCGGTGCCATTAGCGACGTAATACAGACATCCACCGGCTTCCACATCCTGCAGTGTGAAGCTATCAAACCAGCCAGCCGGGCCTCCCTGGCAGACGTACTGCCTACATTGCAGGAACAATTAACACAGCGGCAGAAGGTTCGTGAACAAAAGCGCTGGCTCAAGCACGTTCTGAGTGCCCCGGGGAAGTAGTTCCCCGCAGGTTCTCAGGCAGGAATTGGAGAAGCAGTCATGGCAGAAAACGCATCCATTACATCGGTGGTTCCGACCTGTTCTTTTTGTGGTGTTGAAAAAAGTGCGGAGGTGCCGCTCATTGCCGGTAATGACGGTCATATTTGTGAGCAGTGCGTCAAGCTGGCGTTTCAGGTGGTGAGCAGCTGGGGCAGAAAAGCTGTCACCATCGAACCGGAGCTGAAAACCCCGGCAGCCATCAAGGATTACCTGGATGAATACATCATCGGTCAGGATGAAGCCAAGAAAACCCTGTCCGTGGCCGTGTACAATCATTATCTGCGGTTAATGAACCAGGGGGCCGGCGCCACCCTTTCCCAGCTGGATGCAGAACAAGTGGAGCTGGAAAAATCCAATGTGTTGATGGCCGGGCCCTCGGGTACAGGTAAAACCCTGTTGGTGAAAACCCTGGCACGGATTATCGGTGTGCCCTTTGTGGTGGGTGATGCCACGTCTTTGACCCAGGCCGGCTACGTGGGCGACGATGTGGAAAGCCTGTTGAAACGGCTATTGGAGGCAGCCCAGGGCGATGTGCAGCAAGCCCAGTGGGGCATTGTCTACATCGATGAAATCGACAAGCTGGCCAAACGGGGCAGCGGCGGTGGCGCAGTACGGGATATCTCCGGTGAAGGCGTACAGCAGGCGTTGTTGAAAATGGTGGAGGGAACCGAAGTCCACTTGCCCAAATCCGGCCGCCGTGATGGCGGCAGTGAAGAAGTCATCCTCAATACACAGAACATTTTGTTCATTGTGGGCGGTGCCTTCCCGGGATTGACTGAAGTGATCGGCAAGCGGCTGCGCCCGCCCAATACCGGTATCGGTTTCAGCGCGCCCATAAAACAGGATGATGAACTGTCCAATGACGAACTGTTGGCGGGTTTGCAACCGGATGATTTGCAGCAGTTTGGTTTGATTCCTGAATTCATCGGTCGCTTTCCCATTATCACGTTTCTGCATGAACTGGATGTGGCCAGCCTGAAACGCATTTTGCAGGAACCCCGTAATGCGTTAACCAAACAGTATCGGCAGCTGTTTTCGTTCCAGGGTGTGGATCTGGAATTCACAGAATCGTCCCTGGATTACATTGCCGGACAGGCCGTCAAGCGGGGCACCGGTGCACGCGGTTTGCGGGCCATGCTGGAATCGTTATTGCGCACCACCATGTTTGAACTGCCCTCCAAGCAGGGCTTGGAAAAATGCGAGATTACCGTGGAGGAGACAGTGGAAGGTGCTCCCGATGGCGGCGTGGATCCAGAGGCACAGAAACTGGTGGTGAAGGAGGTGATCTCGGAACCGGCACCGAACCAGGGAATAACCAAGGAAGCGGTGCCCGCTGTTTGATGTTAAAACGCAATAAAAATGGGAGAGCGCTAGGCTCTCCCTTTTTTATTGCGTTTATAGTTTGGGCTTTTGAGTTCGTTCGTTTGGTGCAGCCCTCTATTTAACCTACACAGCCTTACCTACTATAGGGGCAGCTTGAAGTCCGGGGCAATAAGGTTCAGCCAGGCATCCAGGCGGGCCTCGGTTTGTGGCGTCTGATTGTCCAGATCCAGGGCCAGGCCAACAAACTTGTCATCCACAATCGCCTCGGAGTGATTGAATTCGTAGCCTTCAGTGGGCCAGGCACCCACAACATTGGCACCCCGTTCTTTCATGAACTCGTAAACCTCGATCATGGCGTCAACAAACTCGTCCGCATAGCCAACCTGGTCACCCAGGCCATAGATGGCTACGGTTTTGCCGGATAAATCGGCGTCTTCCAGCTTGGGTAAAAATTCCTCCCAGCTTTCATCATCGCAATCCGACGACAGGCCGGGCAGTTCCCCCTCGCCAAGGGTGGGGGTGCCCAGTATGAGGTAATCGTAACTCAGGAACTCGTCCACATTGGTACGATTCACGTTGACTGGTTTTGCCATCACTTCATCATCAAACTTTTTCTTGATCATTTTGGCAACCTTGCGGGTTTTACCGGTGTTGGTGCCAAAGAAAATTCCGACCTGGGCCATAATCCGACTCCTAATGCTGACTGAAACTGGGAGCGCCGGGCCGGTTAGGCCGTTGCGGGCGCCGTGGTGGGAGAGCCCCCCTGATGGGTAATTGCAGGGGATGTGCCAGCTGGCAATCAGCGGAGGCTTAATATAACGTATTGAAAAATAGGAAGATTGCTGTTCACTTCCTACAACGAACAGCAGCTGTGTTGAAAACCCGACAACAGAAGAATCGGGTTTTCCGGTGCTTTGTCGTGGTTGCGACAAAAATTCAAGAAGCCAATCCGGGGTGCAAAGTGTTGTGTTGCTAAGCCGACAAAATGGTATCCGCCGCGATTGCCCGAATGGGAGTTCAGCGCAACCGGCGCCGGTGCTATACTCCGCGCCATGACCTCTGCCCACCACATTCTGCAACATGTTTTTGGCTACGACGCGTTTCGCGGCCAACAGCAGCAAATCATTGACACCCTAGTTGCCGGCGGCGATGCCCTGGTTATCATGCCAACCGGTGGAGGTAAATCCCTCTGTTATCAGATACCGGCCTTGGTCCGGCAGGGGTGTGGCGTGGTGATTTCCCCGCTGATTGCCTTGATGCAGGATCAGGTGGATGCCCTGAAGGCCGCCGGGGTCAAGGCCGGGTTTCTCAATTCCTCGTTGTCCATGGATCAGGCCAATGAGGTGGAGCGGCAATTGCTCAGCGGCGAGCTGGAACTGTTGTATGTCGCACCGGAACGCCTGATCCAACCCCGCTGCCTGGGCTTGCTGCAGCGGGCCGAGGTCTCTCTGTTTGCCATCGATGAGGCCCATTGTGTGTCTCAATGGGGCCATGATTTTCGTGCCGATTATCTGCAGTTGAGCCTGTTGCATGAGCAGTTTCCCCATGTTCCCAGGGTGGCGCTTACCGCCACTGCCGATGAGCGTACCCGGGTGGAGATTGCCCAGCGGCTGAATCTGCAGCAGGCGGCCCATTTTCTGGGGGGATTTGATCGCCCCAACATCCAGTATCGTATTCAGTTGAAAGATAAGCCGCGCCAGCAGTTGTTGCAGTTCCTGCGTGATGAGCAGGCCGGGCAGGCCGGCGTCATTTATTGTCTGTCCCGCAATAAGGTGGAAAAAACCGCCGAGTGGTTGTGCAGCGAGGGTTTTAACGCCTTGCCCTACCACGCCGGGCTGCCGGCGGAGCTGCGCCAGCATCATCAGCAACGCTTCCTGCGGGAGGACGGCATCATTATGGTGGCCACCATCGCCTTTGGCATGGGAATCGATAAACCGGATGTGCGCTTTGTGGCCCATCTGGATTTACCCAAAAGCGTGGAGGCCTATTACCAGGAAACCGGCCGCGCCGGCCGCGATGGTGAACCCGCAACGGCCCTGCTGCTGTATGGCCTGGAAGATGTGGTGAAGCTGGGCCAGATGGCCGCCTCCTCTGAAGGTAACGAGCAATTCAAGCGCCTGGAACGGCAGCGGCTGGATGCCATGCTGGGCCTGTGTGAAATCACCAGTTGCCGACGCCAGACCCTGTTGCGCTACTTTGGTGAAACCCTGGAGCAGCCCTGTGGCAACTGTGATTGCTGTCTGCAGCCGCCGGTGACCTGGGATGGCTCTGAGGCCGCGCGCAAACTGCTGTCCTGCGTCTACCGAACCGGGCAACGCTTTGGCGCCAATCATGTGGTGGATGTGCTGCGCGGCAGCACCAACGAGAAGGTCATGCAGTTCAAGCATGATCAGTTGTCCACCTATGGCATTGGCCGCGATCTCAGTGTCAATGAGTGGCGGGCGGTGGTGCGGCAACTGGTGGCGCGAGCCTACCTGCAGGTGGATCCGGACGCCTATGGCGCCCTGCGTTTGACGGATCGCTGCCGGCCGATTCTGCGGGGGGAAGAATCCATACAGCTGCGCAAGGTGATCCCCAAAGCCGGCTCCCTGACCCCCCGCTCCCGCAGTGTGGAAATCGATGAGCAGGATGTCCCCTTGTGGAACGCGTTGCGGGCCTGTCGCAAACGCCTGGCGGAGGAATTCGGCGTGCCGCCCTACGTGGTGTTCCATGACGCCACGTTGCGGGAAATGGTGCAGCAACGTCCGCTGAGCGAGGGCACTCTGTTGAAGATATCCGGAGTGGGTGATTCCAAACTGGAACGCTTTGGCGATGCCTTTCTGGAGGTGATTCGAAACCATGAGTACCCCGCTTGAGTCACCACGCATTGAGGCCGGGACCGGCTCCTCGGGCTGCGCCGCACCAACCTTGTGCATGGGAGGTTTATGTTTACCAAAAACTCACCCATCCCATTTGCCGCCCGCCCAGCTTTAAGCGACAATAGCGCCCCCAAATCGGTACCGTAAACTTATATTATTAGGAGCATGGCCAATGCCCACCCGCAGTGAACTTGCCAACGCCATTCGCGCACTTTCCATGGACGCCGTTCAGAAAGCCAAATCCGGACACCCAGGTGCCCCCATGGGTATGGCAGACATTGCACAGGTACTGTGGTGTGATTATCTGAAGCACAATCCCGTCAATCCAGATTGGGTGGATCGTGACCGTTTTGTGCTGTCCAACGGCCATGGTTCCATGCTCATTTATTCCTTGCTGCACCTGAGTGGCTATGACGTTTCCATCGATGACCTGAAGAACTTCCGGCAGCTGCATTCCAAAACGCCGGGTCATCCGGAATACGGTTATACCCCGGGTATAGAAACCACCACCGGCCCCCTGGGCCAGGGCATCGCCAACGCGGTGGGCATGGCCATTGCCGAGAAGGTGCTGGCGGCCCAGTTCAATCGCGGCCAGTACAATGTGGTTGATCACAATACCTACGTATTTATGGGCGATGGCTGCATGATGGAAGGTATTTCCCACGAGGTTTGCTCACTGGCGGGTACCTTGGGGCTGGGTAAACTGATTGCATTCTATGACGATAACGGCATATCCATTGACGGCGAAGTGGAAGGCTGGTTCACCGACGATACCCCCAAACGCTTTGAATCCTATGGCTGGCATGTGATCCCCAATGTGGATGGTCACAGGACCGAAGAGCTGATTGCCGCCGTGGAAATGGCCAGGGCCAACGATGACCGGCCCACCCTGATCTGCTGTAAAACGGTGATTGGATTCGGCGCTCCCAACAAGCAGGGCAAGGAGGAATGTCATGGCGCACCATTGGGTGATGACGAGATTGCCCTGACCCGGGAACAGTTGGGCTGGAGTCACGGGCCTTTCGACGTGCCCGATGAAATCTACGCCGGTTGGGACGCCAGGGAAAAGGGCGCCAAAGCGGAAGCCGACTGGCAGCGCCTGTTCGACAACTATCGCAGCGAATATCCCGAGCTGGCGGCGGAGTTTCAGCGCCGCATGAAAGGAGAGCTGCCGGCCGATTGGGATGCCAAGGCCATGGATTATATCCAGCAGATCCAGAAAGCCGGAGAGAAAATCGCCACCCGTAAAGCGTCCCAGCATTGCCTCAATGCGTTCGGCCACATGTTGCCCGAGCTGCTGGGTGGGTCCGCCGATCTGGCCGGTTCCAACCTCACCATTTTCAAGGATTCCAAGGGCATCAGTGCCGGCGAAGCCGGCGGCAACTACCTCTACTGGGGTGTGCGCGAGTTCGGCATGACCGCGGCCATCAACGGCATTGCCTTGCACGGTGGCTTTATCACCTATGGCGCCACTTTCCTGATCTTTATGGAATACGCCCGCAATGCCATGCGCATGGCGGCGCTGATGAAACAGCAGAACATTCAGGTCTACACCCACGACTCTATTGGTCTGGGCGAAGACGGCCCTACTCACCAGCCCATTGAACAGCTCACCAATTTGCGCACCACCCCCAATATGTCCCTGTGGCGCCCCTGTGATGCAGCGGAATCGGCCGTGGCGTGGAAAGCCGCCATTGAGCGGCGGGATGGCCCCAGCGCGCTGGTGTTTTCCCGTCAGGGTCTGGCGCCCATGAAACGCAGTGACCAGCAGCTGGCCAACGCGGCCCGGGGTGGCTATGTACTGCGGGCCACCGACGCCACACCGGATGCCATCCTCATTGCCACCGGCTCGGAAGTGGAGCTGGCCATGGCGGCAGCGGAGGGACTGGCCGGGAAAGGCAAGCAGGTGTCTGTAGTGTCCATGCCCTGCGTTGACGTGTTCCTGCAACAGGATGCCGCCTATCGGGAATCTGTGTTGCCGGCTGCAGTGCGGGCGCGGGTGGCCGTGGAGGCGGGCATGAAAGATTACTGGTACAAGTTCGTAGGCCTGGATGGCGCAGTGGTGGGCATGGAATCCTTCGGTGAATCGGCTCCGGCCGGTGACCTGTTCCAACACTTTGGCTTCACCGTGGAGAATGTCGTCAGCACCCTTGAGTCCGTCATAGGCTGATATGCCGATCCGGGTTGCCATCAACGGCTACGGCCGTATCGGACGCAACATGCTGCGGGCACTCTATGAGAACCTGCAGCAGGGCTGTAATCGCCAGGTGCAGTTGGTGGCCATCAACGATCTGGGGTCGGCGGAATCCCTGTTGCATCTGACCCGCTACGATACCACCCATGGCCGGTTTCATACCCTGGTCAACCTGACCCGGGATAATGTGTTGCAGGTGAATGGTGATTCCATTGTGCTGTTGCAGATTGAGGATCCGGCCCACTGCCCCTGGGCAGAACTGGATATTGATGTGGTGCTGGAGTGCACCGGTGTCTACCGGGCCCGGGAAGATGCCAGTCGCCACCTGCAGGCCGGTGCCCGGCGTGTGATCATTGGTGCCGTGGCTTTTGACGAGGTGGATGCCACCATCGTCTACGGTGTGAATCATTCGCAATTGTCTGCTGCGCACAAGGTGATTTCCAACGCCTCCTGCACCACCCATTGCATTGCACCCTTGCTCAAGGTTATGGATGAGACATTTGGCGTGAAGCAGGCCTTCATGACCGAAATCCATTCCTATACCAGTGATCAGGTGCTGCTGGATCATGTGCACCGGGATCTGCGCCGGGCCCGGGCCGGGGCACAAAACCTGATTCCCACCACCAGCAGCAGCATCGGAGCGGTACAAAAAGTGCTGCCGCGGCTGGAGGGCAAGATTTCCGGTTATTCCATGCGCGTTCCCACGCTGAATGTGGCGGCGGTGGATCTGACTCTGATGCTGAACACACCGCTTACGGATGTGCAGCCGATTCACAGGGCCATGGAGCAAGCCAGTGAAAGCAATTTGAAAGGCATACTGGGGTATTGCCACGAGCCGCTGGTGAGTGTGGATTTTCTACATCGCACCGAATCGGCCATTTACGACGAAACCCAAACCATTGTCACCGACGGCATGATCAAGATTGTCGCCTGGTACGACAATGAAACCGGGTATGCCCACCGACTTCTGGATCTGGTGGAAGCACTGCAGCAATAGTGTTCTGCCTTTGGTATTTAATGAGCAGTGATGGGGAGTTTTATGAAGTACAAAATGTGCGTAATGGGGATGGGGTTGATGGCGTTGGCGGGCTGCGGCGGTGGTGGCGGCTCTGATTCCACTGAGGATTTCGAACGCAACGGCGATGGTGGTCTGTCGGCTTTTGAAGGTACCTGGATTCGAACCAATGACAACTACTACACGGCCAATGGTCAAACGTTTAAATTACGGCGTCAGACCATTGTGGTAGAGCAAGAAGGCGATCAGTTGCGGTTTACGGATTGTATCGAGGGCACCTCGGCGGTGGCCACCGTCGACAACAATACTGTTACTTTTTTATCGGCGGGAATTCCCAGCCTGCAGGTTGTGAATGACGCCACTCTGCAATCCACCCTGGATTTTGGTGGCGCCAAGACCGATGTGGTTCTGACCAAGGTCAGCGACGAAACGGAGTACCGTATCGCCGAACTGGATTTTGATGAGCCGACGGCGGTGTCCAATTGGGATCAGGTGTGCGTCGAAACCGTGTTGCAGGGCTCCACCCTGATTAAGGTAAAAGCGGTTGATAATGCCAGCGCTGTCAGTGTGGGCCTCAACATTGTGCTGTCGGGTGCCGTCAGCCCGGGGCAGTATGAATTCCCATCGGCAACCCAAAGTCTGGATGGCTATTTGAATTCGGTGCTGGACGTAACCCTGTTTAACCCCACCGGCACTCTTATTGTGACGCAATCATCCACCACGGACTTTTTGCTGGATGTGGAATTTGAGAATGACGTCGACAATACGTTGGTGCCTGTCGATGGCAGTATCTATTTTGACCCTGTTTGGTTTGCAAACGATTAATTACACCGGAGGCTTACGATGACCGTAATCAAAATGACCGATCTCGATCTGTCTGGCAAGCGCGTGCTGATTCGTGCGGATCTCAATGTTCCCGTGAAAAATGGTGAAGTCACCAGCGATGTGCGCATCCGGGCTTCGTTACCCTCTGTGGAGCTGGCGTTGAAACAAGGTGCGTCGGTAATTTTGATGTCCCATTTAGGGCGGCCTGTCGAGGGCGGCAGCGCGGAAGACAACGCGGCCTATACCATGGCGCCGGTGGCCAGGCGCTTGTCAGAACTGCTGGGTTTTGACGTGCCGGTTGCCGCGGATTGGCAAAACGGTGTCAGCGTTGATGCCGGCAAGCTGGTGCTGCTGGAGAACGTTCGCTTCAACCCGGGTGAAAAGAAAGACGATGAGGCACTGGCCAAAGCCTATGCCGCACTGTGCGATGTGTTCGTGATGGACGCTTTCGGCACCGCCCACCGGGCCCAGGCGTCGACCCACGGTGTGGGTAAATTTGCGCCCGTTGCCTGTGCCGGCATTTTGCTGGGGGATGAGCTGGATGCCCTGCAAAAGGCGCTGGCCAGCCCGGCCCGCCCCATGCTGGCGATCGTGGCCGGCTCCAAGGTGTCCACCAAGCTGGATGTGCTGACTGCCCTGTCTGAACAGTGTGATCAGCTCATTGTCGGGGGCGGGATTGCCAATACGTTTCTGGCGGCAGCGGGCTTCAACGTGGGTAAATCCCTGTGTGAACATGATTTGATCGATACCGCAAAGGCCATTGCCGCCAAGGTGGAAGTGCCGTTGCCCACCGACGTGGTGGTGGCGGAAGTGACCGGCCCAATTGAGGATTTCATGGATTTTGTCACCCATGCGGAAGCCGTCATCAAACCGGTGGCACAAGTGGGCGATAATGACATGATCCTGGATGTTGGCCCGGACACTGCAAAGAATTTCGCAGAGATTATTCTGGCTGCGAAAACCGTACTCTGGAACGGGCCGGTGGGCGTGTTCGAAGTGGATCAGTTTGGCGAGGGTACGAAAGTGCTGGCCAATGCCATTGCAGATAGTGCGGCTTTTTCCATTGCCGGAGGCGGGGATACACTGGCAGCGGTGGACAAATACGGTGTAGCCGATAAAGTATCCTATATCTCCACCGGTGGTGGTGCCTTCCTGGAGTACGTTGAAGGCAAGGTGCTGCCTGCTGTGGCCATGTTGCAGGAGCGTGGCAAGTAACAGAATTTGGCACATTGCCTTCAGCACGTCACCCCGTGACACGCGATGTGCACATCATAATCCGACATTCACGAACCAAAACGAGGCACAGAACCATGGCTCTCATCAGTATGCGACAATTGCTGGATCACGCCGCCGAGCAGGGTTACGGCGTTCCCGCATTCAACGTAAACAATCTGGAACAAATGCGCGCCATCATGGAAGCGGCGGATAAAACCGATAGCCCGGTGATTGTGCAAGCCTCCGCCGGCGCCCGCAAATACGCCGGTGCCCCGTTTCTGCGTCACCTGATTCTGGCGGCGGTGGAAGAGTTTCCCCATATTCCCGTGGTGATGCATCAGGATCACGGCACCAGCCCCGCCATCTGCCAGCGCTCTATTCAACTGGGCTTCAGCTCGGTGATGATGGACGGCTCCCTGGGTGAAGACGGTAAAACCCCCACTGATTACGAGTATAACGCCCGCGTCACCAAAACAGTGGTGGACATGGCCCATGCCTGTGGTGTGTCCGTGGAAGGGGAAATCGGTTGTCTGGGCTCCCTGGAGACCGGCATGGCCGGTGAAGAAGACGGCGTCGGTGCCGAAGGTGTGCTGGATCATTCCCAACTGTTGACCGATCCGGAAGAAGCTGCCCAATTTGTAAAAGATACCGGTGTGGATGCATTGGCCATTGCCATTGGCACATCCCATGGTGCCTACAAATTCACCCGCCCACCCACGGGGGATATCCTGGCCATTGAGCGCATTAAGGAAATCAACGCCCGCTTACCGAATACACACCTGGTCATGCATGGATCTTCCTCGGTCCCCCAGGACTGGTTACAGGTGATTAACGAATACGGTGGCGACATTGGTGAAACCTATGGCGTGCCGGTGGAAGAAATCGTCGAAGCCATCAAGTTCGGTGTGCGTAAAGTGAACATCGATACGGACCTGCGCCTGGCCTCCACCGGCGCAATTCGCCGTTTTATGGCGCACAATCAATCCGAGTTTGATCCACGCAAATACCTGAAGGAAACCGTCAGTGCCATGCGGGATATCTGTATTGCCCGTTACGAAGCGTTTGGAACGGCCGGTAACGCCAGCAAGATCAAACCGGTTTCACTGGAAAGCATGTTCCAGCGTTACGAAAAAGGTGAACTGGAACAGGAAGTGAAGTAAGCACTGCCTGCGCAGGTACACAATATTGCGCAGCTACACAATATAAAGGGGAGCACGACTGGCTCCCCTTTTTGTTAGACCCTATAATGAGAGTTATTGCCGCAGCATCCGGTACGGAGCGTGCCTTGAAGTTTATTCCTGTTGAATTACGCCAGCAATTGCCAGAGTTTTCCTTGGCAACCCGTCTGCCCATTGCTGAACCGGTGCAGGCCTATCGGCGTTTCTACGGGCTCAATTTTGAAAGCCGTTTCCATGATCTGAAAGTCTATATGGGTAAAACCCACGTCGCCGGATTCGATGTGGTGTTGCAGGGGTTTGTGCCCAAGTCTCCCCGTGGTTGCGTGTTCGTGGTCCATGGATACTACGATCATGTGGGCATCTACAATCATCTGATCAAGGCGTTGCTCAGAAGCCGCTATGCGGTTATTGCGTTTGATCTGCCTGGTCATGGCCTGTCTTCCGGCTCCAGGGCGGCGATTTCATCCTTCCGTCAGTATGGGCCGGTATTCAAACGGGTGCAGCAATTGGTTCGCGGCCATGTGCCGCAGCCCTGGCATGCGGTGGCACAGAGTACCGGTGGTGCGGTGGTCACTGAATGTCTGCTGCAATACAGTGGCCTGGAAGAGCGCATTCCGTTTTCCGGTGTGGTGTTTTATGCGCCCCTGATCCGGCCCGTACACTGGGCAGTCAATAAACGCCTGCACACCCTCATCAGCCCGTTTCGGGATTTTGTGGCGCGCAAGTTTTCCGATAACTCAAATGATCCCGAGTTTGCCGCCTTCATTCGGGAGAAAGATCCGTTGCAGCCCCGTTATTTGTCCTCTAAATGGGTTGGTGCCTTGAAACAATGGATTCCCTTCGCCGAGCGCCATACGCCGGTGGACTTTCCGCTGCTCATTATTCAGGGGAAAAGCGATCAAACGGTGGATTGGGAAAACAACATTCCACATTTTCAGCGTCTTTTTCCCGGTAGCGATGTGGTGTACATGCCTAACGTGCGCCACCATGTGGTGAATGAGCTGGAACTGTACCGCCGCGATGTCTTTGCCCGTACCATCAAGTATCTGGATACTTTCTCTACCCAGGCTCAGCTGGCAATCCGATAGACGGCCCGTGTCTCCTGTATCTGATCCGGCTCAGACCCCCGCTGGAAGGACAGGGTTTTGGCGTTTACGGCGCCACTGAAGGGGCTTGCCACTTTATCCGCTGCATCATCTTTCACCCGATGCCCCAGTTCGGCCTGTATCAGGGCAAGATCGTACCCGGCTGCCACGAGATGGCTGGCAAAGGAGTGCCGCAGAACCTGGCCGGTAACCGGTATGGGAATGCCCGCCTGGCGGGCGGCCTGGTCCAGGCTGCGCTCCACGGCCTGCTCGCTAATATGATCACGGTAGCGATGGCCGGACTTTGCATCCAGGGTTTCCTCAGGTGCGGGAAATAAAAACTGCCAATGCCAATGGCGCTGTATGGTGAGCCGCTGATGGGCGTGATCCACCGGCAGTGGTACCAGGCCGCCGCCGTAATTCAAATCGTGCAGGTGCTGATTGCGTCGATGGGCCATGTAAATGCGCAAATGGGGAATCAGTTGGGTATCCAGCGACAGATGACGATCTTTGGTCAGAAAGCTGTTCTCAATTGTGAGGCTACCCCGGTTCAGGTCAACGTCCTTGATGCGCAAATTAACGCACTCCGTCAGGCGCAATCCGCACCCGTACAGTAATCCCGCCAGCAGCCAGTCGCTGCCCTGGAGCTGATCAAAGAGGCAGGTAATCTGCCGCGGACTGAGTACCGCAGGGTGACCGGAAGGAAACAGATTCTGTGCCCTGGGCTCCGCTGCCGTTGCCGCTGGCGTGCCCAGCACCTGACTGAACAGAAAGGTCATGGCTTGCCGTGCCTGCGCGTATTGCTCCGGGCTGATCTGCTCCTTCTGTTGGAGATATTGCAGGAACCGGTCACGATGGCTGTGATCCAGATGCTGTGGGTTGCGGCCGCTATGGAAAACGATAAAGCGCCGCACCCAAAAGCAGATAATATCTTCAGTGCGCAAACTGTGGTGTTGCGCGCGAACGGCATCCCTGACCTGGTCCAGAATGTTCATGTTGTGCATCCCGCAGCATGAGTTAAGTGCTGTATATAATTACAGTAACATGCGGGGGTGGTCAACCGCGATTATGGGTATTACATCACTTTTTGCTGTTTGGACAGGTAATGTTTAACCGATGACGGCAGCATGGACATGACCTGGGTCAGGCCCTGATTAACGCGTCCGGTGACGTGCACGGATTTGCCTTCCATAACCGCGTTGAAGCCCTCCTGGGCCACTTCGTCGGCCGTCATCCACAGAAACCGCGGCAACTTGCTGACCTGGCCGCGGGTTCCCATTACGTCATGGAACTCACTGAAGGTAAACCCCGGGCAGAGGGCAGTGCAATGCACGCCGTGGGGTTGCAGTTCCAGGTCGATGGCCTGACTGAAGTCGACGATAAAGGATTTGGCGGCACCGTACAGATTGCCTTTCAATTGTGGGGACCAGGCCGCAATCGAGGCCAGGTTGATAATGCGTCCGTAACCCCGTTCTTTCATGGCCGGAGCAAACAGATGGCAAAGATGGACCACACTGATGTTCAGTACCTGCATGAAATCCAGATGGGATTGCCAGGATGCTTCCAGAAACTCTGAATGCAGGGCGTAGCCGGCGTTATTCACCAGGGCATCCACCGCCAGCTTGTGTTCCTGGCACCAGTCGAATATGCGCTGGGGGGCAGCGGGATCGGCCAGGTTTTCCGTCAGCACATAGGCCATTTGACCGTATCGCTGTTTAATGTCCGCCGCCACCGCTTCCAGTTTGTCCTGGCGGCGGGCCACCAGAATGACATCGAATTGATGGCGGGCGAATACGTGGGCCAGTTCTTTGCCGATGCCGGCGGAGGCACCGGTGATCAAAACGGTTTTGGGGAGATCAGATTGATTGCTCATAAGCAGTTCCTTGCGCAGGAGGCAATATCAGAGACAGTCGGGATTGGATCATGGGAGCCTGTCACTATGCCATAGATTCAGTTTGATTTTAACTCCAGCAGTGGTGCTCAAGTGGAGGTTGCAGTTCTGTTCCGGTTCGCGCTAGCCTAAGCACCCGCTGCAATTATCTTTTACCCGAGGTTTGATCATGGCTTACGACAATCAGAACATATTCGCCAAAATCCTGCGCGGCGAGCTGCCCTGCATTAAAGTGTATGAAGATGACTTAACCCTGGCGTTTATGGACATCATGCCGCAAACCGATGGCCACACCCTGGTGATTCCCAAGGTGGAGGCAGTGACCCTGTTTGATTTGCCCGCCAGCCATTATGAAGCCTGCTTTATTACCATGAAGAAAGTGGGCAATGCCCTGCAAAAAGCCTTCAGTACCGAAGGCATCATGATGTTCCAGCTCAGCGGTGAATCCGCGGGGCAGACGGTGCCCCACCTGCATTTCCATTTACTGCCCACTTCCATTCAAACCCTGCGCACCAGCAAGCATGCGGCACAGATGGCCGATCAAACCGTGCTGCAGGGCTTCGCAGACCGCATTATTGCAGCGCTGGATTGAGTGGGGTGTAACGGTAAGGCCGGGGGCTAGCTGGCCACTGCCGCATCGGCGCGAAATTGCGTCGGTGATACCCCGTACCAGCGCTTGAAGGCGCGGGTGAAATTGGCCTGTTCAGAGAATCCCAACAGGTAGGCAATTTCGCTGATGGAAAGGTGTTCATCACGAATATACTGCCCCGCCAGAGTCTGCCTGGACGCCTGTAACAGGTTCTGAAAGCTGACCCCTTCCTCCAGCAGGCGGCGTTGCAGGGTGCGGGCACTCAATCCCAAGTGTGCGGCGATATCCGCTTCCTTGATGTTCCCCGACGGCAACTGCTCCAGGATGGCGAGCTGAACCCGGGCCGACAGCTGTTCCTGGTTCAGGCTTGCCATGTGTTTGAGAATTATCTGCTCATGGGCCTGGGTCAGTTCGTCGTTGCCGCTGGGCAACTTGCGTTCCATATCATGGCGATCAATCACCAGTTCGATGTATTCCTGACCATAGCGGATGGGGCAGCGGGCGATGCGCTCCAATAGAATACTGGCGCCGTTCGGGGCGTGGGGGCAGGTGATCTCCATGGGGCTGAAACCCTCCCCCAGCAATTGGCGGCACATTTTCAACAGCGCCACGATACCGGCATCGGAGGACGGACCATTGGCCGCCACCTGCTGCCGGTCGCGGCTGATGGTGATGCGGAAACGGTAGCGTACCTGCTCCGAGAGCAAGCTGTAATCCAGGCCGTCGTTCAGGAAGCGGCCATAGCGGGCCATACGGTGCAAGGCTTCCCCCAGGGAGTTACTGGCCAGCCAGGCAAAGCCCAGGGCGTGAAAGGTGGTGGGGTTCCAGCGTCCGCCGGCGGCGATGCCAAAGCCGTCGTCGCCACTGGCCTGAGCCGCCAAATCCCACAACTGGGTCATGTTGGCCAGGGGGAAGCGGGCGACGGTGTTGCTCAACTTGGAGGGGGCCAATCCCGCCGCCTGGAAAATCGCCTGGGCATCCAGCTGGCGGGCGTTGAGTTCTTCCCAGACGAGCAATGCCCAGGAGCTGAGTGTGGAGGCTGGCACAAAGGTATCTCCCCGGTGTTTCAGACAAGGATAAACACTTGGCGGGAAATGACAAACAACGGACAAGACCTTGGCGCAGGCGGACCAGTAAGCCCACCGGCATTTTCGTAACCTGAACTCAGTCAATCAAACACGAGGAACGGGTTATGAACCTAACGCAACACACCCCTTATTATCAGCACACTCTGGCGGGCCCGGTGCACTTTGTGGGCCGCGGATTGCACAGCGGCAAGCCGGCCAGTATGACCTTGCTGCCGGCGGAGACCGATAGTGGATATGTTTTTGAGCGCCTGGATGTGGAGCCGGGGCAACAGGTGATTGCCGCACGCTGGCATAGCGTAACCGATACCCGGCTTTCCACCACGGTAACCAATGGCTTTGGTATATCAGTGAGTACCATCGAGCATCTGATGGCTGCGCTGGCGGCCTGTGCAGTGGACAACGCCCGCATTCTGATTGACGGCCCGGAAGTGCCCATCATGGATGGCAGCGCCAAAACCTTTGTGGAAAGGATTCAGGCAGAAGGGTTGATACCGCAGCGGCAAGAGCGCAGAGCCCTGGTGATCACCAATCCGGTATGGACCCACGAGCGAGATAAATACGCCGGGTTTATGCCCTGTCCACGGCCCTGGTTTGATGTCACCATCGATTTCAAATCCAGAATCATCGGCAAGCAGAACTACTCAATGCCACTGACCGAAGCGCTGTTCAGCTCGCAGATTGCGGCTGCCCGTACCTTTGGCTTTGAAGACCAGCTGGCCACTCTGCAGTCCCTGGGCCTGGCCCGGGGAGGGTCATTACGCAACGCCATTCTGGTGGCCGGTGATGATGTGGTCAACGAGGATGGGCTGCGCTATCAGGATGAATTTGTGCGCCATAAACTGTTGGATGCTGTTGGCGATCTGGCTTTGGCCGGTGCGCCCATCTTCGGTCGCTTTGTGGGACACTGCAGTGGCCACCACCTGAATAACCAGGTGCTGCGTAACCTGATGCGCAACAGCCGCTTTTGGACGCTGACCACAGTGCGCGAGGCCACCGAACAGTGGGGCAGCATGATTGATGATTCGACCTATGAGGAAATGCTGGAGTCGATTTGAAAGGGAGAAAAATTCAAGCCGGGTGTTTAGCCCCGGCTTGTTGCTATGGGAAATCCTGCGGGCGGTTATGCCGCCAACTGTTTTCTAATGGCCGCAGACAATGCCTCAGCCTCAACCGCTCGGGCATAGATGCTGCCTTCAATTTTGGGTGTCATGCCAAACACCCAGAGCCCGGTGGCGTTCTGGTAGCGATCGTTTTCCAATACACATTCCCCGGGCAGCAATTTTTCCAGGCCGGTGCGATAGCCGGTGGCACAAATAATATGATCAGCTTTCGTCTGGCGGCCATCTTTAAACGTCACTTGATCTACATTGATATGCGCAATCTCCGGGGCCACGCTCAATGCATTGGTTTTCAGCGCGTTGACGAACCCATCATCAAAACCGGGCGCCACTTTGGATTGAGCCAAGCGGGTGGCGACCCCGGTGCTGGGCGTTTTCATGCCATATTTGGTCAAATCCCCAAAACACAATCGGGAAAACAGATTTGCCAAAACGTCCTGGGCCCGCAACGGCAGCCTGGCAAGTAATGGGCCGGATAGCTGGGTGGGAATACCCGCAATGTAGGTGGGCAGTAGATGGGAACCATTACGCATGGAAACGGTGAGTGATTTATAACGCCCCCGTTTGCACAGGTGATTGGCAATATCAATACCGGAGTTGGCGCCACCGACCACCACCACATTCTGGTTATCATAGCGTTCCATATGGCCCACATGGGCGGCATGGGTGACGCAGCCGGTAAAGGTTTCCTGGCCATTCCAGGTTGGCAGGTAGGGTTCGCGATCGGTGCCGGTGGCCACCACCAGGCATTTGGTGGTGAATGGTTGTTGGTTTGTGATGACCTGCCAGCCTTTGTCCGATGCGTCAATGCGCTCAACCGGTGTATTGAACCTGATCTCCAGGCCGTGTGAATGTATCAGTTCCTGTGCATAGGTTTCCACATAAGTCACATAATCATCCCTTTTTATAAAGCCCCCCAATCGTTTGTCGATCGCTTTTCCCGGTAGGGACGACAACGTACGGTGGGTGTTGAGTGATAACTGTGGATGACGCTTGCGCCAGGATGCAGCCACCGCATCGGATGCTTCCAGCAGCAGTGGCTTGATGCCTTTGTCCAGCAGACATCTGGCAATGGACAGGCCGGAGGTGCCGGCGCCGAGGATAATAACCTCCTGCAAGGGTTTGGTTGCAATCATGTTGGTTTCCTCATTGCGCTACTTTTTTCGGTATTGGCAGGAAGCGACGGACGGTCTGCTGGTAGTGCCGATAGTCATCACCGATCTCCGCGACCAGGTCGGCTTCCTCCACCGGTGTGATGATGAAGATGTACAGCGTTGCAACAATGGCCATCAATAGATGCCCAAGGCTCATCGCTGGAGTCGCCCACATCACAATCAACCACCCCAAACTGATGGGGTGGCGGGTGAGTGCATAGAGGTATCGTGCACTGAATCCCGGCGATTGCTGGCGCTGTGACCGCAGGCTGGCCCAGGCCTGTTGCAGCCCGAAAAAAGCGAAGTGGTTGATGTTAAAGGTCGCCAGAGTCATGAGGGTCCATCCGCCCAGATAGAGGGTTATGATGAGATTACGGGCGATGGGGTTCTCCGTTAACCAGATCGTCGTAGTCAAAGGTTGCCATAAGAGCACCAGCAGGAAGACCGTAACCCCGGATATCAGGATGTACGTACTGCGTTCGGTGCCGGCAGGAATAATCCGTTGCCAGGCGGCCTTGAACCAGGGCCGGGCCATGACCGAGTGAATGGCAAAGTAGGCCACCAGCAAACCCATATTGCTGAAAAGGGGTAACCATAAGCCTTCTGTTGTTCCACTATCAATGCTCTTTGGCACATACAGATTGATTAAAAATCCCATTAAATACAGGAGTGATGCCATACCCACGGTATAGGCGATCAGCGCATAGCTGAGGAGCGTAATCTTCTTCATGATGTCCATCTCTAATGTTTGTAAGGTAACGGTGTAACGTGCTGGCGCTTGCCAGAGTGGGACATCATAGAGCGGCGACCGATAAATAGATGACGTCATAATTTACGAAAACCAGTGAAATCTGCCAAATGATACTTTGGTTGCGGAATGAATCGTGCGATTCTAACAGCCACGATCAACCACATTGTGTTGCACGCTGCGTTATGCCCAATCCCAAGACAGGCCCCGATGCCACCAAGCCAATCATCGAAATAGCGATTCTGGCGACCCCGGAGGCAACGCTTTCCACGGTGTTCGGGATGAATGACCTGCTGGCCTCAGTGGGGCGTGACTGGTCTTTCGTTACAGAAGGGGTCATGGGTGAAGCTGCGATCAAACCCACCATTGTATCCCTCACCGGCGAAGAGATGCAGACGGTCAATCAGGGTTGGTTGCGTCCGCATCGTGCGCTGACAGAGGAATATCATCCTGATGCCATCTGCATCCTGGAAATGTTTATCGATCCCCATACCGGGCTGGACTCGCGCTATAGCGCCGAGATCCAATGGCTGCAGCGTTATTGGGCCAATGGCGGTGTCATTGCCACCGCTTGTACCGGAGCCCTGTTGTTGGCGGAGGCCGGTTTGCTGGATGGGAAAGAAACCACAAGCCACTGGGGTTTTACCGAGGGCTTGGCGCGACGTTATCCCGCGGTGAAGGTGCAGGGTAATCGTGCTTTTATTGCCACGGGAGAAGGTCAGCGCCTGATGATGGCCGGTGGTGGCACCACCTGGATGGACCTGGGGTTGTATCTGATTGCCCGCTTCATCGGTATGGATGAAGCGATCAGGATCGCCAAATTGTATTTGGTGGAATGGCATGAAAGCAGTCAGCATGCATTCTCTTATTTGTGCAGCAAGCGGCAGAATGATGATGCGGTCATTGCTGAGAGCCAGGTCTGGCTGGCGCAGAATTACGACCAGTCCGCTCCTGTAAATGCAGCCATTAAAAACAGCGGCTTGTCAGAGCGCTCCTATATCCGGCGTTTTAAGAACGCAACCGGAATGACCCCCATTGAATATATCCTGAATCTTCGTATTGAAGAGGCAAAGCAACTGTTGGAAACCACTACGATTCCGATCGAAGCCGTGGCAGAAACGGTGGGATATCAGGATGCCAGTTTTTTTAATTTGAAGTTCCAGAAAAAGGTGGGGTTAACACCGGCACAGTATCGGCGCAAGTTTCTCGGGCTGAGAGAGTTATTGCGCAAACGATAAAGAAAAGATAGGTGCAATATGGATATCAATTGATGTGGGTAATCTCATAGCGGGCTACCCTGCCGCTGATGGGGACGGCAATTTCATCCCCGACGGCCCCGTTCAGTAATGCTTTTCCCAAGGGCGCCTCAGGGGTAATCATCACCACATCACACTCCTGGAAGCGTACTTTTACACCGCCGGCTGAAGGCCCCAGAAAAAAAGCCTGCTCACGATTTTTGTCATCGATCACCTGCACCAGGGCGCCAATGGTAATGGGGTCGTTTGCGCTGAATGGTCGTGGCGTAAGCGCTTTGAAGGCAGCCAGATCCGATTCGCACTGTGCCAAGCGGCGGCTTTGCCCCTGCGTTAAATAGGATGCCTCCAATCCCAGCGTATCGTATTTGTTCTCGGCGATGTTTTCTTCATGGGTGGCGGCTTCATAAGCACGGTCTACGGCGGCCTGTGCATTGTCCACCAGCCCTTGCAGCGCGTTTAGAATAAGGTCATGTAGCTGGGCTTTGTTAAAATCTGCTGGCATGCTTCGAACTGAATGCGGTTAACGAACGTAACCTATGATAGCAATAAAATGAGAGGCTGAACCCACCAGCACGAAGAAATGCCAGATACCGTGGGCATGGTTCAGCCAGCGCAGTTTGTCCACCAGATAAAAAGCGATACCAGCGGTATAGGCGATGCCGCCGGTGAGCAGCCAGAAATAACCCGCATGAGGCAGGGCCGCCTTGACGTTGTCGATATCCAGGGTACAGGCCCAGCCCATGGCCACATATATGATCATCTGCCCCACTTTGACGGCTTTTCCCGTCAGCAGCAGCTCTGTCAGTATGCCGATAACCGCCAGCCCCCACACCAATGCCAGGATCAGCAAGCCATTGCCTTCGCGCATACTCACCAGCATAAACGGCGTATAGCTGCCGGCGATCAACAGGTAAATGGAAACATGATCCAGTAGTTTAAACAGCTTTTTCAGATGAGGGGGATGAAAACTGTGGTACAGAGTGGACATGGTATACAGCAACACCATGCTGAGGCCGAATACCGAGAAGCCGATGATGGTCCAGGGATCGCCGGTCTGAATACTGATGGTCAGTAGCGCCCCCAGGGCCACCAACGCCAATACGGCACCGATCAGGTGGCTGATGCTGTTGAGTCGTTCTCCATAGTACATTGTGCGGGCCCGTCCGTTGCGTTGTTCTCATCAGGGAAAAGAGCATGGTACGTGGCCAGGGCAACCTAACCAAGCAGCGCCATACTCTGCTTGGTTACGGTTTGTTTCAGGGGTGCATTTTGTCTCAGGCGTGGATAATGTGCGGTGGCTTACTGTGCGCAGCCGGCCGCTCCAATCGGTTCCAGACCTTTTCGTGGAAATAGAACACCACGGTATTGCACAGGGGTTCCAGCAGCGCCAGGGCGCCCCCCACCAGAACGTCGCCGGTCATAAGGTAGCCGATAGAAAAGGCTACCGCCATGTGCAACACTGCGAAACTGATGGTCTTCTTCATGAGTAGCCTCCGTCAGGATGTGGGTCAACAGGATCAGGTTCAGTGGGATTAATGATTGCAAATGATTCTCATTAAGTGAAATGAATCATATTAAGGATTTTGATAGGATTTAGCTATTGATGGGCCGGTTGATGGTAGGTAGAGGGGCCGGGCTTAGGGCAGTGGATCCAGGTCACCTTCCGGGGTTTGGCCGGGTGCCATCTCCAACGGGCAGACCGGCGTGATTTGATCGAAGGTTTTCAAGTAGTGCTTTTGCACCCGTTTCATGTCCACCAGCGACAGGCCATTGGAAAACCCGAACCACACGTACAGGCCGTTCAGATCGCGGAACATGTCCGGCAGATAGCGGGGGGGTTCCACGATGCCTTCCAGATAGGCTTCGTAGAGCACGGGGATGTCTTCCAGGGTGATCTTGCCGGCAAACAGCATGGGGATCAATTCCGGCAAACCGGCGCCGATGGCGCTGCGAATGAAGTTTACGTTTTCCACAAAGCCCTTAACGTAAGATAAATCCTTGGTGAATACGGAACGCCCGGTCACCATGCCGCCGCGGAACACCCGCTGTGTGGTGGTGTAGGCGTCGGCGTCCGGCAGGCCGCGATCCCGCAGATGGTGAAAGGTTTCCACAAAGTCCGCGCCTTCTTGCGCCACATGGATGGCGCTGACCCGGTCACTGACCCGGCGGGCGCGAAACGGAAAGCTGCTGAAGGTAAGGGTTTCCATCAACAGGGCCAGCCCTTCCTGGATGGCGGCAATGCGCGGCGACCCCACACTCAACCAACTGGCGTAGGGTTGGCGGCGCCCGTTCAAAGTGGTGCCCACGTGTACCCAGCCCTCATGCACTTCCAGCACCCGCAGATCACGCTCGGAGAAGCGTGCCCGTGAGTTCATCTTGATGCTGTCGCCACCGGCGGCGGCGTCGGAGACAATGCCGTCGGACAAGATCACCTTGAGCTCACCTTTGGTGAAATAGCGGTTCAACCGTTTCTGCAACAACGCCACCGACTCGCTGGCGTCATAGAGCTTGGGCTGGGCAAAGGCGATGTGCTGGGCCGCCGGTTGTGAGAAGATGGCGCAGAGTTGTTCCCCTACTTCCAGCAGGGTGCGCTTGTCGCCGAACAGGTGATCACGGGCCGAGCCGTAAAGTTCCACGCTGCAGCGGCCGAACTCCGGTTTGCCCCGGGCCTGCAGCATGTCCACCACCTGGATGTACTGATCGGTGGTGGTGGTGAGTAACTTGCCAAGGGGATCATGCTTGCCCAGTTTGCGTTTGATCGACTGTTTCAGCGCTTTGAATTCCTCCTGCTTGGCGGCCGGCTGAAAATTCAGGGGTTGGGATTGATAGTAGTCGGTGTCAGCATTGGGTAACCAACGCATGTCAGAATCGAAGAACCGTTGCCGCCATTGGGGGGGCCATTTGATGCTGTCCAGTATGCGGATTGGCGCCTGGGCGGCAATCAATTGATCAGACAGTGATTTCAAATTGTCGAGGTAAATACGGCGTTGGCTCATGGTGTCCACATAGGGTGATACTAGCGCTGAATGTAGGTCGGCCGGCAGCGTCTGGCAATGATTTTTTACGTAACGATTTGTTGGAGTAAGCATGCCTCATAGCGGTGAAGCAGTGAGCCTGAAACAGGCCTTCTGGTATTGGTTGAAACTGGGTTTTATCAGTTTTGGCGGGCCTGCGGGCCAAATCAGCATGATGCATCAGGAGCTGGTGGACAAGCGCCGCTGGATTTCAGAGCGGCGTTTTCTACATGCCCTCAATTATTGCATGGTACTGCCCGGGCCGGAAGCCCAGCAACTGGCCACCTACATCGGCTGGCTCATGCATGGTGTGAGAGGCGGCATTGTGGCCGGTGGCTTGTTTGTGCTGCCGTCTTTGTTGCTGCTGATGCTGTTGAGCTGGATTTATTTGAGCTTTGGGCATCTGCCGTTGGTGGCGGGTATTCTCTACGGTATCAAACCGGCGGTCACTGCCATCGTGCTATTAGCGGCCTGGCGGATTGGTTCACGGGTGTTAAAACACTGGTTTCTGTGGGGGATTGCGGCGTTGTCTTTCCTTGCCATCGCGGTGTTCGATGTACCGTTCCCGGCGATTCTGTTGGGCGCCGCATTGCTGGGCTGGATCGGCATGCGCTGGTTGCCCCATATCTTTCAGGCTGCGCCAGCTCACACAGCGAAAAGTGATGGCGTGGTAGATGCCTTGATTGGTGATCACAGTCCGGTGCCTGAGCATGCGCGCTTTTCCCGCCGTCGCCTGATGCTGACCGTTATGGTGGGGGTGGGGTTATGGTGGTTGGTGATGGGGGCACTCTGGACGACAGTGGGGCCCAAGCATGACCTGAGCCTGATGGGCTGGTTCTTTACCAAGGCGGCTCTGCTGACCTTCGGTGGCGCCTATGCGGTATTGCCCTATGTGGTGCAGGGGGGTGTGGAAAACTACGGTTGGCTCTCTGCCACCCAAATGATGGATGGCCTGGCGTTGGGGGAAACCACGCCTGGGCCGCTGATCATGGTGGTGGCCTATGTGGGGTTCGTGGGTGGCTGGACCAAGGCGGTGTTGGGGCCGGAGTTTCTGCTGGCCGGGGGTGTGGTGGCGGCGAGTGTGGTGACCTTCTTCACATTTCTGCCATCCTTTCTGTTTATTCTGCTGGGGGGGCCATTGGTGGAAGCCAGCCGCAACCAGTTACGCCTTACCGCACCATTAACCGGTATTACCGCTGCGGTGGTGGGGGTGATCCTGAACCTGGCTTTGTTTTTTGGTGAGCATGTGCTGTTTCCCAATGGCTGGGGTAAAGGAGCTCTATTGGGGCTGGATGTGGCGTCGCTGGTGTGGGGCTGCCTGTGCGTGGTGCTGCTCTACCGAATGCAGTGGAGCATTCTGCGGGTGATAGGGCTCAGTGCAGCAGCGGGCTTTGGTTATACCGTACTGGCGCCCGCTATCGGGTTGTGAATTCGTTGTTGGTAACACCAGGAACAGGAGGCCCTGGCAATGGCTCCTGTTCCCGGCGAACCTAAAACCTTCGATCTTAAAACGCCGCCAATCCATTCATGCCCGTCGGCAGACCATTGATGCCCGGTACCGGTACCAGAAGGCGGTTACCCAACACCAGGAATGCGGCAATGCTGCCGTCCGATGCGCTCAGGGTGTACAGGAACTTGCCGTTATCGGAAAGCGCCATATCGATCGGTGCGCTGCCTTCACCGGTGAATCCGGCGACACCATCTTGCGTGGTTAAGGTGAGGGAACCATTGCGCTTCACTTTGAATGCGGAGATAGAAGAAGAGCCTGCATTGGTGGTAAAGGCAGTGCGACCATTGGCAGACATCACTACCCAGCAAGCGGCTGTTTCGGTGGTAGGTACTGCAGACGCCAACACACTCAGTGAACCGTTGTCGTTCACCCGGTAGGATGACAGGCTGCTGGCGTCGGCGGCACCACCATCGGCTTCACTGACGATGGCATGTCCATAGCGATCAAATGCAAATCCAAATGGAGTAGCACCGGCTGACTCGTTCACAATAGCTTCACCGGGGACACCATCATCGCTCACAGTAAAGCTGGTGATCAGGTTGGTGGCTTTTTCCGTGACCAGCAAGCCGTCACCCCAGGGGGTAAAGCTGATTTGCGCTGCACCTACACCGCTGCCACTAAGGCTGCGTACCGAGTTTTCAATCAATTCCAGTGAACCGTTATACATCAACTTGAAGCCAGCGATGGAGTCGCTGCCGGCGTTGAGCACGAATACCTTGTTTTTGTGCTGGGTGACGCTGACCGGCCTCTCCCCGGCGGTATCTACGGTGGTGAGCAACGTGATACTGTCATTGCCTACCTTGAACAGCGACAGGCTGTTGCTGCCGGCATTGACCACGAACAACCAATGACCGCTTTTACTGATGACCACGGCGCCCTGATTGCCAAGACCGGAACCTGTGCCGTTACCACCGGTGGCGAAACTGCCGCTGGGGATCAGGCCCTGATAAGGGTGGTGGGTGAACATGAGCACTTCGTTGCCCTCAGGGGAATTGGTCATGGTGAAGACTTTGCTGGGTGAAAAATGGCCTGCAAAGGCGGGTAGGGATACGCTGCCGAGCAGGAGAAGTGTCGACAGACAACGGGAAATTATTTTATGAATCATTGTTCTGGTCCTGAATTGAGATAAATTGATAACTGCTGCTTGGAAATGGAGCCGCTAGGGCTTCAATGCATGACCAGTGTGAACTTTCGAGGGCACGTAATCCTCACGAAAGTATTGAGAAAGTATCACGGACCGTTCTTAGCCGGGAAGCGGCATACCTGAAGTTACGGAAGTCCGTAGGTCTATCATGCTTCATAGTCTTCAGATAATCCCCACGTTCGTGGGGAACACTTGCGGTGAAGTGGCACCAGCCACCAAATTAACGGTTAATCCCCACGTTCGTGGGGAACACCAGCTACAATCCGCCCGTGGGTGATAAAGGCACGGTTAATCCCCACGTTCGTGGGGAACACTCAGATGCGTTAGCAGGGTCCAGGGTTAAAAGCGGTTAATCCCCACGTTCGTGGGGAACACCGGATCATCTGCAACCGCAGACTCAAAAACACCGGTTAATCCCCACGTTCGTGGGGAACACTCAAGGTCATCAACTATGTCAGATGTTGATACCGGTTAATCCCCACGTTCGTGGGGAACACCGATTTATTAACGTAATTTGTAGCAAGTAAAACGGTTAATCCCCACGTTCGTGGGGAACACGAACAACTTAACCCTATGTGGGTTTTGAATCAGGGTTAATCCCCACGTTCGTGGGGAACACATTCGGACTGAAAACACCGATTGAAAACATATCGGTTAATCCCCACGTTCGTGGGGAACACCGTCACAGGGTCCGCTGGTTTTGGATCTGACGCGGTTAATCCCCACGTTCGTGGGGAACACCTCTGTCTCTCTCTCTGTCTCTGGGATAGCAACGGTTAATCCCCACGTTCGTGGGGAACACGTTAGTAGCGACCCTGACGCCGCATCAATTGACGGTTAATCCCCACGTTCGTGGGGAACACGCAAGCGAGTTTGTCGAGTCTGAGGCCGAATGCGGTTAATCCCCACGTTCGTGGGGAACACGCTGCATTCGATTAAACAAACGCGGTGCAATACGGTTAATCCCCACGTTCGTGGGGAACACCCTATGACGGTATCACGGCGGTGTCAAATTTCCGGTTAATCCCCACGTTCGTGGGGAACACGTGTCATTTTGCCGCAATGCTGACATTTGCATCGGTTAATCCCCACGTTCGTGGGGAACACAAGAGGCAAACAACAATGACAGTAGCAAACAGCGGTTAATCCCCACGTTCGTGGGGAACACTGTGCAGGCAGGCGTTTTGTCTGGTGATGAGGCGGTTAATCCCCACGTTCGTGGGGAACACTTCGGCGCGGTATTCCTCGCACACCTCGCCCGCGGTTAATCCCCACGTTCGTGGGGAACACGCCCTCTGCGCCTTCTCTCGCTTATTTCGTGACTGGTTAATCCCCACGTTCGTGGGGAACACGCAGTGAGTCATCACCATGCCGATGGTATGGCCGGTTAATCCCCACGTTCGTGGGGAACACCCGCATATTGGGATTTCCGATAGCGTTTATGGCGGTTAATCCCCACGTTCGTGGGGAACACCTCAGCCTCTTTATGAACTTTTGGCAATCTTCCGGTTAATCCCCACGTTCGTGGGGAACACGGCTTTTGCTGCTGGTGAGAAAACTGAGAATCCGGTTAATCCCCACGTTCGTGGGGAACACGAAATCGGAGTATCTGACAATGCCTGAGAAAGCGGTTAATCCCCACGTTCGTGGGGAACACCCAAGAATGAGACACCGTGGTAATGATCCAACCGGTTAATCCCCACGTTCGTGGGGAACACAGTATCGATACAAACCAAGTCGGATCACTGGCCGGTTAATCCCCACGTTCGTGGGGAACACCCTACTGCGGAAGATGGTCGTACACAGCAATCTGGTTAATCCCCACGTTCGTGGGGAACACGCCGAAGACTGCATTGTCCAATGGAGCATTGCCGGTTAATCCCCACGTTCGTGGGGAACACGCACAAGCTGATAAAGCTGCGGTAACTACTGCGCGGTTAATCCCCACGTTCGTGGGGAACACGGACAAGTGTTTTACTGACCAAGAAGATCTGGCGGTTAATCCCCACGTTCGTGGGGAACACGAAGTTTTGGCAGACGAGTGGTTCAGGTCAAGCGGTTAATCCCCACGTTCGTGGGGAACACGTAGAGCGTTCCGTCTTTTCCGTAGACGTTTTTCGGTTAATCCCCACGTTCGTGGGGAACACGACATTAAATTGACCAAGCCATCGCGCATGTTCGGTTAATCCCCACGTTCGTGGGGAACACGCGAGCCAGGAGAACATGAAAAATGGTTCGCCCGGTTAATCCCCACGTTCGTGGGGAACACGTTTATCTGGCGCTCTATTTTGTGTAGCAAATCGGTTAATCCCCACGTTCGTGGGGAACACTCACCTGGCACCGGACAATCACCGCCGTCGTGCGGTTAATCCCCACGTTCGTGGGGAACACTTGATGAAAAGAAAATCGAAGAACTGGAAAAGCGGTTAATCCCCACGTTCGTGGGGAACACTCAAGGCGGGCGTGGCCTGGGTGGATGGGGCGCGGTTAATCCCCACGTTCGTGGGGAACACTTAGGTGGGTGTGCTTGTATTGCTGCTACCGGCGGTTAATCCCCACGTTCGTGGGGAACACGATCAAATCGCTGTCCTGAAATCCGCCTGTGGCGGTTAATCCCCACGTTCGTGGGGAACACGGTGACCTCTCCAACCTGATCAATCTTTGATGCGGTTAATCCCCACGTTCGTGGGGAACACACTTTCTGCTTAACGATGTCCCTGGCCGGGATCGGTTAATCCCCACGTTCGTGGGGAACACAGTTAAGCTCACGCTGCATCCCCTCCGGTTGGCGGTTAATCCCCACGTTCGTGGGGAACACTTCGGCTGTGAGCTGTTTCTATCCAAAGGACGCGGTTAATCCCCACGTTCGTGGGGAACACAGCATCACCAATCGGGATAGTCAGGGGGTCACCGGTTAATCCCCACGTTCGTGGGGAACACTTTTTCGTGCGCAGCTTTCCAAGCATGAACCGCGGTTAATCCCCACGTTCGTGGGGAACACGCGCCTCCGTCTTTCTGCGTGCAGATGTAAAGCGGTTAATCCCCACGTTCGTGGGGAACACACAATCTCATCAGTAGTGAGGCTGAGTCGGTCCGGTTAATCCCCACGTTCGTGGGGAACACACGAGTTTGCAACAGACCCAAAAATTCAGATGCGGTTAATCCCCACGTTCGTGGGGAACACTGATCTGCTGTTTTCAGCGCGGAGAACCATGCCGGTTAATCCCCACGTTCGTGGGGAACACGGCTGCCTGTTTGTTTTTGATGGTTTTCAAGTCGGTTAATCCCCACGTTCGTGGGGAACACCCAAGATTGACACCCCAGCAGAGATGTTGGGGCGGTTAATCCCCACGTTCGTGGGGAACACGACCGCATACTTGATTCATGCACTCGCGCCAGCGGTTAATCCCCACGTTCGTGGGGAACACATCTATTTCCTATCTAACATAGTGTTTATAAGCGGTTAATCCCCACGTTCGTGGGGAACACGTCTACGGCAGGTGGGTATCGGAGTACAGAACCGGTTAATCCCCACGTTCGTGGGGAACACGTGAATATAAATATGACGGATACGTTCCTGGGCGGTTAATCCCCACGTTCGTGGGGAACACCTTATAGTTGGAGATCATGGCAATCAGGTTGTCGGTTAATCCCCACGTTCGTGGGGAACACAAGAAACAGATTACTCGAAAGAAATCGAGCGGCGGTTAATCCCCACGTTCGTGGGGAACACTTCAGTATAAGCAGTGGTTGTGTGATGTGATCCGGTTAATCCCCACGTTCGTGGGGAACACCTGACATGACCGTTTTCGGTCACTTTTGGGGGCGGTTAATCCCCACGTTCGTGGGGAACACTCAAAGAGTTGCCGTTTTTGGTGAGGGTCCGGCGGTTAATCCCCACGTTCGTGGGGAACACGCTCTCCCGGCCCAGAAATGCCAACAGAGGCGCGGTTAATCCCCACGTTCGTGGGGAACACGTGGTGTGTTGGTGTTCTCTGTGAGCGACAGGCGGTTAATCCCCACGTTCGTGGGGAACACGTTAAGCCCACCTACGCCATAAAACCGGCCGTCGGTTAATCCCCACGTTCGTGGGGAACACCTCTTCCTCTTCGGTATATAGCTGTTGTCGTACGGTTAATCCCCACGTTCGTGGGGAACACTACATCGCCTTTCAGCCAGTCAACCGATACCCCGGTTAATCCCCACGTTCGTGGGGAACACGTCCAAACCTTGTGCAAGTCATCATGGGTCTGCGGTTAATCCCCACGTTCGTGGGGAACACAGAATGCGGATGCAGGTTTGAGAGCCTATTTTCGGTTAATCCCCACGTTCGTGGGGAACACCACAAATTCCCAACGCCGCGGTAACCCGTGCGCGGTTAATCCCCACGTTCGTGGGGAACACGCAACTCGGTTGCTCGGTAAATTCTCAGAGCGCGGTTAATCCCCACGTTCGTGGGGAACACTACAGAAGCGATTGAAATCGTAGGGCTTTCTGCGGTTAATCCCCACGTTCGTGGGGAACACTTGTCCAGATACTGATCCATCCAGTAGCGGGGCGGTTAATCCCCACGTTCGTGGGGAACACGTATCTTCCACTTTCAACCAATTAGATTGAGGCGGTTAATCCCCACGTTCGTGGGGAACACTAACTAGTTGAGAGTAAACAATATTGCTCAACCGGTTAATCCCCACGTTCGTGGGGAACACTTCACCTGATCACCGGACAAATGTACTTCTAACGGTTAATCCCCACGTTCGTGGGGAACACTGATCCCTATTTTTACGTTGTTTACGTTTGTCCGGTTAATCCCCACGTTCGTGGGGAACACAATACCTGTATAAATATACATCACTCTAAAACCGGTTAATCCCCACGTTCGTGGGGAACACTTCTTTTGAAGAATCTAAAACAATATATAAACCGGTTAATCCCCACGTTCGTGGGGAACACCAGAGGGTACAGCGTGGGGGCTGTTAAATGCCCGGTTAATCCCCACGTTCGTGGGGAACACGGCAGGGGTAAAAAGCACCCCGAAAAGTCAACCGGTTAATCCCCACGTTCGTGGGGAACACCTGAAACTCCCGCAGGCAATACCAATCGTACCCGGTTAATCCCCACGTTCGTGGGGAACACCCATCCAGGTGGCGGCATAATAAATCTTGCAACGGTTAATCCCCACGTTCGTGGGGAACACGTTTAAGACTCACGTCAGGCTATCAGGGCAAACGGTTAATCCCCACGTTCGTGGGGAACACATCGACATGGTGTGGATAGATGGGTACTACATCGGTTAATCCCCACGTTCGTGGGGAACACTGGTTATGAGCATCAGCAGCACGGAGTATTTACGGTTAATCCCCACGTTCGTGGGGAACACCTACTGTCACGTAGAGCCGGTTAAACATAGAGCGGTTAATCCCCACGTTCGTGGGGAACACTCATCGGGCAGGTTTTCAACTTTCGGCTGATTCGGTTAATCCCCACGTTCGTGGGGAACACATTATCCCGCGCAATCGGTTTCTGAATATCTACGGTTAATCCCCACGTTCGTGGGGAACACGCCGTCCTTTGCTGCCACGGTATCCTTGATGTCGGTTAATCCCCACGTTCGTGGGGAACACTCACCGGTATCGAGCTGCACATTGATCATGGACGGTTAATCCCCACGTTCGTGGGGAACACTCACTGGCGAGACAGCCCGGAGAGACGGGCAACGGTTAATCCCCACGTTCGTGGGGAACACGCCAACAGAGGCGCTTACTTCATTGATCATCGCCGGTTAATCCCCACGTTCGTGGGGAACACATCCTTGTTTAATAAGCAAGGGTTATTTTTTTCGGTTAATCCCCACGTTCGTGGGGAACACCAAAGACAGATACACCCAAGAGTTAGAGAACGCGGTTAATCCCCACGTTCGTGGGGAACACTCAGTTATGCAAGGCGGCGGAAGGCGCGACAACGGTTAATCCCCACGTTCGTGGGGAACACACTGACGATTGGGAGCTGGATGTGGGCTACGGCGGTTAATCCCCACGTTCGTGGGGAACACCCCCCACCATTGTGCGCGAACCACAAAAAACGCGGTTAATCCCCACGTTCGTGGGGAACACGGCTTTTGCGAGCGCAGGAGGCTGACATATACCGGTTAATCCCCACGTTCGTGGGGAACACATGGTTACAAGACCACTTTTGATGCTGGTTATCGGTTAATCCCCACGTTCGTGGGGAACACCAATGGCCCTGATAGCCTTGGTACTATGATGCCGGTTAATCCCCACGTTCGTGGGGAACACTTTAGGTGCTATATCAGGTGTTGCGGATCTGGCGGTTAATCCCCACGTTCGTGGGGAACACAGTATCGATACAAGCCCAGTAGAATCACCGGGCGGTTAATCCCCACGTTCGTGGGGAACACGTAAGCGTGTTGTTCCAGAGCAACAGGAGTTGCGGTTAATCCCCACGTTCGTGGGGAACACCTGGCTGGACATTACAGATGGCTGTTGGAAAGCGGTTAATCCCCACGTTCGTGGGGAACACATGCAGAACAATGTGGGTACGCTTGCCAATTACGGTTAATCCCCACGTTCGTGGGGAACACCTCAATAAGCAGAAGCGCGATAGTGTTGATGTGCGGTTAATCCCCACGTTCGTGGGGAACACAGGGCCATTGCCGCGAGAAAAAACAACACGATCGGTTAATCCCCACGTTCGTGGGGAACACAGTATCAACTATATCTGTGGCGCCCGTAATTTCGGTTAATCCCCACGTTCGTGGGGAACACATCGTCCGCTGATCCCAAAAAGTTCTCTACAGCGGTTAATCCCCACGTTCGTGGGGAACACTCTAAAATTATAGCCTTGTTTTTAAAGAACTTTTCAGTCTACTGAAAATCTACCAAAGAGTTTGGTTTAATTTTGATCAGGTTGGCCGGGGGGCAGAAAAGCGACAAGGCGTAGTCCGTCATAGTCGATGGGTACGCGTCGATTCTCTCCATAGGTGATAAAGTCAAAGCCGGACTCGGTATTGGTAGCCCAAGCCATCACGACATTGCCATCTTCTGCGAGAGCATTTACTTGATCCCAGATCATCTCCCGAATTCGCCTGGATACGTTGCCGACATAGACTCCGGCGCGCACTTCAAGCAGCCAAACAGCGAGCCTGCCCCTCAATCGTGGAGGTACCGCCTCGGTGACGACCATTAGCATGCTCATTTACTTACTCCTATGACCTTCATCGCCAACGGAAGGGGGTTCTGGGATCACGGGTGGTTGGGCATCGTCTGGAGGTGGCGGAGGGGCAATACCACCAGCTGACAGAATATCTTCGATGAGCGGCACGATTCGCTTCAGCAAGCGTGTTTCGCGAAAACTGTTACGGCAAGCTATGCGTACTTCTCGATCTGGCTGGCCGGGGGAGCGCTTTGCCACTTGAAAGGCAACAGGTACAACTGTCTCGAACTTAACAATGTCCGCAATGTCGTACACGAAGGAGAGAGGCTTCCCGGTGTGAAGGAAACCCACCGCCGGTGCGTATCCTGCAGCGAGAATCGCAGCCTCGGTTACACCATAGAGGCAGGCTGTAGCGGCACTCAAGCATTTGTTCACCGTATCACCGGCATCCCAATCCTTGGGGTCATAGCGGCGGCCATGCCACTTAACGCCGTATTGCTTTGCTAAAAGCTCATAGGTCTTACGCACCCGAGCACCCTCAATACCTCTCAGCTGGTCGATGCTTCGTTTCTCTGGGGCGGCTTCACCAAACCTTAGTTCGAACATCTTGCGGACGACTTTCAAACGTAATTCATCATCCAGTGCCAGCTTCGCTTGATACAGTAATTTGTCGGAGCGTGCGCCACCTGGTTGGCCGGCCGAATAGAGGCGAACCCCGGATTCACCGACCCAGATGAGCAGTGTGCCAACCGTAGCAGCCAGTTTCACCGCCATGTGAGATACGCGAGTACCAGGCTCAAGCATGATGCAGGCAACAGAACCAACAGGGATGTGTTTCCGCTCACCGTTGACTTCATCGATAACGACAAACGCTCCGTCTTTGACGTCAATTCTGCCCATGGATACAAAGATCATTGAGACGCGATCTTTAATAGGGATGGGTTTTAGAGGAATATAACTCACATGATTGTCCTGAAATTTAGTTGGCTCGCTTTATGAGCATCAAGCCACAGCCGAATGCTTTTGCGGGGCCAAGTCCCTGCGCTATGGTTTCAAGGAACAGGCTGGAATCTGTTACGGTCAAAACGCCTTCGTAATCCACGCTGCTAAACCCAGCTTTTCGGTTCTTTTCAGGTAGCGCATTCCATCGATACCCGGTTGCTTGCAATTGACGGGGTTCGATGTCAAACCCATAATTTTGACCTCGCTTTATTAACCATTGTTTAGTAGCTTCATCTATGACTGCTGTCATTGCATCTTGTAACCGATTGGCTCCGTCATTCCCCTTGTAATCTTTATGACGGTGAAGGGCCTTAAGCAACTCCCCTTTGGTTAAATCAGTTTGGATTCCCCGCGTATGACATTCACTAATAAGAAACTCCCTTTGTGCATTCATGATGACATCGTGCCTCACCGACTTCTTTTTGCCATCAATCAGCCTCGAAATGGTGGGGTTGGCCCGAAGTCTGAAGAGCAGCTTGGATCCAGAGTCGATTTTGGGTGTGAATGGTTTGGTATCCACATTGAATATGACGGAATCTAATTTTGGTTCTTCTTTAGACAGTGTGTAGTACAGCGGTGTACTACGAGAAGTTTGCATTTGTTCATTAGCGATTTCTTCACGAAAAAGAAACCGTTCGTTCCCGCTGAATAAATCATGCAGCAAGCGATGAATGCCGTAACTCCGGTCTTTCAATAGCAAACCGAGTTGTGAGTTCTGGCCAATGGCGTCGTTAAGTTGGATGCGTGACAGGTACACTACGAGGCCTCCCAAGAGTTTTGTGATTCATGTAACCAGCAGTACTCTGTTCTTGGTTGAAATTGCCAGCGCAGTCGCGATGCAGGCTTGTCGTATCGGGTAATTCTTTGTACTTGGTCAAATGGAAACGATAGAGTGTCGGATGAAAAATCTTGAGGTTCTCCTTCCCAATAATATCGCACCACCTCTTGTGCTGGCAGCCATCGTTCATCTGTCATCCACGCTGGTGGATTATCCAATGCAGCATGAACCAACGGCGCTAATTCATAAGAGTCCAATGCATTTCGAAAATCGGGGAAGTCACCGGTTTGTGGGCTAAGAGGGGCCGCTAATGGAAAGGCTTTCCGCCCCAGGTATAGATGAAATTTCGGCTTTGTTAAGGCCTCAGCTAACTCGGAAAGGCTCCAATTTGCTTTGCTGCCAGGTCGAATAGACACGACGGCGTGCGAGTCGCTTAAAAACTCTCGGCTGGATAATACGGTTCCCAGTCGATCGCGGCCTTTAACAATCTCGTCGCGCCTGGTTCGATAGCGAAATTTGCCTGCGGAATCCGGAGCTTGAGCTGTGTGGTAATCCTTTAGCAGCTGACCGCTACGCAGTACTTTGGTAGCCTGCAGATAGGCGTTGGCCAGGTTTTGGTGAGCCTCTTCCTCTTCTCGACGAAGACCTAGTGCGGCACCCAATAAGCCGATGATGGCGGACTTACTGGGATAATAGTCAGTATGACGAGACTCGCCAACCGCGATCTCGCCCCAGCTTGCCATGGGGCCGTACAGCCTGAAGGTTAAATGTTCCATCTTGCGCTCCTTATTCGGCCACAAAGGCGAGCATTTCCTCCAGGCTGCCTTCGCCACTGACAGCGTTAATACTGTATCGACTGTCGGCGCATGACCCATACACTTTATCGAAATTCGCTGCCTGGTTTTCAAGTGCAGCGACTGCTTCTGCTGCGTAATCATCGGTGCTTTTATTTATAGGCTTAAGAAAAGCTACAGAGAGGCTGCGGGGTTGTTGGTTACCTGACTCAGCCAGTATGAAAGAGGCGTAGGCGCGACTGCCGAAGCTGTTCTGCTTGCCTTCCGGCGCCACTTTGGCGGCCGCTTCCACCAGTGCACTGATGGCTCTCTTTGCAAGGGCTTCATCACCGTTAAGATTTTCGATTAGTAATGCTTTGTTAATGCATATATAAGAATAGAATAATCCTGCTGCAAAGCCTGTTTCGCCGATGTGCGCGGCTCCAGCATCTTCGCTATGATCGTTGAGGTCATCGACAGCCGTGAAATAATCATCTTCGATGACGACAGGATGAACGGAGATGGCGTGGGCTACTTGGCAGGCGGCTTCCATGTTGTAAGCGGGCTTGGATGCGAGCATGCGACCGAAAAGGGCGATGTCTACTGCCATGTCGTCTTTGCGTAAAAGTTCCAATTCTTCATTCTGAGGAGCCCTGTTGTCCGTTACGATCATGGCGATCAGCTCATCAATGGCTTGTTGTTCGGAAGGGCTGATGTGAACAAGCTGCTCTATTTCCAGGTCAGACCTATTGTCATCCTTTTCCGCCTTTTTTAATTTTCCGAATACATTTGCGATGGATTGGGACCATGCTTTAGCATTTTTCTCAGAAACGCCAGATTCAAGCAGTTTTTCGTATGCTTTGACCCCCAACATTTTGGTGCGTGTGCCGAGGTGCTCCGCCAGGGCGGCTTGAAATAGATCTGATGTTCTCCATGTGCGCTTCAGGCTTTGAGATGAAACGCGAAGGCGATCAGTTCCACCCATTTTAGCTGTTTTGGGGCGCCCCAGATCGTCCCGGTTCAAATTGGCAGGAGGATAGGATGTCAGCAAGTGAAGTTGTAGAAATCGGCTCATGATATTGCTCCTGATTCAGAAATTTTATTAGTCTTTAATGGTTGAGTAATATTCGGTTGCCCAGCGTACAGCCAATCTTCGGTTTGGTGTTCGTGCAGGCGCGGTGCGATGTTCTCTTAGCCATAACAGAATGGATTCCGCCAAATCCAAGATATTGACATTGCCTTTTAACATGGTGATGGCACGACACAGGCGGCGGAAGAATTCCTCCGGAGTCTGGCTTTTTTGCAATTGCTGAAACCGCAACTCGCTCATGACTGGCGTACTGCTTCCCTCTTTATGGGATGCCAAGGACTTGGCAAAAGGAATATCAACGTCATTCGTGACATGAGCCAGTACAGCAGCAACCATGGCTGCATCGGGTAGAGAAATGCCTTGTCCATTCGACCATCTTGCAGGCATTTCCTGCAGAAAATGAAAAAACGACGGTGATAGCAGAATATCGTCAGGAGAATTAGCACGCCGGAGGTGCGCGCGGTCGCCTCGGTTGTCATCGAGCCATTTCCACCATTTCTTTAGGTTGGTTCGGTCTTGCTCATCAAGTAGATAAAATGTCATGTCAAGCCTCTGTTTCTTCGAGTTGCGCAATCTTGTATAACAAGTTAAGCGATTTCAGTTTCCGTAATTGGTGTTTTAATGATTCTCGAGACTGAATAACCCTTTTCATGTCCATGTCCTCTATACCAGAGCCCATCACCCATTGATCAAATTGATTCTCAGCAGTTTTGGTCAGCCAGCTGTGCCACGCTTTGGCAATTGAAGGCGGCATGGTCCTCGTTGCTGCTGGTAGCTGTGAAAGTCTGTTCAGCTGCTGATAGAACGTGGGCTCAGTGGCCTGCCAGAACGCCTGATCAATCATGCTGAGATCCCCTTTGGCATCCTTGGGCCGGGAAAACCAGGCTGCTTTGATTTGGCTGCGTGTTGCGCCAAGCGTGTCTTTTGCCGCGGTGATTAGTTTGCTGACGAACTGAGTGAATTCATCTTGGAATTCAGGGTCGATGTATAGGTGTGGCATTCTACTTTCATACCAGCATCGGGCCTTCATGTTGTCCATGTCATAGCCGAAACACCAAAGCTGAGCAGATTGACTGTTGAGCTCGCCAGCGTCTTCCAGCAGATTGGCTCTTTCATTGTTGAAGAACTGGGTGACGCTTGCCGCACAATCCCCGTTGCCTTGGTCCTGAAAGTTCAGCCCCAGCCAGTGGCGGTACCCTAATCCCCCCTGTTGGCCTTTCAGGCTTAAGGGCAAATCCTGCTTCTTTGGGTCAAACCGATATGGGGTTAGTGGATGCACCCATTCTCCATCGTAATTCACGCCGTAGTTTTTGGTAATAAAATGGCTAAAGAGGCTGTCAGAACGAGTGCCACATAAGTCACACTGACCTTCTGTTTTCTGAGGAATTGAAAGGCGAATTCTGCGGGGCATTCCCCAGTACATTTGTAGGGAGTGGGTGTCGGCGGGTGTCGTCGTTACGCCTTTCTTATCAGATGTTCTTGTCGGTGCAAGCCAGGGGAAGATGTTGACGGATGAGGCTTTCAAGTCAGCACTTAACTCCGGCTTACTGAGAACGTTCAACCACAGTTTCTGCCACAAGTTTGCATCGGGTTTGGAAGGGATCAGAAGTGTCGTAAGTGGCCCGCCACCGCGCAAACCTACGCGATGTCCAACGCCCCCGGAAGGCGCGTTTGTTTGCAGCGTGAAAAGGGCGGATGCCGTGCATGAAGGGCATGCGTTGTTTACTTTCCCCCCTTTTACAAAATGGTCCAGATTGTCCTTAAGTGTCTTTCCGCCGGGTGCCTCAATGAGCAGAGCCGATATGCTCTTTTGTTCTCCCTCTGGTAAATCGAAATCCTGCAGAAAAGCGGGGCCCTCTGGGTTGTGGAGCTCGAAAGCGGTGGATGCAATTTCAAACGCATCCTTAAGCTCCAGGTCGGCAGGGGGCGATTGCCAAAAGCGCAGCCATTCCTCTTCATCTTGGGGCGCAAAGCAGGTTTGCAGTAGTCCAATCAGGAATTGATAGAGCCCCCCTTGAAAGTCAGGGCGTGGGCAATTCAGTTCCACGGGTGGGTCAGTGACATCGGTAAGTTCCCACGGCGCGATCAACTTGTTGTCACCGGACACAGTTGTGATGGGAATCCATTTGTCTTCAATGAGGTTCATATCATTTTCCTCCGGGCCACTTTATTACCATCACGATGGTTGTCGTTAGGGCAAGAGCGATCAATGCTCCAGGGCTGGGCGACAGGCCGTTAATAATCTCTAAAAGTGTCAATAGGGTATCCATTAGGTGTCGCCCGCCTCTAAAACTGACCAAGTTAGGGCGAATATAATGCAGATACTTGATTAACGCAAGACGAAATTAAGACTGCTCTTATATTAAAAATTTACTAGGTGCTTGCTTTTGTTTACCATGTGCCTGTTCTCCTGTTGGAGTTGAACCGACTGCACTTATTTTAAAGTGCACGGTATTTATTCGTTCCCCGCTTTAGCGGGGTCTTCAATTTGCCACCCAATGTTTTGGGAATATGGTGTACTAGATTGATTTAAAACAAGAAAATTGGACCATGCGAGGCTGGGGTGTTTGCTTTTCAAGTTGTCTACCGCTAGCAGGAATTCCTCAGGAGCAGAGGCTTTCACCCGTTCCCAGTCCTTGCGCGGCACACTGAGTCTACTCAGCTCCCAGGCATGGTGAGTAGCATCTGCGTAAGGTGTTAGGTGTTCACCGTCCGGCAGTGCTAAAACCACATCGACGCTGTCGTTGCCCAGGCGGGTTGGAATGTTAATGTCTTCCCCCCAACCGCCATTCTTGGCGGCGCTTTGCCAGGTGTAACCCTTGTCGAGATCCAGGCAGTTGAAGTCTCCCATTCCCTGTTGAGCTTTTCGTTCTGCTTCCGCATCCAGCGAGGCAAGCTCCAGCACTTCTGGAATTTCATGATGCCCACCGTACACAAACTCTATAAGATTCCTGGCGTCATCCGGCATGGAAAAGCCTTTATTCTGTAACAGAGCTTTCATAGTCAGCCACAGTTGCCCAACATGGCGATATACGGTTTGAGTACCCGGCAACAGGGATTTTAACCAATTGCGATCCCGCACGTTTTCGGGATCGGGTGACACAATGTAAAAACAAGGCATGGGGCGTCCATCTTTCCCTTGTTGGATTACGTTTCCATGTACATTACGAACGTGACGTTGTAATCGACCGGCTCTCTGGATGATAAGATCAATTGGGGCGAGGTCAGAAATCATCACATCGAAGTCCAAATCCAGGCTTTGTTCCACCACCTGAGTGGCGATCAGAACTTGGCCGGTTCTTTGGCTGGGCCCGGAGGTTTTCCCGAATCGTGAAAGTACATCCATCTCTATTGCTTGCCGATCTATCATGGCGTAGCGGCTGTGAAACAAGGTAACGTTCTCTGGAGTCAGCCAATCCTGCTGTAGCAAAAATTCATAACTATTCTGTGCGTCGGCGACGGTATTACGAATCCAGCACACGCACTGCCCTTGCTGGATCGCAGTTTGAATGGTGGCTACAGCTGATTGTTCCGAGTCTAAGCGTTCAACGATGACGCTTCTTCTCACCTCTTCTCGGGTTTCTATTGCCGTTTCAGAAAAGTGGGTAGCTGAAAGATGAGTGCTTAGTGGATAAGTATTGGATTCTTGTGGTTGAGGGGGGGCAATGTTGAGCCCGCGAGCGTAAGCGTGAAGGAGTTGTAGCCGGTGATGCTGGGGCAGCGTGGCAGAAAGAAGGATGGCGCTGCCTCCCTGGGCCGCATGAGCTTGCAGTAAGGCGCTCAGCAGGCTTTGCATGTATGGATCGAATGCATGGACTTCATCCACTAACAAGACTTTGTCCGCCAGCCCCAGTAACCGCAACGATTGGTGTCTTGCCGGTAGTATGCCTAGTAAAGCCTGATCGATGGTGCCCACACCCACATCGGCCAGCAGCGCTTTTTTGCGGCTGTCCGCCAGCCACTGGTTGCAATAGGCGCTGGCGGTGAGGTCATTGGTTTGATACTGCTTATCATCGCTTTGTTCGCTTAATTTAACGGATTCTTGGAAAGCGCTGGAAAGTTGTCGTGCGCCATGTGATAGTACCAGTGACGGTAGGGACTCAGGGGCGTATAGCTGGCGATAGCTTTTCGATAGGCGTTCGTACATGGCATTGGCTGTAGCCATGGTAGGTAGGCCTACGTAAACCCCCGCCAGATTCCTTTCTGACATAAGCCGATGAACCAAGACCATGGCTGCTTCTGTTTTCCCTGCTCCGGTCACGTCCTCCAAGATAAACAGTTGTGGCCCAGGTGCCAATTCCAAATATTGTGCATGTGTCTGAAGTGGGGTCGGTTTGGTAATGAAATCAAATTGCTGTTGAATGCTATTGAATGGGTTGGCTTTTATGGGATTGAAAGCAGCTGTGCTGATGGCATTTTTTGCATTTGGTAAAGCTTTGATTGCCCAGTAGTCGGCTAGTGGCTGTGGTTCGGTTTGGTAAGTGAAAATTGACTGATTCGAGCCCAGCCAGTCAGATAAAATACTTAAGCCTGCCAGTTGCCAAGCCATCATTTTAAAGGTTTTGGGGTCGATCTCTGTTAATGTGGATAGGCATGGCTGCCAGATGTTTGTGATGTCGCGAACAAATTCTTCGGCAGCGGATTCGTCCTCTGTCAAAAAATGGCTTTTCACCGCATGTCTGGCTTTGCTTTTGTCGATTGGCTGGCCATGGTGCCCGAAAGTGATTTCCAGCCAGTCGGTCAACGGGGAAATGGATTCTTGTTGGAAAATATCTTGCGTGCGCTTTTTGATGGATCTATCCCAAAGGCCGAATCCCAAGGAATCATGGCGTACGTCGTATAAGCATTGTGGAGCGCAGGGAACCAGTTCTCCGGATAGATTTGGGACCAAGTTCTGGAAGGCGCGGGTAAATTTACCAAGGTCATGAAGAATCAAATTGAAGGTAAAGAAATCACGCAGCCAATCTGGTTTAACGTTGAGTGTTTTCGATAACCTCTGGCACAAGGTCTTACTCGGGTCCAACAGATAGTAACCAACAGCGGCTACATCCATGCAATGATAAACCAATAAGTGGTAGTCGGGCCCATCTGACAGTGGGTCTTTCTTGGCTTTACCCCAATATTTGAAATACTGTTTATTCACGCTTTTCCGTTCCTTGAAAATATGGCGATATTCAACGGTAAGTTCGTTATCCGCTCAATACTGTATATAAAAACACGTAAACTAATTGGGTAGGTATTTCTCGATTTCTTTCCAGCATTGGCTGTTTACTATTATTTGTTGTGCCTCAGCTGTAGGCTTATATTGCTCCAGATTGAGCTTTTGTAAAAGGTACATAATCAATGCGGCACGGGTTTTTAGCGTGTGTTGGCCATTTTTCATTTGATAATCGAGCTCGATGATGCGCCGCTGTGCGGGCGATAGTCTAGGGTCAGGCTCTATAATCAAATTTATCCATGTGTTCCATTTTTTGTCATGTTCCTGGTTGAATGCTGCGGCGCCTTCTTGATTGAATACACCATTGAAACGAGAAAGTACAAAGTCACGGAAGTCTTGGTTCTTCTCGCAGTAGGCACGGGCATGCCATCTTAAGCCGCTGAAGACCAAGCTGTGGGGTGAGATGATGCGCTCCTCGTAATCAGGGTTGGATACAGAAGCATAGCCGATATCAATTCGTTGTTTATCACGAATGGCTTTGAGTATAGGGCGTATTACCGTCGGGTCGATGTTTCTTAGGGGGGCTTCGATTTGACAGAAGGGGCTTTCTGTGGAGGGACCCTCTCTATCACTGATCAACTGGCTGTATTCTTCAATGGAGCCTTTACAATATTGCGTCTGAAAGGAGGAGGTGGGCACGTGCCCTTTTAGTGATGGGTTGTAATGCAGGTTGTTGGGGTGTTCCCGACAGTAAGCCTGTAGAGATTTTGTTGCTGTTTGGCGGCTAATGTTAAAAGCCTGCTGTAAGTGGGATGTATTTATGCGACCTTCCCATTGAGCGATCAGCTCTATAAGTCGTGCGTGCTGTGGTTCGATGTTGCTCATTGAATTCTAAGCTTCTGAATGGAAAAGATAATAAGTACTAATACATGCCCACCTTGAAAGGTGTCAATAGTATCAACGCAAGATTCGAAAATGAGATCTTAAGGATATGGCGGGATTATGGCAGTTCGGCTCGCCTTGTATTGAACATCAGAATAAAACATCTGGAATCTTCTTTTTCTTGGTTGCAATTGATGCACCACCCTATAGTAAGGATTGTGCAGTGTTCTACCATTCTGAAGGAAGCTGAACTAGATAATCCCCGCAAATGCCGGCAACGTAATGAGTGCCACGCGATGATCAGCACCTTGTCTCGTTAATCCCCACGCTCGTAGGGAACGCCCACAACCTCTTGATTTCATCCGCCATCGGGCCGGTTAATCCCCACGCTCGTAGGGAACGCAATGTGTAACGCTGTCCCTTTCAGTTCCGGCGCGGTTAATCCCCACGCTCGTAGGGAACGCCTCAGCCGCTCGACAAGCAAGCGGTTCTTGCGCGGTTAATCCCCACGCTCGTAGGGAACGCATTTCCGTAATGAATACGCTCAAGCCCCAGCCCGGTTAATCCCCACGCTCGTAGGGAACGCCTGACTATCGAGGGTCAGAAGCCGGTGCTTTGCGGTTAATCCCCACGCTCGTAGGGAACGCTGGACAGCATCAATGTAAGTGCCAGTGAATGTCGGTTAATCCCCACGCTCGTAGGGAACGCTTCGTTGCAAATGAGCACGAGCGCGTTTAGCGCGGTTAATCCCCACGCTCGTAGGGAACGCAGATACTTCCCAATGACCACTTTCAATGGTGTCGGTTAATCCCCACGCTCGTAGGGAACGCTCTAAAGCTATGGACTTGTTTTTAAAGAGCTTTTAAGACTGTAGGTTATCTACCAAAGAATATAGGGCGCGTGGATTGGAAAGAAAATCGGGCAGGGTGTACCGGTGCACTTACTTAAAAGTTTCACCGGTACAAAGAGTTTATCTGATGCGTTTTTAATACAATACCCGACACCGAATGGTGCCTTCCACCTCTTTCAATTTCTCCAGCGCCAATTCACTGTGCGCTTTATCGATATCAATCACCACATAACCAATCTTGTTATTGGTCTGCAAATACTGACCGCTGATGTTGATGTTATTGTCGGAGAACAGGCGGTTGATATTGGACAGCACGCCGGGCACGTTTTCGTGTATGTGCAGAATACGGTGCACATTGTCGTGTACCGGCAGTGCCACTTCCGGAAAATTCACGGCCGAAATGGTGGAGCCGTTGTCGCTGTACTTGATGAACTTTTCCGACACTTCGGCACCGATGTTGACCTGTGCTTCCAGGGTGCTGCCGCCGATGTGCGGGGTCAGGATCACGTTATCGAATTCCCGCAGCGGTGATACGAATTCTTCATCGTTGCCGCGGGGTTCCACCGGGAACACGTCGATGGCAGCGCCCAGGATTTTCTTTTCACCCAAGGTTTGGGCCAGCGCATCGATGTCCACCACGGTACCGCGGGAGGCGTTGATCAGAATGCTGGTGGGTTTCATTTTGGCCAGTTGATCCTGGCCGAACATGTACTTGGTGGCAGCGGTTTCGGGAACGTGCAGACTGACGATGTCGGATTGCTCCAACAACTCGTCCAGCGTGCCCACCTGCACCGCGTTACCCAGCGGCAGTTTGGTGACCACGTCATAAAACTTCACCTTCATGCCCAGGTTCTCGGCGATAACGCTCAACTGCGAACCGATGTTGCCGTAACCGATGATGCCCAGGGTTTTGCCGCGGATCTCAAAACTGTTGGCTGCGGTTTTTTGCCAGCCGCCCCGGTGGCAGACTGCGTTCTTTTCCGGAATGCCGCGCAGCAGCAGGATGGCTTCCGCCAAGACCAACTCGGCCACGGAACGGGTGTTGGAAAAGGGGGCGTTGAATACGGGAATACCGCGAATGAGGGCCGCCGTCAGATCCACCTGATTGGTGCCGATACAGAAACAACCCACCGCGATCAGCTTCTGGGCCGCCGCAAACACGTCTTCGGTCAATTGGGTGCGGGAGCGGATACCAACAAAGTGGGCGTCGGCAATCTTTGCTTTCAGTTGGTCTTCCGGCAGGGAGGTTTTCAGGTACTCGATATTGGTGTACCCGGCCCGCTCGAAGTTTTCAACGGCAGATTGGTGGACGCCTTCCAACAACAGAATGCGGATTTTGCTTTTATCCAGAGAAGTCGTGCTCATGCTGTTTTACTCGTATCAAATGGGGGTAGCTTTGAGGGCGGCTATGGTATCATATCGCATCAAAAACGCAGTCCCGAGCCATGAAAAGATGCGTGAAATTCTCACATGGTGGCGTGAATTTCCCTAATGAATCCACCTTGGGCTGCCTGACTGGCGGGTGTCCGATGTTGCCCTGCTTATCGAGTATTCCTGATTAACCTGCTGTATTTAAAGAGAAAATCATGACCGACACCAATCAGATTATTGCCGGATTGAGCCAACTTGTGGATGCGGGCCGGGTGTTGACCGATGCCGACAGCCTGCAGCACTACGGCTGCGACTGGACCAAAAAGTACGATCCGGCTCCGTTGGCCATTGTGCTGCCCAAAACCGTGGAGCAGGTGCAGGCCATTGTGCGGTTTGCCAACGAACACCAGGTGGCGCTGGTGCCCTCCGGTGGTCGTACCGGGCTGAGCGCGGCGGCGGTGGCGGCCAATGGCGAGGTGGTGGTGGCCTTTGATTTGATGAATAAAATCAATGATTTCAATCCCATCGACCGCACTGTTCAGTGCCAGGCCGGGGTGGTGACGGAGCAGCTGCAGCAGTTTGCTGAAGAAAACAATCTTTACTATCCGGTGGATTTTGCCTCCGCCGGCTCCAGTCAGCTGGGTGGCAATATCTCCACCAACGCCGGCGGCATCAAGGTGATCCGCTATGGCATGACCCGGGAATGGGTGAAGGGCCTGAAAGTGGTGACCGGCAAGGGGGATTTGCTGGATCTGAACGGCGGCCTGGACAAGAACGCCACCGGCTATGATTTCCGGCACCTGTTTATCGGCGCTGAAGGCACCCTGGGCCTGATTGTGGAAGCCACCATGAAGCTGGCGCGCGCGCCGCAGAACCTGACCGTGCTGGTGCTGGGCGTGCCGGAGTTCCGCGCCATTATGAAGGTACTGGAAACCTTTCAAAGCCGGATCGACCTCACCGCTTTTGAGTTCTTTTCCGATATTGCGGTGAAGCTGGTCACCGAGCATCAGGACGTACCGCGGCCGTTTGCGGCAGCGGCGCCTTATTATGCTTTGCTGGAGTTCGAATCCCCCACCGAGGATGTGCTGGAGCAGGCCATGGCGCTGTTCGAGCAATGTGTTGAGGAAGGCTGGGTGCTGGACGGGGTCATCAGCCAGAGCGAAAGCCAGGCGGCCAATCTGTGGCGCCTGCGGGAGGGCATCAGCGAGACCATCGCGCCGTTCACGCCCTACAAGAACGATGTGTCCGTGGTCGTGTCCAAAGTGCCGGATTTCCTGGAAGAGATCGACAACATCGTCAGCAGTCGTTACCCCGATTTCGAGATCGTGTGGTTTGGCCATATCGGCGACGGTAACCTGCATCTGAATATCCTGAAGCCTGCGGCCCTGAGCAAAGAGGAATTCTTCCGGCGCTGTGAAGAGGTGAATACCCAGGTGTTTGCAACGGTACAGAAATACGCCGGCAGTGTGTCGGCCGAACACGGTGTGGGTATGACCAAAAAGCCCTATCTGGAATATACGCGCAGTGCCGCTGACATCGATTATATGCGGGCAGTGAAGGCTGCGTTTGATCCCATGAACATTATGAACCCCGGCAAAATATTCGATCTTTAGTGGGGGGGATTATGAAGTTTAGGAGTTGTGGATGAACTATCAGCACAGTCTCAATGGCGAGGCCCTTGATCTGCCCCTGGGCAAAGTGGTCTGCGTCGGCCGCAATTACGCTGAGCATGCCCGGGAGCTGAATAATCCGGTTCCCACTTCACCCATTCTGTTTATCAAGCCTGCCACTGCGGTGGTGCCGTTTGCCGGTGAGATCTGCATTCCAAAAGGAGAGGGGGAATGTCACCACGAACTGGAAATGTCGGTATTGATCGGCAAGCCTCTGCAGGCGGCAGGCGCCGCGCAGGCCCGGGATGCTATTTTGGGGTTTGGCCTGGGTTTGGATCTGACCCTGCGCGATCTGCAATCGCGGCTGAAAGAAAAAAGCCATCCCTGGGAAATCGCCAAGAGTTTTGATGGTGCCTGCCCGTTGTCGGGCTTCATCACCCCGGCACAGTTGACCGATCCGCAGCACACAGACCTGTCTTTAACCGTCAATGGCAGCCTGCGGCAGCAGGGTAACACCGCCGATATGATTACCCCGTTGTATGCGTTGATCGCCTACATGAGCCAACACTTTACGCTGTTGCCGGGGGATGTGGTGCTGACCGGAACCCCGGCCGGGGTAGCCGCCCTGCAGGCTGGGGATCAACTGATGGCGGTGCTGGGCGAGGGTTTGCGCTGCGAGGCCAGGATTATTTAGAGGCCAGGGTTATTTAAACGGCGTGATCTGGCGTCAGGCGCAGTTTTACCATAAATTAATCGTTGCTGGTGCAGAATCCAGCTGTAAGTACCATAAAAACAAAAAAGGAAAATCTGATGAGCAATGCCTACGAAACGCCGGCGGCGGAGGTCACTCAAGCGGCCGTTGAACATCAATACATGGGCTTCTGGATGCGGGTGTTGGCATCCATCATCGACAACATCTGGATGGGGATCGTTATCGCCATCGTCATGCTGGTGGTGTTGGTGGCGACCCCTCTGGATGACGAAAGCACCCAATACATGATCACCAGCGGCATGGTGCAGCTGGTATTGCCGTTTATTCTGGTGGTGGCGCTGTGGGTGCGCTTTGCGTCAACCCCGGGCAAGATGGCGTTTAAGGGCAAGATTGTGGATGCCAATACCTTCGAGGAAGTGTCCGGCGGCCGCTTGGTGGTGCGTTATCTGGGGTATTTCGTTTCGATCCTGCCGCTGGGTTTGGGCCTGTTCTGGATTGCCTGGGATAAGCGCAAGCAAGGCTTTCACGATAAGCTCGCTGGCACCGTGGTGATCATCGACCGCTAGTTTACCGGCTCCCGCGACCGGCTATACTGAATTCTTGACTGCAATCCGTCGGGTTGGTTTGCAGGGGGAATTTCCGTAATGACCAGAGGGCCACATGCTGACATTGAAACTGCAAGAGACCATGAAAGGTTGGCTGGAGTTGAACGAAAGCCACCGCAAGGAAGCGTTTGCATTCACCATCGAGGTGACCTTCATGCGGCGGCTGCGGCCCTGGAAGCCACAGCCGTTTGTTGGCAGCGTCACTCTGCCGGCGCGCAACCTGACCACGGAAACCCATGGCTACTTCACCCTGAAACCCATGGGGCCCCGTTATGAATTGCGCTTTGATCTACCGGGTATCGGCGCGGTGCAGGCCAGCGGTGAAAAATCCTATGATCTGATGAACCTGAAGGACTCCCTGACCATGTGTCCGTTGACCCTGTTTCACAATGGCAGCGCCATCGGCTACATCGAGGTGGCCTATGAAGATTCCCTTCTGGCGTTTCCACTCAAGGCATTACGCGTCACCAAATACGCCACAATCTAAAAACAGGCCATAAGCCCGGGTGGCCGCCCCTCTACAAATAGCGGTTCAGCCGCTCACCGGCAGCGCTGTTGTTCTGGCGAATCTGAAACACCGCCGAACCAAACCACTGATCCGTCATCACCGGCCCCAGCACCTCGCAACAGGCCACGTAAATGACCGTGAAAAAATCCTGTAATGCGCGGTCATCAAAGCGTGCCAGATACTGTGGGTTGTCGGAAATAAGATACTGCGCCAGCAGATCGTAGCTGCCGTTCACAAAACGTTTGGCCAATTGTTTGGCCAACTGTTCATGCAGTTGCTTCCGTTGACCGGCGGAGGCTTTTCTCATCAGCTCCGAAATCAGGGTATGCAGCGCCATCTGGTCTGCGGAGGGCTGCAGGTCGAATACCTCACTGGCGGACCTGGCCTGGGCCCGTTGCAGCATCGGCATGGGGTCGGGAGCCAGGTCACTGGAACGGCGCACCAGCACTTCCATCAACCGTCGCCGGATCTGCCGCGTGTCCATGGTCTGCTCGAACAGGTGATTGATGCGGGTTAGGTATTCGTGAATGGCAATGGAGGGTTTGCCTTTGTGGTGTTCCTCGAACACCAGCAGCGCCTCCACCATCTTTTCCTCATCCAGCCATTCCTGCAGAACCGTATAAATGGCGCGCCGTTGCAGTACGTGTTGTTGATCCATGGTCCTTCTCCTATCCCGCCAGCGGTTTGTGTAACGGCAGGCGATCAAATTCGGGATAACCGCGCTCAGCGTGCTCGCTGTAATCCAGGCCCCGTTGTTGATCCAGGTGAGAAGCCCGCAACCCGATCAATTTATCCAATAACCAATAGGTGAGAAACGCAGCGGGAAAGGCCCAGAGAAAGGCCACCACACACCCCACCGCCTGTATGCCCAGTTGCTGCAGGTTGAACAGGTCACCCTCCATAAAGAATCCGGCGGCCAGGGTACCCCACACCCCGGCAAAGCCGTGGACCGGGATGGCGCCCACCGCATCATCCAGTTGCAGTAACTCCAGCAGGTAACTTCCCAGAATCACCAACACGCCGCCCAGCAGGCCGGTGATCACGGCATAGGTGGGGGACATGGTGGCGCAGCCGGCGGTAATGGCCACCAGTCCGCCCAGGCTGCCATTGATGGTATGGGTAAGCAGCACTGGCTTGCGCATCAGGGTTTGCGCCAGGAAGGTGCCCACCGCCCCGGCGCAGGCGGCCAGGTGAGTGTTGAGGGCGATTTTGCCCAGGCTGCTGTCGGCCTGCAGGGTGCTGCCGGCGTTAAAGCCGAACCAGCCCAGCCACAGAATAAAGCCGCCCAGTGCCACGTTATTCAGGTTGTGGCCGGGTATCAACCGGGCCACCCCGGTTACCGGATCAAAGCGGCCCAGCCGTGGCCCAACCACCATAATACCGGCCAACGCGCACCAGGCCCCCACCGAGTGCACAACAGTGGAGCCGGCAAAATCCACAAAGCCCAGCTCCGAGAGCCAGCCTTTACCGCCGAAAAATCCGCCCCATACCCAGCTGCCGAAGATCGGATAGATCAGGCCGGTGATAACAAGCGCTCCCACCAGATAACCGGAATAGCGGGTACGTTCCGCCATGGCACCACTGGCAATGGTGGTGGCGGTGGCGGCGAACATGATCTGGAACAGCAGAAAGGTGTAGGACCATTCGTCGGTGAACTGGGGCAGCCAGTGGCTGGCGCCAAAGAAACCGGTTTCGTTGATGCCGAACATGATGCCGAAGCCCAGAGCCCAGAACACCATGCTGCCCAGACACACGTCCATGTAGTTTTTCATGACCACATTGACCGCGTTTTTACTGCGGGACATGCCGCTTTCCAATAATGCGAAGCCGGTTTGCATGAAGAAGACCAGCGCGGCTGCCACCACCAGCCAGACGGTGTTGACCGGTTCATCGCCGACCGCAGCCTGGGTGTTGGCGGGCAAAAGTACGAGCAAAAACAGAGCGAGCTGTTTCATGGTTGAAACCTCAATCAGGCGTGGAATAAAAATCCAATAGCTTATTACCGAACGCCCTACGCACAGCAATCTTTATGCCAGTGGGCTTTCCCGCCGGATCTTGGTAACCAGCTCGCAAAATTCGGTATATTGATACCAGAAGGTGTATGCAAAGGTGCATATATGGATGTGATGCACCAAATATTACCCATTTGCCATTGGCCTCCAGGCTCATGCCGGTTGAGCGTTTTGGCCACCGCCGATGAGTGTCCAGGCCATCCCCATGCCCGGGCGGGTGTGATAGTTTCACTGCCGACTCGTCCGCAGTAAAAGAGGGAAACATGAAGAAGCGCATCAATGTACAGAAAGAAATCGAGCGGCTGGACCCGCAGGCCGATTGCCAACGCATTGTGTTTCTGACCGCTTACCTGGAGTTTCCCTGGGATATGACCCGGGCGTTGGAGCTGGCGTTGTTCCGCACTTTTGCCGTTCCCAGTATTGCCAAGCTGCTGGATCAGACCCGTGAATTCACGGATCACACCCTGCGGCGTTACGATGATACCGCCATCATCATCAACGAAATTCTGATTAACGGTTACGACTCTGAGCGCGGTATGGCGTTTCTGAAACGCATGAACCGCATGCACGGGCAATACGACATCAGTAATGATGATTTTCTCTACACTCTGTCCACGTTTGTGTTTGAACCGGTGCGTTGGATAGAGCGCTTTGGCTGGCGTGATTTATACCCCAACGAGCGGCATGCGTTGTTTTATTTCTGGCGCGAGGTGGGGGTGCGTATGCGTATTCAGGACATACCCGAAACCTACGCCGGGTTTGAGCAATTCAGTCTGGACTATGAACAAAAAACCTTTGCCAGTACCGAGGCCGGTAAACGGGTGGCCAGTGCCACCCGGGATCTGCTGCTGAGTTTTTATCTGCCGCAGCCGTTGTGGAAAAAGGCCGAGCCCATGGTGTACGCGCTGATGGACGAACCTCTGCTGAAGGCAATGGATTACCCCTTGCCCAGTGCCGGCACCCGGAGCCGGGTCGAGGCCCTGTTGCGGGTACGGGCCAAGTTGCTGCGCCTGTTGCCCAAAAACAAATACCCGCATTTGAATACCCTGTTGCAGTATCCCACTCACCCTGATGGTTATTCGGTGGACGATATCGGGCCAAGATCGCTGCGGGAAAAATGGGCCAAATCCCGAGGCTGAAATCAGTCAAGTCCGGCCTTGCGCAGTGCCTGCAGATAGCCGTCAATCTGCTCCGGCCGTTTCAGATAAAACAGTTTTTCTTCCACAAAGGTCAGCGAGAAATCCGGCAACTGGCGTTGAATGTGGGCCAGTAACCGGCGGGCCTCCCCGCTACGGCCCAACTGGACCAGTGCCACCACTTTATGGGACAGCGTCCAGTACTGGCAGTTGGGAATGTGGCTGGCACGTTCGGTCCACTGCAGGGCGAGTTCATAATCCCCCTTGAACAGCAGTGCCAGTGCTCCGTAGGTGAGGAAAGCCCACAATTGAGGATCATTGGGGCTCAGTGCAATGGCGCGGGTAAAGCACTCCACCGCTTCGTCGTAGCGGCCTTCGTAGGCGAGGGAATCCCCCAAACCACAGTGGGCTGCGGCAAAGGTGGGGTTCAGTTCAATGGCCATGCGGTTACCGGTAATGGCGCCGTCGTATTCACGCCGGGCCAACATTACGCGGGCTTTTAAGGCGTAGAAGGTGGCGTTCTGCGGATCCAGCATCAGCGCCTGTTCGCAGGCGCTGAGCGCGGCATCCAGTGTTGCCTGGGTGGGCTTCACATCCCAGTACACCATGCCCAGCACCAGGGCGTAGGCCCACCAGGCAAAGGCATCACCAAACTGCGGGTCCAGTTCCTGGCTGCGTAGCAACAGGCGCTGGGCTTCCAGGTTGTCAGCACCGGTGAACTTGAAAAAGTGATGAATACCCAGGTGATAACAATCCCAGGCCTGCAGGTTGGCCGGCCGGTTTTGCATCACCCGGTGGCGTTCGGCGTAGCCGATCTCCGGTTCTAACCTGGCTACCAGGGTTTCGGTGATTTCGTCCTGCAGTTCAAAGATATCCTCCAGCTCCCGATCATAGCGATCGGCCCACAACTGGTGGCCACTGTGGGCGTCCATCAAATGCACGGTGACCCGCACCCGGTTGGCGGCGCGCTGCACGCTGCCTTCCACCACATAATCCGTGCCCAGTTGCGCCGCCAGATCGGCCAGGCTCAGGTTTTGTTGGCGCAGGCCGAAGGTGGTGTTGCGGGCTACCACGTTGATCCAGCGGTGTCTCGACAGGTGGGCAATAATGTCACCGCTGATGCCGTCAGCAAGATAATCCTGTTCCGGTTGCCTACTGAGATTCGCCAGGGGCAAAATGGCAATGGTGGGCTTTTGGTTGCGTGATCCGATGTCGGCTTCAGCGGAAGGCAGGTTGGTTCCAGGGGGCGCTGCATCTGATTCATCGCATCGTACTTCTGCCACAAAACGAAAACCCTTGCGGTGCACGGTTTTGATGACTGCCTGGCTGCGGCCGTTGTCCCCCAGTAATTGCCGCAGACTTTTGATGCGGCTGCTGAGCGCAGCCTCCGACACAATGCGCCCTTTCCAAATGCACCCGTAGATTTCGTCCTTGCTCACCATCCGCTGCCGCTGTTCCAGCAGCAGTGTCAGCAATTCAATCACCTGAGGTTCCGCCGCCAAACGAGTCTCGTTGCGGTAAAGTTCAAACCGATCCGTATCCAGCAGGAATTCCAGAAAGTGATAGCGCATGGCATTAATTGATTCTTTATTGATCAGGAATCGGCAATCTTCAGGGTTTCTCCAGATTTAAACCAGATCTCCTGCAAGCGCCCCGGGCCGTGCTTCCGTAACCTGTGCAGCGTGGAAGACACATGACTATCTAACAAATCATGAGGAAGCATACATGTCAGCCAAATATTTGATCAACTGTCAGGACGGTTTTAATAGCCCAGAGCGCGCCACCATTGCCTTCATTCTTGCGGTCAGCGCCTCCAAACAGGCGGAAGTTGCTGTGTTCGCCACGGCGGATGCCGCCGCGCTCTGCGTTCAGGGCGCGGCCCAGGGTGTGCAGGCGGAGGGGTATGAAGCACTGGCTGCCCTGATGTCGGACTTTATTGCCAACGGGGGCCGCATCTGGCTGTGCCCTGCCTGCGCCAAAGCCAAGAACATTACGCCGGGGGATCTGGCCGAGGGGGTGGAGATCGCCGGTGCACCACGCACCATGGCCTTTCTGGAAAGCGGTGCACGTTTGCTGGCATAACCGTAACAGAGCAGGAATGGCGTTATGAGTGATCAGGCAGAGTGTGGGGCACTGAGCCCGGCCCTGGCACAATTGGGTGAATATCTGGATCGGTTCAGCACTGGCTTACACGGGGATGCCGGTTTGCGCCGCCGCCATTGGCAAAAGGTGTTGCAGCGGCCACTGCCGGTGGACGGTATCGGGCTGGATAAGGTGCTGTGGGAGCTGGGTGAGCAGGTGATTCCAAACGGGTCTGCCATTCCATTGCCGGGATTCACCTCGTTTATTACCACCGGCGCCACTAATGCCGGGGTGCTGGCGGCCCTGGCAGCCATGGTGGCGGCACCACAGCGGATCGGGCTCACTGCCTTTCAGGAACTGGAAGAGCTGTCCCTGGATTGGCTGGTGGCGCTGTTCCGGTTGCCGGCGGAAATGAAAGGCATCTACAGCAGTGGTGGCTCTACCGCCAACCTGTTGGCCCTGGGTGCGGCCCGGCAACAGGCGTTCGAGCGCCGTGGCCACGATTGCGGCCGTGACGGGGTGCCGGCTGGCGGACGGCTGTTTGCCACGGCCGCCAGTCATCGTACCATCCACCGGGCAGCGGCGGTGTTGGGGCTGGGGCGTGAAGCGGTCATCACCGTCGATTGCGATGCGCAGGGGCGTATGTGTCCCCGGGCGTTGGCCCGGCAAATTGAAGGCGTTGTCAGCGCGGGCCTGGTGCCGGTGGCGGTGGTCGCCAATGCCGGTACCACGGCCACCGGTGCAATCGACCCCCTGGCGGAGATCGCCGTGCTGACCTCACGCTTTAACATCTGGTTGCATGTGGATGGGGCCTACGGGTTACCGGGTATTCTGGATGAACGGGTTCGCCCCCGGTACGCCGGCATTGAGCAGGCGGATTCAGTGGTGGTGGACCCCCATAAATGGCTGGGGGCGCCGGTGGGGATCGGAGCTACCCTGGTGAAGGATCGGGGCTTGTTGCAGCGGGCGTTTACACAGGGAGCGGCGGACTACCTGGAAGGCTCGTTTTGTGGGGCGGATGCGGAACAGGCCTCACCCAGCAGTGGCTTTGTGCACTCGCTGGATGCCCTGGGTATTCCGTACAGTGATTTCGGGGTGGAATTGTCTGCCCCACCCCGGGGGGTGGTGGTGTGGGCATTGCTGCGCGAAATTGGTGCCCAGGGACTGGCGCAGCGCATCCGCCGTCACAATGATATGGCCCGCAGTCTGGCGGAACGGGTGCAGGCGCACCCCCGCTTGCAGTTACTGCAGGCCCCCACCCTGTCCATCTGCTGCTTTCGCTATCAGGTGGCGGGTTGTACCGACCTCAACCGCTTGAACCGGCAATTGCACCGGCGCCTGATACAGGATGGCCGCAGCTTGCCCAGTACCGCAGTTGTGGGCGGCAAACTGGCGCTTCGCCCCTGTTTCATCGGTGCCCGTACCGATTGGGCACAGGTGGATGATCTGGTGCAGGACGTAATCCGCATCGGTGATGAATTATGGGCACACAGCAACAGCCGGGGCACGTCAACAGTCGACTTCAACAGTCGACGTTAAAGGAACCTGATCGAGGAACTTGAACCGTGGGGCAACGCTATCAAAACATTCTGGAAACCATCGGCAACACTCCGGTGGTGCGTATTAATCGTCTGGCTCCGGCCGGGGTCAACCTGTATGTGAAGGTGGAATCCTTTAACCCGATGGGGTCAGTGAAAGACCGCCTGGCCCTGGGGGTGATTGAGGACGCCGAGCGGCGCGGTGAACTGAAGCCCGGGCAAACCGTGGTGGAAGCCACCAGCGGCAACACCGGTATCGGCCTGGCAATGGTGTGTGCGCAGAAGGGCTATCCGCTGGTGGTGACCATGGCGGAAAATTTCAGTGTGGAGCGGCGTCGTCTGATGCGTTTTCTGGGGGCCCAAGTGGTCCTGACTCCCGCTGCGGATAAAGGCAGCGGGATGGTGGCCAAAGCGCGGGAGCTGGCGCAACAACATGGCTGGTGGCAGTCGCGCCAATTTGAAAATCCCGCCAACGCCGATATCCATGCCCGTACCACGGCGGTGGAAATTCTGGAGGATTTTTCCGACCTGTCCCTGGATTACTGGGTTACCGGTTTTGGTACATCAGGCACCCTGAATGGTGTCTCCAGGGTGTTGCGACAACACAGCCCCGCCACGCGTATTGTGGTGTGCGAACCGGATAACGCCCCGGTTCTGGCCAGCGGCGAGCCGCAACCGGAACAGCAGAGTCATCCCCGTTTCCGGCCCCACCTCATGCAGGGCTGGTCACCGGACTTTATTCCGGCGTTGGCTCAGGAGGTCACTGTAGATCACCGCATTGACCAGTTTATCGGGATCCCGGGGCAGGATGCCTTGCACTGCTCGCGGCAACTGGCCTGCCAAGAGGGCATTCTGGTGGGCATCAGTGCCGGCGCCACGTTTGCCGGAGCCCTGCAGGTGGCCCGGCAGGCGCCGCCGGGCAGTAATATTCTCTGCATGTTGCCCGATACCGGAGAACGCTACATGAGTACGCCCCTGTTTGATGAGGTGGCAGCGGAGATGAACGCGGAAGAAATGGCCATCTCCCGTTCCACTGCGGGATACCGGTTTGACCGGCCCACCGCCGCGGTACAAAGCACCCAACCCCTCACCGTGGATTCGGTCACGGCGCAATGGCTGCAGTCGCTGCTGGCGGATACGCAGCAGCCGGTGGTGATGTTTGCGTTGGAATGGTGCGAGTTCTGTTGGTCGGTGCGTAAACTGTTTGATCGACTGGGTGTAGCCTACCGCAGCGTGGATGTGGATGCGGTTGAGTTTCAGGCCGGCAACCGGGGCGGCATCATTCGCGAATGGCTGCGTCAGCAGACGCAATCCGTTACCTTGCCGCAGATTTTTATAGGTGGACAGTACGCGGGTGGCTGCACGGATTTGTTCGATGCTTTTCAACAGGGCGCACTGCAGCGCACATTGCAGGAGGTGGGCGTGCAGCCGGATCAGGTGCCGGATCTGGATCCATACACCTTGCTGCCCGGCTGGCTGCATCCCCGTTAAAACCGACATCCTGGGCACTGAAACAGGTTATCATTAGGGGCTGGCTTGGCTTGCGCAGGAGAAGGGGACACTGTGAAAATTGAAATGATCTGCACGGGGGAGGAGGTGTTATCCGGACAGATTGTCGACACCAATGCCGCCTGGTTTGCCAACCTGTTAATGGAGCAGGGCATCGAAATGCAGCGCCGGGTGACGGTGGGGGATCGGCTGGAAGATCTGGTGGCCACCTTCATCGAGCGCAGCCATCATGCTGACGTCATCGTGGTGAATGGGGGCCTGGGGCCCACCAGTGACGATCTCAGCGCCGAGGCCATGGCTCTCGCCAAAGGGGAAGCCCTGGTGGAAAACAGCCACTGGCGTGGGCGCATTGAAGACTGGTATCGCCGCGCCGGGCGTAAGATGAATCCCAGCAACCTGAAGCAGGCCCGGCTGCCGGCATCGGCAATCATGGTGGATAACCCGGTGGGAACCGCCTGCGGGTTTCGGGTCAAGCTCAACCGCGCCTGGCTTTTTTTTACGCCGGGGGTGCCGTCTGAATTCAAGGTCATGGTGCGCGAACAGTTCCTGCCGTTCATTCATGACACCTTTGAGCAGCTGGAAATAACCCGCCTCACCAAACTGTTGACCTTTGGCGTTGGTGAATCGCAGTTGGCCGATGCCTTGAGCGGGCTGGCGGTACCTCAGGGTATCACCCTGGGCTATCGATCATCACTGCCCCATGTGGAAATAAAACTGTTCGCGCGGGGGGAGCGTGCCGTTGCCGCGTTGCCGGATTTTACCGAACAGGTGAAACGCGTGATCGGCCCCGCCATCGTTTCTGAACGCTTTCCCTCCATTGCCCGGGAAGTACACCAACTGCTGCTGGATCGCAGTGCCCACCATGCTGTGACGCTGAGCCTGGCGGAATCCTGCACCGGTGGTCTGGTGGCCAGTCAGCTGGTGGAATACCCCGGCAGCTCCGTATATTTAAAACAGGCTCTGGTTGCCTACAGCAACCAGGCAAAAATCACATTGCTGGGGGTGCAGGAAGCCACCTTGCGGGAGCAGGGCGCGGTATCCATTGCCTGCGTGGAGGAAATGGCCCGCGGGGTGCGGGCCCAGTTGGATACGGATCTGGGGCTGGCGGTGAGCGGCATTGCCGGGCCCGATGGCGGCAGTGCCGACACACCAGTGGGCAGCGTGGCTCTGGCGCTGGCCACCCGCGAGCACACCTGGAGTCAGATGTTGACCATTCCGTTCCAGAACCGCACACCCATCCGCCAGGTCAGCAGTGCACTGGCACTGGATATGCTGCGGCGTGCACTGCTGGATCAGCCCCCCCTTGCCCAATACGGTTTTATCAAAACCAGGCTTGTCACGGATTAGACGGCCGCTTCCTGCAGTACGGGTTTGGCGCGCAGTTCCGTTACCGCCAGATCGATGAAAGCCCTGACTTTGGCCGGCACGTTGCGCCCCTGGGGGTGCACGATGCTGACCGGGATCGGTGGCCCTTCATACTCTTCCAGAATGGGTTGCAGGCGGCCGGCGCTTACCTGGGGTTCGGCTTGATAGGACAGCACGCGGGTGATGCCATGGCCTGCCACCGCAGCGGCAATCACCGAATCGTTGGTGGTGCTGCGAAATACCGCCGCCGTTTTCAGGTTAATCTCACCACCGCTGTCATGGTAGCGCCAGAGCGGGCCACGGCTGCCGGCGGTGGAAGTGATCAGGCGGTGCCCGGACAGTGCCTGCGGTGACGCGGGGGTGCCATGGCGTTGCAGGTAGGCGGGGGAGGCATAAGTTTTGAGGCGCACCGTTCCCAGTTGAATCCCATGCATGGTGGAGTCCGGCAGTGCTCCGATGCGAATTCCCACATCAATGCCTTCTTCGATCAGGTGGGTGACGCGATCCACAAACACGGCGCTCACCGTGACCTGGGGATACCGCTCAAGGTAGGCGGTGATCACCGGCGTCACATACAGGCAGCCGAACATGGCCGGAGCGGTGACCACCAGATCCCCCTGGGGGTTGCCATGGATGCCGCCGATGGATTCCTCCGCGCTGACCACGTCCGCCAGAATGCGGCGGGCATCCTGTAGATACTGTTGCCCTGCCGCCGTCAGTCGTACCCGGCGCGTGGTGCGCAGCAGCAGCACCGCCCCCAGGTGTGTCTCCAGTTCAGCCACCACCCGGGTCACCATGGGCGCCGACAGGGACAGCCTGCGCGCCGCGGCGGCGAAGCCCTGCTCCTCGGCAACCGCCACAAACACCGTCATTGCTTTGAGTTTGTCCATAAGATTATTCCACTATATGCAATGGTTAATTGTTTATCGTAAGTATTCTTAACTCAAGTGAATGTTGCGATGATGCACAGGCAGTCACATTCCAATGACCGCATTCGGATAACCTTCTTTTCATAACGACAGCGGAGTATTCACCATGGGACATCGCTTTGCAGAACTGCTGTTTTCGGACCCGGTGAAAGCGGTGCAAACCTCGGAAAACAGCCGTGAACTTTACCAGCGCTGGGAGCAGGGCAGCGATCACCACGACCGGTTGGGTGTGCGTGAAGCCGCGTTTCTGTGCACCAGTGACAGCCTGTATTTGGCCAGTGTGAGCCCGGACGGTTGGCCCTACATACAACACCGGGGCGGCCCCAAAGGGTTCATCAAGGTATTGGATGAGCGTCACATCGGCTTTGCCGATTACCGTGGTAACCGCCAGTACATCACCACCGGCAATCTGCGCACTGAAAAACGGGTGGCGCTGTTTGTGATGGACTATCCCAACCGCCGGCGCCTGAAGCTGTTGGGGTATGCCACGGAACTGGATGCGGATTCACCGCAATTGGAGGCATTGCGCGATGAGGATTACCCAGCCCGGGTGGAGCGGGGCTTCGTGATTGAGGTGGCGGCCTTCGACTGGAATTGTTCGCAACACATTACCCCACGTTACGATCAGGCCCGCATCGACCTGATCATGGCAAACCAACAGGAGTCATCATGAGCACACTCGACTTGCATCACCTGGGATTGGCGGTTCAGGATCTGGAAACCACCACTGCATTTTTCTGCGCTGTACTGGGTTTTTCGGTGGTAAAGGAAAAGCCCGATTACCCGGCGACGTTCATCAGCAACGGACATATCCTGTTAACCCTCTGGCAAACCGAAGCCGCGGCGGCGCCATTCGATCGCCGCAGGGCAGTGGGGTTGCACCATTTTGCCCTGCGGGTGGAATCGGAGTCAGAATTGAACGCGGTGTACCGCAACGCCATGGCGTGGCCGGGGGTGGTGTCTGATTTTGAACCGGAACCCCTGGGGGAAAGCGGTGCCCGCCATGCCATGTTGTTTGAGCCCGGTGGCATTCGCCTGGAATTGATCTGTCTTACTTCTCCGTAATCTCCACACCGGATTCCGTACCCAGCAACAGTACATCTGCGGCGCGGGCGGCAAACAGACCATTGGTGACCACGCCCACAATGTTATTGAGTTGCTGTTCCAGCTTGATGGGCTGGGCAATCTGCATATGGTGGATGTCCAGAATGATGTTGCCGTTGTCGGTGACGAAGCCCTCGCGGTAGACCGGATCGCCTCCCAGTTTGACGATCTCCCGGGCCACGTGGCTGCGGGCCATGGGAATCACTTCAACCGGCAGCGGGAAGGCGCCCAGGACGGGTACTTTCTTGCTGCCATCGGCGATGCAAACGAACTTTCCGGCCACAGCGGCAATGATTTTTTCCCGGGTCAGGGCCCCGCCGCCGCCTTTGATCAGGCACAGGTTGGGGTCGGTTTCATCGGCGCCGTCCACGTAAACCGGAATGTCATCCACGGCATTCAGATCGAACACCGGGATACCGTGGTGTTCAAGGCGCTTGCGCGTGGCCTCTGAGCTGGCCACCGCGCCTTCGATCCGGCCTTTCATCTGCGCCAGAAAATCGATGAAGTAGTTGGCGGTGGAGCCGGTGCCCACACCTACAATGGTGCCTTCCTCCACGTACTGAATGGCGGCTCTGGCCACGGCCTGCTTGAGTTCGTCTTGTGTCATGCGCTTGCCCCACTGGAAATGTGGCGCCAATTATAGGGGTTCGCGACCTGGGAAAACAGGGCTCAACTGTCCTGTCCGCCCAGATAGTGTATGCTTGCTGCGTACCCAGCCAACAACAGTTAGGAAGTGCCCGCACTTATGTCCATCCGCACCATCAAGAAGATCCTGCAGGCCCGCGTTTACGATGTGGCAGAGGAAACCCCTGTGGATCGCGCCCGTTCGCTGTCCCGCCGCCTGAATAATTCGGTACTGCTGAAACGGGAAGATCTGCAACCGGTGTTCTCGTTTAAGATCCGGGGCGCCTACAACAAGATTGCCAACCTCAGTGAAGAGGAAAAGGCCCGCGGTGTGATCTGCGCATCGGCCGGTAATCATGCCCAGGGTGTGGCCCTGGCGGCGGCCCGTTTGGGAATCAAGGCGGTAATCGTAATGCCGCAAACCACCCCCGAGATCAAAGTGAATTCCGTGCGCACCCTGGGCGGCAAAGTGGTGCTGCATGGGGATGCCTACGATCAGGCGGCGGCCAAAGCAAAAAAACTGATGGACCAGCATGGCTACACCTTCGTGCATCCCTTTGACGATCCGGATGTGATTGCCGGGCAGGGCACAGTGGGTATGGAAATACTGCGGCAGCACACCGGCGATCTGGAAGCAGTGTTCGTGCCGGTGGGCGGCGGCGGCCTGATTGCCGGGGTGGCCACCTACATCAAGTATCTGCGGCCGGAGGTGAAAGTCATTGGTGTTGAGCCGGGGGATTCCAATTGCCTGCAGGTGGCGATGTTGGCCGGGCGCCGCGTGGTGCTGCCGGAGGTGGGATTGTTTGCCGATGGGGTGGCGGTCAAACAGATCGGTAAGGAAACCTTCCGGCTGGCGCGCAAATATGTGGATGAAGTGATCACGGTGTCCACTGATGAAATGTGTGCAGCCATCAAAGATCTGTTTGACGATACCCGCTCGATCAATGAACCGGCCGGTGCCCTGGCGGTGGCGGGATTGAAAAAATACGTGGAGCGGGAGCAGTGCCAAGGCGCCACCCTGATCGCGGTGTGCAGCGGGGCCAATGTGAATTTTGATCGCCTGCGCCATGTGGCGGAGCGGGCGGAAATCGGTGAGCAGCGGGAAGCCGTGCTGGCGGTGACCATACCGGAACGGCCCGGCAGTTTTCGCCGATTTTGTCAAACACTGGGCAAGCGTTCCATCACCGAATTCAATTATCGTTATGCCTGCAATGACGCCGCCCACGTCTATGTGGGGGTGCAGACAGCGGGCCCCAAAGAGCGCCAGGCCATTTGCGACAGCCTGTTGGAAAAAGGTTATCAGGTACAGGACTTTTCCCAGAACGAAATGGCCAAACTGCACATTCGCCACATGGTGGGCGGCCGTGGCCCGGCCACCGTGGCGGATGAAAAAGTGCTGGAGGTATTGTATCGGTTTGAGTTTCCGGAGCGCCCCGGTGCCTTGATGGAATTCCTGAGCAAACTGGGACAGAACTGGAACATCAGCCTGTTCCACTATCGCAATCACGGTGCTGCCTTCGGCCGCATTCTGGTGGGCATGCAGGTGCCCGTCCGGGAACACCAGAAACTGCGCCGCTATGTGGAAGGTTTGGGGTATCGGCATTGGGATGAAAGTGACAATCCGGCGTATCAGCTGTTCTTGAAATAACCCACGGGATAAATAGCCAATCTGTACAATAGGCAGGGAGAAAATAACAACTTTTTGGACACAATTTACAATTAATATTTTTTCTTGAGGCGGGATCGACCGCTGGGGAAAAGAACGTTTCCAGCTTTTTAGTCCGGTGATAGGCTGTTGAAAAAAGTTCGTCAGCTTGCCTAAAAACCGATAACAATAAAAGCAGGAATTGATGTTTTATGCGATCTCTTTTACTGATGCTGCTGGGCATCGTGAGCCTTTTGCTCTGGGGTTGTAAGTCGGATAGCACCACCTACATGGTAGTGGATCTTGCTGCTGACCCAGCCGGAATCACCCTTCCCACCTTATTGTCGCCGGTGTCCGGCGGTTTCTATGTGAACGGGTTTCCCACCAATCTGCGGCGCCTGGACGATGGCAGCGTGGACATCAGTGATTTTCCCCGGCAGATTCATTGGTTGACGCAACATTATGTGCAACGCATCCAGGAATCCCGCAGCGGTTATCCTACTATTATGCCGGTGTACCTGCCTTTCAGCGGTGCCATTGATATTGCGGCAATGTCGTCCTGGGATGGCGATTACGCGGCAGCGGACGCGCCGATTCAGTTGATCGATATTGATCCTGAATCCGCCCAGTACGGCCGTCGCTTTCCGTTGCAGTTATCCGTTACGCGCTATGCGGACAGCTATCGTCCCCCTCACTTGTTACAGGTGTTGCCCACCCTGGGCATCACCTTGCAACCCAACACCACCTACGCCCTGATCGTCACCGACCAGACGCCGTTGTCGGGCGATCAGCAGTGGCAGCAGAACCCGCAGCTGACCGCGGCCTTACAGCAAACCGATGATGGGGGAATTTCCGCCCGGGCCCGGGCGGTGTACGCCCCACTGCGGGCGTTTTTGGCACCCACCGACATCGATCCCGCCCGCATCATGGGGGCCACCGTGTGGAGCACCGGCGATCCCGTGGCGCAGTTTCAGGGTGCTGCCAGGCAGGTCGCGGCTCAGGCAGAAGCCCTCACCCGGTTACCCATCAGCGAGTTGGAAAACTTCGATGACTATCCGGAATATTGCGTGATTCGGGGGACGGTGAATCTCCCCGGTTATCAAAAAGGCGTAGCGCCCTATGCCCTGTTCGGTGGTGAAGTGGAATGGACGGCAGGCGGTGCGCCGGTGCAGCAATATACCCGGCAGGCGGAGTTTGTGCTGACCATTCCCAAGCAGGTCACCATGCCGGACACAGGGTTCCCCCTGTTGTCCTACGTACACGGTGCCGGTGGCCGCGCCCATCAGGTGTACGATCGTGGTGAGTTTGATCACTTCGACATTACCCGCTATCCCTATTACATCGGCAAAGCCGGTGAGGGGCCCTCGCAGATTGCCGCGGAACGGGGTTGGGCCAGTTCCGGGCTGGCGGGCCACGCGTCCCGCGATCACATTCCCCAGTGGGGGGCGTTGAATGGCGTGATGGTGTACAACATCTTCAACCCACGGGGGCTGGCGGGGAACTACATGACCATGGCCTGGGAGCGGATTTACTTCCGGCGTATTGTGGATCGTATTGAGGTGGATCGCAGCCTGTGCCCTGACGCAGACCCGGGGCCGGGCCGGGATCGCTTCCGTTTCGACCCGCAGCTGCAGGTGAATCTGGGGCAATCCCAGGGTAACTGGATCAGTTCGCTGATGGTGGCGGCGGACCCGCGCCCTTATCAGGGGGTGATTTTTTCCGCAGCGGCGGGCACCTGGATTCGCCTGTTCAACAATAATCCGGGGTTCGAGCTGTCCATGAACTCAGTGGCCGTCAACCGGGTTCCCATACTGGATCTGGACGACGCCCACCCGTTCATGATGCTGGTGGAATGGATGCTGGCCGGCGTGGATACCATTACCAACCTGCAAAACCTGACCGTTAACCCCGCTAAACCCCCGCCCCATATCATCGGTTTTTCCGGCTACAACGACTATATGCTCTCGGAACCGGTGCAGCGTCCGTTCTTTATGGCGTTGCAGACCGACCTGCTGGGGGAGGACATCGGCCGCACGGCCAGGCGATCCTTTTTGCCGCACATTACCCTGGGCGGCGCCCGGCAACTGGCCTATCCCGCCAGTGAAAACGCCAGCTTTGACGGCTATGGTGCACGCACCAATGTCGTCATGCGCTATCGGGGCAATAACCCGGTATTGCTGTACAACGGCCATGAAGTGTTATTCCAGTCGGACGCGGTAAAGCATCAATATGGGTGCTTTTTGGAGCACTTATCCCAGGGGGTGTCTCCGTTGGTGGGCATGGGTTGGGAGCAGGGGGGACCATGCCTGTAGCCGTGAAATGAGTTAAGGTTGGTTCTTTCTGTTTGAAGTAGGTCATTGTTTTTCAAAAGAGACCTTTTCAATGGTCGGAACCCGTGTTAATTTTTCGGCACTCGGAGCGCATTCGGAAAACCGGTGGTCCTCTGCGGGGGCATTCTACCCGACACTGGGCCAAACATAATAAAAAAGCCGGATTCTGTTTAAATTGTGAGCTACTGCTCACTTGCCAGCTGGCTGGTGACGGGGGCTGGTCTATATTTACCATGTAAGCACTGATTTTTATGCGGCGTATAAGTGAACACACGCCGTCAAATGCAAGTAGGTAAACGCTCTGTTTTCCGGCTCATACCGCATCGACGGAATCATAAAACCAATAACGAGCTGGAAATGAACTACCGGAACACCGGTGGCGTTTTTTTAACGAGGCAAGGTAAAAAATGAAGAAGAAACCCGATTTATTGGTAGTACTGATGCTGGTGCTGGGTTTGGGTGTGCTTGCAAGTTCCTATACCCAGGGGCAGCCTGATCCTGAAATGGTCGCCAGTCAGTTCTCTATCCGGTAGCGCACACTGCCGGATAGTTCGTTCAACCTTTACCATCCTGGTCGGCGTCAACCGGCGCTGTACTGTCTGCTACCAGTTACAATCCTGTTCATCATGATGTCCCACTGTTCATAGGGCAGCCGTTCCACTTTCTGGCATTCATGGGCCACCCCCACCATGCGCGGTTTGCGCGGTCGACTGTTGTTGCGCAGAAAGGCGAAAGTGCGGTCGTAAAATCCTCCACCCATCCCCATTCGATTACCGTACTCATCAAATCCCACCAGGGGGGTCAGCACCATATCCAGTGTCCAAACCGGGCAATACGCACTGTGATCGCAAAGGGGCTCGGGAATGCCAAAGCGGTTGCGGGCCATGACCTGGTTGGGATAGTGGGCCATGAACAGCAGGCGGCCTTTGGCGAACGGGTGCAGAATCGGCAGGTAGATTTCCTTGCCCAGGCGCCAGGCCAGCTCCAATAGTGGTTGTGGATCGATCTCGCCATCGTTGGGAATGTAGGCGGCGATACGCTTTCCATAGACAAATTCAGGCAACAGGCTGAGCTGGCGACACAGGCCCATGGAGGCTTGCTGCTGTTGGTGTGGGGTCAGATTGCGGCGGCGTTGGCGCAGGGTTGTACGTAACTGGTTCTTGGCGGGTGTGCTGTTGTTGGGCAGTTCCAAGGTGGCGGATTCCGTTTTTTTAATTGAAACCGGTTATCAGTATAGAAGCTGTCAGGCTGATGCGCCCAGCAAAAGCGCGCGCAGAAAAATAGCGCCCCCCGTTCTGCCGTGACTGGCGGTAGCCCTTGAACCCAAGGTTCAAGGTGGTGGTTCCTATGATGCATCGGGCTTTCCGTCGTGCGGACATGCACTCCCACATCAGAAGGAACCCCCGGGTGAAAAAGCATCGGCTCAGGGACGTCGGCCAGATACCTCGAACAGCGCAGGGGGCTGAGGCCTGATTATAACGGATTTGGAAGGGTTTCTCGAACGGCGTATTTTTTGTCGAGGGCTTGACTTTACAGATCAAGCTGTCTGGCGGAGGCCAGAGCACGTTCAATTTTATCGTTGAGTTTGGCCAGTTGTTTTTCGGTGATGCGGTCGTAGTTGGCCAGTTCGGATTGGGCTTTAATCAGTTCATGGGCAATATTCAGTGCCGCCATGACCGCGATGCGGTCAACGCCGACGATCTTGCCGCTGCGACGAATTTCACGCATGCGCTCGTCCAGCAGGCGCGCGGAACCGCGCAGCTCTTCCACTTCTTCCGGTGGGCAGCTGACGCCGTATTCACGGTCGAGAATGTTGACGTGCAGTGTTTCTAGCTCGCTCATGAATCCTGCTCCAATGCCTTAAGGCGTGAAATCATTGCTTCCACTTTGGCCCGGGCCATGTCGTTTTTCTTCATCAGATTGGCGCGTTCTTCCGCCAGCTGGGTTTCCCGTGTCTGCAGCGATCGGTTGTGACGCTTGTACTCATCACAGAGTTCGATGAACTCGTCGACACGGGATTCGAGGTTCTTGAAAAGCTGCTCAATCTTAGTCATTCGGCTTCAGTCACAATTTTTGTTGTCTATGGTACATCAAGAGCCCGGTGGGCACTATGACGACGTTATCATATACAGCTTAGCCCCATTCCTGACTTTGCTACACCCGGCAGCATGTTACAATGCACCCATGTGTCCAAAATCGGGAAAACCGCTATGAACCTGCAATCCGAAGACGTGCTGGATTTCTACGAGCTGGAAGCGGAGCTGCGTAAAATCGAGGCCCTGGCCAGCCCTTCCGAGGCCCACGGCATCCTCTGTGGCCAGCTCAGTGGCGGCCTGACCGGGGATCAGGTGGCCTGGTTGAAGGAATACCTGCCCAATCTGGGGGTGAAGGGCGAGCCCTGGGATAATACCCGGGAGTGGTTCTGCCAACTGCACAAATTCACTTTGGAAGAGTTGGTGGACAATCAGTTCAATTTCATGCCGCTGCTGCCTGATGACCAGGACCCGCTGGATACCCGCCTGGGCTCCCTGGCAGAATGGTGTTCAGGCTTCCTGGCCGGATTTGGCTCGGCCGGTGCCCGCAGGCCGGAGGAGTTCACCGAAGATGCCCTCACCGCATTGCGTGATATTCAGCAAATAAGCCAGGTGGACACCGAAATTGATGAAGAAGAGGACGGTGAAGCGGCTTACTTTGAAGTGCTGGAATACGTACGCATGGCCGCCTTGATGATCTTCACCGAGTTCGCCATGGATCGCGCCAACGTAGTGCCGCCGGGTGCCACCATTCATTGATGATGAATCCCGAATCTTTCCTGTTCCCCATTGTGTGAGATTGTCTCTACATGAGTATCACCAAAAAAGAATTTGCCGAACGCCGTCAACAGCTCATGGCCATGATGGAGCCCAACTCCATCGCCATCATTCCCGCTGCGCCCCTGCGCACCCGCAGTCGCGACACCGAATACCCCTACCGTCAGGACAGTGATTTTTTCTACCTTACCGGTTTCGCTGAGCCGGAAGCGGTATTGGCGCTGGTGCCGGGGCGCAAACACGGTGAATTCGTCATGTTCTGTCGTGAGCGGGATCGGGCAATGGAAATCTGGAACGGGTATCGGGCCGGCCCCGAAGGGGTGGTGAAGCAATACGGCGCGGACGATGCCTTTCCAATAGGGGATATCGATGAAATCCTGCCGGGCTTGCTGGAAGGCACGGATCGAGTGTATTACGGCATGGGTAAGGATAAGGATTTCGATCGTCAGGTGATGGAATGGGTCAATACCATTCGCGCCAAGGTGCGCAGTGGTGCCCACCCGCCCGGGGAGTTCATTGCCCTGGATCATCTGCTGCACGATATGCGTTTGTACAAAAGCAAGGCCGAGATCCGGCTGATGCAGCAGGCGGCGGACATGAGCGCCTCGGCCCACACCCGCGCCATGGAAAAGTGCCGTCCCGGTATGATGGAGTTTCAGTTGGAGGCGGAGTTTCTGCATGAATTCGGCCGCCACGGCAGCCGTTTTCCGGCCTACTCCAGCATTGTGGGCGGCGGCGCCAACGCCTGCATTCTGCACTACGTCGACAACAACAGTGAGCTGAAAGACGGTGATCTGGTGTTGATCGATGCCGGCGCCGAATATCAGCATTACGCTGCGGACATTACGCGCACGTTCCCGGTAAACGGCGTCTTCAGCCCGCAGCAGCGCGCCCTGTATGATGTGGTGTTGAAGGCGCAATTGGCGGCCATCAAGCAGGTGAAGCCCGGCAACCACTGGAACCAACCCCACGAAGCCGCGGTCAAGGAGCTGACCAAAGGCCTGGTGGCGTTGGGCCTGTTGCAGGGCAAAGTGGATGAATTGATTGCCAGCGAAGCCTATCGCCGCTTCTACATGCACCGCACCGGCCATTGGCTGGGCATGGATGTGCATGACGTGGGGGATTACAAGGTGGGCGATGCCTGGCGTGTCCTGGAGCCGGGTATGGTCTTGACGGTGGAGCCCGGTTTGTACATTGCGCCGGATGAGGAAACCGTTGACCCCCAATGGCGTGGCATCGGCATTCGGATTGAAGATGATGTGCTGGTGACCGAAAAAGGCCGCAAGGTGCTGACCGGCAAAGCCCCCAAATCCGCCGACGAAATTGAGGCGCTGATGGCCAAGGTCCGCGGTGGTAAAAAACAGCCTGGCAGAAAACCTCCGGTCAGAAAGCCACCAGCCAGAAAGCCCCCGGCCAGAAAACCACGACGGGTCGCCTGATGGACGTGGTGATTATGGGGGGTGGCCTGGTGGGCGCATCGCTGGCCGCCTGCCTGGCCCGCGATCCTGCCGTACAGGTCGTGGTGGTGGAAAAATTTGCCCCGCCTTCGCAGCACAATCATACCGGCCCCCAAGACCTGCATCCCAGCTACGATGCCCGCAATACGGCCCTGGCCAATGGCACCTGCCATGTGTTTGAGCAGTTGGGTTTGTGGCAGGGCATGCGCCAGCACGCGGTGCCCATCCACACCATTGATATCACCAATCAGGGTAGCTTCGGGCGCGCGGTTATCCGTGCCGAGGAAGAGCGGGTGCGGGCCCTGGGGTACGTGATCGAGAACCGCTTTATGGGCCAGTTCCTCAACCAGCATCTGCAGCAGTGCCCTAACGTACAGTTGCTGGCCCCGGCTGACATCGGGGGCCTGCATTATGAAGGGGATCAGATGGTGGCCTCGGTGGAAATCGATGGCCGCTGGGAGATGATGAAAACACCGCTGGTGGTGATTGCCGACGGCGCGCAATCCCATGGCCGGGCGCTGTTGGGCATCGGCGCCGAGGTGACCCCCTACGAGCAGGTGGCCATCGTCACCGCAGTGACGCCGGACCGCCTCCACCACAACCTGGCTCTGGAGCGCTTTACCGACACCGGGCCGCTGGCAGTACTGCCGCAAACGGAGAACCGCTGGGGGCTGACCTGGTGCCTGGATAAAGAGCGTGCCGCCGAGCTGATGGCGGCGCAGGATGACGCCTTCATAGCCGCGCTGGAGCAGGCGGCCGGCGCGGCCATCGGCAATCTCACCAAGGTGGGAAAACGTTACACCTATCCGCTGGCGTTGACCCTGGCCAAAGAACAGGTGCGCCCCAACGCGGTGGTGTTGGGCAATGCCGCCCATGGCTTGCACCCGGTGGCGGGGCAGGGCCTGAACATGGCCATGCGGGATGTGGCGGTGCTGGTGCAGACGCTGGCGGCGGCCCGGGAGCAAGGCATCAGTTGGGGGGATTTCAAATTGTTGAGTGGCTATTTACAGCAACGGCAGCAGGATCAATTCAACACCATTCAGTTTTCCGACAAGCTCACCAAGCTGTTCAGTAATCGTAATGGCGTACTCAATCTGGCCCGCAACAGTGGGTTGCTGCTGTTTGATACCCTGCAGGGCACCAAGCGCTTTGTGGCCCGGCATGCCATGGGGCGCTCGGTTTCCACAACGTTGCCGGAGGTGGCGCTATGAGCATTTCCCCGCAGGCTGTGCCGGTGGCGCAACCGGATTTGTTGATTGTCGGCGCCGGTATGGCCGGCCTCACCCTGGCCGCGGCGCTGGCGGGGGAGCCCTTGTCCATCCTGGTGATCGATCCCCATGTTCCCGCTGCCCCCGAGCACTGGCCGGCGAGCTTTGATCCCCGGGTCAGTGCGCTCACCCAGGCCTCGGAAAACATCCTGCGGCGGCTGGGGGCGTGGGATGAAATGGCGGCACAGCGCGTTGCCCCCTTTGCCCATATGGATGTGTGGGATGGCGATGGCACCGGCAACATCCAGTTTCATGCCCGGGAGGCCGGCGCCGAGCACCTGGGCCATATCGTGGAAAACCGCATCACTACCCATGCCCTGTATCAACAGGTGATGGCTGCCCCCAATATCGAATGCCGTCGCTTGGGGCTGGAAAAAATTCTGGAAAACGATCCCCGGCAGGATGCCAGCGGCGGATCCCCAGATACGGCACCTGCCCGTTGGCGGGTGGTGTTGTCCGATGGCACTGAGCTGACACCCACCCTGCTGATCGGAGCCGATGGCGCCCGTTCCCGGGTACGGGATCAATTGGGGTTTCGCTGCCGCACCTGGTCCTATGGCCAGAGTGCCATTGTTACCACGGTACGCACCCAGCAGCCCCATGGCGATGTGGCCCGCCAGGTGTTTCTGGACAGTGGCCCGCTGGCCTTTCTGCCCCTGCGGGAACACAGCAACGAACGCCGCTCCTGCCTGTCCTCCATCGTTTGGACCCTGGAAGATGAGCAGCTTGCCGCCATCATGGCGCTGCCGGATGCTGAATTTTGTCAGCGCTTGGGGCAGGCGTTCGAGCAGCGCTTGGGCAACGTGGTGCAGGCGGACCCGCGTTACGCGTTTCCCCTGCTGCAGAACCACGCGGTGGATTACATCCAGCCCGGGGTTGCTCTCATCGGTGATGCCGCCCACACCATTCACCCGTTGGCCGGGCAGGGCATCAATCTGGGGTTGCTGGATGCCGCCGTGTTGGCCGAAGAAATCCAGCGCGCCCTTGGCTGCCAGTTACCCCTGGATGACCCCAGTGTACTGCGCCGCTTCCAGCGCCGTCGCAAACCCCATAACCTGCTGCTGATGTCCGCCATGGAAGGATTCAAGCGCTTGTTCGGTGCGGATATCCCGCCGTTAAGGGTGGCGCGCAATCTGGGCATGTCATTGTTCAACCGCCATACGCTGATTAAAAACCAGATCATGACCCGCGCCATGGGCATGGAAGGGGATCTGCCGGCGTTGGCCCAACCGGGGTTGGTGGCGGATTTTTAGGGTTTCTTGTACCCTTGTCGCAGGTGGCCTGAGCAGGCTATTGTTTAGGCACTTGCAGTTTGCTTTTCATGAACGCTATTCGGGAGTATGTGCATGGCAACAGCGTATGTGATACGAAACCAGTCCGGTCAGTATTTGACGCGCAAGGGGGAGTGGGTGTCCGGTAAGGATGCCAGTGGGTTGTTTCATCAGCCTCACTATGATCAGGCCCTTAACCAACTCATCGAAGTGAACTCCAAGGATATCGAGCTGCGCGGCAAAGTGGTGGAAGTACCGCTGGATGACAGCAAGCGCCCGGCCCATCCGGTGATCGAGGATTATGGCCCCGATCCGGTGCAGCCGGAACTGCTGGAAGAGCCGGAATCCACCCGCGAAAAAACCGAAGACGGTGTGGCTGCCTGAATGAAAACACCCTGGGTGGTTAACGCAGGGTGTTGCCGTGTTTACTAGTTCATTTCTCAATTGGGGGTGGGATGCTCAAACCACCCACCCCCGCCAACTCCGACGGGTGCGCTCCCTGGCCGGCGCCAGCCTGGTGCTGATCCTGGTGGGTTTGCCGTTTCTGGCCCGTTCCATTCAATGGGGAATTTCCCTGCGCATCCTGCTATTGGGCAGCGCCGTCTGCCTGGCATTACTGGCGTTGGCCATGTTGCGCCGGGGCTGGTTTACCCCCAGTGTGCATTGCCTGGCGGTGGGGGTGTACCTGGGGGGAGTGAATCAATATGTGACGGTGGGGGGCATGGAATCCGGTGCCGTGGCCTGGTGGTTGATTGTGGCGCTGATCGGCGGGCTGTTGCTGGGGGTGCGGGCCGGCGTGTTCTGGGCCCTGGTTGCCCTTGCCACCGGGTTGTGTTTGTTTTATTTCGAAAGCCGGGGCTTTGCGTTTCCCAACCTGACACCACCCCCGGCCCGCGGGATTCAGCGGGTGATGATGATGGTGGGGGAGTTTGTGGCACTGGTGGCGGTGATGGTGGCGTACCTGACCCAGATTGAAAGCTCCGAGCGCAGCCTGGAACAGAAGAACAAGGATTTGCAGCAACAGGTGCTGAGGGCGGAACGGGCCGAAGCCGAAGCGCTGGACGCCAATGCCGCCAAGAGCCGGTTTCTGGCTAACATGACCCACGAACTGCGCACCCCGCTGAATTCCATTCTTGGCTTTAACCACCGGGTGATGAACCAATTGCAGGGCCAAATCGGGCCCCGCCAGTACGATGCCCTGCAGATGGTGGCCGATAGTGGCGAGCAGATGCTGAAGCTGGTGACCGACATGCTGGATCTGTCGCATCTGGATGCGGGCAAGCTGGAATTCAGTCGCGGCCTGATCGATCTGCGGGAGATGGTCAACGTGCTGGTGCCGCGCCTGCGGCTGCATGCCCACCGCCATCACTTGCAGTTGCTGGTGGAGCCCTTGCCGGAAGCGTTTACCCAGGGGGATGTGTCCCAGCTCAGGCGCAGCATCGAAACCGTGGTGGGGCACGCGTTGCAGTACTGCCCGCAGGATGCGGTGGTGGTAAGTGCAGTGGTGAGTGCCGAGGTGACCGGGCAGAATCGGTGGCAGTTGCAGGTGCGCTGTAAAAAGCTGGTGTTCGAGATGGAGCATCTGCAACGCATCTTTGATCGCTTTCACCATCTGCACAGTGTGTCCGGGAGGCCAATTATCGTATCCGGACTGGCCATGGTGCTGGCGCGGGAGTTTGCCGAATTGCATGGCGGTACCTTGCAGGTGCAGAGTGATGCGGTTGCTGGCACTCTGTACGATCTGATGCTGCCCTTGCGTTAGAAAACAGTCGATTAGCAAGCAGAGTTGCGGGGCGGGTTTATAATCACAGGGAAGATCGTCATCGAGGGATCGAATTGGAACGGATGCTGAATCGGGTGTTGAATTGTGGTTGGGATGCCGCCTACACGGATCCTGTCCTCTTGCGCCGGGTGCGAACGGCCGCGGCCACCGCCTATTTATTGATTCTGGTGGGCATTCCCTTTCTGTTGCGGGCCTATGAGTGGCACATCAGTTTGCGCATGCTGTCGGTGACATCCGCCATTGTGCTGGCCGCTTTGGGGCTGCTGGTGATGTGGATCTTTCGTCATTTTGGCATGGCTACGCAACTGGTCACGCTGGCGGTGTTCGTAGCCGGTGCCGGCGCCATTATGACCAGCGGCGGCATTGGCACCTCCACCCTGGGCTGGTGGATGCTGGTCCCCTTGCTGGCGGGGCTGCTGCGTGGATTGGGCAGCGGCCTGGGCTGGGGTGCCTTGGTACTGGTGTCTATTTATGCCTGTTATTGGGCCGAACAACATGGCTTTCGCTTTCCTGATCTGACCCCGCCGGAACACCTTGCCTCGCAACAATTACTGCAGGCCCTGGGTATTACCTGTGCCGTACTCATTCTGGTGAGTAATTTTCTGTCCCAGATCGGTCAGTCCGAGCGACAGTTGGCGGAACACAATAAAGATCTGCGGCAGCAGGTTAAGCGCGCTGAACAGGCAGAACGGGATCTGACCCGGGCGCTGGAATCCAAAACCCGGTTTCTGGCCAATATGAGCCATGAAATGAAAACGCCGCTGAACGCCATCGTTGGCTTCTCACGGCAATTGGATAAGCGTGCCGGTGGTGGCCTTGATGAGCGCAGCCGGGAAGCCCTGCAGCAGGTGATCAAACAGTCCGACGGCATGCTGCTGTTGGTGAATGATCTGTTGGCGCTGGCGCAACTGGACAAGGGTGAAGCCCACAACGATGAGCTGTACGCTCTGGACTTGCGGGATTTGCTGCGCAGGGTGGTGATGGCGCTGGAACCGGTGGCGGCCCGTTACCAGTTGCGGATCGAGATGGATGCCCCGGAAAGTGTTACCCAGTCCGGCAACGGGGATCACCTGCTGCAGGTGGTGAACAGCCTGCTGCGCCATGCGCTGGCGTCCACCCGGGGGGCGTGGGTGCGGGTCACGCTGGGTGAGTTGCCCCAGGGCGCGTTGCTGCAGGTGCTGTACCCGGGCACGCTCGCAGCCCACGACCGGGATCGCCTGTTCGACCGTTATAACCATCTGCACAGCCAACTGCAGCGCGATGTGGGCCTGTCCGGTCTGGCCATGGCGCTGGCCTATGAGCATGTGACACGGCATGGCGGCCGTATCGGGGTGAGCGTGGATGAGGGGATGAATCAGATCTGTTTCAACCTCTTCCTGCCCAGTTGAGCCGGCATCATCCCCCGCAGCCATTGTTCACGGGGCTGTTGATTTCCGTCAGTGAAATGGGACTTTCTCAGAAAAATACCTGTTAAGCTGTTTCATTTACAAATGACACAAATTATCATTTGCTGCCCGGGCCCCGCCGGGTTTCCGGATACAGCGAACTAACTCAATGAATTCAGAGGTGTTGTTATGGTGAAGCGAGGAACCCGCATGATGCTGTCCTCCCTGGCAGTGATTGCTGCCGGTTGGATCACAGGCTGCAGCGAACAGCAGGAGCCCGCCCGGCAAGAGGCCGCCACTGAGAAGGCCACCGACAAGGCGGCGGAAGTGGTGGTGTATTCCTCACGCAAAGAGCATTTGGTGAAGCCGCTGTTTGATCGTTTCAAGGATGAAACCGGCATCAAGGTGACCTACATCACCGATGGCGAGGGCCCGCTGATGGCGCGCCTGGAGGCGGAAGCCGAGCGTACCCCCGCTGACATGTTCATTACCGTGGATGCCGGTAACCTGTGGCAGGCGGCCAACATGGGGTTACTCCAGCCGGTGCAGTCCGAGGTGCTGGAAGCGAACATCCCCGATCAGTATCAGGATCCGGAGAACCGCTGGTTTGGCTTATCGGTGCGGGCGCGCACCATTGTCTACTCCACTGAGCGGGTGCAGCCGGAGCAGCTGTCCACCTATGAAAACCTGTCCACCGAGGAGTGGGATGGCCGCTTGTGTCTGCGTACCTCGAAGAAGGTCTACAACCAGTCCCTGGTGGCAACGTTGATCGAGCGCCATGGTGAGCAGCGTACCGAAGACATCGTCAAAGGCTGGGTGGATAACCTGGCCACCGATGTGTTCCCCAACGATACCTCCCTGATGGAGGCCATCGCCGCCGGGCAGTGTGATGTGGGCATCGTCAACACCTACTATTTCGGCCGCTTGCAGAAAGAGAACCCCGACATCCCCCTGGCCCTGTTCTGGCCCAATCAGCAGAGCTCCGGTGTACACGTCAATATTTCCGGCGCCGGTATCACCCGGCACGCCAAGCACCCGCAAGCGGCCCGGCAGTTGCTGGAGTGGCTGGCGCAGGGGGAAGCCCAGGCCATGTTCGGTGGCCTGAATATGGAGTATCCGGTGAACCCTGACGTGGCCGTCGATGAACTGGTGCAGTCCTGGGGCACCTTCAAAGCCGACGACCTCAACGTGGAAGTGGCGGGGCGCCGTCAGGTGGAAGCCATCAAGCTGATGGATCGGGCCGGTTACCGGTAAGTTGATCCTGCCTTGACCCTGGCCGCCGCGCGTCCGCACCCCTATTTACCCAACCTGCTGCGGCGGGTGGGGCTGTTGCGCGCCTGCGCGTTGGCGCTGGCGTTCATGGTGGGCATGCCGCTGTTGGTGATTGCGCTCAGTTGGGGAGAGGTGAACGCCGAGATCTGGCTGCACCTGGCCCAGACCCAACTGGGGCGCCTGCTGGGCAACACCCTGGTGCTGGTGCTGGGGGTGGGTGTATCGGTGCTGCTGTTGGGGGTGCCCCTGGCCTGGTTTATTGCCACCTGCGAGTTCCCCGGGCGCAAATGGTTTGATGTGGCCCTGATGCTGCCGTTGGCGGTACCGGCCTATGTGATGGCGTTTGTGCTGGTGGGGCTGCTGGATTATGCCGGCCCGGTGCAGACTCTGCTGCGGGGCTGGATCGGGCCCTCCATCGCTTTCAGCTTCCGGGGCACCGGGGCCGTGGTGATGGTGATGTCCCTGGTGCTCTATCCCTATGTGTATATGCTGTCACGCAATGCCTTTCTGGCACAGGGCCGGGAGCCGCTGGAAGCGGCCCGGGTGTTGGGGCTGGGCCCACTGCAGGGGTTTTTGCGGGTGGCCCTGCCCATGGCCCGACCGGCGATCATTGCCGGCCTCGCCCTGGCGCTGATGGAAACCCTGGCGGACTTCGGGGCCGTGGCGGTATTCAATTACGACACCTTCACCACCGCCATCTACAAGGCCTGGTATGGCTTTTTTAATTTGCAGACAGCGGCGCAATTGGCGTCCATGTTGCTCTTGATTGTGCTCACCGGGCTGTACCTGGAGCGCCGTGGCCGGGGCTCGGCCCGTTACTATCAGAGTGCCCGCCGTCGCGCCAAGGCTAGCCGCATGCCGCTGCAGGGGTACAAAGCCTGGTTGGTGAGCGCCTGGTGCGGGCTGGTATTTGTGCTGGCCTTTCTGGTGCCGGTGGGGCAGTTGCTGGTGTGGATACTGCAGGGCGCCTGGCAGGATCTGGATGCCCGTTATCTGGGATTGGTGGGGCACACGCTCTATCTGGCGGCCATCGCCGCGCTGATCACCGTGGCCGCCGCATTTCTGCTGGCCCTGTACCGGCGCAGCTACAAAGGGGCCCTGTCCGGCGGCATTGTGCGCCTGGCCACCGTGGGGTACGCCCTGCCGGGGTCTGTGCTGGCGGTGGGCATCATGCTCAGTTTCAACTGGCTGGATGGCTGGGCGGCGCAGCTGCAAACCGCCCTGGGCCTGGCCGTGCAGCCGGTTTTTGTGGGGGGCGTACTGGCCCTGTTGCTGGCATACACCACCCGCTTTCTGGCGGCCGCCTTCGGCCCGGTGGAAACCAGCCTGGATCGCATTCGCCCCTCCATTCCGGAGGCGGCCGCCATCCTGGGTGCGCGCCCGGCGGAGATCGTGCGGCGTATCTACCTGCCCATGCTGACACCGGGGCTGCTGACGGCAGCCCTGCTGGTGTTTGTGGATGTGATGAAAGAAATGCCCGCCACCCTGCTGATGCGCCCGTTCGGTTGGGATACCCTGGCGGTGCGCATCTATGAGATGACCTCCGAAGGCTTATGGCAGCAGGCCGCCCTGCCGGGATTGTCCATTGTGCTGGTGGGCCTGGTGCCGGTGATCATTCTGGTGCGGCGCTCAGCTCACTAGGCCCCGGCCGTCAGGATTGGTTCAGCAGATCCAGCAGGGCGCGGGCGGTGGCCGCCGACGAGGCCGGGTTCTGCCCGGTAACCAGCAACCCGTCCACTACAACGTGGCTTTGCCAGTCTTCCCCCTTCTGGTAATGGGCACCCTGTTGTTGCAGCATGTCTTCCACCAAAAACGGCACTATCCCGGTCAGCTCCACTGCCGCTTCCTCTGAGTTGGAAAATCCGGTGACGTTCTTGCCCTTCACCAGTGCATCGCCATCGGCGCCCTTAGGGTGTTTGAAGACAGCAGGGCCATGACACACCGCCGCCACCGGCTTGCCGCTGTGGTGGAACGTTTCGATCAGGGCGATGCTGTGTGGGTCTTCTGCCAGATCCCACAACGGGCCGTGGCCACCGGGAAAGAAAACCGCATCAAAATCCGCGCTATTGAGCTCCGCCAGTTTGTGGGTATTACCCAGCCGGGCCTGTAGGTCGGGATCGTCCTGGTAGCGGCGGGTGCTGTCGGTTTGGGCGGGCTCCTCCTGGCTGCGGGGATCAACCGGGGGTTGGCCGCCCTTGGGGGACGCCAGGGTAATCTCGGCACCGCCATCCAGAAAGGCATAATAGGGTGTGGTGAATTCCTCCAGCCAGAATCCGGTGGTGTGATCAGTGTTGCCCAGTTGGGCGTGGGAGGTGAGAACAAACAGTATTTTGAGAGGGGTCATGATGTGCCTCCTTTCAAGTGGGTGAAGCGACCTGCGAACCGTCGCCTGGGCTTAACGTAACAGAATTGCTCCCCACTGGTCACGTGCCCCGGACCTGAGTACAATTGCCCCCCTTAAAATTCTCTACCCGCAGCGATTGTTTTGGTACAATCGTGCCAAAAATGGAGTGAGACCATGGCCAATCGCACAGCCCTGTATGTCAGCCACCTGCAAGCCGGTGCCAAGATGGTGAATTTCGGTGGCTGGGACATGCCCATCAACTATGGCTCCCAGATTGAAGAGCACAACACCGTGCGCGGTGATGCCGGTATGTTTGATGTATCCCACATGACCGTGGTGGATGTGACCGGACCCGCCAGCCAGGCGTATCTGCAGCGCCTGCTGGCCAACAACGTGGCCAAGCTCAAAACACCGGGCAAAGCGCTCTACAGCGGCATGCTCAATGTGGATGGCGGCGTTATAGATGATCTGATTGTTTACAACATGGAAGGCTGGTACCGGTTGGTGGTGAACTGCGCCACCCGCGAGAAAGACCTGGCCTGGATGGATACCCAGAGCGCCGGCTTTGACGTCACCATCACCGAGCGCCCCGACTTTGCCATGATCGCCGTGCAGGGGCCCAATGCCATTGCCAAGACCTGCGCCGTGGTGGGCGAACCCAAGGCCGATGTGATCCGGTCACTGAGTGTGTTTCAGGGGTTGCCCGCCGACGACTGGTTTATCGCCCGCACCGGCTATACCGGTGAAGACGGCCTGGAGATCATGGTGCCCGACGCGCAGGTTGCCGGGTTCTGGCAGCAGCTGTTGGAGGGCGGTGTGGCCCCCTGCGGTTTGGGTGCCCGCGACACCCTGCGTCTGGAAGCCGGCATGAACCTGTACGGCTCGGACATGGATGAAACCGTATCACCGTTGTGCGCCGGCATGGGCTGGACCATCGCCTGGAGCCCGGAAGACCGGGAATTCATCGGCCGCAACGCTTTGGAACAACAGAAGGCCGACGGGGTTGCCTTCAAACAGGTGGGCCTGGTGCTGGAAACCCGGGGCGTGTTGCGTGGCCACCAGAAAGTGAGCGTATTAAACGTGGGGGAAGGTGAGATCACCAGTGGGACATTTTCCCCCACCTTGGGATATTCTATTGCCCTGGCGAGGGTGCCCTTGGCGACTGCGGATTCCGCCCAGGTTGAAATCCGGGGCAAGTTGCACGAGGTGAAAGTGGTGAAGCCACCTTTCGTCCGCAACGGCAAACAGGTTTTTTAATTTTTCGATTCCATAACCTTATATCAGTTCTGAGGAAGCATCATGAGCGAAATACCTACCGAATTGCGTTACCTGTCATCTCACGAATGGGTGCGTGTGGAAGATGGCGTTGCCACTGTGGGCATCACCGCCCACGCCCAGGAAGCCATGGGTGATCTGGTGTACGTAGAAACCCCTGAAGTGGGTACCACACTGGCCGCGGGTGATGAAGCCGGCGTGGTTGAATCCGTAAAAGCCGCATCCGACATTTACACGCCGGTGTCCGGTGAGGTGATTGAAATCAACGATGCTCTGGAAGATGCACCGGAAACCGTCAACTCCGATCCCTATGGCGCGGGCTGGATGTTTAAAATTCAGGTGGCGGATGAAGCCGAACTG
>MDSW01026533.1_pt1 | contig 108711 bp, 129 predicted proteins | sample 811171 | NCBI WGS metagenome assembly MDSW01 (sample SAMN05326641, study PRJNA326480) | marine metagenome | isolation source: seawater | place: Atlantic Ocean: North West | collected 2012 | reverse complement strand
GGTTCTGGTTCTGGTTCTGGTTCTGGTTCTGGTTCTGGTTCTGGTTCTGGTTCTGGTTCTGGTTCTGGTTCTGGTTCTGGTGAGGCGGTCTTTTTAAATTCAACTTGTACGTTTTGTATTTTTGGTTCTTCTACTTCGTCCTCGATCAAATTAAATCCGGCATCAGTGAATGGTGTCCAAACAGTTTCGGGTTCTTCATCTTCAGTTTGTTTGTTTAGAGCTTCTTCCTCGAGTCGTTGTTGACGTCTTCTAATTCTCTCGCGCAAGGCACCATCATCGTCAGTGAAGACAGATCCCGAATGAGAAGTCGCTTTTTGAATAATGCCCTTTCGGCGCTTCGTTTCGGGTATCTGATATTCTTGCTTCCTCTTTTTCTTCTTAGGTTTTTTCTTAAACCAACCTTTAATACTTTCTAGCAAAGCGGGAAAAAATTTAAAACGGCTACTCTTGTTATCAGTGATAACCTTAGCGTCAACACCAGCGTGGATTTTGTTGTCACTAGTGCGACTGCTTTCTATCACTTTTACTTGTTTGTCTATTTCATGAAAAGCCGGAATTGCTTTAGGGGCTGGTTCAGGCTTTTTTGGGGGTGTAGTTGGAGTTTCTTTCTCTTTTTTTACTACCGGCACTGACTTTGGTTTGTCGGGCTTGGCAATACTTTTTGGTTGCTCACTTTCATTTTTTTGTACCGGTGGGACAGGTGTACCTTGTTTGGCTTCCCTGTTTGTTGCCGGCTGGGCCACCCTCGGCTCACTTTTTTTGGTTACTTTCTTTGGCTGGTCTGCCTTTGGAGTAGAACGATGTTGTGATTTTCTTTGCTCCTCTAAATCGCCGGCAAAAGTCCGGATTTTTGGTACAGGATTCTTCATATCAGAGCTCATTGTTTCTAGTATCTCACGATTTGGTGAGTTTGTGGGGCAGACTCTACTCAATTGGTGGATTCTATCCTTTATCTGGTGCTGAGAAGCCTTTTTTCTTAGCAAAGTCGGGGTCGGCCTGTTTGATTGACAGGCCAATCTTTCCATCTTCCACCTTTGAAACCACAACGGTTACCACTTCACCTTCAGATAATAATCCGTCCAGGGATTCAATCCTAAATGGGGCAATTTCAGAGATGTGTATTAAGCCTTCATTAAATTCATCTAGTTTGGCGAAGGCACCGAAGTTGGCCAACTTTACAACAGTTGCCTCTACTTTCTCACCCACTTCATAAACTTTTGTTAATGAACGGATGCGGTCGGCCGCTTGGTCCGCACTGCCGGCTTTTCCGGAGATAAAGATTGTGCCGTCTTCTTCAATACTGATCTCTTCTACACCAGTCTCTTCTTTAATGCCGTTGATGGTCTTGCCGCCGCTACCAATCACCAAACCAATTTGATCAGGCAAAATTTTCAGCGTTACGATTTGCGGAGCGCGGGGTGAAATTTCAGCTCGTGGTTCAGCAATTTCTGCAGCCATTGTTTCTAGGATGTGCAACCGAGCAAGTCGGGCTTTCTCCAAGGCTTCGGTCAAAATGTGTAACGGTACCCCGTCAACTTTTACGTCCATCTGGATAGCGGTCACTCCTTCTGTTGTACCAGCAACTTTAAAATCCATATCACCAAATTCGTCTTCTGGCCCCTGGATATCAGTTAGAAGTGCGTACTTGTCTCCCTCAATCATGACACCTGATGCAATACCAGCTACCGGTCGCTTGATTGGTACTCCCCCATCCATCATAGCTAAGGTTGACCCGCAGACTGAACCCATAGAACTTGATCCATTACTAGACAGAGTTTCTGACACCAAACGGATAGTGTATGGAAATTCTTCTTGGGACGGAATCACTGGCGCTAAAGCTTTTTCTGCTAGTGCACCATGTCCGATCATGCGTCGGTTGAAACCACCGACTCGACCCGTTTCTCCAACAGAAAATGGTGGAAAGTTATAGTGATGGATAAATCTTTTTTTGTAGTCTTGTGATTCAATGGTGTCGATCATCTGTGCTGCTTCTGGTCCTCCCAAAGTGAGGGCGGAAAAAATGTGGGTGCCACCTCGATAGAAAATACCAGAACCGTGTAGGACTGGAGAGATGCCGCCAGCCTTGGCGTATAGTTCACGTACTTCGTCCATGCCTCGACCGTCTGCGCGCTTTCCGTCTTCTAGAGCGCCACGGTGTAATTCACGATCGATCTCATCTTCAAAGAAATCACTGGCCGACTTGTCATCTAGCTCGGCTGCTTTAATAGCCTCGATGAATTCGTTTTTTATTTCGTAGATATGAGACTTACCTGCCCGATCGCTAAAGATCGTTTCTGAAAGACGGGCTTTAAATTTATCAGTGAACAAATTTTTAATTTCTGCAGAGACTTCTGGATCTTGGGCTGCAATTTTTTCTTTCCCGATGGTTGCGACTATTTCCTTTTGCCAGGCTTCGATCTGTCCGTGTATTTTGGCTGATGTTTCAAATACTGCGGCAATGTCTGCTTCGCTCACTTCGTTTGAGGCTGTTTCAATCATGTTGATTGTTCCGTCTTTACCACATGACAAAACTTCAAAGTCGAGGAGGTTTTCTGCTCGCTCAAGATAAGTCGGGTTGATCACAACTTCTTTTGTTTCCTTGTTTCGTCCAATGCGAACAGCACCGACCGGTCCCCGCCAAGGAATGTCAGATACAGACAATGCGAGAGAAGCACCGATTACACCAAGTACGTCTGGGTCGTCCTCACCCATAGCAAGAACAGTCACTACCACTTGGATGTCATTTCGGCCCTGTTGATTGAAGAGTGGCCGAATGGTGCGGTCGACAATTCGAGCGGAGAGAATTGCTTCGTCGCTAGGCCTCCCTTCTCGTCGCTGAAAACGGCTACCCAAGATTGCACCGGCGGCATAAAACTTTTCTTCAAACTCGACTGACAAAGGAAAGTAGTGTGCGCCACTTTCATGCTCGCTCATGACGGCTGTTACTAAGATGGCGGTCTCGCCGTACTTTAGTATGACCGATCCATTAGCTTGTGCAGTCAGATCGTTGAATTCGGCGGTTAGAGTTTTGCCGGCCAGTTCCATTGAAAAAGATTGTGATTTCATTTTTGTTTATGTGAGATAAACACGATTAGATATTTGACCTCAGAAACTATTTTCTTTGGGTAGCAAACATCCTGACGTGCTTACCTCGGTTAGTTTTAATGTTTCAAGAATAGCAAAAAAGGCGGCGGTCACAAAGTGACCGCCGCCTTTTTAAAATTAATTTGCATCGTTTACTTTTTCATACCAGTAGCGAAGTTGTCCGCGATGTTTTTGGACCTCTGCGTCATCGTTGGTTAGACCATCTGCCAAACAAAACCTAATCGCCTTTGAAATTTCCTCCATCATTTCTTCGGGGTTAATTTCGCTTCCTTGTTCTGTGGCGTACCTATCGTTCAAAGCTTCTTCATTTTTTGCTCTTTGAAATTCTGGTGTGTCGAGGATGATGGCTGGCAGAATAGTTTCCTCTTGTGGTTCGTTCGCGCTGAAGTTTTCAAAACTGTTCATAAAAATATTTTATCCTAGTAAACTATCTGTATCAGATCCTACCACTTTAGTTTCTGACGGACCAGATTTCTTTGCCCGAGTTTTTTTGACCGCTTTCTTAGCTGCCCCTTTTCCACTTGATGAAGTTCGGCGGCGTGATGGTCGGTAACCAATTAAGAATTTTTTCGGATCTTCATCAAGATCAATAAAGTCGTCAACTACTGCCCGAAGACCGGAAGATGAAGAGCGACCGAAAGTTACCGCCTCCACCTGACAGCCGAGACTTTTCACGTACTCAACGCACGGGATAAAATCTCCATCACCGGTGGCCAAAACAATCGCGTCAACTTTGTGCGCCATCTTGATTGCGTCCACGGCCATGCCGACATCCCAGTCGGCTTTCTTGGCGCCGCCGTAGAAAATTTGTAGATCCTTGGTTTTGATTTCGATGCCAATCTTTTCCATAGCGTCAAAGAAAGCCGACTCTTCGCCGCTTTCCGTATTCACTACGTAAGAAACTGCTCGGATCAACTTACGATCTCCTACCGCTGCCTTCACTACTTCTCCAAAGTTTACTTTTGATTTGTATAAATTTTTTGCACTGTGATACAAGTTTTGTGTATCAATGATTACCGCGACTCGTTGGTCGGGGTGTCTGATTACTGACATATAAATTTCTTCAGTTAATTAATATTAAAATGTTTTGCACTGGTGTAAAACGTTGTAACCTCCTTGGTCATCACTCGATTTGCACGCTCCTTGCGTGCCCCAGCCAAACCCTCCCACGCATAGTCGCTACTCTCTGAGTGTCGACCAAGGAGGTTGTCTGCTTATAAAAATGAGTGGTGATCTGTTCACACTATAGCGTGAAACAAGCGCCTTAGCCAGAAATAGACTTTTGTACTAAACGAACAAACGCCCCAGCTAGTGGAGCGAATGTGAGACTTTGATTATCGTTTGAGACCTAGCTTCTTGATGAGAGCGTTGTAGCTCTTTTCATCTTTCTTCTGTAGGTATTTTAGATGCTTACGTCGGTTGGCTACCATTTGTAGTAGACCGCGTCGTGAGTGGAAGTCTTTCTTGTGCTTTCGCAGGTGCGAAGACAGTTCTTCAATTTGACGAGTAAGTAGGGCAACTTGCGCTTCTGGTGAACCAGTGTCGCTGTCGTGTCGTTGCGCGTTCTTCAAAGTATTTTCTTTAATTCGCTTTGATAGCATAGTGTTAATTTCGTTACGAAACCAGTAGTGAGAATCCACGCATATGTTTAGTAACATCGATGGCACCACTAGGTCCGGACTATTAAACCTGTTAAGGTTGGGAGGATAATAGCATAAATTAATAAAAAATCAAGCCTTAAGCGAGCTGGCAGTACCTAGAGTTATTTAATGTCGCAAAACATTGAGTAAGATTGCTATAATGTTTCTACATGGATCTTGTAGAACTAAAACGTCAATTCTTAGAGTACCTAGAAATCGAAAGGGGGAGGAGTGTGAAGACGGTAGAAAACTACGATCGTTACCTTGAACGGTTCTTTGAATTTGCCAAGGTAAAGAAGCCGAGTCAATTGACCGAGGAACAGATAAGAGAGTTTCGTCTATATCTCAACCGACAACCTGGAACCAAAACTGGCGGTCGTACCGAGCCCATGAAACGACGTACACAAAATTACTACCTGATTGCTCTTCGGGCATTTTTAAAGTTTCTCAGAAAACGTGGCATCGAGTCTCTAAACCCAGAAAGAATTGAGTTGGCAAAAGTGCCAGAGCGCTCGATTGATTTAATTTCGCCAGCTGAGTTGAAAAGACTCATGAGCGCACCAGACAAAAAAACTTTAGAAGGAAAAAGAGACCAAGCCATTCTCGAACTTTTATTTTCGACCGGGTTACGAATTTCCGAGCTGACTGGTCTTTGTATTGATGATGTCGATCTCACGCGAGATGAATTTTCAGTACGCGGTAAGGGTGACAAAATTCGAGTGGTGTTTTTGAGTGACTCGGCCCGCCAGGCTTTGCAAGAATATTTAAAAAACCGTAAAGACATGGATGACGCGATGTTCGTTCGTTACGGCCGAAAGATGAATGACGGTGGTGACTTACGTCTCTCCCCGCGCGCCGTTCAGCGTCTCATAAAAAAATATGCCGTCGCTGCCGGAATTACTCGCAAGGTAACTCCGCACGTCATCCGCCACAGTTTCGCTACCGACTTACTTTCAAACGGAGCTGACCTTCGGTCGGTACAAGCGCTTCTTGGTCACGCGAATATCGGCACTACGCAGGTGTACACTCACGTGACCGATAAGCACTTGCGTGAAGTGCATAAAAAATTTCATTCGAAGTAAGCTATCGTATCTAATCGACGCTGCTTTCGGAGAGACTGCAGGTCACTAGTTTGTACATTTGAATAGAATCAATGTCATTAAATTTTAAAAAAACTACGGAGAGTGTCCGTAGTTTTTTAAACTTAATTTTATTTACGATACAGTTCCAACGCTGCCTTCACTCCCCTTAAGTTTCTTTCGAATTCACTATCTGTTCTTGTTTCTAGTTCGACACTCACCGAGGCAATACCGCGACCAGCCATCCAGTCTTCAAGAGCTCCGGTCACAATGTAAGCATCAAAGATCGGGACTTTTCCGTAGTCAGCTGCTTCAGCATACGCATTCATAAGAGCAAGAGTGTTTTCGGCCACCTCACCACCACACTCAGAGCCGTACACATTGTTGGCGCGACTGTGCCAAACTACTCCGACGACTGGATTGATCGCTAGTACATAATCACGAATCGCAGCTGCTTCTGGTTCGGAAAATGGTTCAGTTCCTCCGCTCACTGCTCGCCCGCGCCAGGTGCTGTCTGGATCCCAACGACAATCGAAGTTTCGGTTTAGGTCTACATCATTGCTATTAAATCTTCCCTCGCCAGTTTCGTGCATTTCATACGAGGTCACATCAGTGCCAGTAAATTTACCTTCGAGTCCGGTAGCCAGATGTAGTCCGTCTGGGTTCAGGTTGGGAATGATGTGTATGGTTATGTTCTCAGGCACCTCATTCGGATTTGCATCGAAGTAATCAATAATTTCATACGCCAACTCCGCACTGTTCCATTCGTAGCCACCGTGTATGCCGCCAATAAATAGCAGGTCAGTGTCTCCGTTGCCAATAACATGACTTTCAATCTCTCTCCCTTCCACAGACTTACCGATTACAGAAACGGTAGTGGTAGGTGTGGGGGCAGGAGCTTCATTTACTGGTGCTGGTTCTGGTGTTGTTTCAGGTTGTTTTTTCGAAAGAGTTAGAAACAATAACCCTGCTACCACGAGCAGGATTATTGTTCCAACTAAAATTTTAGCTGAACCGTTCATTTTATTGCGCTAGTAATTCTAGGACTGCCTCGATACCAGCTTGGTTCTTTGTCCACTCACTACTTTGCCGGTCAGAAAGCAAGACGCTGATGGCCGGAATTCCTTCCTTTGCCATCCAGTTGACCATGTCACCTGTGATTGCGTAAGCATCAAACTCTGCTTCGGCGGGGTAACCTGCAGCAGTGGCATAAGTGGCAGCTAGTTCAACCGATGCATTACTTGGTGTGCTTGCGCAAGCTGATGGGTATACTTTTCCTTCAGCGGCAAAGAGTACAATTGCATGGTTCGGGCTGTAAGTATCCACGTACTGTCGTAAGGCATTAGCTTCTGGTTCTGAGAAAGGCTCTGCTCCCCCACTAACTTCTTGGTCTCGCCACACTCCAGTGGCTGACCACTCACAATCAAAGTTTCGGTTTAGGTCTACATCATTGCTATTGAATCGACCAGGTGTACCTGAGAGTGTCGCGCCGTCTGGGTTGAGGGTAGGAATGATTGTTACCATTACTCCTTCTGGCACCGCAGTTGGATTATTGGTGAAGTATTCAATTGCTTCTTCTGCCAAAGCGGTTGTGTTTGGTGAGTAGCCACCATGTGTTCCACCGACGATAAGTAGCTCAGTTTCACCAGTACCAAAATGACTGGCTGTGATTGTTCGCCCTCCCACTGAAGTGCCAAGGACAGATGATTCACCTCTTTCATCCATAGTTTCATCACTTTGTTCAGTAAGTGGCTCCGCGCCATCACCGATACCTTCATCTGGCTCGGTTGGAATTGGTTGCTCGGTATTGGTGTCAGTTTCGTTGACAGCCACTTCCTCACCTCCTCCATTAGTAAATAAATATGTTAAGGCACCTACTAGCACCAAAACAATGATCACAATTACAATATTTTTTGAATTCATACCTATATATTGTATGCCAGAACCAGAAAGTACGCCAATATAGCTCTAAATATGGTTCAGTTCAGAAAAAAGTCGTTGCCGGGTTCATATATATGTATAGCAAAATGGCCGCGAGCTTCGCTCGCGGCCATTTTGGCTTAAGTCACTTTTAGACTATTCAGCTCCTTCTTCAGTTGGAGCCTCTTCAGTAGCTGGTGCTTCTGCTGGCGCAGCTTCACCTTCTACCTTAGTAACATTTGTTGCAGCAGGACCTTTTGGACCTTCTTCAACATCGAAAGTAACTACGTCACCTTCACTAAGATCATCAAAAGATGTTCCTTCTGCTACCGCTGAAGCGTGGAAGAATACATCCTTCTCACCTTCTTCTGGCTTGATAAAACCGTAACCTTCGTCACGCTTTCGAACTACTGAACCTTTCATATATATGTATATTATTTTTTAACCAAAACTTTACTTCACCTTCCGTCTTCTACAACATCAAAGAGGAGCGTCGTTTCGTGTTTGAATTAAAGCATATACAAGGATAAATACAAGGCTTTTATATAAAAAGACCGCTCAAATATAGAGCGGTCATGGTGGCTAACGCCTATCATAATATTTAGACGAACAGCGCTTCTCCGGAAGGAGAGACCACCCTTGGTACCCAACGTGTATTGAGCGTGTTCTGGTAGCTTAGCGGTAAATTACTTACCGGTTCAACAATGGTACGGTTATTGTTGACGCCGCAGGCGTGACATCTTGTAACATTCTCCTCTTTTTCAAATCGAATGCGTTGACGACATTGAAAACAGATATCGTCACAAGCCTCATTTATATTGCTCATATAGCAAGCCTCCCGCTCGGTTGTCTTGGTCGTCCCAAGATTCTCAGATCATGATGTAGATTGTGATTGATGTCAACCTGAAAAGGGCTAAAGGAGTTAGTTTTGTGTATAATCACCCTATGAAAATCTATTCTTGGAACGTGAACGGCATTCGTGCAGTGCAAAAAAAGGGTTTATTAGAGCCTTTTATACAAAAACACCAACCAGACGTGTTGTGCATTCAAGAAACTAAGGCTCAGCCGGAGCAGGTTGAGACAGAAATGGCTGAATTATACGAAGAATACGATCAATACTGGCACTCGGCGGAGAAAAAAGGCTATTCTGGCACCGCTATTTTTACTAAACATGAGCCAGATGAGGTTATTTCAGGTCTCCCAGAGGATATTGTGCAAAAATATGCCCTATCTGACGACTATGGCGATACCGCTAAAGAAGGACGGGTTATGGTGGCTGAATTTGAGCCGTTTTATATCAGTACGGTTTATACTCCAAACGCCAAGGATGACCTTTCACGCATTCCGATGCGTCAACAGTGGGACCCAGCGTATCTTGAGTATATGACTCGACTTCAAAGTGAGAAGCCGGTTATCTTCTGCGGCGACTTCAATGTTGCGCATAAAGAAATTGACCTAGCTCGACCAAAACCAAATGTTGGCAAGAAAGGGTTTACTGATGAAGAGCGGTCGGGTTTTGATGCCATGATTGAAAAAGGTTTCGTTGATACTCTGCGGCACTTCCACCCCGACACCCCAGATCTTTATACTTGGTGGAGTCACTTTGGCGGAGCTCGTGAGCGGAATGTGGGCTGGCGGATTGACTACGTAATGGCCTCGGAAGAGCTAATACCAATCGTTCAAAAGGCACAAATTCACCCCGAAGCACTCGGTAGTGACCATTGTCCGGTTTCAATTGAATTAAGTATTGAGCTTTAAATCAAGCGGCTTACGATGCAGATTGATTTCCCTACTTCAGGTTAGTTGTAATTACTCTTTCATAAAACTTCTGTTTTTTACGTTGTAAAATAACGCTGTTTTTGTATAGCAGAATCACACGAAACACAATATTGTCAAGGAATAGTTATAAAGGACAGTTATCCACAAGACTGTCCTTTACTCTGTCTTTTACGAGGAGTATATTATGTGCAGGCCCAGCAAGGGCGAGCAGTTACTTCAGAGAGAAGTGCAGAGGAATAATCTCCTCTTCACTTCCCTCTGAAGAAACCCTTAAAGAGATCTTCCAAAATCAATTGAGTATTACCTCCAAGTGTGGAATGTAATCAGAGAAGTTTTGCCTAGAACAAGCTTCCCGGTAAAACTTCTCTGATAACAAGAAACACTTACACTCAAAAAAACAAAAACGTTCATAACATCCCACTATAGAGATTCAGACATTACAATCATCTAGAGAGTAAAGTCGAGAATGAATTCTCTAACAACGTAGAGCTTCGGAACAGGTTAGCCACACCACAGGCGCCACCTTGGATTCAACAATCCACCATTTATGAGCTCTCACACCAAGGCCTGAAGGCACCGGCAGCTGATATCCACCACATCGGCTCCCGATCCCTTCAGGTCTTTTTTATTATTCAAATTTTGAGCTACAGCGACAAGTCCTTCTTGTGAGATCTACTAAACGCTAAGAGTGAGAGTGCCTAGCCTCTTGCTTTAACTCGGATACAAAAAAGTATTCCTGCGGTTGGGAATTCTTCAAAAACACCTTATTTATAGATGTTTCCATACAGTTTATTGACTAAATCTAACCCACTTTATGCTCTCTGGCGATAGATTTAAGAGCCGCCGCTTCTTCTTCCGCCTGGCGTTTCTTGCCTGCTTCAGCTAGGGTTTGCAGCTCTTCATCAGTTAATTTAAGTAATTCTAGGGCGCGATTTTCCATATATTCTTCGGTATTTTTGCTAGCATCCTCCAGCGCTTCCTCCAAAAGAGCGTGTAAAATATAGCCAAGTCGGCGTCCAGGCTTCTCTCCAGAGAGTTCCATGATACGGTCGCCGTCTATCTTAAGCATTTTTACTGATATTGGATCACGGAGAGCTTCATCTACCATGGCCTTGTATTTTCTAAAACGAAACGGCTCTTCTTTTGGTCGACCCATCCCAATGCGGTCACACACCCGTAAATTAAGGAGATTCTCAATATTATCTTCCCCAACCCGAACAATAGTCCGGCGTACAGCCGCCAAGGTAATCTCGTCTGGATCAGCAAAAAACATGTGCCAACGCACCAAATTCACCACTTCTTCGGTTAATTCACGCGGTAAGCGCAGTCTTTCCATAATTTTCTTAGTCACCCTTGCTCCTACCACCTCATGCCCAAAGAAAGTGTATTGCTTGTTCTTGCCTCCCTCTCGCCTAGTCTCAGGCTTAGAAATATCGTGAAATAGACCCGCCAAACGCATGGCTGTTGAGTAATTTTTATCAGCGGCCGCCTGCATGACCCGTAAATTGTGCTCATATACATCAAATTGGTGAATGCCACCCTGCTCTACCCCAATACCGCGTACTAATTCTGGAATAAATAGCTCAAGTAGGCCTAGTTTCTCCATAAATATGATGCCTTGCATTGGAGTATTGGTGTTGATAGTCCGGATAAATTCGTCAGCTACCCGTTCGGTAGCGATTTTCTTTAATAATCCGGCATTCTTGGCGATTGCGGCCATGGTCTCATTCTCAATCACGAAGTTTAATTGGGCCGCTAAGCGCACCGCTCGCATCATGCGGAGGGCGTCCTCCTGAAAACGCTCATTAGGGTCACCCACTGCCTTAAGGCGCTTGGAAGCTAAGTCTTCTGCCCCACCAAACATGTCTATCAAGTTTCCAGTAGAGACACGAAAAGCAAAGGCGTTTACCGTAAAATCACGCCTTTTTAGGTCTTCTTCGAGGGAAACTCCGAAAGTAACGTTATCGGGCCTCCTGGCGTCGCTGTACTCGCCCTCAGACCGGTATGGGGTGACTTCTACCACCTTAAGAGTTTCGTATTCTGAGTCAGTTTTTACCCCCACGGTTCCGTAGTCGTTGTTGTAATAATGATCCGGAAACAAGCTCTGAATTTCTTCCGGTTTGGCATTGGTAGTTAGATCCCAGTCCTTAGGAGTGCGTTTTAGTAGTAAGTCACGAGTACAACCTCCTACTAAATAAGCCTCAAAGCCTGCCTTCTCAAGCGTTTCAGCCACACTTCTCACTTCTTCCGGAATATCTATCAGATTTATTTGCATAAGGCTATTTTAGCAGATTTTGCCATGATATATTAAGAAATATGAAATCACATCTCCTACTCATTGCTTTTATTATTTGTGGATTATTTGTTAGCCCATTTGAATCCCTTGCATCCATTTGTGCTCCGCCAACCACAACGGTTGTGTTAGCACTAGAGAACGGCAATGTGACTCAAGGTTTTGTGAAAGACAAGAGTATCGACTTGAACAGTTGTAAAGTTACAGACGAAGTTTTTACAACCCTAGAAACGGAATCAGATAAAGCGTCAAAGTATCTTAATCCAATAACTGGCGGTCTTAATTCAATGACTACTGACCCCCTTTCAGGTGTGTATGAAGCTACTCTTGATTGTTTTCCTCGTGTAATTAATTCTAATGGCGAAATTAACAGATGGGACTGTAGTCTTCGAGGGCAAGTAGATAAGTTGTCTGACTCACCAAACGATATTGAAGCAATTCAAGCTGAATACCAAAGAGAGAGTGAAGAAAGGCTGGCTGAATACCATAGGGCTATGTTTTTGTACCAAGCGATAGTAGGTACAGTGCTATTTGTCAGTGCGATGTGGCCTTGGATTCTGCTTCGCATAAAACACTTTTCAAATAGAGGTAAGGGCTTCGTTTTGTTTAAAGCTATAATAATTCAAATACCGGTGTGGATCTTTTGTTCGCTTATGTTCAGTGGCTATGGACCCAGCCCACAAAACCAAATTATTAGGTATGCCCTCAATCTTTTGCCGTTGTTAGTGTCAGTTGAGTTTATTTGGCTAATTTTGATTGCGATTAGATCTTGTTTTAAGAAAACAACACGAAATTTATAGAGGTAAATAATAACATTTGAACCATGATATAATGATACAAAATGAAGAAACTAGTTCAAGAAAAGCAAGCGGCAATAAGGTTGCGCAAGAAAGGGTTGAGCTACAAGGAGATACTAGCACGAGTCCCAGTAGCCAAAAGCACCTTATCATTGTGGCTTAAAGATCTACCATTAACCAGCCGCGAGAAGCAGTTGTTAAGAACTAGAAAAGACGCAAACATCTCAAGAGGTCGAATTAAAGCAGCGGCAGAGTTGAGGGCGCGTCGGTTGGAAAGAGAGCAGGTATATTTAGCTGAAGCCAAGGCGATTTTCAATGAGCATAAAAATGACCCACTTTTTCACGCTGGCATTGTGATGTACTGGGCGGAAGGCGCCAAGACATCAAGTTATTGGATGATCGTCAATACAGACCATGATGTCATCATAATGATGATTGATTGGCTAAAGAAATATCCACGAGTATCTGATAATCGTATATTCTTTCGATTGTATATTCATAAACCGTATGCAGACAATAGCTGTGAAAAATGGTGGCAAAGTAAGCTAGGGGTTTCTAGTGATAAGTTTCTCAAAACAGTTATTAAACCGACTGCACATATTAGTAAACAGAAACCAGCGCACAAAGGATGTTTGCGCATAGAAGTCAGAAATAGCAAGGGGCTATTTTTGATGATGAAGGTTTTGAAGGGATTAGCTGTTGATTATTATAGAAAACAGTAGTACACTTCGGCACACTGAAACGCACCCGTGGTGAAATGGATATCATGCCGGTCTTCGGAACCGTTGTTCCAGGTTCGAGTCCTGGCGGGTGCACAAAACGATACTTCGCGCTTTGAATGCGCCGAAGGGCGCTGCCGCGTCAGACCAACGGGGTTTACAGGCAACCACCAACGTGTGTAGGGGTGGTATGCTAAGGTGGACGGCTTTGTCACAACTAAGTGACCGGTTTCGATTTTTTGAAACGGTCAATTAGTACTTATTGTATCGATTGCTTCTTTAGAAATCTCGATATTTTTCTTAAGGGTATCATTCAAATCAAGCAAGAGCTTTTTGTATTCTTCGGGATTTTCTGATTTCATTTGCTCTAATCTTTGCAAATCCTCTTTAAGGTTCTGGTTATTGTAAATATCGTTCATATATTAAGCCATTTTACTCCTGATGTTTTCCTCCTCTTTTTTTAGTTGTACCTCAGTAATTTTGTGGTATAGGTGACTGCCAGCATGCAATAAAGCATTAACACCGATAATTGCAGCGCCTGCAGTGATAGAGGAATTCAGCATTTGTGAACCCATCTCGCTAACTTGCGTGCTTTTCACTAATGGTTCTATTGCCACGGCAAACATTCCCAAGCTAATACTAAACTTAGTTAAGACGGGCAATGCTCTTTGTTTAAAGAATTCCCAATTCTTTTCAAGCTCAATAATTTTATTTTGAACTTCGGCCAGCTTACTGGGGTCAGTTTCTTCATTAATACTTTCCTTGGCTTCTTCAAGTTGTTGTGCGGTTGCCTCAGCCTCTTCAACCAATGCTTCAGTTTCCTTTTCTATTTCTTCCAAGCTACGATCGTCTTCAATCGACTCTTGAGAATTCTCACTCACAGCTTCCAGATCATTAGGGGTTTCCTGCTGCGAGGGGCAGTTATTTATCGACTCAAATCCACTCATTTTTTAACTATATCACAGGTCATTACATTTAATATAATTAGCGTGCTATATAATAATTACTATGGAACTTTCAGAACGAGCTATACAAGAGTTTGAGCGTGAAGGCTATAACAATATCTATGAACATCAAGATCCACCCGGGAAAGTCTATGATGAGCGTTCCAATCCTGCCGATCAGGCTATTTTTGTGACTGATGGCTCGATTACCTACATCATAGATGGCGTTGAAAAAGAGATAATGGCGCCCCGTCGCTTTAATATCCCCGCCAACACTCCCCACTCAGCGATAGTTGGCTCCGACGGGATGATTGCCATCATTGCTGAGTAGTCCGTAACCATTCGCAGCACTAAACCCGTTCGGTCACGAATGGGTTTTGTTAAAAACTAATATCGAACATATATAAATAGTATATAATATACACACAATATGGTTCGGAATGAGGAGAAATACGAGCAGGCAGTTAGTTTACGAAAGCGCGGCTTTACCTTAGAAGAGATTGCCAGGTACTGTGATATATCAAAGTCCACCGCCTCAAAATGGTTGAAAAATAAGCCTTTTTCAGCTTCTGTCACCGCTCAAAATAAGCATAGAGCTGGGGTTGAAAATGGTAAGAGGCTGAAGCTGGTTGCCAAAGCTCGTGGCGCAGAACGCAAACTTCGCTATAAGGATGCTGAAGCGTCAGCTAGGGTCGAATACGATAACTACGCCAACGACCCGTTGTTTGTCGCAGGGCTGACCGCCTATGTGGCGGCTGGGGACCTAGCTGATGATAATGTCATACGTTTCAGCCATAAGTCACCAGAGTTGCACAAGGCTTTTATCGCCTTCGCGCAGCGGTTTTTGGGTGTTGAGAAGACCAAAATCCACCTTTGGTTGCAGCTTTACGGCCAAGCAAGCGAAGAAAAAGCCATGAAACAGTGGTCTAAATGCACTTCTCTTCCCTACACCGCCTTTTACAAGAATCAGTTTGTAAATAAGAGTTCAGATAAAGTGTTGCAGAAAAGCGTGGGAAATACTATAATCGCCAGCACTTACCACAAACAAAAACTAAAAGCTTGGGTGCAATTAGTTAAAAAGTCTTGGTAAGACAATAAATAAGCGGCTATAGTTTAGTGGTAGAACGTATCGTTGCCAACGATAAGATCAGGGTTCGATTCCCTGTAGCCGCACAAAAGTGTATAAGCAAAATCACCTGAGTAATCAGGTGATTTTGTTTATAGCAAGCCAACTGCTTGGCTTGCGTACACTATTTGTGAAGCGGAGCCATAATTTTCTCCCCCTCATAAGGGAGAAAATAGGCGAGCTGGGGCACCAAGTACTTAAGACTAGGCTGAATAGGTGACCGATTCCCTGCAGCCACCCTCCCTGGGGATCATCTCATAGCCCACGGGGGTTAGGCCGCAGACATTTGTAATCATGGCTGTGTGGTTTGATCAATTTAGCTGTGGATAACTGGGGAAAACTGTGTGGATAGGTGGATAAGGGACAATCCACAGATCTATTATCCAAATGTCCTTTATAAAAAAGTGTTATAATACAAGGGTTTTTTATAAAACATTTAATAAACGCTAAGATCTAAACGTTTCACGTGAAACATTTTGATCTGTTACACATGAAACAAAGCGATAAACAAGGAGAAAAGAATAAAATTGGCGCTCTTGGGGAGGAAATTGCCACAAATTACCTAAAAAGGAAGGGTTTTGCAGTATTGCAGGTAAATTACCTTAAAAAATGGGGAGAAATAGACATTGTTGCACGTGAAACTACTAAAAATAGCGCTATTATTAGGTTTGTTGAGGTAAAAACTGTTTCATATGAAACAAAGAGGGAACTTGATGAGGCTATTTCACGTGGAACCTGGCGGCCAGAGGAAAATGTACATTATTCTAAGATCAGGCGGCTGAATAGGGCAATTGAAAGTTGGATTATGGAGAATGACTATGATGGGGAGTGGGAAGTGGATGTTATTGCAGTTAGAATAGTTCCACGTGAAAAGTATGCTACTGCTAAGTATATGAGGAATATTGTGCTAGGTTAGTTTCATGTGTAGCAAATCAGGCATTTTGCCAGGGGTTTACGCCGCGTGATTCACGTTTCACGTGAAACAATTCAGTCAGTAAACCTCTTATGTACGATGTCCGACTAGCCACTTCGATCGCGGTCATAAAATAAAAATAATCAGACCTACGGTCCGATTATTCAATTCTTTGTCGGGGAGCCGGGAATCGAACCTTACAGGTTCAGTGCAGGTTGTCGATATTTTGCTCCAAGCATTCGCAAAAGTACCTGACTAACCTTTTCGATCCCGGCCACAGAAGTAAAATGGCCAGACTACAGTCTGACCATTTTACTCGCTGTCGGGGAGCCGGGAATCGAACCCGGGCCGCACGGTCCCAAACCGTGTACACTACCATTATGCTACACCCCGAGAGAGGAAAGAAGTGGAAGCTGGCTTACACTTAGTTTCCGAACGAAGGGGTGCAAGCTTTGCTTACAGCCCGATCATCACTCGACTTTCATGCGTAGTTATGCGCATTTAAGTTCGCAAAATATACCATCTTAGTTCAAAAAATGCGAGTAGTTTTGTGTGTGGTACGATACTCTCATGATTAAGTACTACTTCCGCACTGTGCAAGATGCCTCCTTAAAGCAGATTAGCGAATTGCGTAATGGTGTGTGGATTCATGCGGAAAATCCGACACGAGCGGAGTTGGAGGATTTGAGTGAGCAACTCGACCTCGATATGAACATTGTTGAAGACTCACTAGACTTCTTTGAGGTTCCGCGTCTCGAGAAGGTGGGGGAGGTGAGTTACTTCTTTACTCGCTACCCGCACCAAGATAAAAATAAAGAGTCGGATACCGCGCCGCTACTTATTGTGACCGGTGAGGCTTTTGTTTTAACGGTAGCTTTGACAAAAGTGCCGCGACTAGAAACTTTACTTGAAGGCAAAATTGAGTTTTTTACCACCCAAAAGACCAAGCTATTCATTCAAGTTATGGAATCGGTCACTAGCTCGTTTGAGAGAGAGCTCATTCAATTACGGCGCGCAGTAAATAAAGATCGCTCTAAGATTCGTCGGATTAGTAATCGTGAAGTGGAGCACTTTGTAAACTTCGAGCACAAACTTAACGAAATGGTTTCGGCGGTAGTGCCGACCAACGTGTCATTGCAAAAGGTGGCTACCGGGTCATATGTGCAGATTTTCCCCGAGGACAAAGAGCTGATTGACGATGTGCGAATTGCTAATGAGCAGGTGGTTGAATCTGCTCGAACACTCTTGAAAACAATTCAAAATTTGCGCAGTGCTTCAGAAGCGATTCTGGCCATCAATTTGAACTCACGCATCAAGACACTGACCGTTTTGACTATTCTCCTCACCATACCAATGGTGATCGCCTCATTGTATGGCATGAACGTGGCACTGCCTTTTGCGGCTAATCCGAATGCATTTATGATAGTGGTTGGTGTAGTAGTAGTGGCGGTAGGTGTGATGGTTTGGTACTTTCGTCGGAATGATTGGCTCTAGCCAATTGTCCCAGAAGTTACGCACCCACTTCAGAAACAATCTGTGGTAGATTTTAAACATGACAGAAACTCAGAAATTTTTACATACTTTGAATAAAAGGTACGTCAGTTTACATAAAAAATACGAAGATTTATTTTGGAAGTATTACATGGGCGACCGTGCGCTCGCCGAGCAAAAGGACAGAGCTTTGCAGGCCGTCGACCACTTCCGTAGTGACAAAAAACTAAAAGAACAGGCCGAAGCGCTAGCACTATCAGCGAACAAGAAAGATAAAGAACGGCTTCAGGATTGGATACATTTTTTCGGGCTATACCAAATGAGTGATGAGGCTAAAAAACTCAAGTACAAGATTGATGTACTGGAATCAAAGATTCAAAACAAACTGGCCAAGAGAAAGGAGGGGTATATTGATCCGAAGACCAGTAAATTTGTCAAAGCATCGATCTTAAAAATGCGCACACTGATGCAGACTAGCCCCGACGAAAAGTTGAGAAAAGCTTGTTTTGCAGCCAGAGAAAAGCTGGCCGAAAGCTGTCTCACCGAGTATGTCCAACTGATAAAACTAAGAAATCAGTTTGCCCAAGCCGTCGGTTTTGCAGATTTCTTTGATTATAATCTGCACCGGGAAGATAAGATGTCCAAAGAACAGCTGTTTGGTTTATTTGACGAGATCGCGGATAAAACCAAAGGAACGTTTCTTGAGTTGCGGAAGTTGGAAAAGAAACGTCCACGCTTACGCAAGCCATGGAATTTTGGGTATATGATGTTGGGGAATTTTATTGAAGAAGAGGATCCCTACTTTCAGTTTGAGGAAGCGCTTGATCGTTGGGGGCGGTCTTTTGCTGGACTTGGAATTGACTTTAAGGGCGGAGAACTCACCCTCGATCTCCTGGACCGAGAAGGGAAGTACAGTAATGGTTTTTGTCATTGGCCGAAGCTGGTTCATTTTAATGCCGGAAAGCGATCACCAGGGTCAGCTAATTTCACGTGTAATGTAGTGGCGGGGCAAGTGGGTTCTGGATCGGTTGGATATCGCACGTTGTTTCATGAAGGAGGGCACGCGGCTCATTTCTTAAATATTGAACAGCAAGATGTGTGCCTCAACCATGAATACGCTCCGCAAACCGCTGCTTGGTCTGAGACCCAGAGCATGTTTATCGATACCATTATGGCTAGCTATGAATGGAAAGCCCGCTATGCCAAGAATGCGGACGGGGAATCGTATCCTTTTGTACTGCACGAGCGTGCAGTACGCGCTACTGAGCTTCTGAAGCCTAGTAGGATCCTGTCTATAGCGATGGTGTCGGCCTTTGAGCGGGATATTTATGAATTAAGAAACGTCACTGAAGAGAATATCAAGAAGGTGGCCCGTAAAAATCACCAAAAATTCACCGATCTTAGCGAATCATCATTGATGCTCTTGAATGTGCCTCATATATACTCTTGGGAAAGTTCATGTAGCTACCACGGCTATGGACTGGCTGAGATTGCGCTCTCGCAGTGGCGCGAGTACTTCTACAAAAAGTATGGCCACATCGTCGATAATTCAAACGTAGGGAAGGAGATGAAGAGGGTGTGGGCACTTGGTGCAAAAGAAGATTTTATGACCTGTGTGAAGCTGGCGACCGGTAAGAAGCTTTCAACTAAAGCAATTATCAAAGAACTAACCCAGTCAGCTGATGCCACTTTGCGAAATACTAAGAAAATACAAAAGGTAATGGAGGGTGTGAAACCAAGCAAAAAAGTAAATCTCAAGGCTGCTATCAAAATGGTTCACGGTAAGAAAACCATCACGACCAATAAAAATGGTTTTGATAAAATGTCTGATAAGTACGGCAAGTGGGTGCGACAGATGGCAAATGAAAGTAATTAGTATGAATAAACAACAAGTATTTTATATTCACGGCGGGGAGTCATTTAAAAATCATGGTGATTTTCTGGAGCGCCTAAAGACAGCGGACTTGTGGCATCTTCCTAAAGATGATGGTGTGGTGCCACAAAAGAAATGGACCAGTACATTACCTGAGGTTATGGGAGATGAGTATGAGGTGATAATGCCACCGATGCCCAATCGTCAGAATGCGGTTTTCTCGGAGTGGAGTATTTGGTTCGAGCGGCACTTTGGGTACTTAGAGGACGGGGCTGTTGTAATTGGTTTTTCGCTTGGTGCGATGTTTTTGGCGAAGTATCTTAGTCAAAATGACCTACCGTTTCGTCCCGGAGCCATTTTCTTGCTCTCAGGCGCTTACGCAGTGCCTGACTTTGATGATTCCGATTGTTACGATTTTATGGTTAAACCTGCAGAGGTTCGGCCTTTGTTGGGGAAAACAGATAATTTATTTGTTTTGCATTCTAAGGATGACTTTGTGGTGCCGTTTGAGCACGGTGTCGCTCTAGCGGACGCATTGCCCGAAGCAGAATTCATTACTTTCGCAGACAAAAACCACTTCTTGATCGAGGAGTTTCCAGAGCTGATTGAGAAAATTAGGGAGATTGCTGAAAAATAGACAAAAAAGCGGGTTGCTATCGCAACCCGCCCCTAACCTCGCGGTCTATTTGAGCTCAGTGTTGAGACCTCCAGAGAGACTCCACATGAGACCTCCAAAGAGACCCCCCATGAAACCTCCAGAGAGACCCCCCATGTGACCCCAAATGACACCCCCTATGACACCCCAAATGACACCCCAAATGACACCCACAATGAGACCACTCATAAGACCCCTCATGAGACCCTCTTCACCCCAGCTTTTTAGTGGTTTGAAGCTGTTCACTAGCAAACAAATTCCAACACTAACCACGATGTAAGCCATGATGGGACGCCAGACCAAGAGGAGATCAGACCAACTAACAGTCTCAAGCCCTAAGTCTATAATTTCTCTCATCCCCGGCAAAATGTAGCTGGAAAAAAGGTCGAAACTGAAGAAAATCCAAACTACCAGGCTCATCAGCGACCAGACTGGACGCTTGGGGATTGAAATCGTACCGATTTCTAAGTTGAAAGTCCTCGACATTAGTTCTCTCCTTGCCTCGTTTGAAGCGCAACAGTTGAAGTAAAAAAACTTATCTCAGCCCATAAAATATCATAAAAATAGCGTCTTGTCAATTTAGTGAGTATTAAGCGGCAAATTTTGCGTTTAGCAAAATTTGCCGCTTAATTCGGTAAGCAAGCTTGCCGTCTTCACTCGCTCGAAAATAAAAGTTGACACTATTTGTTTTGCTCGCTCGTTTGACGGTAAGATATCGGCTTTTCGGCCGTCTACGTATATAATGGTTCTTACATGGCGGGAAAGAAATCGACTGACAACGTAAGTGACCACGAAGAGCGTTTTTTGAAAGCTTTCGAGGAATACAACGATGCTTTATTTCGGCACGCTATGCTTCGTATTAGCAACCGTGAGAAAGCCATTGATTTGGTGCACGATGCGTTTACTAAAGTCTGGTCATATACCAGGGAAGGCTACGAGATCGATTCCTTTCGGCCGTTTTTATACAAAGTTCTCAATAATCTAATTATTGACGAATACCGAAAGAAGAAAGAAGCCTCGCTAGATGCTCTCATGGAGTATGACGGAGTAGACGAAGGGTCCTTCGATGAGCTGACCGAAAGTACAGTTGAGGTCTTGGCCGCCACCATCGATGGCAGAAAAGCCTTCGAACTTTTGGAAGAGGTGCCCGATCAGTACCGTGAGGTGATTATCTATCGGTTTGTCGATCAGCTCGGCCCCAAAGAAATCAGTGAACTTATCGAAGAAAGCGAAAACGTGGTGTCAGTACGATTGCACCGAGGACTGAAGATTCTGCGGCAGCGAATAGAAGCTCGGGACAAATTCGCCGAAGAAAAACGCACCGCCAACAAGAAAACCAAATAACCAATGAAAAGATTTAGCGAACAACTGCATACCAAAGCCAAAAGCGTAAAATTGCGTGCGGCTGAGAGAAATGAACTGCGAGAGCGGGTTGTTGCTTATATGGAGTATCATCCACTGCCGGCCGAAATGAAAGTGAAGAAGGCCAAGAAGGTGTCCGCAGCACCAGTTTTGACTGAACCATTTGCGACTGTAAAAATTCCTTTCCATAATATATTTAAAGTCACAGCTTCACTGGCCGTACTTATCATGGTGGTGGTGCCATTTGTAGCCGAGCGGGCGGTGCCAGGAGACGTACTGTATGCGGTAAAAGTACAATTTAATGAAGAGCTGCGTGGTTCACTCACCTTTGATAGTGTGCAAAAAGTTGAATGGGAGACCGAGCGTCTCAATCGACGTATCGCAGAAGCGCGACTACTGGCTAGTGAAGGTCGTCTGACTGAAGAAGCGGAGGCCGAGGTGGCTGAAGCTGTACGCACTCACTCCGAAAACGCCAAGCGAGAAATTGAAGAATTGCGCACCGAAGATGCTGACGCTGCCGCGATTGCTTCTATTGCACTAGATTCTACTTTGGAAGTTCAATCTACTTCACTAAAAAATGAAGAAACCGTCGAGGAAGGGGAGGTGACGACTGGTTCAGTTAATTTGATTGCAGATGCCATAGATAAATCTCGAGTTGAAGCAAGTCCTGAAAATGCTTCTACCACCTTGCCTGCTTATGACAAGCTAATGGCTCGAGTAGAGCAAAACACCACTCGTATCTATGAATTAATCGCGAGCCTCGAAGGTGTGATTGAAGAAGATAGTCATCTAGAAGTAACTAGACGCGCACAAGACCTCGACCGAGCTATTGTGGAGGCGGTAGAAACCGCTGCCAATGATCAACTGACCGCTCGCGAACAGTTAGTAGCAGTACTACAGCGCACCCAGCGGCTGGTAGTGTTTATTACAGATTTACAAGTAGTGAATACTGTCGATATCGAAACCGTGATCCCGGTAGTGTTGACTGAAGAAGAGAAGGAGGAGGCAAGGTTGGAGCTTAAAACTACTATTGAAGATAAGTCTGCCGAGATGCAAACACGATTAGAGTTGGTGGAAGACGAAGGAATTATTGAAAAGACCAATGCACTTCAGGCTGATATTGCGGAGCGTCTAGAAAATTTGGCTTCAACTACTGACTTTGTGGCCTACGTAGATTTAGCCGAAGAAACTATTGCTATTGCTGACAACGCAATTAAGGTGCTGGAGATCAACCGCGTGCGTGACCCATTACCACCAGAAGAATTAATCGAAGAAGTGGCCAGTACAACTGCGACCACTACTGAAGAAATTGTGATCGATGAGGAAGAAGCGGTAGAGGGAGTTGAAGTAGAAGAGTTGGTAGAGGAGGTGCCGCTCGAGTCAGAGGCAGAACTAGAAGCGGCCGTTGACACAGAGATCGAATAGGGAGTATATTAGTTTTATGAGCAGTCTGCCCACTACAATTACCAATCAGTTAAACCGTTACTGGTTTAGCTTCTTTGGTTTTTCGCTCTAGGCGAGTGGTAGTTGGAGTGCTAAAACTAGATACCCCAAAGACCGGCTCGCCACAGGCGAGCCGGTCTTATTTTATAGTTCCCAGGACGTAAAAGAACATTGATTGTTTTACGTTCTGGGAGCAATAAAGTTTCCAAAATTGACGCCTAGTTAGGATGGTCAAATGTTCTGTTAAAAGGAGTGATTATGAAACAATCAAATAAATCCGAAGTAGAGCCACCAGATCCACGGCTGTTACTCGGCCACTATCAGTACCAGAGACTGGTGGATCCGGTGAGTTTTTATCTGGATTGGGAGAGGTATCTACCTGCCACTCGACTACTGTATTACCGGGGTTGCTGTAACTTGCAGGTCGAGGAAGCTGTACAGTTTCTGAAGGAAGGACAGTTTGTGGTGCGCTACTGCAACCAGCCTGGGGAATATCGGTCTGTGTGGATGACCGATAAAGCAACTTTAGTTGATTGGGTTGCCCAAGAAGCCAGTAATGGTTTCTACGATTGCTTGGTGCAAGAGTCGGCTGGGACCCATGATGTAGCGTTTGTCTACTATCTGTTTGATCAGCAGTCTGCCTTGATGACAATGAATTGTTCGTTGTCATGCACGGACAAGTCATCTGAGCTTGAATTGAAAGCCAGGCCGCTGATTAATCGGTTGCTCGATTTGGGGATGGTTGGATTTTCAACCATCACGCTGCGGGTTGACGAAGATAGTGGTCAGAGCTGGCTCGTGGGCTTTGAATTTGGTCATCAAGACAGTCTGCATTCTGTATCACAGGTTGCATAATCATTGATGTCTGGGCAACTTTAGTTGCCCTTCGCTTCTTAGGGTGGGAGTTGTCTCCTTGGCTAAGAAGTGGAACGTTTGAGTGATGGTGGCTAATTTGGTAGGGTAGAGACATTATAGTCCTAAGCAATTTACATGTTCGAAAACCTATCAGCGAATCTTATTACTGCCCATATGCCTACCCTAAGCGCGACTTTGCCTTTGTTGGGTGAAGTTGATGTGACCAAACTGGTCGCGGGGGGCATTATTTTTGTTGCCCTCACTCTCATCTTTTGGTTTGTTCGAATGGTGGTGTTATTGCGGGTAAAAGCGTTGGCTGCCAAGACCAAGACCAACCTGGATGATGCCGTGATTGGCATTGTCAGTTCAGTGCGAGCCTGGGTGTATACGTTAGTTTCGCTTTATGCCGCATTGCAAGTGTTTGAGTTTGGTGAACTTACCACCAAGATCATTACCGGCATCTTTTTGTTTGCGGTAGTGTGGCAATTGATTGAAATGGCTTCATCGCTCATTAGGTTTTTAGCAAGAAATTTCCTAGAAAAAGATGAAGATGGTGATGGACAAATCGATCCAAATTCGGCCACTGCCTCGCATTTGGTAACTCTAATGTCCAAAATAGTTTTATGGGCACTCGGTTCACTATTTGTATTATCAAATTTAGGGATTGAGGTTACATCACTGATCGCTGGTTTGGGAATCGGGGGAGTCGCGATTGCCTTTGCCTTACAGGGCGTTTTGAGTGATTTGTTTGCCTCGTTCTCACTATATTTTGACAAGCCATTTCGGATCGGTGATTTTATTGTTATCGGTAGTGACTCAGGTACAGTCGAGAGGATCGGCATTAAAACTACCAGAATTAGAACTCTGCAAGGGGAAGAATTGGTTGTTTCAAACAACGAGCTGACAACTGCCCGGGTACAGAATTTTAAGAAAATGGATGAACGGAGAATTGTCACTCAGTTTGGTATCACCTATGAAACGGCGCAAGAAAAAGTGCATGTAATCCCTAAAATGGTGGAAAACATCTTTGCTGACCTTGATGGAGGGCGTTTTGATCGCGCTCATTTCACTTCGTTTGGTGATTCAGCCCTGATCTTTGAGGTGGTGTATCATGTTGAATCGTCAGATTACACTGAGTATCTAAATATCCAACAGGCCTTCAACTTTGATCTAATGAAACGCTTTGCTGAAGAGGGGATAGAGTTTGCTTATCCAACTCAGACTATCTACACCAAGTCGGTTACTTAGGAGGGTAACAAAAAGGCCGGCGGGAGCGAAGCTCCCGCCGGCCTTTTTACTTCTAGTTTGCCTGCTGCAAAATCGTCAACAAAAATGGAGTCATGGTGTCGGCGAACACCTCGGCTCTGAATGGAAGATTGCCATTGAGATTTTCTTCTAGTGAGAAATTAGTCTCTTCTTTGATGGTTCTTTCTACGTGCGATATTGTTATAGCTCTCAAACTACCTTCGCCGTCGGCTTCATCGTCACCGCGAGTGACAATAATACCAATTACTTCGCCGTCTTCATTTAAGACTGGGCCGCCAGACGATCCTTGTTCACCTACTTCGCTGCCACGAATGGAAAATACGTCAGCCAGGTTAGATCCAAAGGTATATAGTTCAGATACAGAGGTGTCAGCCTTTTTTGGTATCAGATCTGCGCTAGGGCCGTCTTCAAAAAGTGGGGTAGCTGGGTAGCCGGCTGCCACGACGGCGTCATTTTTGATCGACGTCGGTAAGTCCGCTGTTCTAAAACCCAGAGCGGGAAATTCCGCTGGCAGTGGAGATCCATCAACACTGCCGCTAACGTACAAAAGCGCATAGTCGCGCTCACCAGTACCCATTGGAGTGTCTTCAGAAATTACCCCAGAATTTTCTTGGATCCATGCTGGTGAAATGTATAGTAGCTCGGCTTGGTAGCGGGGCGCCGCTGGGTTGCCGTTGCGAAGTATACACTCCACATCGCCGATTTGATTAGCTTCTTCAAGGAGTAGGAATTGCGCGACATGAGCATTAGTCATTACTACTCCATCGCGATCAATAAAAAAGCCAGTACCAGTAGTGGTGCGAATGTAGTCATCGGTAGTCATGGTACAAAAGATGTTCACAATTGCATCCAAAGGCTCAAGGGTGTTAGCGCCCGTCAAATTTTGCGAACTAGCGAGTGCGGCTGATTGGTATTCAACACTAGTTAATAGAACGTCTGGTATGGCTGAGGTGATCTGACTGGGTAGGGTAGAAATGTTTTCTGTCTGAGGCTCTACTGCAGTGACGATCTCTGTTTCAGGTTCAATAAAAAGACTTTCTATGTTGTGGGCTAGCGAATTGGTAAAGGCCAAGTAGCTAGATAGCACAACAACTAAAATATCGGTAAGAAATTGCATAGTGGTTTAAGTATAGCACCGACCAAACTATATAAATAAAAAGAGCGGTGAGCATAAGTGCTCACCGCGGTAATTACTGCTTGCCGATTGTTAGACCGGACTCGAATCGCCGAGCAATCCTCCTCCGTGAGCATGACCTCGCGCAGGTGTGATATGAGAATCTCTTCGTCGGTCCGCTTCCGTGGTCGACCTTGCCGAGTGCTGTTGCCGCAAAGCGTAACGATCCTGGTAAAAGCTGCTGCTTTTCTCGTTTTTTTCTTCACTCATTTTGTACTTTCTCCCGAAGGTTGGTCTACACTGCAATCAAAATGATCACAGCCAAGACAGTTCAATAAAAATCAAATCGTCTTGGCTGTGATCATTGCTCTACTATCCTTACTCTACTACTAAATTATTATTTGTAAATAGAGTAGTGCACTTATTAGAGGCGGTTGTAGTTAAAGCGTTTAAGATCATCTTTGATATCACCATAGCTTTTACCAGCTAGTAGTCCGCCAGCAATAAACTCTTCTTGAGTGATATCTTTGAGGCAAAAATCTGGCATTTCAAACCCATCTCGCTCTTCTTCAGTGTCGAATTCAAAATCGACCAGCACTAGACCTTCAAGTTCGCCAGAAAAGACATCAAACTCAGCGGTGCGTCCATTGTGTTCGAAGTAGTAGCGGGTTTTTGCTACACGCTTACCATCAGCCTTGGCGAGGCTGTTGTATTCAGCTTCATTGATATGGATGGTGGTTTCAATTTGCTTTGATACATCAGCGTCATCGACCGGCTTTTTCTTAGTAATTTCGTACGTATCACCATTTTTGCGTAAACGTAAATCAGCGTGCTCATGGCCGTTCTCTATATAGAGATCTTCAATTTCCTTATTCTCACATTCCATGAGATTACTTGGTAATGATTTGGCTAAGAAAGTACGTTCTAGTTCAATCATAAAAAATATTTATTTGGTAACTTTGCCACGATGCGTTATCGCCGACTCAGAGATAATCTGATTATACTGCTATCTATCAGACAGGCAAATCAGGTGTGCTTTGTTACGTAGCATGTTACGTAACATGCTACGTAACAAAATTTTTGGAGGGTTATTCAACGATGTTCGAACTTTTTAGGAAACAATTGCATATCTACGTAGTTTTGATACAAATAGACTGTCAACCAAATTAAGGAGGTGACAATGTTCTCAAAAATATTTCCTTGGGCTTTTTTCTTCAACTGGATGCCGTACCCTAAACGCTTTGCTCTTTTGGGGCTCAGATTCGTGTTTTGGTACGGTGCGTACTATGAAGAATACAAAAAAGCCGTAATCAAGCACTACAAAGCAGAACTCTGTAATCTCGACGTAGGTTTTCGAATGAGTGAAGCTGGTAATGAACTGGTTCGTCGTCGCAAGGAAGCGATTGCGAACGGTATTGATCCTATGGACCCAAAGTACCCTGATTTGCATGACGTCATGCCAGACAATTAAGCCACTGGAGCAAAGTCACTTCTTCAGTGGCTTTCACTTTTTTAAATGCGAGTGAGAAGAATCGGTCACCTTCACATAAATATTTGCAATTTATCTAACTATTGTCTGGCGCAGGTTACTAAGTATTCTCGCAAGCTATGCTAGCTGCGAGCACTAAGTACCTGCTGCCCCAGCTCGCCCATTTTCTCCCTAGGGAGGGGAGAAAATTATGGCTCCGCTTCACAAAAGCGCACGCAAGCAAAGCAGTTTGCTTACTAAAGAAAAGACCGTTTCTTAAAAAACGGTCTTTTCTTTACACTTTTGTGCGGGTTATTCAACGATGTTCGAACGGTTTTGCAAAATAATTTATAAGAGTGTAAGGTGTAAGTCCGTTTTTGTTCCTACAGGAGTTCTTCAGATGACCAAGAAAGTACGCATTATTGCCACACCCGCTGGATTTGCGCCCCAGCATATCCGTGAACAGTGGGTAGGTGTAGAGATACCACTCATTGACCAGGCAGAGGCAGATGTCCTGCAAGACAGTCTCAATTGGAATAACGACGAGCAGTACGGTGGGTCAATCGTACGCACTTTTGATGCCATCGTTGCCCTTCGAGAAGCAGGAAAAGAAGAGGCTGCTCAGTTCTGGGAAATGGTGCAGGCACAGCTTGGCACGGAACTGCGCTTTGGCACGGAATACTGCCAGCTGGTGTAAGTTCGAGAGTGGTCACTTTTTCAATTACGTATACAAAAAATGAGCCTTGCAGAATAGGCTCATTTTCTTTGTGCGGGTTATTCAACGATGTTCGAACTTTTATTGGTGATTATCAGGATTAAATATGCTCAATAGTTTTTTAGGTCCATCAAAAAGTTCCATCCCTTCTACATCATCTTTGTTCACAAATCGTATTTCTATGCATTCATCAGATGGAGTGAAGTCTAGGTGTTCAAGCTTAGTTTCATACAATACGTTTGCAATTTTAACTTCTGGATAATTGGTACTTTGACCAGTTATGAAGTAGCAGGGGTTTTCAGCTATTGATGTTGCCTTGAGACCCATTTCTTCCATCAGTTCTCTAGGCAAGTCTTCTTGTGGTGACATTCCCCATTCTAGTCCTCCTCCAGGTAGCTCCCAACGCCCATCTTCTTCTTTGCATAGAAGAAACTTGTCTTTCGTCTCATTCAAGACTAGTGCCTTAATACTGACACGATAAAAACAATTAGGTATTTCTTTCATAAATATATTTTATGCTTTTAATAGGTGCCAAGTACGCTTTGTCTCCGGCTCTGTATCTAAGTAAATTACTACAAAGTTCGATAGTTGCCAATATTTCAACCATCCCTCCAACAATAAAACCCCTAAATAGGGGCTCATTGTATCTGTGCGGGTTATTCAACGATGTTCGAACTTTATTGAAATGATATAGTTGGTGTATGAGAATAAACTTTAATCCAGCCGAACCACAATTCGAAACAGCTGCAAATGAATATGGTGAAATTTGGAATTTGGATGGTAGGAAAATAGTAGAGGTTTGGCAAGAAAAGACAGGTATTGAATTTGAACAAAAAGAGATTGACGCAAAAGTTTTTGAGGGTGTAAGTAGGTCGCGTCCGTTTAAATTGAGAGCGAGTTATCCATATGAAGTCAAAAGGTCAATTTTGATTCATGAACTGGGTCACATACTTATTGGAGACAGGGACTGCAACTCAAGTAGCTTAGAAGTGCATAAGACACTTTTCCTTAGACTGTATGATGTCTTACATGATTTATATGGGGATGAATATGCTGATAGTGCTGTTTTGTGGGAAAAAGAAAATCTTCCAAAAGACATATATTTTGAGGCGTGGGAGTGGGCATTAAGCTTTTCTAAAGAGGAGAGAGAATCAAAATTTAATCAAAGAATCGAACGATGAAAGCGCCCAACAGGGCGCTTAAATCATGTGTGCAGGTTATTCAACGATGTTCGAACTTTTATTGGAGAAAGCAGAGCTTAACCACCTCAGGAATATCTTCCTTGCCATACTCACCCTCTTCATATCTTTTGATTATTTCTTCCGGAGAAAGCCACTCGTAACCAGAAAAATCATCTCTGTTGTAATCTGGAGCTTCATTAGATTCAATTACATACACTTTCTGAAAACAGTGGACGTTGTGAGTGTGAGGAGTAAAAGTAGCTACTTCCTTAAAAGGGATAACATTCAAATCAATATTCACTTCTTCAATTGCTTCTTTCTTCATTCCTTCTTCGTATGATTCTCCAGACTCAACATGACCAGCTATACTGTAGTCTAGTCCGTTTGGAAATAGTTTCTTTGCAGTAACTCTTCTCGGTATCCATAATTTCCCTTCAGAATTAACTATAAAGGCGTTAACGACTCTGTAGTTACGTAAACCTTCAGCGTAAATTTCCTTCCTGCTTTTTGTGCCAATGACGTTGTCATTTTCGTCGACCAAATCCAACAGTTCCTCTGGTGAATCAGTTTCCATTGGTGGTTTGTTTTGCATGTGCTGAGTATAGCAGATTAAATAGGGTGAGAGGAAGAATCGTCCTGACGGTCACCAACCTAATTTATTTCGTACCTCATAAATTAGCAGGTGCCGCGGGACACGCCTCATTCGTTCGTCATACTTCCTCACATCATTCCGGCGTTCGATTCCTCACGAAAGTGCCTCAAGGCACTTTCTCCACTCCGCACAGCAGCAACAGAAAAGCCGTCCCCTTCGGGACGGCTTTTCATGTTGGCTGTGCGGGTGAGAAGAATCGAACTCCCGACTACTGCTTGGAAGGCAGTCGTTTTACCACTAAACTACACCCGCGGTAAATTGAAGTTCCACAATCCTATCACAACAGATAAGAATTTCAATCTTCAAAGTAAAAGCCCCCGTCGGGGCTCTTACAGTGTGGTGGGAAATAACTTGTATTTCCTCCGTAACGATATTACCTCCGTTACTCGACTAGTATAACATATCTTTGTGAGAGGCAAGAAAAAGGGCGCGGGCCGTAGGCCCGCGCCCTTTTTAAATAGAAAGGCTTATTTTACAGCGTCCTTTAGAGCCTTAGCTGCTCTAAACTTTGGTACTCGCATTGCGGGTACTTGTACTGTTTCACCAGTTCGAGGGTTACGTGCTTCTCGAGCTGCTCGCATCTTGGCTTCAAAGATACCAAATCCAGCTACTGATACTTGAGTACCGTCCTTCATAGCTGATTCAATGCTAGCGAATACGGCGTCTACTGCTCGTTCAGCGTCTGCCTTGGTAGTGTTTAGCACTTCGTGTACTTGGCTGATGATGTCTGCTTTGTTCATATAATCTGAATTAAAATTGTGTGATTAATGTGTGGTGGGCGAGTTGCCCAAGCACGTTTGCCTTATTGGCTTACAAAACATTATATAGCAACGTATATCACCTGCAACGACTACACAGGTAGATAATGTATGGTGTAATAAAATAATTGACAATTTATATTATATTCAGTATTATTTTTTTTGGCTTTAAATTTTAGTACCTCAAACAAACAGAAGGAGTACTACTCATGGAATATGAGTTTGATTACAGTGTTACGGAAGCCGTGCCTGAGCTGCAGTTCAAGGGCCTGACACAACATCCGATTAGCAGCGAGCAGGAACAGTCTGCCGAATTCACAATCGGACTGGAGGTTAAGTCAGATTTGATTTGGAGAGGGTCACTGTGGTTTGGTGACGACAATCACTTGTCTCATAAGCGCTATGTGGTTGAGCTGGAAGAAGAGGGACTGAGCGAATTGGTCACCAGTCATCGAATGAGTCTTGGTCGCTTGCAGAGCCTGGCAGCAGGTTATCGCAGTCTCGATCAGCTACGCCGGATTTTGGCTCAGGAAGCGGTGGCATTTCTAGCGCACACCTGCGAAATTCGCTTGAACTGGCAAGAGGGGCAGTATGTTGTGTCTTTTCGACCCTTTAAAACCTACGATGTGCCGGTGGCGTTCATTCGGTCGACCGCTGTCTACGAGACTGAGTCTCGTAGCGCACCTTCGAAGGAGCTGTTGAGTGCACTCCGCCACTGATACAGACTACCTTCAACCCAACAGGCTTGCTCACGCAGGCCTGTTTTTTGTTTGACTTTTCTATCCTAAATCCGTATTATGCCAGCCACCAAACCAACTCTAATAAGGAGAGAAGAATGGTAGTAGTTCCTTTCAAGAAGCCGGAATTGGAGAATACTTTCGTGATCGAAGGTTCCTCCATTAACCTTGACCGACTAGAAATGCTGGCTGATTCAATTTTTATTGAGCTGCATTTCGTGTCAGCACATGATCGTGGCGAGCCGTGGTTTCAGATCGAAGCAAATTTGTTTGCTGGTTCGAAATCTACCGAGCGGGAATATCAGATGATCCTAACCGAGCGTGGTCATGATGGATTGGAGCATGTTCTCCTGAACTCTTCTCATCTTCCTGAATGTACGCTGATATCCTTGCCGACACTAGCTGAGATGATAGCTGAAGGCAATGCCGCTAAGCTTGATCTTTGGTTGACCAGCACAGTTGCTGTTGCCTTCCGGGAAGGCTTTAAGCTTGACGTTACGCTTCGTTATGAAGATGCCGGCTTTATAAATGCCTACTTTTGTGTTTTTAGTGAAGCCGATGATCATGAACCGATCATGACTTGGCTCTTTGAGATCCAAGGCTGGGATAGTAAAACCGATCCTGCTTTGCGACCTGAGATGCGAGCACAAAAACACGCCTAGCATGTTTAGGCTAAAGGCCGGAGGAGCTTTGCTCCTCCGGCCTTTCTCTTTATGAAAATTAGTAAGGTTTAGAAGAATTTCCACTTCTCTCTTTCTTCTTTTGGGAGGTACATGTTCTTACTAATCTGCTTTCTTAATTTTATTGCAAGGCTTGCATCGCGCTTGATGACCAGAGACGTTTTTTGCTTCGAGGTAAAGATTTTTTGTAATGAAGATGTTAATTCAGTTTCATTTACACTTTCCTGGTATATTTTATCTATCAATTCCGATGTCGTTTTTGTAATTTTAGTGAAAATTACAAAGTCACCACATACTGTAAGATGTTCATGTCGTTTGAGTGGAGTAAATTCACTTAGTTCAATCTGACGGTATTGCCTGAACCTTTCTTTGTATATTTTGTCGTATTGAGTTGTGCCACCGATAAGAATGTACGTACTTCGCTTACTCGTTTGTTGCTTGATGAAATCTAGCTGACTCTCTTTTCTTTCCTCCTGATACACCCAAAACTCATGCGACACGAAATAAAAAACAGGGTAATCAGGAACAGCTCGGGTCAGTAGAGCATTAATGTGTTTCCAATAAGTATCCAAACTGTTAAACGAATTAAAGTTAAATGTTTGCGCTTCGCCTTCCAGCGGCTCCGGCAAGGAGGGAGTGCTACTTAAGATATTTGCAGTTTTAATTCTCCACTCTGCATCTAGGCTGCATAATTTTGATTGCTTTATCACCACTCCCGCAGAAACAAGCTGTCTGATAGCGTCGTAGACTGCTTGTAGCGATATCTTATGGCCATTTTGGTTGAGCTGTTTGAATAATTCTGCGACGGTATGCTCTCCATTGAGCAGTAGGGAGATTAACTTGTCTTCAGTTGATTGATGTTTTGAGTTAAACATTTTAAAGAAAAACTTTAAATTTAATACATTAATACATTTATTTTTGAAATTGTCAAAAATTTACGTTTTAATGTTTTCACCTTGGTCTTTATTAAAAGGAGAAGTTCTATGAAAAACCAATATGATGGCGAGCTATCTTTCGGATGGAATTTATTTGATGGGTACAAGCAGCATTGCACTCGTTCATTCCTGAGATCGATACCCGATTCATTGGTTGGTAAGAAGTTGCTTGATTTGGGATGCGGTCCAGGTGATGAATTTATCGAGTATCAATCTAGGGGAGCATCTAGAATTGTTGGCCTTGATATTTCGCCTGATATGATTAGTGTTGCGAAGACAAAAGCAGTAGCCGACAATTTGTATGTTTCAGATATGGAAACGCTCAACGGCCTTCCTGCCAAAGAAAGTTTTGATTTGGTCGTAAGTAAATGGGCAATCCAAAATGTATACTCCTACCATTCATTCCTTCTCAGGTTGGTGCAGCATCTGAATCCTGCCGCAGAAATAGTCTTTCTTTGGGTTCATCCGATTCGGCAGTTCGTCGAGAAGAAAAGAGTTGGTAAGAATTACTTTAAACAGGAGGTTGTGCACTCAGTTTTATTCGATGGAAAAGTTACGGTGGCGGAGCCAAGTCATACATTTGTAGATTTCTTTAATCCTTTTTTTCTTCAAAATTTTGATCTGATCTCTCTAGAAGAAGGATTGTCAGATGGCTGCGAAGAGATTAACGGTGACACGTATCCGTCATACTTGATGGTGCGGGCACGTTTACGGGGGTAGCATGTTTAGGCTAAAGGCCGGAGGAGCTTTGCTCCTCCGGCCTTTTTTAATAGTCTGAAATGTTACCGAGCGTAACTGATTACTCTAGTCTCCCGGATAACGTGAACTTTAATTTCACCAGGATAGCGGAGTTGGGCTTCAATGCTGGTGGCAATCTCGCGAGCGAGGTTGTTACTCTCGAGGTCGTTGAGGGTAGTTGGGTTTACCAGTACTCTAATCTCGCGACCGGCGGCAATCGCAAAGGCTTTTTCTACTCCAGCGAGTTTAGTCGCGATGTTTTCAAGGTCAGATAGGCGCTTCACGTAGTTCTCTAGTGAATCACGCCTAGCGCCTGGCCGGCCGCCGGAGATAGCGTCGGCTACTTGTACGATGATAGATTCTGGAGTTTCGTATGGGTACTCTTCATGGTGAGCCCGCATCGCGAGAATAACATCTTGACTGACGCCGTATTTCTCAAGGATACGAATACCAATCTCAACGTGGGTACCGGCCACTTCATGACTGACAGTTTTGCCGATGTCGTGTAGTAAGGCGCCGGCTCGAGCTACTGCTACATCAGCCCCAATCTCTTCAGCAATAATGCCGGCCATGTGTGCCATTTCAACTGAGTGCCACAAAACATTTTGGCCATAGCTGGTGCGGAAGTGGAGTCGTCCAAGAATGGTAAGGAGGTCGGGATGGAGATTAGGAACATTAGCTTCATAAGCAGCTTTGTCGCCCATTTCGCGCACGGTCTTCGCGACGGTCTTTCGAGCATTATCTACTTCTTCTTCGATTTTGGCTGGTTGGATACGGCCATCTTTTAATAAAGCCTCAAGTGCCACGCGGGCAATTTCTCGGCGGATAGGGTCAAATGAAGACAAGACGATATAACCTGGCGATTCATCGATGAGTACATCGACCCCGGTCGCGCGTTCGAAGGCTCGAACGTTACGTCCTTCCTTACCAATCACTTTACCTTTAAGGTCATCACTAGGAATTTCGACATGAGAAGTCATGAGGTTGGGGGACATGGTGTTGCCGACACGATGAATAGCTGCTAAAAGCAGGTTTTGGGCTTTGGTTTCAAACTGTTCTTCACCGGCTCGTTCGATCTTCTGGATGCGTTCGTAAATATCTTCAGCCCGTTCGTGTTCGGCTTTCTGGATGATGCGCTCAAAGGCTTCTTCTTTGTTCAAGCCAGCTACCTCGGCTAGTTTTTGATCGGCTTCTTCACCTCTAGCATCGAGCTGAGACTTAATACTCTTAATTTGCTCCACCTTTTCCTTAAGGGATTCTTTTTCTGAGTCGATATCGATTTGTCTTTCGTCTAAAATTTCTTCTTTCTTACCCAGTCTTTCTTCCTTTTGTTCCAGCTTTTCTTCCAGATGCTTGCGTTCAGCTTTAGCTTCTTTCTCGATTTGTTCCGCTTTCTTTTCCGCTTCCTCAACAATCTTCAGCGCTTTCTTTTCTGCCGTTATTTCCTTTTCCTTCAGAGTTAATTCCAGCGAGTTTTTCTTTGATTGAGCGTGCAGGTAGCGCACGATATACCCTCCAACAATACCGAGAAACAAAGCTATGGCCAATGCAACCGTAAATACTAATGGCGGCATAACTATATTCCTTAAAATTCTTAATCAGTTCCTATGAACTGTACTAAAGTGGGTGAGGTTTGTAAATAAAAAGGCCGGCGCCGAAGGCGCCGGCCTTTTTATTTACCTTACTTGTAGATTTTATCTACGAGGGTCAAGTTTCTAACTATAATTGTTCGCTACGCTCCAATTCTAGTAAGAACTTCCTCCCCGGGCTCGCTGGTTCGTCACGGCGGGCTAAAGCCGCTCCTCACATCGCTCCGCCTGATCGTAGATAAGATTTATTTATAAATCTTATCTACGATCCCATATTTCTTCGCTTCATCAGCATCCATAAAGAAGTCGCGGTCAACATCCTTTTGGATTTGGTCGAGTTTTTGACCCGTTGCTTTTGCCAGCATTTTGTTCAGTCGTTCCCGGGTCTTCAAGATGTGTTTGGCGGTGATATCGATGTCTGATGCTTGGCCATAAGCTCCGCCTGATGGTTGGTGGATCATTACTTCGGCGTTCGGCAGGATAAACCGCTTACCTTTTTCTCCTTGTGAGAGGATAAGTGACCCCATTGAGGCTGCTAGTCCGACACATACGGTCGCTACGTTTGGCTTGATGTGATGCATGGTGTCAATAATCGACAAACCAGCGGTCACGCTCCCACCCGGTGAGTTTACATACAAGAAAATATCTTTCTTTGGGTCTTCTGATTCAAGGAAAAGTAGCTGCGCCACAATCAGGTTGGCCATATGGTCTTCAATTGGCCCGGTCACAAAGATAATGCGTTCCTTCAGTAGTCGTGAGTAAATATCAAACGCCCGTTCACCACCTTGGACTTTTTCGATCACGGTCGGCACCAAGTAGTTTTCTTCCGGTTTATTTTTTTCAGATGTCATAAAAGTAAATACGTATTAATCTGCCAGTCATTTCATTCGCTGCAGAACTAAATCCTACACAATTATTGTTAAGGAGGCAAAGAAAAAGGCGGCGAAGCAAGGCTTCGCCGCCGGGACACCCTAGGACCTTCTCAGGTTGCAATTGTTTGGACCTCAGACTTAGAGAAATGCAGTAAAGGGTAACTCCATTAAGTCACCAAACAAATTGGTGTTGGAGAAAGATATCTATTATCCTTAATAATGTCAAATATAACGTCAAATTATTAAAAAGGCCGGCGCTTCGCGCCGGCCTTTTTATTCTTTTGTGGCGAGTTTATTTAGCTTCTTCCAGTGATTTCATGACGGCTTCATTCAAGAGGACTGAAGCGACGTAGAGTTGTACTCGGTGCTTGTCAGCGTCTTTGAATCGTTCCAACAATTCTTGTGTTTGAGCTTCCACCGCGTCTTTGTCAGGAGTAATCTCTTCCTTCTTAGCAATTTCGTTCAGGACAAGTTGGAGCTTTGCTCGCTTTTCAGCTGCGGGCATCCATTCTTGTTTCAGATCATCTCGAGTCTTCTTGATGTGAGCAAGGTAGTCTTCCATTTTGAGATCAGACCGTTTGATATCCTCTTCCATCTGAGCGAACATTTGATTGATTTCTGAATCAATGAGGATTTGTGGGAGGTTGATGTCTGTCTTGTCGATGATACCGTCAGTAATGTCTGCTCGGTGCTTAGCAACATTCTGCTGCTGCTTTTCTGTTTCGAGGTGCTCACGTAGTTTGCTCTTGAAATCATCAACTGTTTCAAATTGGCCTGGTTGACCGAGTGTCTTTACGTACTCATCAGTCAATTCTGGAAGCGGCATCTTTTCAAGCTCTTCGGCAGTTGGCCCTTCGTCCGCCTTCTCTACCGTTTCGGGAGTTGGCAGGTCACCCTCTGCTGCTTCTGGCTTGTCAGCATTCTTTTGTGCCAACTCTTGCATACGTTCGTACGCGCGCTTTTGCTTTTGGATTTCTTTGATCTTTTCTTCCAGCTCTTCATCAGTCACTTCGTCTGATGGGCGGTTAGCGTTTACTTCTTTAGCAACTGCGTTGTAGTCCGGTAGTTCAAACTTAGGGACTACTGCAACAGTGATAGAAAATTCGAGCGGGTTGTTTGGAGCCAATTTCTTCACTTCAATTTGGGGCTGACCAATTACTTCAAGCTCATGTGCCTCTACAACGTGTGGGTATGAGTGAGCGATTGCTCGTTCAGCCATCTCTCCCAAAATAGCCATTTCTCCGAGGTGCTTTTCTAGTACGGGAGTTGGGACGTTACCTTTTCTAAAGCCGTCTAATTCAACGTTTTTTCCAAGTGCTACTAATGCGGCCTTCTTTTCGCTTTCGAGTTCAGCGTATGGTAGTTCACCAGAAATTTTTACCTGAGAACCATCCAATTTTTCAACTGAAAAAGCTTCTTTAAAATCTACAGAATGTGTGTTTGACATAGTGCCCGCTAGTGTACGGAAGATCGAAGAAAATGCAACCGTTACACAGTAATTGTGTTATTTAAAAAAGCCGGCGCCTTCGCTAAAAGCGTAAAAGAAAACCTGCACTGCTGCAGGTTTTCTAGCTTTTTGAGACGGAGCCATATTTTCTGCTCATTCCTAGAGCAGAAAAAGGCGAGTCCGGGGAGGAAGTTCTTATGAGCGTAAGCGAATTAGAAACTTGACCCCCGGCCTTTTTTAATAGTTCGTTACTGCAAAGCTGCTTCGATTTCAGCATCGATGGCATTAAGCTCGGCATCAAGTGACTCTAGGTCGGTCGCTTCAATATCGGCCTCAATCGCAGAGATTTCATCGGATGTGCTGGTAGTTTCGGTGGCTTCGGTTTGAGCTTCAGCGGTGGTGCTTTCTGGTTCGTTGTTTTCTTCTGGGGTCGGTCGCTCAATTGCTGGTGCAACTTCTGGAGCAGGAGCTTCTAAAGTGCTGTGCCAGTAAAACATGCCGCCAAGGATAAGTAGCAAAAGTACAGCCAAGGTGACCAAGAGGGGTGCGTTGATAATGCTGCTATTTTTTTCTTCGGTAGGAACATCGATCGAACTGTTTTCTGGCATTTTCATTTCCTCGCCTTCAAATTGAGGAGCTTCTACTTGAGTATTTTCTTCGTTCATAGATTTAATTTAGCTTTATAAAATTATTCCGTATCCTCAGCGGCGTCTGTCTTGGCACTTTCGACGGCTGCTTTTAGTTCGGTGACAGTATTTCTCAGTTCGGTATGAGCTGCCTTTAGTTGATCTCTGACTTCACCATACAAAGTCTTTACATCAGCCCAAGCAGTTCTGATGTCGGATGAATTTACAGCGTCAGCTACTTCTTCATCAATATTGGCAATGCTGGCTGTGGCTTGATCGACTGCAGCTTGTGCGGCGGACAGGGAAGCTTCGGCTGCAGTAGTGTCGATGCCTCTGTCTGTCAGCTTTTGCATTCTCGAGTCAACTCTGTCGATGATATTTTGTAGGCGTTCAATGGCAGCGTCGATACGATTACTGATGTTGGCTGCTAGATTAGTGATACGCTCTTTGCCTCGTTCCTCCAGGGCAGCTTTTCGTTCAGCTTGGTTGGCTGCCATCTCCTCTCGTTTTTCAGTTGCTGCGGCTTGTCTAGCTTCTGCATTTTCTGCCGCCTCTACTCGGCGCTCCTCGATTGCTTCTTGTCGCTCCTCGAGAGCCGCTTCGCGCTCTTGTATGCGGGTTTCTCTGTCAGATGATTTGTCTGTATTTTCCTCTGTAGTAGCATTAGCGGCTTCTTCAGTTTCGGTCACCGGAGTGTCTTCTTCGGTTGTTTCCTCTTGTGCAAAAGCAATGCTGGTGACCATCATTACTGCTAATAAAAAAACAAATTGACTGATAACAATATTACTAATAGCTTTCATAGTTTTACTTAATACCTCTTTAATAGTAGGTAAAGTATAGCGCCGGTGGGACTTTCGTCCCACCGGCGCTATACACAGAACCGCTTACAACTGAAATTATTTGTCGTTTTTATACATTTCGCAGCTTTTTGTAAAGGCTTCTTTAGCTTTTTCAGCACCATGCCATTCGCCCACCTCTACTTCTTTGTTTTGTACTTTCTTGTAGGTTTCAAAGAAATGAGTCATTTCTTTCTTAAAGTGCGGATTTAGGTCGTCGATATCTTTGACGTCAGCAAAGCGCGGGTCGTCAACTGGTACCGCCACTACTTTGTCGTCGCGCTCACCTCCATCAATCATTTCCATGATGGCTACTGGTCGAGCTTTTACTAAGATGCCCGGGGCAAGCGGGTAAGTGGTGACGAGTACCACATCAAGAGCATCACCGTCATCAAAAAGAGTTTGCGGTACAAAACCATAATCGAATGGATAGTCCTGCGCGGTGTGCATCACTCGGTCGAGGGCAATTAGGCCAGTTTCTTTATCAATTTCGTATTTGTTCTTTGAAAGCTTAGGGATTTCAATAACAACGTTCATTTCGTCAGCGGAACCCGCTGGAATATCGTGAAGTAAGTTCATATTTATATAATATTGTGTTCGTTATAGTAGCGCGAGAATGGAAAAAACAAAAGGCCGGCGAGCTTCGCTCGCCGGCCTTTTGTTTTTCAACTAATCTTTCTTTTCCTCTTCCTCACTTTCTTCGGTCGCTTCAATTTCTTCAGCGATTTCTTCGTCTACAGCTGGAGCCAACTCTTCTTCAGCTTCCTCCGGAGTGTCGATCTCGTCTTCGCCCTCAGCCACAGCACCTTCAGTCATGTCTCGATCTTTTGTATCATCTTCTTCGTCAAGCACTTCTTCCAAGTCTGGCTGATCAGTAGTAGCATCTTCGCTTTCTAGTACCGCGTCATCCTGACCAACTGCTGTATCAGCTGGGGCGTCAACCTCAACTGATCCATCAGCGTCTGCCTCGGCTAGGTCTTCACCAGTATTAGCCGAGATGATGTCGATCTTCCAGCCAGTAAGCTTTGCTGCTAGTCGTACGTTTTGACCGCCTCGTCCAATAGCTAGTGATTGTTGGTCGCCAGACACTTCAGCAATGGCATGACCTCGCTCGCCCTCTTCTTCGTTTGGTTCAGCCTCAATTTTGATAGACATTACTTGAGCTGGAGAGAGTGAGTCTTCTAGGAACTCCGTTACTTCAGGTGACCATTCAATGATGTCGATTTTTTCACCACCTAACTCACTCATTACAGTTGATACTCGCACTCCTCGTTGACCAACTAGTGATCCTACTGGGTCAATGTGCTCATCAACCGCGTGAACGGCAATCTTTGATCGTGCGCCGGCTTCTCGAGCTACCGCCTTTACTTCAACCGCTCCAGTTTGTAGTTCTGGCGCTTCGACAGTAAATAGTGAAACCAAGAAGTCAGGGTGTGATCGAGATAGTTTCAGGAAGATCCCTCGTGGAGTTTCTTCTACTGCCAGCAAGATAGCTCGGAGCCTTTCTCCTGGCTTGAATCGTTCCCCGGGAATTTGCTCTTCGTAAGGCATGATGGCGGTTACCCGTCCGAGATCGACGTATAGATTACCTCGTTCAAATCGTTGAACGTGACCAATCACGATGTCGCCAGCTTTTTGACCAAATTCTGCCAGGGCAGATTCTTTCTCAGCTTCACGAATCTTTTGCATGATCACTTGCTTAGCTGTTTGGGCAGCAATCCGACCAAAATCATCCTTAGCTTCCAATGGAAAAACTAGTTCTTCGTTAAGCTCCACATCTTTCTTAATCATCTTCGCCGTATCGATCATGATGTGCTTTTCCTCATCAAAGCGCACCTTCGGGTTTTCCTCGTCTTCTTCCTCGGTCTCAACCTCCTCTTCGATCGGGTTACCTTCTTCGTCTAGCTCTGGTTCTGGCTTGAGCATTGATTCGTCAACCACAATCTTGATTTGATTGAAGGTGGTTGTACCGGTCTCCATATCAAAGGCGCAAGTGACAATTTGCCCTCTTTTACCAAATTCCTTCTTGTATGCAGTTGCAAGTGATTGCTCAATCGCGTCAATCATTCGTTCACGAGGGATCCCTCGCTCTTCTTCCATTTCAGTTAATACTGAATTAATTACTTTTAGATCAAACATATTCAATTGTTTATTGCGCGCTGCATCATGAATCGAGTCATGTGATACAACGCTGATTATTAAGTTGTCTGGTTAGAAAACGGCTCGGCCACAGGCCGAGCAGTCATTCATCAGATAAATTAAATATACTCTCAGGTCCTCCAAAAGTCAAAGAGAAATATTAATCGTGAACATCCGACCGAGCTATTGGGAGAGAGGTGATATAATGTAAGCAACAAGTTCCGGAGGTAATGGTTCTGTGTATTTTTTCGTATGCGTATTCAAGATGATCAACTCAAGCGGTTTATCTTAGATGCTGGTTTAATCACCAAGGCTGATATTGCTGAGGCTGAGAAAATCGCCAAGGAAGAGAAGCGTACTTTAAGTGAAGCTCTTATCTCACACGGCCACATGACCGAGGACGATATGCGTCGCGTTGAGTCATATGTACTTGGAATTCCGTTTGTTTCTCTCAAGGAAATGAAAATAGACTTTGAAACCCTTACTCTCATCCCCGAGCCAGTAGCTCGAACTCACAATATTATTGCCTACAAAAAGAGCGAAGATACACTCGAAGTGGCCATGCTCGATACCGCCGACCTGCCAGCCATCGACTTTGTAAAGAAAAAGGTGGGTCTCAAAATCCAGCCACGCCTTACCGACACTGAATCAATGCGAGGCGCGCTTAGAATGTACCAAAAAAACCTCAAAGATGAGTTTGGTGATCTTATTATGAAAGACGCTTCAGAATTGAAGGTCTTGAATGAAGAAGGAGAGGAAGTTAGTGAGAAGGAGCTGAAGAAGATGGCGGAAGACCTGCCGGTGGTACGTATTGTCGACACACTCCTTCGACACGCGATCATTCAAGGAGCATCTGATATTCATATTGAACCAATGGAAGAGGAGGTGTTGGTGCGGTATCGCATTGACGGTATTTTGAACGACGCGATGAAGTTGCCAAAGATTGCTGATAGCAGTATCGTGGCCCGTCTCAAGGTGCTTTCAAACCTCAAGCTTGACCAAAAACGTCTTCCGCAAGACGGACGATTCAAGATGGAGATGGATGGACAGAAAGTGGCGTTTCGAGTTTCAATGCTACCAACTTTTTATGGTGAAAAGGTGGTAATGCGTTTGTTGCGGGAAAACCGCAGCGGTTTCTCACTAGAAGGAATTGGTTTCCATGGCACCACTCTCGACCGGATTCACCGGGCTACCCGCGCCACTACCGGAATTATTTTGGTCACCGGGCCAACTGGTTCTGGTAAGTCGACTACTCTCTATACTATTCTCGATCTTTTAAATACACCGGAAGTAAACATTTCTACCATCGAAGATCCGATCGAGTACCAAATGCCACGAGTAAATCAGTCTCAGGTTAAGCCTGATATTGGCTTCACCTTTGCTGCTGGTCTCCGGTCTCTTATGCGTCAGGACCCTGATGTGATTATGGTGGGGGAGATTCGTGATGAAGAAACGGCATCGTTGGCGATCAATGCAGCGTTGACCGGGCACTTAGTGCTAGCGACTATTCACACCAACTCAGCATCTGGAACCATCGCACGCTTGACTGACATGGGTGCCGAATCATTCCTGCTTACCTCAACTTTGCGAGTGGCAATTGGTCAACGATTGGTGCGAAAGCTGGCTGATGACAAATTGCCATACATTCTCACCAAAGCCGAGAAAGATGAGTTGGGCGAGAAGGTGAATCTCGACCTCGTCCTTGCCGCCCTGAAAGAAGAGAAAGTGGTTAATGATGACGCGACCTGGAATGATGTGCCGTTTTATCATCCAAAAGAAAAAGGTGAGACCGAAGATGGCTACAACGGTCGGATGGGTATTCATGAAGTACTGGAAGTGTCACCCGGCATTCGAGAAATGGTAATGGCAGAGAAGACCGGTGAAGAATTGCAAGAACAAGCGCGCAAGGAAGGAATGCTCACTATGATTGAAGACGGTATTTTCAAGGCAGCACAAGGCCTGACTAGTATCGAAGAAGTATTAAGAGTAATTAACGAATAATCATTAGTATGGCCACTTTTACCTACACTGGGGAAGATAGTGAAGGCAAGAAGGTAACTGAAACCGTTGAGGCGGAGGATCGTTTTGGAGTCTATGCGGTCGCACGTGGGCAAGGGCATACAGTATCCTCTATTGAAGAGACTTCAAAGTTTAGTTTTAGTCGTCTGATCAATGTTGAGAAGATGAACTATTTCCTCAGCCGCGTGACCGGAGACGAGCTGGTGATGGTGACCCGAAACCTAGGTTCGATGCTTAATGCTGGACTTACTGTCACTCGAGCTTTGTCGGTGATTGAAAGACAGAGTACCAATCCACGCATGCAGGGGGTCACTAAGAGTATGGTCGAGAAGATCAATCAGGGAGGAACTTTTTATGAGTCTTTACAAGACTTTCCCGAGGTGTTTGATGATCTGTATGTGGCTATGGTGAAGGCGGGTGAAGAAAGTGGAAACCTAGCTGAAGCTCTACAAACATTGGCGATTCAGATGGAGCGCTCAAACAACCTCAAGAAAAAAGTGAAGGGCGCCATGATTTATCCAAGTATTGTGGTGGTGGTAATGGTAGTGATTGGAATTTTGATGATGATCTACGTGATGCCACAAATCACGGGGGTATTTGAAGGTATGGATAAAGACTTGCCGGCCACTACTCAGTTTTTGATTACAGCTAGTAATTTTATGCAAAATTACACTATTGTGGTAATTGGTGGCATGGTCGGACTCATTGTCGGATTTATGTATTTCCTAAAAACTAAGATCGGTAAGATTGTCAGTTCTTGGGTGGTGGTGCGGTTGCCAGTTATTGGGACTATTGCCAAAGAGGTTAATGCCGCTCGTACCGCACGAACCCTGTCGTCTCTTCTGAATTCAGGTGTGGATGTTATTCAGTCTATTGATATCACCGAAGAAGTGCTGCAAAACGTATTTTATAAAAAAATCTTAGCTGAAGCGTCGGTGCGGGTAGAGAAGGGAACGGCACTATCGGAAACATTTATTGAAAGAAAAGATTTGTATCCTGTGTTGGTAGGAGAAATGATTTTGGTGGGTGAAGAAACTGGTCAGATTGCTGGTATGTTGGGAGAGTTGGCACAGTTTTATGAAACTGAGGTAGAAAGAAAAACCAAAGACCTGTCGACCATCATTGAACCACTTTTGATGGTGGTGATTGGTGGCGGGGTGGGCTTCTTTGCTATGGCGTTGATTGCGCCAATCTATTCTATTTCAGACGGTATTGGCTAGTATCTATGCATAAAATCAAATTGTCACAATTGGGGATCTCACTAGTAGAGGTTTTGATTGTGTCAGCTTTGATTACGCTAGTATTTGGAGCTTTAATCTCATCATTTAGCTACTCAGTTAATCTCATCAATAACACAGAGGCTAAGTTGAGCGCTTTGTCGATTGCTAATGATCGAATGGAGTACATCCGTTCCTTACCTTATGCAGATGTGGGGGTAATAGCCGGTGATCCTGCTGGCAATATTCCGCAGACCAGTACCACCACCTTAAACGGTATCGAGTTTATCGAGCGAGTGCGTATCGACTGGATCAATGATCCGGGTGACGATGTGGCGGGTATCGATGGTAACGGAATTATTTTTGATTATAAAAAAGTCAGACTGGAATACACTTGGAACCGGGGCGGTGCTACCAGTAGTGTGGTGCTGTTGAGTAATATCGTACCGCGTTCAATCGAAACGACTACCGGTGGTGGAACTGCTAGGATTATTGTGATTGACTCAGAGGCCGGTTTACTGCCAGGAGCGTCTGTGCGTTTGTATGGTTCTAGTTCTACATTTCCATATGATGTGACAAATTTCACCAATTATAATGGCGAGGCCCTGTTTAATGTGCGGGCAGATAGCGGGTATCAGGTAGAAGTGACAGCAAACATAAGTGGAGACCAATACTCAACCGACCAGACATACGAAGCTACCACCACCAATCCGAATCCATCAGTTTCACCCTTTACTGTCTTAGAGGCAGATGTGTCAACTCTCACTTTTCAGATTGATGAGTTGAGTGATTTAGATATAAATACTTTTTCTGATTGGAGTGATCAATATTTCCGAGAAGACTTCGCTGATTTGCTATCGGTTGCATCTAGTAGTGGAGTGAGGTCGTTTGCTGGTGAATTAGAGCTCGCTAATACGCTAGGTGTCTATGATACTAGTGGAGTGGTTTATGTCGGCCCGATTAATCCAGCTGGTTTGCTAGGTTGGGATACGGTACGGGTAGCTAGAGATATTCCCGCTAACACCACACAAGAAGTACAGTTGTTTACTGGGGTAGGAACTGGTCCTTACACTTTTACTTTAATTCCCGAAATTGATTTGCCCGGTAACCTAGCTGGCTTCACAGACAATATTATCGATATTTCTGAACTGAGCACCAGCGTTTATTCGTCAATTTTTGTTGGGATCAACCTTACTACTTCTGACACCACGGTGTCACCTCAGGTTGATGAGATCGATGTTTATTATCGTGATGGCGAGACCTCACTAGGTAGCGTAGGTTTTGATATTCAGGGTGCGAAGTTAATAGGCACAGAAGATGATGCTTCACCAATTTATAAATTCACCGATTCTTTGACCACTGATTTATCAGGCGAACATACGATTACTGATTTAGAATTCGATGAATACACACTTAATATTTCTGGAGGTAGAGATATCGCTAGTGCTTGCCCCGCTCACCCCTTTAGTCACTTGGCTGGAATCAACGGTAATCTTGATCTGCGTTTAGTTGGTGGAGCTGCTAATACTTTACGGGTAAATGTGGTCGACGTGACAGGCAGGGTATTGCCCGGGGTAGAAGTAAATGTAAACCGCACTGGTTATGACGTCACCCAAGAAACTGATAACTGCGGTCAAACATTTTTCACCGGCGGTCTGATAGCGGAAGAGGATTATGAGGTTAATATCACAGCCGCTGGATATGTAGGGCAGACGATTGACCCGTATGAAATTGATGGTGATACTTTCTTGCAGGTAATAATGACTGAATAGTATGGCTAATTTTAAGGATACAAAGCAAATAGGTTTCAGTTTTGTGGAGATGGTGGTGGTGATCGGCATTTATACCGTATTGCTACTGGCGGTAACAGCAGCCGTGCGAGAGTTGTATAACATCTCTGCCTATACTACCGCCCAGGCAAATGAGGTAGAGAACGCAAGGCGCGGTATGACACAATGGAACCGAGATGCTAAAGAAATGACAGTGGCGGAAGATGGTACCTACCCCGTGGCAGTAATTGATGAGCACCATTTTGGCTATTATAGTGACACCGACCAAGATGATTCTGTCGAATATGTTGAATACATTTTAGACGAGACCACGCTCAATAAATTCACTTATGATCCAACTGGCAACCCGCCGGTTTATGATTTGACGTCTCCTGATGCGACCACTACTTTATCACTGTATGTACAAAATATTCTGCAAGGGACTTCAACATTCTTGTATTTTGATAATGCTGGTAATCAACTGAGTTCAACTTCGCCAATTATCGATGTGCGATACATTGCCGCTCAGTTGATTGTAAATATTGACCCGATTAGGGCGCCGGGGGAGTTTATGCTCAGGTCTAGTCTTGCTCCTCGCAATTTGAAGGATAATCTATAAGTATATGTTCCAATCACACCAACAAACTACAAAATCGTCCGGCTACCTGCTGGTTTTGGTTTTGGTGTTCGGTAGCGTCTTCTTAGTTATTTTGGCCTCTTTCACTAGCTATATCATTACGCAAAACCAAGTAGTTAATTTCCGTGAAGAGCAACAAAAAGCCACTGAGATTGCTGAAGCTGGTCTAAATTTCTACCGTTGGTATTTAGCTCATTTTCCTGATGATGCAACTGTAAGTACCAGTAGCGTATATACAGACCCCGAGGACGGAGATATTGGCGAGTACACTTTGACGATTAGTCGCAATACTTATTGCGGCAGTACAGCTTCGATCGAAGTGACATCATCTGGTTTTACTTACCAAGATCCATCGGCGGTTAGTACCGTGAGTGCACGTTATAGTTTGCCGACAGTGGCCGAGTATTCATTTATCACTAACGGTGGCGTGTGGTATGGGTCAGACCGTGTAATTACTGGTCCGGTACATTCCAATCAGGGAATTAGAATGGACGGATCACATAATTCTTTTGTGGGCAGCGGGCAGTCAGATTGGACTTGCACCAGCTCGTTTGGATGTGCGGGGAATCCGACCGTCGATGGTGTATTTACGACAAGTGGAAATGCCACTCCAGGATTATTTTCTTTCCCAGTTTCACCAGTTGATTTTGCTGGCATCACCCTGGATTTGAGCGAGATAAAAGATCATGCTGAGAATGACGGCGGTATTTACTATGGCCCATCAAGTGGTTGGGGTTATCGAGTAATTTTTAATGGCGACGGAACGATCACAATCAGAGAGGTGACCAGCACTTATAACTATCGCGCTTATAGTACTTCACAAGGTTGGCATTGGGGCGAGCGGAATGTCATTACTGGCGAATCATTTGTGGCGACTGAAGCGATAGACCCTAATTGCCCACTAATTTATATTGAAGACAAGGTTTGGCTCGAAGGTGAGATAACCCAAAAAGTCACTTTGGCCGCTGCTAATCTCTCCTCCGGATCAGAGACTAATATTGTGTTGCATGACGATATAACCTACGCAGCCGGTGCTCCAGCTGGTCTTTTAGCAATCGCAGAAGATGATATTGATGTCGGTCTGGAGGTGCCAAACAACATGACGGCTAACGGTTTGTTTGTAGCGCAAAATGGTCGCTTTGGTCGCAATCACTATTGGACCAGTCGTCTACCATGGTGGTTGGACGCATACGTCTGCCGCAATTCACTTACCAGATTTGGTAGTGTGATTTCAAACGGACGAGTTGGTACAAAGTGGACCGGTTCCTATTGTGGATCCTATAGTTCCGGATTTGCTAATCGAATTACTTCGTTTGATCAAGACCAAGTAGATAATCCACCACCGATGACGCCTGAAACATCAGATGTCTATATGTTTGATGACTGGCGTCAGGATGGGTAGAAAGCAAACTGCTTAGCTTTCTACCTGATTCTGACGAGAGTCAGAAATTTCCGATATTTATGAGGAAATAAGTGGGACAAAAACTAATCTTTAGGCACGTTTGCAGAGTAGGTACTTTCCATCACAGAATTACCTGGTCACGATTTACCTCCTCCGAGCGCGAGCGAGGAATCGTCGATGCTTACGAGACGATATGCGGGACTCAGTATGCAGCTTTGGGCACGTTTATATTGCAGTTAAATCTCCGAAAGGAGATTTTTTTGCGTGCTACAATTCTCAAGTATGAAAAAAACACACGCCCTAGTTGTTGGAAATTGGAAATTAAATCCAATTACTCTAAAAGAAGCTAGCGATTTAGCCGCTGGCGTAGCTCGTAAGAACAAAAAAATAACCGATGCCTATGTTGCAGTGGCTCCCCCATTTCCGTATTTGTCAGAAGTGGGTAAGAAAATCTCTAAGACCCCGACGTCATTAGCAGCACAAGATGTTTATCACAAAAACATGGGAGCACACACTGGAGAAGTGTCCGTGCTGCAATTGAAAGACCTAGGGGTAGAATTTGTGATCATCGGGCATTCTGAGCGCCGAGCCATGGGAGAGAATGATGAGGATGTGGCTCAGAAGGTGGCAATGGTACTGAAACACAAACTTACTCCCATTGTTTGCATCGGGGAAAGTAAGCGTGATGATAAAGGAGATTTTTTCAACTTTGTACAAAAACAGATTCGCAGCTTAGCAAAAACACTTAAACCTGCTCAAATGAAAAGAGTAGTTCTCGCCTATGAGCCAATTTGGGCAATCGGTACCGGTAAAACTGCTACAGCAGAAGATGTAAAGGAGATGCAATTATTTATCGAAAGTGTGCTAACTAAAATATATGACCGAGCAACAGCTCGTAATGTTAGGTTGCTCTACGGTGGATCTGTGAAGCCGCACAACGCCACAGAATTACACCAAGACGGTGGCATGAATGGTTTTTTGGTAGGAGGAGCTAGTCTCAAGGCTGAAGACTTTACGGCTATTATTAACGCAACAATTTAGTATGAAGAAAATTACCGAAGCAGGTGATCTGAAAGGTAAGTATGTATTACTGCGAGCATCTCTCAATATTCCATTGAAAGATGGAAAGATACGTAATAAATTTCGACTCGAGCGAGCGCTGCCAACTTTGCGATATCTGCACGAGCAGGGTGCTAAAACTATTGTGGTTGCACACATCGGCCGTGAACCAAATGAAACACTCAAGCCGGTGTTTGATGAGCTAGAAAAATATCTTCCAGTGCATTGGGGCGGGGCAATTGGTACTGATGGTCTGCTACAGAGAAAAGAACTTATGGGTGATGGTGATATTATTTTGGTTGAAAATACTAGACAAAATGAGGGTGAAAAAAATAATGATCCAGCGTTTGTAAAGCAATTAGCCGAACTGGGAGAAGTGTATGTAAATGATGCTTTTGCAGCCGCCCACCGAGAGCATGCCTCTACCTATGGAGTAGCTCAAGTTATGCCTGCGTACGCCGGCCTCACTCTCTCAGAAGAAGTCGAGCAACTTAGCAAGGCTATGAAACCGGAAAGCCCCTCGCTGTTCCTGCTTGGTGGAGCCAAGTTTGATACCAAGATGCCACTCGTAGAGAAATACCTTGCTGAGTACGATCATGTATTTATCGGGGGAGCAATCGCGAATGATATCTTCAAAGCTAAGGGTTACGAAGTGGGTGAATCACTGGTGTCTGATGTGTCGCTCGAAGGGGCAGAATTTCTGAATAGTAAAAAACTACTCATCCCTATCGATGTAATTGTCGATGGTCCTGACGGACGGAAAGTGAAGAATCTCGATGAAGTCACTCCTGAAGAAAAGATTTTTGATTGTGGTCCGCTGACAATTGAGATGTTGGCGACTTACATCGAAAAAGCCAAAACCATTCTTTGGAACGGTCCATTTGGTGCCTATGAGATGGGTTACACCCAAAGCACTGAAATCACTGCAAGGCATGTCGCAGGGGCAGACGCCTTTAGTGTTATCGGGGGCGGTGACACAGTGGCAGCGGTAGAAAAACTTGAGATTAATAATCTATTTGGCTTTGTCTCGATTGGCGGGGGCTCGATGCTGACACTGCTTGAAAAGGGTAGTACTCCAGTACTGGATTCACTCAAATAAAAAAAGCCCCGCCAGGGGCTTTTTTAAATTGTGTCCCTTAGTTTGTCGGCAATTTCAGTTACCTCACCCTCTTTGTAGTCATTGTGATTTGGCGAAGAAAAAGTATTGTCGTCTTTGTAGCGTGGGATGACGTGCATATGAGCATGAAATACTTCTTGTCCGGCATCTTCGCCATTGTTCATGATGTAATTTACTCCAGTGCAGCCGAGTGTCTTCTTTTGGGCTCGAGCTACTTTTTGAGCGACACGCATAACTGCCGCCATTGTTTCTTCTGAAGCTTCTACCCCGTCAATTACTGGTTCTTTTGGAATTACTAAAGTGTGGCCAGGGTTGACTGGTTTGATGTCTAAAAAAGCCAGTATCTGATCATCTTCGTACACAATATCGGCTGGGATTTCCTTAGCAATGATTTTCGAAAAAATAGTTTCCATAACTTTAGTCAATTATTGATAAATGTTAACATAAGTCACTATTATGGCGATTTATAAATTTCCGGAAGTGAATGACAAAGTGATTGATGAATCGTTATCACCTTTACTTAATCAGCTACTACTCGCTCGAGGCATCACTAAAAAAGCAGAAGTTGATGAGTTTTTAGCTCCTAATTACGAAACTCATTTGCACGATCCAAAGGCTATGAATGATATGGAAGCCGCTTGTGTTCGGATCGAGGAAGCGATGAAAAATGACGAAAGAATTGGAATCTTCAGTGATTATGATTGCGATGGAATTCCAGGAGCAGTAGTTCTGCATGATTTCTTTACTTCAATTGGCTACACCAATTTTCAAAATTACATTCCACATCGTCACTTTGAAGGATTTGGCTTGAGTACAAAGGCAGTCGATAAACTAAAAGAAGATGGAGTGTCGCTTATCATTACCATCGATTGTGGAACTTCAAATGTTGAAGAGGTGGCGCATGCCACGAAGGAGGGGGTAGGTGTAATTATTACTGACCATCACGAAGCTCCGACAGAGCTGCCAAAGGCGGTGGCAATCGTGAATCCAAAATTAGGCAATTATCCCTTTGATGGCCTTTGTGGAGCGGGAGTAGTATTTAAATTGATCCAGGCTCTCCTTGAGCGAAATGATTATGGTTTAATACCTGGTAAAGAAAAATGGTGGCTAGATATGGTCGGGGTAGCTACCATCGCGGATATGGTGCCGCTCGTGGATGAAAACCGCGCCCTCGCTCATTACGGACTTAAGGTACTTCGCAAATCTCGTCGTCCCGGTTTGCAACAACTACTCAAAAAAGCCCGAGTCAATCAGTTGTACCTCACAGAGGAAGACATCGGCTTTACTATCGGTCCACGCGTAAATGCTGCTTCACGGATGGACACGCCCGAAGATGCTTTTTATATGTTGGCTGAGACAGATCTTGAAAAAGCTAGTGAGCGAGTGGAGCATTTAGAAAAATTAAATCAGGACCGGAAGACCCAAGTCGCTTTAATGACCAAAGACATACATAAGCGATTGAAGGCTCTGGAAGAAGTGCCGGCGGTGCTAGTGATGGGTAGCCCTGATTGGCGGCCGTCACTGGTAGGGTTAGCTGCCAGCAAGCTGGCAGAAGAATATAACAAGCCGGTGTTTTTGTGGGGAACTGATGGCAATGGTGTCTATAAAGGATCGTGTCGTTCAGGAGGTACGGTCAGCGTTGTCACTTTGATGGAGGGTTGCAAAGACGTATTTATTGAACATGGCGGGCATCATTTTTCCGGCGGATTCTCAGTAAAAGACGAGCATATTCACAGCTTCGGGCAAAGTCTTAATGAAGCAATGCACGAACTGGGGGCTGAAGCAGAAATTAAAGAAGAGGTGCAAATTGATGCGGAGCTTAGTCTCAATGACGTAAACCAACTCATCATTAAAGAACTCGAGAGGTTGGCGCCATTTGGTACCGGCAATCACAAACCCGTCTTTGCCTTCAAGAATGTTACCCCTCGCCAAGTAGATGTATTTGGTAAAACTAAAGAGCACACCAAGATTATTTTTGATAGTGAGAATGGCCAGCTTGAAGCGATATCGTTTTTCCAAAAACCAGAAGATTTTAATAAGGTGCCGACAGCTAACACACCGTTTACTCTTTTGGCTAATGTTGAACAATCATTTTTTATGGGACGACGACAGATTCGCATGATGATTGTTGACATTATTTAGATCAGCTGACACTATAGCTGTGAATTAGTCACTCAACTTCGAGGAGGGAGTATGAGTAGGAATTGCAAAGAAAGAATCTGGGTCCCTCAAGGAGTCTACAGTCTCGACGGCTGCCTAGTGAGCATTGAAGGAAATCGTATCGTGCTTTTAGCCGATTTACGTATTCATTACGGGGAGATTACACACGCAAATCCTTTAGCAAAAGGATTTGCGATCACCTATACCCGACTCGGTCGAATTGTCGACGGCCAAGTTAGGCGAAAAGAGCACGAGGCCGATTTGCTCAAGTTGTGATTCTTCGTGTTCGGCCGGAGCATCTTGTAACAGCAAGGTGCTCATTTTTTATGATAGTCTAATACACATGAATTTAATTTTTACTGACGGAGCAGCCAAGGGAAATCCCGGCCCGGGAGGTTACGGTGCTGTTTTGTTATTAGGAGATACAGTGACAGAGATTGGAGAAGGAAAGTCAGAAACCACCAATAATGAAATGGAATTGAAGGCGGTGGTAGAAGCTCTTAAAGAAGGACGAGAGGCAGAAGAAACTCTTCATATTTATACTGATTCGAAGTATGTCGTAGAGGGAGCAACAGGCTGGGTGTTTGGCTGGATTAAAAATGGCTGGAAGACCAAGAACGATACCGATGTTTTGCATAAAGAGCTTTGGCAAGAATTGTTTGATTTGCAGAAGCAGGTGGAAATTGAATGGCACAAAGTACCTGGGCACGTCGGGCTGATTGGAAATGAGCGAGCAGATACTATCGCATCAGATTTTGGTGACAAAAAACCTGTCGAGTTATTTGCTGGCCCTCGATCTGCCTACCAACATAAGATAGAAAATGTTGAATATGATAAAGAGAAAGCTGCCGCCCGTAGCGAAGCTAGAAAGCGCAGCAACATGAAAGCCTTTTCTTATGTCAGCGAAGTAGACGGAGTGATTGAGACGCACGCTACTTGGCTTGAGTGCGAAGCACGCGTCAAAGGCAAGAAGGCTCGTTTTAAAAAAGCGCTTACGGCTGAAGAGGAATCAGAAATTAGGGCTGAATTTGGAGGGTAGCGCCAGGCGCTCGTTGTGTGCTAGGGTGCAATTATGAAAGAGCTAATTATTAAAACTGCTGGAGCTGCGAAAGATGGACTTGGTCCGGCAGCGATTGGGATAGTGGTGACTGACAAGCAAGGCAAGGAAGTATTTTCTCAGGCTGAGGAAATTGGCAACGCAACTAGCGAATATGCGGAATATTTTGCGGCGGTACGAGCTTTGCAGTTACTGCGCGAGAAATTTGGCGATGGTTTGAATAAATTTTCACACACCTTACAGTCTGAATGTGAGTCATTGATCCAGCACCTATCAGCAAAGGCGGAAATAAAGGATGTTAGTCTCATCGGACATTTTATTGAAATATACAATTTACGAGTAGCTTGCTTTCCTGCACTCGAACCAAAATTGGTGAAAGAGAAAGACAATCGAGAGCCAAGACAATTGTTAGATAAACTACTTGACTAACCTTATTTATACTGTACTCTCATAAGTCGCGGTGGGTCGAAAGACTTCACCATTTTTAGTTCATCAACAGAAGGAAAGCGTTTTGATGTCTATTGATAACAAGAGTTTTGCGGATTGGGAGCAGGTCCTGAATGACTATTACGACGTGCTGCCTGGTCTGAAGCGGCAGTATGAGTACCTTAAAGCGACCATCAAAAAAATGGAAGCCGGACGTACTCGTTATGCCGACGCACAGGCGCTCATGGTTCTGAAGTCGTCCTTCAAGGATCGGATCGCAGAGCTCGAAGCAGCCTCGACTGCAGACAACAATCAGACCGAACAAGAAACTGACGCTGAAGACCAGCCGGAACCGGATGATGCCGGTGGTGAGCGAGGCGATGACTTCAGTGTCGGTAAGCAGTATTCTGGAGACGGAAATTTCGATATTGAACAGGAAGCTTTACGCGGACCTGAAGAATCGTGCGAGGTAGCTGCTTAGCCATCGCTTCTGTCCGAAAACCCAGCCGAAATTGGCTGGGTTTTTATTATTTAGATTGGAGTGACCTGTTACACTAGCTTATGCGCTATTTATTTGAAGTCATAGCGATTTCTTTTACTGGTGGAATTGCCGCTCGTACTATATTTAATATTTCGTCTGAGTACGTGGTCTGGCTGATGGTGCTTAGTCTGGCTTTGGCTTTATGGTGGCGAAAGCGTTCTTGTCAGACTCTGTGTCAGCCGGTTTTGGGACTCAGTGTAATCATGCTAGCGCTCGCGTTGGGGATTTTTCGAACGGAGCTAGCGACTTGGCAATTTGGTAAGTCTAACCTGGAAGAGTCTGTCGGCAGCTCGATCGAATTGATCGGAGTAATTGATGAAGAGCCGGATTACCGAGCTAATCAGGTGCAGTTTTATGTAACAACTTCTGATGATCGAGTGTTGGTGAGTGCCGATCGTTTAACAGATTTGTCTTATGGAGATCGGGTGCAGATAACCGGGCGCTTAGATAAACCAACTTCGTTTACCACTGATCTAGGCCGTACTTTTGATTATGAAAATTATCTCAAAGCTCGCGGTGTGGAGTATCGCCTATCTTTTGCGGAGGTGTCGGTGCTTGATTCAGGTGGTGGTAATTGGTTTGTGGGCATGCTTTTGGCCGCCAAGCACGCTTTTATCAATTCGGTAAAACAGACTATTCCGGAGCCGGAAGTGGCACTGGGCAACGGACTTTTGTTGGGAGTGCAGTCTTCTTTGGGAGATGATATTGAGGAAGATTTTCGAAAAACTGGCATCATTCACATTGTGGTTTTGTCTGGCTACAACGTAATGCTGGTAGTAGCTTTTATTCTATTTATTTTCTCATTCTTTCTACCACTACGCTGGCGCTTTGTGGCTGGATTGGTAGCAATTGTTTCTTTTGCCTTGATTGTTGGTTTATCAGCTACCGTGGTGCGCGCCAGCATCATGGCTTCGTTGGTGTTGTTTGCCCAGTCGTTTGGACGTGAATACAATGTGATGCGAGCGCTAATTTTTGCTGGTTTAGTAATGATTGCTATCAATCCGTATTTACTTTTGTATGACATTGGTTTTCAGCTATCATTTATGGCGACATTAGGCTTGATTATTTTGTCACCATATTTTGAAACAGCTCTCTTGAGTGCTAAGAAAATTAAAATCTCGGAGTTTTTGGTGGCCACTCTCACTACTCAGATCACTGTTTTACCACTTTTGCTTTACCATATTGGGGAAGTGTCGCTAGTAGCGATTGTCGTTAATGTTTTAGTGTTGCCGGTAGTGCCGGTTGCTATGCTACTAACGTTTCTGACAGGAGTAGTGGGGTTAATTTCTATTACGTTAGCGCAACCGATCGCTTATCTGGCTGATTTGAGCCTCAACTACATTTTGGTAGTCGCTGAGCGCTTTGCATCTTTGCCTTTTGCTGCCGTGAGTGTACCAAGTTTTCCAGCCTATTTAGTGCCGTTCATGTATTTATTGATGGTGATGCTTATAGCTTATGCAAATTATCGAAAAAACGGCAACGGTTGGGTAGTTGAAGAGGAAAAGGAAATGGCCGGTTTGCCTAAGGCGCCTGTGGCGCCAGACAAACCGGCCGATGATATCCCGATATTTTTTCGTTAGGCTATAACATTCATGTTTTATTTCCCTGTGCTATAATCCAAAACATGATAGAAGGAGTACTAGTAACAAAAGGTGAAGAAGCGATCCACGACATTTATGAGCAATTACCTCTTGTCGATTGGTACTATTCTCTCTACTCTACTGATGCAGTAGTTGACCAGTGGGGCGACTATTCAAGAGAGATAGGAGAACGTGTTGCAAAAGCCGGCGTGTATGTAAAAGAATTAATAGCTGGTAACAATCGTCCAGTTCCGTACGCTGACTATTACAACAATGAAACTCAGGAGATACGATATCTTCCAAGAGAAACTAAAATCGATACTGACTTAATTGTATTTGAGGGCAGGGTAGTACTTATTTCTTATGATGATTTAAAGGTGATCACAATTGATGATGATGCAATATTTCAAACAGTGAAGCAGATGTTTGAGATGTTGTGGGAAGGTACACCTATGTTTATTGATGTAGAAAAATTGCTTTCTACCTAAATTTAAAGAAAGGTCCATCTAGAGGCGGCTTAGCTTCAAAGAGGCGAGTTGCTACCTCGCCGTCAATTTCTTCAAAAATATTTTCACCCGGATTTTCATTCTGCTTCATTTGTTGCTCCCAGCGTTTTCTAATTTCACTTAAGTTTTCATAGTATCCATCTTCAAAAAGTGGTGAGTTCTTAAAAATGTCCAACTCTTTCCATTCTCCGAACTTACCTTTAATAATAAAAGGTAACGTTGCTACGGCAATTTCTTTACCGCTAAGCCAATAAGTTTTTTCAGCGTTAGGTCTTAGCTCGTTTTCCTTTTCTGTGTCTACTGTACTGACATTGAACATCATGCCTTTAACTTGTTCCGGATTCTCTTGAATTAGGTTGTATATGATTGAACGGAGAATGTTTTTTGATTTGGTGTAAGACTGCCAGTATTTGATTTGATGTTTGTCAGACACAGACCCCATTCCATATAGTGACAACTTAAAGCCTTCTTCAGATTGCAGCATTCTTTTATAAAGTGGTTTAATGATATTTACAAAGGTCTCAATGTTTGTTTTGTATACTTCATCATCGATACCATCTTCATCATTATCTATTGAGGGCTCACCATTTGGTTCGTATTTAAACATCCCAACAGAGTGTATGAACACAACTTCAGAATATACTGAAAAATCTATGGTTTGTATTGATTCGTTTACTTTTGCCTCATCAAGTAAATCAAGCTCTAAAAAAGTAAAATTATCAGCTGAGGTTTCAAATTCTCTCCTAGCAATAGCAACGCAATCAAATTCAGGTAACTCGGAAAATTCTTCCAAATAGTCTCGCCCAATTGCACCAGAAGCTCCAGTTACAAGAACTAACTTTTTTGGCTCATGCATGTTGTGATTGTAGCATGGCAGCATTTTGCCGCACTATTAAGTAGAGACAGAAATGGCCGGTTTGCCTAAGGCGCCTGTGGCGCCAGACAAACCGGCCGATGATATCCCGATATTTTTTCGTTAGATTAATTTAGAAATTGGTCGAGAGCATAGTCTGACTGTTTGGCAGTGCAAAGAATATATCTGCGTTGCCGTACTCGACGTACAGTCATGATGGCCATGCCTTCATGGTAAAAGCGCTCTTTGCCATATGGGATGCGAGCATGCTGCCAAGAGACGGCCCGTTGATAGGAGGCAAAACCTCGTTTCGACCACCACCACACCTTGAGTCTCCGGTACCACCTCATGGCTGGGTGTTTCCACCAACGGGGTAGGTAGTATGAGGTATATCGGTGATTTGTTGGTAAGTCCATAAGACAAAACCTCAGTTCAAGTCTGAGGGTATGATACTTATCGTTTGAATTATTGCAACTAGATCAAGCGCCCAGCCACTACTTCCCAGTTGATGTTCCTAAAGAATGCGTCGACGTACTTGGCTTTGTCTGGTGCGCGGTAGTCTCGCATGTATGAGTGTTCCCACATGTCGAGTGCCAAGATTAAATCCAGATCTGGTAGTTGGCCGAGGTGTTGTTCATCCACCCAAGTTTGTACCAATTGGTCTGTGTGCGGGTCGTGGTAGAGCATGGCCCAACCAATACCACGGGTCAAAGCAATTTCACGGAAGCGGGCTAACCAATTTTCAAACGAACCCCACTGCTCTTCCATTTTTCTTTTAAGAGCACCGTCGGGTAGGGGTTTGTGACCGCCTTCAAGTTGCGAGAAATAGTATTCGTGATTGCGCATGCCGCCAAACTCAAAACCCAAACGTCTCTGCATTTCAGAAATAGCGTAGGCGTTGTTGTCAGGATCGTTGGCATAGGCTGCAATCTTTTCGCGGATTAGGTTGAGGTTCTTTACGTACCCTTGGTACAGACCAATGTGATCTTCAACGGATTCACTAGAGATGCCATCTAGTTCGGGGATATCAAATGTAAGTGCTTCGTACTTCATATTAGTTTATTTCTTGGTTATTGGATTTTTGCTCATTGTATCATGATGTAATGAAAGTAAATTTTGTCTGGTTAAGAGCGTTCACCATCAGCATCTTGACGGTGTTTTCAATTTTGGTTTGGCTACCCGTAGCTGACTCAGCCGAGTCAGCTACCGACCTCCTAGAAGTTCGTTTTATGGATGTTGGACAAGGTGATGCCATATATGTTCGTACTCCAGATGGGGTAGAAGTGGTGATTGATGGCGGGGCGTCCACCGCAGTTCTGTTAGAGTTGGCAAAAGATCGGTCATTGTTCGATAGAAGTTTGGATGTTGTGATAGCTACTCACCCTGATACAGATCATGTTGGCGGCTTGAATGACGTTTTAGAGCGGTATCAAGTGGGAACAATCTTGTGGACAGAAGTTGATCATGAGGCGGCAGCGGCGCGGGCTTTCGCCCGCGCCGCTGCCGCTGAAGGAGCAAAACTCATCAGCGCCCAAGCTGGACAAGTAATTCAGTTGGGAGCATCTACTACCATGAGAGTTTTGTCACCCTTTGGTGATACGTCCAATTGGGAAAGTAACGCCGCTTCTATTATTGTGCAGCTCACGTATGGAGATATTGATTTCATGTTAACCGGGGACGCGCCAATGGGTATTGAAGACTATCTTTCAAAGACTCACGGGGCTTCTCTTGCAAGCGAAGTGTTGAAGCTTGGCCATCATGGTTCAAAGACTTCAACTTCCGACTTATTTTTAAGTGTAGTGCAGCCAGATTATGCAGTGGTGTCAGCCGGCAGAGATAACCGCTACGGTCATCCAAATACAGAAGTGGTAGAGCGCACGCTAAATGCTGGTGCAAAGATTTTGAACACTGCCGAAGAGGGAACTATTATATTTAAGACTGATGGAAAAGCGGTGTGGGTTAAATAAAAAGCGGCGGGCCCTTTGGGCCCGCCGCTTTTTATTTCTTTAGATCAAACCAGCCTTCTTCAATGTTGCGTAAGCCCCATTTTTAGCGATAGTTCTAAGAGCGGCTGCAGAAACTTTTACGTTTACTGTCTTACCTAGCTCAGGAACGAAGATTCGCTTCTTTTGTAGATTTGGTTGACGGGTAGTCTTTCCGCACGGGTTGAACTGCGTCGCACGTGTGCGGTTGCTGTATCGTCCCCCGATCTGGGTTTTCTTACCGGTAATGTCGCATTGCTTTGCCATATACAAGTTATTTAGTGCAGGCATACTACCATGTGTTTAAAATATTGCAACTACGAGCAAGCGTTATATTTTGCAATTCAATTCAACTCTAGTTACTATAAGATGGTTATGGAACCAATACAGATAGCAATGATCGTTGCACTTATTATTTCAGTAGTGATTCACGAAATGGCCCATGGGTTTGCGGCTGACTGGCTCGGTGATCCAACGCCACGTTTGGCCGGACGTCTCAGTCCTAATCCGATTGTGCATCTTGATCCAATGATGTCGGTAATTTTACCTGGTTTGCTATTGGCTACCGGTTCACCAATTCTCTTTGGAGCGGCTAAGCCAGTGCCCTATAACCCATACAATCTCCGTAATCAAAAGTGGGGAGAAGCGATAGTAGCCGCAGCTGGCCCGGCGTCGAATATTGTGATAGCTGTTATTTTTGGTCTCTTGATCCGGAGCGCTGAAGTTTTAAGTTTGAGCGAGTCGTTTGTGCAGTTAGCATTTATGGTGATGATTTTAAATATTTTCTTAGCCTTCTTTAATCTGGTCCCAATCCCACCGCTGGACGGTTCAAAAATTCTTCCTCGCTTACTGCCACGACAACTTGCCTATAAATATGATGAATTTCGGTCGCGCCTAGAACAAAATGTTGGCCTCGGCTTCATTATTATTATCTTGCTGTTTGTGCTGGTTTTGGCCGACCCGCTTTACGATCTTACAATCATGCTGGCCCGGCTATTGATCGGGGCGTAGTTATTTGCTACAGTTCCACAGGTTAAGAAGTTTCGCCGGTCTCACACCAACTGCAAAAGAATAGGTGTGAGGTGTACCGGTTTTCTTTTGTGGCATTCACTCGCTGTACGCAGACTTTCTCCGGTCTGTAAGTGAATGGTCGCTAGAGCGACACCCGGACATCCTCCCAGTTAATCCCCTTGATTGGGTAGGGTGTCCGGTTTTTTAATATCTAAAAACTAGTCTGTAACGCTTGCATTATTGGTTACATATAGTAAAGTGTTCGAGCTAAATTATGGCAACAATTCAACAATTAACCCGTAAGAAGCGACAAGATAAAGCACGTAAGAGTAAGCGGGCGGCTCTTGAATCTGGTTTTAACAAGATCAAGAATCAACCAAACACTTACTTTTCTCCATTCAAGCGTGGAGTATGTACTCGTGTGACTACTAAGACCCCGCGTAAGCCGAACTCAGCGATTCGAAAGATTGCTCGTGTACGACTTTCAAATGGTCAAGAAATCACAGCGTACATCCCAGGTATGAAGCACACGCTACAAGAACACTCAGTGGTACTTGTACGAGGAGGACGTGTTAAGGACATCGGTGTTAACTACACAGTAGTGCGTGGTAAGTACGACGCGACTGGAGTTGACGAACGACGTCGAGGGCGCTCTAAGTACGGAGCTAAGAAACCAAAGGGAGAATAATTTTCCTAAACTGAGCGAATTGTTTTGTCAGACTGCGATAATTTAAGACTCACTGTACTACCAAGTACACCTCGTCTTAAATTTCTGGTCTTCCGCACACTTCATCTCAGTTAAGAAAAATTCGAACTTTGCAGATTAGCAAAGAAGCACGTAGAGAGGCGAATCTCTACACACATTACAAATAGTTTATATTCGCTACAGATAACGATTGGTGTGAGCGACAGCTCATCGACCATTATGCGAAGAATGAAGAATGTTTTCATAAACACTCCTCGTTCTCAGTTAATCAATCACAATTATGAGACGACCTATCAAGAAACGACCTACAGTATCACCAGATATTGTGTACGGTCAGGTGGATGTCGAACGACTCATTAACTACATCATGCTACGAGGTCAAAAAGAGACCGCGCGCAAGATCGTATACGGAGCGTTTGAAATCATCAAAAACGATAAAGAAGGAGGTGACCCGCTAGAAGTGTTCAATACAGCACTTCGAAACGCTGGTCCTTTGATGGAAGTACGATCACGACGAGTTGGTGGTGCAAACTACCAAGTTCCACGAGAAGTACGACCAGAACGACGAGAAGCTTTGGCACTTAGATGGCTTATTGCAGCAGCAAGAAAGCAAAAAGGTACAACTATGATGCAGGCACTAGCCAAAGAACTAATGCTAGCAGCCAAGGAAGAAGGAGATGCAGTGAAGAAGAAGGAGGATACGCACAAGATGGCGGAGGCCAACCGAGCGTTTGCACACTTTGCTTGGTAATTCCAAAATTAGCGACTGGCTTCGTCGTTACGGCAAAAATTTAATTCGCTGGACAGTTGTCCCACTCATAAAATTTTTGCCTAGACTCCTTGCCATTCATCTAATTTTGAAGTCACCTAAAGAAAAACGACCCGAGAGGGTCGTTTTTCTTTTCTTGTGTTTATATAGAATGCTTTTTGTAGACCTCTTTTAAATCCAGGATTTTTTGCACTTTGTCTCTAAGTCCTCCTGTTCTAGTCACCGTTCTTATGTCTGCCATTCCAGATAAAGCGTGACTCACAGAGTGTAAAAGCTCTTCTGTTTGGTACACATAACCATCAGAACCCGTAAGAGTTAGCTTGTTGTCAGCGATAAAACTCATTAAACCCCTGTCGTCATCTGGAGCACCATAAATTTTATGTTCAGTAAAAAGCTCTACTCTTTTTGTGTCAGCTTCTTCGTCGGCAATTTCGTCTACTTGTCTGCCAGATTCTAAGTGGACCATGTATTTAGCAGAGTCAGTTATTTGGTCCATTATGTTTTCTAGCAACTCATCATCAGCTGGATTGTTTTTAACATTTTTAAGCTTCCTGTCCATGATTTGTCTGAACTCCACTGCTCTAATGTTATCAATCAAACCAAAAATCTGATTCCTGGTGTCTGACACTTCTTTTTCAACTGAACTTGGCTCATTTGAAAGACTTTCTAACGACATAACTCTGAAATAGATAAATGAATAAATTATAAATATTTTATCATTGTACTAATTAGTTTAAAACACCCACCTCAGAATGCTTAACTACGCAAAATCTTTCCCATCACCTTGCCTTTGGCGAGTTCGTCGATGGGTTTGTATTATAATTAAGGGTATGTTGAGTTTCTTCTTTTTCTTAATTATTTTGTTCCTGTTATATAAGTTGTTTCGGGTTCAAGAGTATTCTTCTGATCAGGTGGAAGTTAAGGAACGTTTTCCTTATCATCTTAAACAATTCTTTTTTTCTAGGTCAGAACAAGAATTTTTTAATATTCTAAACGCACATCTTGATGCACATAGGTATACCGTTTTTCCAAAAGTGAGACTCGGAGATTTTGTCCAAGTCGATAGTGAGGAATATAGAAATAGGAAATGGTGGAATATGATTAGAGCAAAGCATGTAGATTTTTTAATCTGGGACTTAGTCGAAAGGAAAATCGTATTAGCTATTGAAGTTGATGGAAAATCTCATAATTCTGAAAAAATGATCAAAAGAGACGAGTTTGTTAATGATCTTTATAAACAAGTCGGTTTAGACTTAAAGCGAGTAAAGGTAGGCGTAAGTTTTGAAAAAGTTTGTAGTGAAATTAGTTCTTCACTCTCATAAAATCTTTTCTAGCTCCTTATCTTGGCGAGTTCAGAGGTGGGTGAAGTCCAAGTAGCGTATTTTCGCGTATGGTTTTTAATTTAAAAAAACCGCTGGGCTAGCCATGCGGTTGAGGGGTGGGAGGAGGATGAAGAGTTAATTGAGTGCGTTGCAAAGTGCGAGGTAGAAATTGAAATCGGCCGTTTTGTAGTGGCTACCAGCTCTAGGTGAGAATCGTTGTCGATACTCTAGTTCAAGTTCGGGTTGGTACAAGGCTGATTCTTGTAGGAAGATGTGAGCAAAACGTAGTAGTTCGTGCTCCGGATCGATTTTTTTTAGTGCCTGGGCTGACTCAATGATTTGTTCATCCAGCTCTTCGTTGGTAATTGCTACGTCGTTCATAGCGAATTCCTTTTGCTGGTTAATGTGCTGCCTACCCAATAGAACCTAGCTAGCGACTGATATGTTACATCTCGTGAAAAATTAAAGAGTTAAAAGGGCGCCGCGAGTCGGAGCATGTATCAAACTGATGCAGTTAGTGCAATGAGCTTCTGGCCGGTAGTGGCGGGGCAGCAAGACAAAGTCAGGGTTGTGACTTTTTATCTCGGCCTTGCTCATTGCAATCTTAACTTTGTATAGCAGCATGTATTCCATGATTTCTTTAGCGTCGTAAACATGCAAATAATCACAATCAGTGATTAGAGATCGATCAATATCTAAATCTTCCGCTACTCGAGTGCGGATAAAATCTTGCACATTAATTTTGCCGTCTTCAAGATACTCAGCTCTGATAAATCCTCCCGGACACTCGATTGAAGGTGGCCAGTCTCCGGAGTCGCGAGGGATCATGACTAAGAAACCGTCGCTGGTATACACGATACCCATTGCGGTCACTACTTGAAACTGTAGTTTCTTCGGTTGCTTTGGACGAGGCCAACGAAGACCAACCACGTCTTTATATGAAACATCAGTTTTGATAGTTATCGTGTCACCATCAGCATTAATGAGTCGGCACAGATTTGAAATTACAGTCACGTCTCTCCATTTTGTAAATTTCTCCCAATTTTTACTAATTGCACTACGAGTAATGGGAGATGGTTGGTAACTTTCTGAGTCGGGTGATTCGTGGCAGAACATTGCGGCTTAGTATAACAAACTATGTCATAAGTCGGTTGACCATTACGTGATACAATAAATATTATTAATAGATTTTCTTGTTTTATGGGTAGTCTAGAAGGAGCACCAAAAGTAAAAACTGAAAATAAAGAAAATGTTGAATCATTAGATGATTGGCGAGCCCTTAAAGAGGGGGCTGAAGATACCGCTAAAGAGATGATTTCAAGGATTCCAGGCTACGAGGACATGAGTGTATCTGAAAAAGTATCGTTCTTAGAGGAATTGTCACATGAGCTTATGCCTGATGTTTCAAAGAGTAGTAAAGATGAAGATGGGTTAACCAAGGTTGAAGATCGATATCGGTACGTGCGATTACGTCTTGCTGGAGAAATTGCCTTTCTAGAAGAGACTGAACGGCATGAAAAAATGCTGGCCAGTCTCGGCCGTTAGTTCGAATTAATTTAGTTGAGTTCTTTAGATTATGAAGTTTGATTTTGATGCGGAAATTAAGCACCACCTTGAAGTGGTAAAAGGTCTCGAGCGGAAGCCAGGGGTATTTACTGCGTCTCTCGATGATACCTTTTATAATAAAGCGTGGTTGCGAGATATTTATTTCATCACCCTTGGCTTTTTTGAGACAGGAGACTTGGAAACGACCAAAGACGCTGCTAAGGCGCTCTTGACGGTGTTTGTAAAACACAAAGACAAAATTAATTGGGCGATTGAGAATAAGCCGCGTGAAGCATGGCAATACATCCACGCTCGGTTTCACCCAGAAACTTTTGAAGAGTATTGGGAGGAATGGGGTAATAGTCAAAATGACGCGGTGGGAGAGGTGCTCAACCTCATCTGTACCCTAGAACAAATGGGCGAGAGTGTTGTCGAGACAGATGATGAACGCGAAATGGTACAGAAGATTATCGACTACCTAATAAGTATCGAGTACTGGGATGATGACGACAACGGCATCTGGGAAGAAAACCTTGAAGTTCATGCTTCATCGGTCGGCTCATGCGTAGCAGCACTGAAGAAAGCTAATGAAATTGACTGGCTAGAAGTACCAGACGTAGCGATTGAACGAGGAGAGCATGCCCTGCGAGCTTTGCTGCCCCGAGAGTCTGTCACTAAGTTTACTGACCTTGCACTTCTTACTCTCATCTACCCGTTTGCTGTGACGACCGAAGAAGAGACTTTGGAAATTTTGAAGAACATTGAATATCATTTGGTAAAAGACCGAGGAGTAATCCGCTACAAACTTGATCGCTACTACAATAATAATGTCGATGGTTTTAGTGAGGAGGCCGAATGGTGCTTTGGTCTCGCGTGGCTTGCTATTATTTATGCTGAGCGGGGTGACAAAGAAAAAGCTTATTACTATCTTCGACGTACCAAAAATGCAGTGACACCAGATGGAAAGGTGCCGGAGTTGTATTACTCAAACACTGATAAGCCAAATGAAAATACACCACTCGGCTGGGCCGAAAGTATGTACGTGGTAGCGCTGCAAAAAGTGAAGGAGATGGAAGAAAAGGGGTAGAAAAATAAAAAAGGCCGGCGCCTTCGGCGCCGGCCTTTTTTACTCCACAAATTCCACCGCTCCAATCACTGTCTCTATTTGCTCACGGTCCATCCGGTAGGCAGCAATATCATAATAGGTATTTTCATCTTCAAAGACGTTCACAGATACGCCGTTTTGTGTTTCGTATATAAAACCACTCGACGCTTCGTTGTCATAAGGAATAATTCGGAGCGTGTCAGGGGCAATGTATGCACTCTTAAGTACTAGCATGATTGATCCAAATAACTTTATTGTGTTGCCAGAAAATAATCCGATATTGTGCTTAGAGACATCAGCCTGTACTTGTAAAAATGCCTTGTCGCTGTCGCAAGGGTTGGCGCCATTTATCTTGCTCAGTTTGTGACACACTTCAGTTTGGTCATGGTCCGCAAATTGTTGGTGGAGTAAAAAGTTTTTCAAAAGTGGTGTACCGACATAAAAAATGTAAACAGCATCAGAGTCTTGGTCACTGATTATTACTGATGCTTCCTGCTCTTCGATGCTGTAATTTTCAAATAGGATGGGAATTTTTATATTGCCCAAGGTAAATGACTCCAAACCGTCGACCGCTACCACGGTCATGTTTTGGTCCAGGGTTATATGAACATTAGGATTTGTTTTTTCGGTAAAGAAATAGGCCGAATACCATGCGTAAGTGCTCAAGATGGTTGGCCAAAAGGTAAGAAAGAAAATAGCCAAACCAAAGATTCCAATTGCTGACCATTTAATTATCTTTATCATGAAGCTTATTTTAGCAGAAAAGCTATTTGATTTAAGTGGTTGATGTTGTATGTTATACGCTCATGTCAAAAAGCGCCGGATTAATTGTTTTTAAAGATGCTTCGTATGAACACGATGCCACCAAGCCGATTCTTAAAGAGGCTAACTTTATCGTGCGACGCGGTGCCAAGCTGACTCTAATGGGTCAAAACGGAGCTGGTAAATCTACCTTGTTTTCTCTTATTACCGGCCAACTGCATTTAGATGATGGAGATATAAATATTCAACCACGAACTTCTATTGCTATTGCGCGTCAGATTATTCCCCGTGACGAACTCGAATTAACCCTCCGAGAGTTTTTTGAAAAATGCTTCAAAGAAAAAGTCTATGACATTGATCCGAAAATTGACGAGGTGTTAGAGATTGTGAATATGGTGCCAGCTGATGAAATAAAAGAATCTTTTAAAGAAAGAAAAGTTGGTAGTTTTTCTGGTGGTCAACAAGCTCGCTTCTTGTTAGCTTCAGCCCTGATTCAAAATCCAGATGTCTTACTGTTAGATGAACCAACCAACAACCTAGACCAAGCTGGGATTGAACACCTTACTAATTTTTTGAAGGAGTACCGCAAGACTGTAATTGTTATTTCCCACGATGCCGACTTCCTCAATTCATTCACTGAAGGCGTCCTCTACCTCAATACGCAGAATCGTCAGGTAGAACAATATAATGGTAACTATCACGCTGTATTAAAAGAAATCACTGCTCGAGTGGAAAGAGAAAAGCGACAGAATGCTCAGATGGCCAAGCAGATTCAAGCTGACAAAGATAAAATTAATTACTTTGCGCAAAAGGGTGGAAAGATGCGAAAGATAGCAAAAAAGATGCGAGCCGATATTGCTGAAAGTGAAGACAATAAGGTGGATGTGAGAAAGGAAGATAAGACCATCCGACCTTTTACTATTGAGCCCCATAAAGACATTCCTTTAGAAGTGCTTAAGCTGACTTCTGTGAAGGTGATTAAAAATCATGTACCCAAACAGGCTGAGTGTGATGTGGTGTTAAAGCGCGGCGAGCATTTACAAATCGTTGGGCCCAACGGAATCGGTAAGACCACCTTGCTAGAAAGTCTAGCCGGCGGCCATGCTACTGGCGAAGAGATAGCTGATGGGGTAAAAATCGGCTACTACCGACAAGATTTTTCAAATCTAGATTTTGATAAAACAGTTTTCGAAACTCTAATGGATTCGATGAAGAAAAAGCTAGAAGAAGACATGCGTTCAGTTGCGGCCGGTTTCTTATTGTTTGGAGATGTGATGAGAAGTAGAGTGGGAGATTTGTCAGAAGGACAGAAGGGTTTAGTGGCATTTGCTAAGTTAAAAATGGAAGAACCGGGTCTCTTAATTCTCGACGAGCCGACCAATCACATCAACTTCCGGCACATACCCGTGATCGCGCAGGCCTTGCATGACTATAAAGGCGCGATGATCTTAGTGTCTCACGTTCCTGAGTTTGTTGACCAAATAAGAATTGATCAAGTACTTGACCTACAAAAGCTGAAGAAGTTTAAGAAGTAACAGTACTAGAATTAAAGTTATTAACTGTAACTCAGAGAATAACGACTATATACGGGAGGGTTTGACTGGGCGTGCAAGGAGTGTGTGATTCGAGTTGAAAGTAATGACTTGCAGATCGTCAAAACATGCTACCATTTTAGTAATGGGAATTTTTAAAGATCATATCGACTATTTAAAAGATAATCCGGAGGGTTATTGGTTTAAGCGAAAGCTTTACGGGTGGGGTTGGACACCAGCGCGCTGGCAGGGTTGGGCCATTACCTTGCTGTACATGGCTACCATTATTTACATTGCTTTTACTGAACCTGACCCGAGGGTGTTCCTGGTGGATTTCGCTATAGTCACTATTTTATTTTTAGTAATCGTGGTGCGAACTGGCCAAAAGCCTAAGTGGCAATGGGGCAAGAAAGATAATGAAGAAGAATAAATTTTTTGTTTACCTACTCAAGTGTAGCGACGGCACTTTCTATTGTGGTTATACAAACGATATTGAGAATCGGCTAAAGGTCCACAATGGAGAAGCAGGGCAGGGAGTCGGGGCCAAGTACACGCGTGGTCGTCGACCAGTAACTCTACACTACTGCGAAGAAGTAGCCGATAAGAGCTCGGCTATGAAGCGAGAGTACGAACTCAAACAGCTCACCCGAGACCAAAAAGAAAATTTGGTCGGCGCCGATTTGTAATACCTACTCTTCTATGTCAATCGATTGACATAGAAGCCAGAAAAAATAGGTGTCGGTAGAGGGGAGGTGAAAGCTTTGTAAAGCAGAGAGTTCTCGTCATGATTAAGTGCATACTGAGCTTGCGTAAAAAATAATTGGAGGCATCATTAGTAGTATGAAAAAAACTCTTGAGATAATTTCCGGTTTTATAATTTTGGCTTTTATGGCGTTGGTGTTTTGGCAGCTTATAGAGAAATATCATTTCGACCAACCTGAAAAGACGCCAGCTGAAGCGGTGAAACAACCATCAAAGTCAGAGCAGTTTAAGGTGGCCGCAGAAGAGTTGGTAATATCCGAGCTAGGACAACCAATTGAAGGGGTTGAGCCAGCTATGCTGATGGAAGTATTGCCTGGCTTGATTCCAGCAGATTTTGATCGAGCCGAAGCAGAAATTGGTATATATGTACATGAACGAGAGCAAGTGGTACACGACTTAGAGGGTGAGACAATGCCGCACTCTGCAGCCGGTGCGCTTACACAAGCGGGCTACAACGCCATCATGAGTAATGTCACTACCCGCTTAGATATTCGCACCAAGGATATAACAGCTGATGATCTGATCGATAAATTAAAAGAGCCCGCTGTGTTACCGCCACATTACGGCTCACAGCCGGTGGCTTGTACGGCCGATGCCATGATGTGCCCTGACGGCTCTTTTGTTGGGAGGACCGGTCCAAACTGTGAGTTTGCTGAGTGTCCGTCGGGGGATTCTTTGGAAGTAGATTCGTTCGTTGATTGTGTTGCCGCCGGTAACCCTGTCATGGAATCTTATCCACGTCAGTGTGTTCACAACGGTCAGAGATATGTCGAAGTGATTGATGATCCCTGGTCTCCTTTCCCGATTCGCTATGGTGAAGATGTAAGTCAGATGGAAGAGTATAGATCAGATTGTGAGATGAAGGGCGGCCTTTTTAATGAGTGCGGTAGCGCTTGTGGTCCTGAGGCGGAGATGTGTATGGACGTATGTTCAATGATCTGTGAAGCGCCAGGGGTCGGAGGTGAAACATTGCCACCGGCTTTAGAGTCGGGGGATCTGCTTGAGGTAAATTAGGATGAAACGAAATTATCAATTTAAGCAAAAGCTCTGGCTGTGGCCAGGGGAGTCTGCGAATTGGCATTTTTTATCTATACCTAAAAAAGACGGACAAAAGATTCGGAATGACTTTGGGTCTAGTCTAAAAGGTTTTGCTTCGATTAAAGTTGAGGTGAAGATCGGCCAGATGGTCTGGAAGACCTCAATGTTTTATAGCAAACCAGCCGAGTCATTTATTCTTCCAGTGAAAGCTAAGGTCAGGCGAGATGAAGATATCAGTGCGGGTGAAGAAGTAAGTTTTTCAATAAAAATTTTGTAAACTAAAAGGCCGGCGCCTTCACCACAAGAGTACTTCCATTTTTATAGTCGTAAACTCCTTAAAAATTTGGTCGCGCGCCGGCCTTTTGGTTTTTACATCTCCGCTTTCCAGCGTTTTAGGAATTTGGATAAAAATAGAGAAGTGATAAAAATTGTGACAGATAAAGCCAAGAATTTTGGATCTAAGGCGTCGAAGGTTAGTCCCATGGTACGGAATTCCTCCAAATCAACTGCTGCTCCAAGAGCAACAAAAGTGGTCAGCCCCGGCATGATGCCAATGAGGGTAGCGAAGAAGTACTCGTTCCATTTTGCCTTAACTACACCAGAACCGTAGTTAGTTAGATCGAATGGGAAATAGAAGAGGCGCATTAAGAGGACAGCTTCAAAACTGTTACTGCGTAATTTTTCAACCCAGTTACCAATAATGGTGTCTTCTAGTTTCAAGTCTTTACCAAAGAAACGCCCAATCCAGTAAGCAAAGTTGGCCGAAGCATTTTCTCCGATGACAGTGAAAATAATACCCCACCACAAACCAAACAGTGCCCCTGACAGAGCAGTGAGCAGGGTGGCGGGAAACAATATCAGTGGACGAACGGCGTATAACACAATGTATACCAAAGGACCCCAGGCTGTACTAGTGAAAAAGTGAATTAGTTCAAACAGGACATCTTTGTACGATAAATTATTTTCGATACGATAACTTTGAAATAGATAAATCAAAGCCGCCCAGAACACGCCTGCAATAATTTTTGGAAGCGCTCGTTTAATAGCTTTTTTAATATCGACCTTAATATCCTTTAACTGTTGAGCTACAAAATAGTCGCCAGCTTTTTTAACTGTCAACGAATAAGTCGGGTAGGCGTAAATTAATTTCTGCAATTTCCAGAGCGAGATTTTTTCATCAATGGCCAGAGTAAAGATTGTAATCAATTCACCAGCCGCTGGCCCAATGATGTGGGCACCGAGCACTGCTCCATTGAGACGTCGGGCGGTTACTACCAACATACCGTCAGTGGCCTCGTCGGTCTTGGCGCGATCATTGGTTGAAAATGGGACTTCAATGCGCATGATGCGGTCGGTACCAAACTTGGCGTCAGCTGCTGCCTCTGACATGCCGACTTGAGCGACTTCGGGCGAAGTGTAGGTAACCTTCGGCACCGCCTTCTTTTTGTTTACTCGCACTAGACCCTTACTAGCGACATGAGTCACTACTTGCCGCGCAGTATCATCAGCGGTGTGAGTAAACTTCAGGCGCTGCGCAACGTCACCAAGAGCAAACACGTATTTGTTTGATGTGCGATGCTGGCTGTCGACCATGATGCAGCGATCGTCATGCTTGATGCCAGCTGCCTCTAGTCCGGGTGGCAGGTTGGGTACTCGTCCGACAGCGATGAGGACCTTATCAAACGTCACTCGTTCTTCTCGCACTACTTGGTCACCGTCTTTAATTTCAAAGATAGCTTCTTTACCTTCGACTTTTTTGATAAAGGCAGAGAGCTTGATGTTTATTCCTAGATCTGTGAAGGCTGCTTTTAGTTTTGGTCGAATAGCTTTGTCTTCTAATCTACCAAATTCATTATCGATGGTGGCTATGGTGACTCGGCTGCCGAGCATGGCCATAGCCTGTCCCATTTCTAGTCCAATCGGACCGGCTCCAATTACGAGTAGACTTTTTGGAGCCTCATCGAGATCAAAGATGTTTTGATTAGTGAGTACATCAGTTTTACTAAGTCCATCAATCTCTAGGTTTCGCGGATGGGAACCAGTAGCAATTATCGCGCGCTTGTATCCGTACACCATATCACCGACTTTGACTGAACACTTTGAGATAAATTCAGCTTCCCCCATCACCACATCAATACCCATCTTTTCGAAGGTTTCGGGGGTTTCTTCTTTTAGAATGTTGTTAATGGTGTTTCGCACATAGGTAAATGCGTCGGCGCGAAAAGCTTCGCTTTTCGCGCCACCTCCTGCCACCTTCAGAGCCTGGTGGTATGCTTTCGCGTGATGCAAAAGTGCTTTCGAAGGAATACAGCCAGAGTTGGTGCATTCGCCACCCATGTGTTCTTTTTCTATCAGGAGCACCTTCTTGCCAATCTTTGAAAAACCTACTGCTGAAGTTAGTCCACCCGAACCAGCTCCGATTACTACGATGTCGTATTTTTTAGTTTCGTTCATATTGTTACATCTTGTGATTAGCCCACCACTGAGCAGCGGACTTGGAAATAATCATCGTTACCAAAATCACGGCCACTTCGGTAGAGACGACGCCTCCTTTGAAGGCTTGGCAGGCAATGACAATGACCAGGAGAGCCATCCCGACCAGGCTCGATACTCGGTCGGAAAAAGCTCGGATCGATACTTCACGTTCATCGCTGACTCGTTCGGTCATGATAAAAAAACCGTAAATCACTGTGGTTAGAAATAGTGCCCCAAGTAAAAACCATGTTGAATGGCTCGGCATCCAGTACATAAATGGATCAACAAAGGCTAGGGCGAGCAAAGATACAACGATTGGTAGGATGGCGTGTTTGGTCATAGACGTTTAATTATTTAGATAAAAAATTTCTTCCACTGAAGTGTTAAAAGCTTGAGCGAGCTTCAGGGCCAGGGCAATCGACGGTACGTAGTTACCTTTCTCAATCGAGATGATTGTCTGTCTGGTAACACCGACTGTCTCAGCTAGCTCAACTTGCGTTAATTTTGCCTGCTTCCGAAGCTCTTGCACTTGATTACTGATGTTCTCTTTCATTGTTTGGGGATGAAATATTATTACTGATTTTGAGTAAGTATATATATGCAGTGTCCTTGCATTGATGTTAAGTCTACTTTACATACGGATATAACGGAAGTTTATTTCAGTGTGTAATTCAAGTAGTTAAAAATCAGTTATACTTACCAAATATGAATACCGAACTACAAGCCATCTATAGTGATTTGCTTGAAAAGCACTCACACCAAAAAACCTTCTTGCAGACAGTAAAAGAAGTATATGAAAGTATCGATGGTTATGTCACCGACCATGATTTTTCAGATGAGGATTACCATTTGATACGACGGATGACCGAACCAGAGCGAATCATTTCTTTCAAAGTCACTTGGACAGATGATGAGGGGAAACGACAGATTAATACTGGTTATCGGGTGCAATTCAACTCAGCTCTTGGTCCGTATAAAGGAGGATTGCGATTTGACCCGTCAGTAAATGAAGACGTTTTGAAGTTCTTGGGCTTTGAACAAATCTTTAAAAATTCTCTTACAGGTCTTCGTCTCGGGGGCGGTAAGGGTGGAAGTGATTTTGATCCCCGAGGGAGGAGCGATAACGAAATACGATCTTTTTGCCGAGCGTTTATCCTCGAATTGTATCGCCATATTGGAATTGAAACTGATGTGCCCGCTGGAGACATCGGAGTAGGAGGGCGAGAGATAGGTTACATGTACGGCATGTACAAAGAGATTACTAATCGAAATGAGGGAGTGCTAACCGGTAAGGATGAGCTTTTCGGAGGGTCGTGTCGACGGACTGAAGCGACGGGAAATGGGGTGGTGTATTTCACCGAAGCGTTGGCCAAAGCAAATAATATTGAAATGAAAGGCCTTACGGCTGTAGTGTCGGGCGCCGGTAATGTGGCATCACATACTGCAAAGAAACTAACAGACTTTGGCGTGAAAGTGATGACTATGTCTGATCGGTGTGGCTTTATCTTTAAGGAAGATGGCCTGACTCATAAAGATGTAGATACGATAGTGGAGGCTCGTGGTAACGGCAAAAATATGAGCGAAATTGTGATTAATGGCGCTGTATACAAAGAAGGAAAGCCCTGGCAGCAAGTAGCAGCCGACGCATATTTTTCTTGCGCTACACAGAACGAGGTTAGCGGCGTTGATGCTCGAGCAATGATTAAGCATGCCAAGTTCATAGTTGAGGGGGCAAATATGCCGCTTGATGACGAAGCTGTAGAAGTAGTGCGAGAAAACAAAACTCTGTTTGCACCTGGTAAAGCAGCCAATGCGGGAGGGGTAACGGTGTCTGGAATTGAGATGGCTCAAAACGCTGCTCACTACGCATGGAGTTGTGAAGAGGTGGAAGCAGAATTGAAAAAAATTATGGGCAAGATTCACGATCAGTGTGTGAAGTATGGAAAAGACAAAGATGGAAACATTGATTATGTAAATGGTGCGAATATCGCTGGCTTTGCCCGGGTCTTCGAAGCAATGAAGAAGTTGGGGTGGTAGAAAAGAAAAAAGGCGCTTAACAAAAGCGCCATTTGAATAGGTGGTGCTACAACCAGCCATACTTACTGATGTTTATTGGCCTATTGACCACTCTTCCATCGTATTCAATATGATTAAGACCGTTAGGATTAATCACTAAAGAAAAAAGCATGCCGCCAATGGTAATCTCTGGAGACAACAAAGGCAGAATTACCTTAAAATTGTCGACGTGATACTCATTGGTAATGATCCTATCTCTGGCGAGACCAGATAATTTGGCAATACCCTCATTAGGAATTTCCCGCGCGCCCTGTAGTAAGAAGAGAACTGATTCCCTACCACCGAGTTTACGGATTTCAGATTCGCTAAGACATCCAACAATAACTCTTTCGTCGCTTGATTCATTCCGAGTAAGAAAAATTTCAACTGGCGATGTAGGGCTAGACTGCTGAAGAAACTCTTTTGTGAGTACGCCCGTTTCTATGGACATACGGTAAAAAGTATATGCTTCAATCTGAGAATCCATTTTATGCCAGTCTGTTCCCCGGAGGAATCTTCTCTTGATTTGGGTCACGTCGTCACTTACATACACATTTCGAGCAGAGACAATAGTCGCTCCTTCATAAATGTTATGCCCCGTGAGGGTTGTGATGTATGCCCAAAGTCGATTAGCTTCTTCCAGGCTAGCCTTTTCTGTCTCCCTAAGTTGGTTCTCTAGTTCAGAGATCTTTTTCTTCTGAGGAGACTTGTGTAGGTATTTCTTCTTGTACCTATCAAAAGCTTTTGGATCTGACAGAGCGTCAACGGCAACGTTGATCTCTGACATTTTGCCTGGCTTACCACCAACATCTTCATGGTGGACAGACTGCAAACCTCTCACAAGGTTTTTAATAACCTTCTTAATTTGTGCGTTAGACAGACCTCTCATTGCATCTGGGCTTAGTCCAATTATCGCAAAAGGATTATTGCTTGCCATACGTATCTCCCTTTGGCAAAGGGAGCGCCTCATTGAGAGACGCTCCGAAAACTTAGACTGCTTGATTTAGGGAATATATAAACCCATCTTCAAGCATTTGAAGTAGAAAGAGGGGATCATCGTTACCGTATTCTTCAGCCATCAGCATGAATTTGGTAATTGCTGTACCCATGTACTTCTCGTCCGAGGCGTCGAGTATCTGTCGAACAAAATCCAGAAGACCTGACTCCGAACTCAGGTCGATGTAATCACCGTACTGGGCGATCAGCCGACCGAGTAATTCGAGCGACAGTGTGTCTTCCTTACTACTCAGTACATTTCTAACGGAGTAGATCATGTCAACCAGCTGCAGATTGCAGTCGTGGTCACGTGAAAGCTCCAGGATTCTCCGTGGTTTTGCTCCGTGTTCGAGAACGATCTCAATCATGTCATAGACATTGGCCTCGGTTAGACTAAAGTCTTTGACCAGTCTAAGCAGATGTTGCCCGGACACATCAATTTGAGCGACTGCTATCTCAAGGCTGCGGGACACCGTTGCTGCGGGCAGGTTGTTTGTCATGCTTCCTCCTTAGATTTTGATGTACAAACTATATATTTATTATCACAAGAATAGTAATTTGTCAATGTTTTTATATAAAATTTTGGTTGAAGTTTCTGGGTCTTTGACGTATAGTATCGCCAACTTGCCTTTGGGCAATTTTTTCTATCGACGCAAAGCATATTTGGGATCTATAGGAAGGTAAATTTATACATATATAAGTAATTAATATTTATGGCACGAGAATTTCCTCTCGAAAAACTACGTAACTTCGGAATCGTTGCTCACGTAGACGCAGGTAAGACTACAACCTCAGAAAGAATTCTTTTCTACACTGGAATGAGTCACAAGATCGGTGAGGTGCACGATGGTGAGACTGTTACCGACTGGATGGAACAAGAGCGAGAACGAGGTATTACTATTACCGCGGCGGCTATTTCTTGTAACTGGTCAAAGACTCTAGAAACTGACCGAACCAACAAGGACAAGATGTTCACTTTCAACATCATCGATACTCCGGGACACATCGACTTTACGGCCGAAGTAAAGCGATCGATGCGTGTACTCGACGGTGCGGTTGTAGTATTTGACGGTGCAGCTGGAGTAGAGCCACAAACTGAAACCAACTGGGGTTATGCTGACGAAGCGAACGTGCCACGAATTTGTTTTGTAAACAAGATGGACAAGCTGGGGGCTGACTTTGACGCTGCCGTGAAGTCAATCGAAGAACGACTATCAAAGAAAGCGTGTCGAATCCAAATCCCAATGGGAGCAGAAAACGACATGAAGGGTGTAGTAGACCTTATTACTATGAAGGCGTACTACTTTGAAGGCGAAATGGGAATGGAAGTGAAGGAAGACGAAATCCCAGAAGAATTCAAGGCCGAAGCTGAAACTCGTCGAGCAGAACTTATCGAACGAGTAGTAGAACACGATGACGCTTTGATGGAAGCATACCTGGGCGGCGAAGAGCCAACTACAGAACAATTGAAGGCAACACTTCGAAAGGCTGTACTCGCAAACGAAATTTTCCCAGTTATGACTGGTACTGCCCTACAAAACATCGGTGTGCAATTGGTGCTAGACGCAGTGGTAGATTACCTTCCTTCACCACTCGACCTACCAGACACTGAAGGAACAGATCCTAATGATGAAGAAACCAAGATTGCCCGCAAGGCTTCTGACGAAGAACCACTTTCAGCTCTTGTCTTCAAACTGCAAGACGACAAGTTCGTTGGACAGCTGGCTTTCTTCCGTGTGTACTCAGGAGTAGTGAAGTCAGGTTCATACATTCTTAATGCTTCAACCGGACAAAAAGAACGTGTCGGACGAATCGTACGACTGATGGCTGACAAGCGAGAAGAAGTAGAAGAAGTGTACGCTGGAGAAATTGCTGCAGCGGTAGGTATCAAGGAAGTGAAGACTTCACACACTTTGAGTGATCTTGATAACCCGATTCTTCTTGAAACAATTACCTTCCCAGCACCAGTGGTAGCGGTACGAGTAGAACCAAAAACCAAGAACGACCAAGAAAAGATGGGTGTTGCCTTGAAGCGACTATCCGATGAAGACCCAACTTTCGTAGTATCTACCGATGAAGAAACTCTTGAAACTATCATCGCAGGTATGGGTGAACTTCACCTCGACATTCTAGTTGACCGAATGAAGCGAGAGTTTGGCGTTGAGGCCAACATCGGACAGCCACAAGTAGCCTACCGAGAAACTATTCAGAAAGAAGCGGAAGGTGAAGAGAAATACGTTAAGCAATCTGGTGGTCGTGGTCAGTACGGACACGTTAAGATTCGCATCAAGCCACTCGAACCATTGGGTGAAGATGAGACAGTGCCAAAGAATGTTACTCGAGAAGATCACTTCGAATTCATCAACAACATTAAGGGAGGTGTGGTTCCACAGGAATACATCCCAGCTGTAATGAAGGGTTGTCGGGAAGCGATGGAGAGAGGTTTTGTTGCCGGATACAAGATGGAAGACGTTTCGGTTGAGCTATACGATGGTTCATACCACGATGTCGACTCTTCAGAAATCGCCTTCAAACTAGCAGGAATCAACGCTTTCAAGCAAGCCGCCGGCAGCGCGAAGCCAGTTATCCTTGAGCCAATCATGAAGGTTGAAGTACGAACCCCAGAAGAATACATGGGAGACGTAAACGGAAACATCAACTCTAAACGAGGTATCCTCGAAGGTACTGAAGAAGCAGGAGGAAAGACTATCGTTAATGCGAAAGTTCCTCTATCAGAAATGTTTGGTTACACCAATACCCTTCGATCAATGACTCAAGGACGAGCATCAATGACGATGGAATTTGATCACTACGAAGTAGTACCACCAAACGTAGCTGAAGAAATTAAGAAGGCGAGAGGGGTGGCCGCGGAATAGGTAAAGCGATTAGCTTTGACAGCGGCCACCGGGCGGAGCAATGTGAGGCGCGGCTTTGACCCGCCGCAACGAACCGCGAGCCGAGACGACAGGTACTTAGTGCTCGCAACTAGCGAAGCTAGTGAGAACACTTAGTAACCTGTGTGAGTGGAGAATAAGGTTGTTACGTAGCATGTTACGTAACATGCTACGTAACAAGGAAAAGCCGGTCGCGAAGCGACCGGCTTTTTGATTAGCAGTAGAAACTAGCTGGTTCAAGATAAATACCATTCAAATAGTATTCAATAGTCACCAGTTTCGAATTCATGTCGTCAAAGATTTCGATGCCGTAGACTGCCATTGTTACTGACATAGACAAGCAGTTGGCCCGAAAACGAATTCTCATCTCTCGACTCTCATCAGTCTTTTGGGATTGATTAATTTCCCCGAAATAATATCAGTTTGTATCTGAACGTGGATCTTCGCACTGCAGTCTGTGCAGACCAGAGAGTCTTTGTATCGGGTCAAGTTTTCGGTTGCGCTGCAAAAAACACACTTATTATTTGTTTCCATCGGTTTACTCCAAAGAACGATTTCAATCATCCTACTTACTAGTTGATCAAAGTCAATTAGTCGCTTTTTGATTTGATTAGAATTCATTGGCCGGCGAGCTTTGCTCGCCGGCCCTTTCTTTCAAAATACGCTTGCAAAAACAAAGTAGTCTGATAATATAGCTCCACTGTTCACGGCTTGTCTGTGGGCAGACGGAAAATAACAGCTCTTTCACACGTTTGGTATTTAACCGAAACGCAGCGTTCTCGCGCCGTTTCGATTGAGTACAAAATTCCACGTTGCGAAAGAGCCTAAAGTTTCATACTTGAAATTTTAGGCGTTTTTTATACACGGAGAAGTGAAAAGCTGTATTCCAAATTATTTAATTACACTTAATTTAAAGTATTAACATGTCAGATGCATTTGATCGATCAAAGCCGCACATCAATGTAGGTACTATTGGTCACGTTGACCACGGTAAGACTACTTTGACTGCTGCTATCCTTACATCTCTTAAGGCTAAGGGAGAAGGTTACGACGCTAACGTTAAGGACGTTGGAGAAATTGATAAGGCTCCAGAAGAAAAAGCTCGAGGTATTACTATCTCACTTTCTCACTCTGAGTACGAAACACCGACACGACACTACGCTCACATCGATGCGCCAGGTCACGCGGACTACATTAAGAACATGATCACCGGTGCTGCACAGATGGACGGCGCTGTACTAGTAGTAGCTGCTACAGATGGTGCGATGCCTCAAACTCGAGAGCACGTACTTCTAGCTAAGCAAGTTGGAGTACCACAAATGCTTGTATTCATGAACAAGTGTGACATGGTTGAAGACGAAGAAATGCTTATGCTGGTAGAAGAAGAACTACGAGACATGCTAACTTCAGGAGGATTTGACGGTGCTAACGCTCCAATCATCCAAGGTTCAGCTCTTAAGGCTCTAGAAGGTGATGCTGAGTACCAAGCTAAGATCATTGAATTGGTTGACGCGATGGACACATACTTCCCAACACCAGAACGAGAACTAGACAAGCCATTCCTAATGCCAGTTGAGGACATCTTCTCAATCGAAGGACGAGGAACAGTGGTAACTGGTCGAGTAGAACGAGGTACTGTAAAGGTAGGTGAAGAAATTGAAATCGTAGGTATCAAGGATACTACAGCTACTACCGTTACTGGAGTAGAAATGTTCAACAAGCAATTGGATCAAGCGCAAGCTGGAGACAACGCTGGTATCCTACTTCGAGGTACTAAGAAGGAAGACGTACACCGAGGACAAGTTCTAGCTGCTAAGGGTTCAGTAACTCCGCACACAGAATTTGAAGCTGAAGTATACGTTCTATCTAAGGATGAAGGTGGACGACACACTCCATTCTTCTCAGGTTACAAGCCACAATTCTACGTTCGAACTACAGACGTAACAGGTGACGTAACTCTAGCTGAAGGAACAGAAATGGTAATGCCAGGAGATACAGCTACATTCAAAGTGAAGCTAGTAGCTCCAGTAGCGATGGAAGAACAAACAAACTTCGCTATCCGAGAAGGTGGTAAGACTGTGGGAGCTGGAGTAGTAACTAAGATCATCGCCTAGTTAACTTGAGTCTTACCCAATCTGCTGAGTAAAGCTCACTCTCCTTACAGGAGCGGTACACCTTGTCGCTAATTTATTTCGACTCATGTCTCATAAACTAGCTGGCAAGGTCTTGCGAAGGTTTCCCAAACCTTCTCACCTCGCATATCGGGCAATCTCAAGCTAACTAGTAAATTGAAATTACTATGGCCACAGAAACATCAACAGAAAAAGCAGCCGGTTCAATCAATAAGCTTCGAATTCGAGTACGTGCTTATGAGCACAAGATTCTCGATACCAGTACGAAGCAAATTATCGACACTGCTATGCGCTTCGATGCCAAGGTGGTTGGTCCGATTCCGTTACCGACTGAAATCAAGAAGTATACGGTTAATCGTTCAACCTTCGTGCATAAGGACGCGCGAGAACAATTTGAGATGCGAACTCACAAGCGTGTGATCGACATCTTGAACCCGAGTCCTAAAGTAGTAGAGGCTCTAACCAACTTGTCACTTCCAAGTGGAGTGAATATCGATGTGAAGATGATGTAGTCAAGCTCATGGAGCTGTCATCATTCACAAGTGAGTGTAGTCGCACTCCGTAAAGCTTGGCAATCTGTTTGCCGAAAGAAAAAGAACCCCGTAAGGGGGTTCTTTTTCTATTTGAGAAATAACACGTTTCTCAATTGTGTAAAGGATAAATACTTATCCCCAGTTATGCACAGGGGAGGGTTGCGGAGTTTTTGAAATGGTAGATAATGTAATTAACAGGAGGCGGATCCCGTAAGGGGTCCGCCTTTCTCGCGACCTTGTGCGAGATCCGCCTCCTGTTCACAAGTATTGGACTTCTCAAGAAAAAAGATATTTGTGCAATAGATTTGTTCTTTCGAAATTACCCAGATTACTTCATAGAAGTTGTCTAAATTCTCATCGTACGCCTTACAACTCGGTGAGATAAAACAAAGTAAACACCAGAGTAAATATGTACAACGTAGAGCTTATGGTGAGAGCTTAGACAATTTCCTGAATTAATTACAGTGATTTCACAGTTCTTTTAGCAATATAAACAATTAGTTTATGCAAAACTTAGAAGATAACAGTAAGACATTCCAGACGGAAAACAGTTGGATGGTCCAATGTTTAAGTCTCGCTACCATCGGAGTATTGGCATTTATGCAAATCTCACCGGCAGTAGGAATGTAGAAGTTAGAAGCTAAGAATAAAGCCGAACGGCAACTAGGCCAGTTCGGCTTTTGTAATGCCTGAATTCATTTATAATTATTACATGAATGAAAGCTTTCCAAACACACCTGAGCAAAAAGTAGAGAACTGCATTTCGCAAGAAGAATTTGACCGGCAGTTTACCAAGGACAACCTTTTACTATTGGAGAAAGGTGAAGTGACCTACACAAAGGTTACTCCTGAAGTTATTAAGTATGATGAGCCTGTTTTATACATCGGTGGTTTCTCACAAGGGAAAGAAACTTATCGTGGAGAACTACAAGACCTGGTAGAGTCTGGACGCGAAGTGATATTTACTAATCCCATCAAAGGCGTTGATGTAACTGAATCAGACGAATATAACTTACTCAAAGAGCAGTATAATTTGCCAGATATTATTCTGGCTAAAGTATCTGCCGCAGAAGAAATATTGTTAGCTGAGGGAGTAGAACAGGCAGAATTAGTTGGGCATTCACAGGGGGGAATCATCACTACTGTCCTTACCGCTAAAAATCCTGAACGAGTTGATAATCTCGTTCTGAATAGTCCGGCAGGCTTTGTGACTGGAAAGTCACGCACTTGGCTCGCACTTCGTTTTGGTCATCAATTGATCAGCAACCTGTTTCGTAAGAAAGACGAATACCTCAAATCAAACATTAAGCGTGCCGGACAATCATTCGGTAGCGAGGCTATCAATCGAGACAATATGGAGAGCATTTTTGCCACTATATTCTGGCGCTTGAAAGTCGAAGTGCCAGGGATTTCTAATGTTGATTTGTTACCAATTTTGAAATCTATTCAAGATCATAATGATGCACATCCAGATGAATCAACCAGTGTTTCCATGGTGATGGCGAATGAAGATAAATTGTATCCGCCGGAGATGTATCAGGAACAGCTTGGTGAAGATTACGATGATTTTGTGAACAGCTTCATGTCATATCGAGATGAAGAAGCTTCTCATACTGCAGCTGGTATCGAAGCTCATGGTTTGCTACGACAGATTCTTAATAAAGAATTTACCTTTGACCGAGAGGAGTTTGAAAAAACATTTGGCTCAGAGTAAAAAGAAATACCTTTACTATTTTTGGTATTTAAGGTATAAGCATTGGGGTTTTGTTTCTGGCAGATAGGAGAGAGTAAAAGAAATGAGAGACTGTAAGCGAAGCATTCCATCGAGTAATTCGGGTGTGAATGACGATGTAGGAGAGGTCAACTTTCCGTGGCCTCTTGCGGTAGCTGTGGTAATGGTTTTGGCTGCTATGGCGGGAAGACAGATTGGTTTATTCTAACGGTAAGTTTTTTAGGGGGACCGGCGAGCAAAGCTCGCCGGTTTTTACTTGCAAAATAAGCAAATATCCGTATACTTTGGCCAGCTTTAAAGACCTATGTACGCAGCTTCGGTTGCGGACCAATGGGCACAAATCGCGCATTTTCTGCGTCGAGCTTGTGCTCGCGCTAGAAAATGCGCGATTTGTCGTATGGGTCTACAGATTTATTTCTGAATAAAGCTACATTATTAGATTCATACAATAAATAATGAAATTTATAGTAGGAACAAAAACTGGCATGACACAAGTCTTCGACGCTGAAGGTGTTTGTCGCGCAGCTACTGTTCTGAAGGTTTCACCAGCGACAGTGTCACAGGTGAAGACCGCAGAAACAGACGGCTACAACGCGGTACAAATTGCTTCTGGTGAACAGAAGGAACAACGTGTCTCGAAGGCTGAAAAAGGTCACTTCGGTGCTGCCGTAAAGACTGCTCGAGAATTTCGTCCTGGCTTTGGTCAAGATGAGCGACTCGAAGGAGTAGAAAAGGGCGCATCTATCGATGTGACTATCTTCGAACCAGGAGACGACATCACCGTATCTGCTATCTCAAAAGGTAAAGGATTCCAAGGTGTAGTTAAGCGTCATGGTTTCAAAGGTGGACGACGAAGTCACGGTCAGAAACACTCTGAGCGAGAACCGGGATCTATCGGTGCAACCGGAGTCGGTCACGTACTTAAGGGTACTCGAATGGCTGGCCGAATGGGCAGCGACAAAGTTACCGTAAAGGGACTTAAGGTCCTACAAGTTAATGCAGACCAAAACATCCTCGTGGTGTCAGGTGCTGTACCAGGTCGAAAGGGAACTTTAGTAGAGGTATTTGAAGCCTAAGTAATATCAATCATATGGATGCAAAAGTATATTCCAAGGATGGAAAGGAAAGCGGAAGTGTAACACTTCCCGAAGCAGTGTTTGGTGTTGCTTGGAACCCAGACCTCGTACACGAAGTGGTGACTGGTATGCAGTCTAACTCTCGCGCTGGTACTGCTCACACCAAAGACCGAAGTGAAGTTCGTGGTGGTGGTAAGAAGCCATGGCGACAAAAGGGAACAGGTCGCGCGCGACATGGTTCTCGTCGGTCACCGATTTGGACTGGGGGAGGGGTAACCTTCGGACCACGATCTGAAAAGGACTACTCAGTTAAGATCAACAAGAAAGTGAAGTCTAAGGCGCTAGCCTCAGTACTTTCTAAGAAACTAGCTGATCAAGAAGTTATCTTTGTTGATTCTCTTAAGATGGAAACACCAAAGACCAAAGACGCTAAGGCAGTTGTATCAGCAATTGCTAAGGGTGCAGGCCAAGATTCACTGGCTACTAAGCGAAAGAATGCTGCAGTAGTAGTATTGGCAGAACGAAGTCTTGCGACTGAAAAGAGTTTCCGAAACTTCGGAAATATTGAAGTAGTACAAGCAAAGGACGTTAACCCAGTTGACCTCCTAACTTACAAGTATGTAGTGGTAGCAGATGCTCCAAGTTCAGTAGAAGTACTAGAAAAGCGAGTCGCTACAACTCTAAAGTCAAACTAATATGGCTCTTTTTGGAAAGAAAAAGGATGCAAAGAAAGAGAGCAAGAAAGAAGTAGAGAAAGTGGATGTGTCTTTGGCACAACCAACTGACTTCAATACTTCTTCAGTGATCATTCGACCTCGTATTACTGAAAAGGCAGTCGGACAAAGTGAGCAAAACGTGTACACCTTCGTGGTGCGACGAGATGCTACTAAGTTCCAAGTACGAGATGCGGTGAAAGCTCTCTATAACGTGACGCCGGTGAAGGTAAACATCGTAAACAAAAAGCCAGCTGAACGTATGGTAGGAAGCCGCGGGCGAACCAAGCACGTAGCCGGAATGAAGAAGGCCTACGTGTATCTCAAGAAGGGAGACACAATCAGCCTAGTGTAGTTGATTGAGCGAACTACTTTGTTGCTTCGCTGAAAAATTTTCTCACCGTACTTTTCGTACGACTCAAAAATTTTTCAGCTCGCGCCTCGTATTTCATCTCACTCAAACTTCACTAAACCAAGTTATTAGTTAGGAAGATAAGGAGAAACTAACTCCACTATTTTCTAACCAACGAATTATGAAAAAGTATAAACCAACCTCTGCTGGACGTCGTGATGGTTCAGTAGTTGAATACAAAAAGTTTCTGACCTCGACTGCCAGCAAGCCTCTCAAGTCTTTGACTAAAGGGAAGCGATCAACTGGTGGACGAAACAGTTCAGGACGAATCACAAACCACTACCGAGGTGCTGGAAACAAACGAACTTACCGACTGATCGACTTCAAGTACGATAAGAAGGAAGTACCAGCTAAGGTAGAAACAATTGAGTACGATCCAAACCGATCAGCTTTTATCGCTCTTGTATGTTACAAGGATGGAGAACGACGATATGTTGTTGCTCCAAAGGGATTAGAAGTTGGTGGTGAAGTGGTGACTTCAGAAAGCGCCAAGGTAAAGACCGGAAACCGTCTACCCTTAAGTGCTATCCCAGTAGGTACCTTCGTTTATAACGTAGAGATCAATCCGGGAGCTGGAGCGCGACTAGGACGCTCAGCTGGAAACGCTATCGAAGTGGTAGCGCAAGACAGCAAGCATACTTCAATCAAGATGCCTTCAACTGAAGTTCGAAAAGTGTTGAACACTGCCTGGGCTTCAATCGGAGTAGTATCAAACGAAGAACATCGATTGGTATCAATTGGTAAAGCGGGACGAGCTCGACACATGGGACTTCGACCGAAGACCCGAGGTGCAGCACGAAACGCGGTAGATCACCCGCATGGTGGTGGTGAAGGTAAGTCTCCACGGGGACACCGACGTCAACGAACCAAGCAAGGTCGTCCGACTGGTAAAGGTCAGAAGACTCGATCACCAAAGAAATACTCAAACAAACTCATTGTGTCACGGCGAAAGCCAGGACGCATCATGGGTGGAAAAAGATAAAACAAAAAGACTGGCGAGAGCCAGTCTTTTTGTTTTAGTTAGAAAACCACTTCGCAGATGGTTCTTTTTTAAGTCGGAGTATATAAAGTGTATTTTTGGTGCGCTGAATAGCAGGGTAGGCCTGCAATACAATTAAATTATCAGTTAATAAATGATTTAATGCTATAAAAAAGTTATCAACTAAAAATATTTTTGTATTTGTAAAAGGACTGGTACTCTACTATTCCTAACAGAAGTTATGAACCTAAAATTAGATAGTAGCCAATGCAGTTTGTTAAAAAAATAGCAGTTTTTGTGTCCCTTATGATCACCTTAGGAGTTCTAAAAGTTTCTAATTATTTTGTTTTTGGAATGTTGAGTGAGGTTCAGTGCGGAGACGATAATTTGGCTTCTGCATATAGCGCATATCCAACAATACGAAGTTACAAAACTCCAATACATTGTAATCAATAACACTCGTCCTAATAGTTGTGTCGATTTATTACTATACGTTATAGAAAAAGAGTACGTAGATGTATTAGTGACGTTACTTCAGGTGATGTTATAATAAGTACAAATATTAGTAATGTAGATCACTTTTTATGAAAGCAGCCGGTTTTAAATTTATCTCTTTATTAGCAGCGTTAGTAATGTTGACTCCAGCCTTCGCTAGCGCACAATCAGCTACTGATTGTGACTTTGCTCGCACTTTATCTCAAGGAGATACTGGTGAAGATGTAAAGTGTCTGCAGGTCTACCTGAATTCTACTGCCCACAAGATTGCAACGACCGGAGTTGGTTCACCTGGAAATGAAACCACTTCTTACGGTAGCTTGACCGAAGCAGCCGTGCTAGCTTGGCAGCTAGCCAATAACATTGCTGGCGCCAACGGTAACTTTGGTCCAGCTTCTCAAGCCAAGTACGCCGAGCTGACTGCCAGCGGGGCAGTATCGACTGGAGATGCGCATAGAGACTCACTCTTGAGCATGGTAGATCAACTGCAAGCGCAGTTGGACTCGCAATTGGCAGCGGCTGGACAGCAAGCGCTAGGAGCGGGGTCTGTTACTACTCCAACACCACAAGTCGCTGGAGTTTCAACTAACGCCGACGACGAGGATAAAGAAGATGCTGAACGACGGATCACTTCTTCAATGGACATGATCCTCGATACTTTTGAAGAGGCGGAAAATCTCGACGACGATGAGTCAGATGAGATTAATGAAGATTTGCGCGACGTGTTAGAAGCTTTGTTTGAAGCGATCGAAGTGTACTTTGATGGTGATTTTGATGACGCAAAAGACGAAGCTGAAGATGTACTGGATGACGCCACTGATCTATACGAGGACGCCGGTGGAGAATCAGAGGAGAGTGAGGCTGAAGATGTACTGGATGACGTGAGGGACCTCCTAGAAGATGTTGAGGACCTATTTGATGAAGCTGAAGATGAAGGAGAAGATGTGGGTGATGCCGAAGATCTAATTGACGAGGCAAAAGATTTGCTCGACAGCGCTGAAGACGAATTCGATGACGGAGTGTACCGACAAGCGATTAGCGATGCTTTAGATGCTGAGGAATTACTAGAAGATGCCCAAGATGAAATTGATATCGCAACTGAAAAAGATGCCAATACCGCAGTAGAAAATGCGATCGATGCCTACGATGATGCTAAAGATGAAGTTGAGGAAGCGGAAGATGATGGTGAAAACGTTGAAGATTCTCAAGACCTACTAGACGACGCAGAGCGTGAAATTAAGCGCGCCGAAGCTGCTCTAGACGATGAAGACTGGAAGGATGCCGTTGAGTTTGCTGAAGAAGCCGAAGATCTAATTGAGGATGCGCTTGATGATATTGGCAGCTCATCAGATGATGATGAGGAAGAAGCTGAAGAAGCGCTAGATGATGCCTGGGATGAGTATCGTGATGTTAAAGATGAAATTGAGGAAGCAGAAGACGACGGCGACGATGTTGACGACGCGGAAGATTATCTTGATGAAGCCAAAGATCTACTAGATGAAGCCGAAGATGAGCTAGATGATGAAGATTATGATGAGGTAATGGATTTGGTGGAAGACGCACTAGATGCTTTGGATGACGCTGAAGATGAACTGTAATTCATGAAGTGGCTAAAAAATCTTTTTAGTACCCAACGCGAATTTACCGGCAACTTTATAGAGACAGGGGACGACCTCCTGTCTCTTGCTGCGTCTAATCAAGTGGTGGCAGCAGAACTCAGCAATTTCACCAAGAAAGTACAGGCGGGCGAGTACTCAAAAGAAAGAACTGCCGAACTTTCTTCCAATGCCTTGAGTGGTTATGGAATCTCGGTTTCTAAGGCAGCGTTTTTAGACACCTTAGAGTAATCAAAAGGGCCGGAAGCGAAGCTTCCGGCCCGAGGCTAGACGTCAGGACGACGTTCTCTTTCCTTGATAGAAAAATGCTTAAGATTCTTGGCGTCAGTAAGCACCTTCTTAATGATCATTGGATCATCGGTGTGTACTGCAACATTTTGTGCCCCTTGTCCGGTGATAATCAATTCGCAACCAGCGTTGGTATAGACAATCGTCACATGTCTCTTCGAACCGCTGTTCTTAGGATCGATGATACCAGGAGCAATCATTTTAATACTAGGAATTTTCTTGAGTACTTTTACTACCTCCTTTGAAGTTTCGGTCAGGGTAGTGTGGTTTCTGCCGCGTTGTTTAGCCATAGTAATTCTCCAAAACTGGATTTGACAATATAATATTTTAACTTTTTGTCAATATTAAGAGGTAAAAGAAAAGCCGGCTTCTTGCGAAGTCGGCTGTAGTGACCGGTGTCCCAGTCACTCTAGTTCTGCGTTGATACCAACATAAGTACTAAAGAGGAATCCTACCAGGTAGCCTCCGATTAGTCCGTAGAGTAAAGGGATTTGTACCGATTCTCCAATGACGCCCAGCATGGCACCCAGTAATGGGGCCAATATTAATCCGAGTAACATGCAGCCGATAATGCCAAACTCCGAAATTTTCTTAATCGATCGTTTGTACAGAGTGGCTAAAATGGCTGTGGTGCAGATGACGATCTGAGTAATAGTCATTACGACTATTGAAGTACTGAGCTTGTAGATCGAGATTGGTTCCGGTTTTAACACCAGGCTCCACCCCGCCGACAAATATTCTCGAGTAAGTAGTGTCAGCAGCAGTGTCAGGAAGACGAAGATGCTGATCTGAATGGCCTGTGGTCTTGCTAAGCTAATAATATAGCTCATAAATGCTTTATGCCCCTTTGGTTGGTTTTTGAAAGAACGAAGCCATGATTATCTATGTTTTTCATCTTTTGTCAATATAAAAAGAAAGTGGCCGGAAGCGCTCGCGCTTCCGGCCACAGGGTTATCGACTATCGCCTACACGTAGACCAGAAGTGAGTCAGGCTTAATGTGGAAAAACTGTCTACTATTGTCATCTTCTTCAGCCCACATGCCCAGCTCCCCGTCTACGAGGATCACGGCTTTAGTTGCTTCTTCCTTTAGGCCATTGAAGACGTTGGCAATTTGAAAAAGACAATCACGGAAATCTTCCTCTTCAGGTTCCGTGAGATTCATGAATTCGCCACCAACCAAAAATCTAACTTTTGGAATATCTGTGTTGTAAGGAGTAAAGACTTGTATTTCGTCTTGACCCATGACTGGTGAGGGAAAAGTTACCCAGAGTGAATAGATATCTTTATCATCACACTTGCTTCCTTCTAGCTTCAAATAACCAGTAGCTTGAATTTTCATTCTAAGATCTCCAGGGGTAATTGAAATGCAAAAAACTTGTTCATAATTATTAAATCATTTTATATTGATTATGTCAATAGTCGGCGAGCTTTGCTCGCCGGCTACGCCGTTGACTTTTCCTACTAATTTAGGTATTCTCATGCCGTTCCAACCTCAAGTCGACTTCCTGGCAGAAGTCGCATGAAATAAGAACGAAGTGAGTGAACACAAGATTTTTCTGGCCGTTACCGGATAAATCGGGAATATCACAAGCCGCCACTGGCGACGCATATGCGTTAACTACAAGCGGTATTTACCAACTAAATAGAGAACTAGGCTAAGCAAACGTTGTTTTGCTTTGGGTTAGTTATGTAAGACAGATATGTCAAGATCACTATATAAAGGACCTTACGTAGACGAGAAGCTCCTCAAAAAGATCGACGGCAAGAAGCCTGCTGATGCAGGTGTCATCAAGACTTGGGCACGACGCTCAGTGATTTCTCCAGAAATGGTCGGATTCACTTTTGGTGTACACAATGGTCGCGATCATATTGAAGTACTCGTTGCTGAGGAAATGGTAGGACACAAGTTTGGTGAATTTTCACCAACTAAGAAGTTCCACCGACACGGAGGTAAGATGCAGAAGGAACTAGAACAAAAGAAGAAGGAGGCAGAAATCGCAGCGGCTAAAGCTGCCAAGGCGTCTGCTTAAGTTAAAGTATTATGAAAGCAATTCTAAGAAACTACCGCCAGTCACCACGTAAGGTTCGCCTTATTGCTGACCTAGTGCGAGGGAAGAACGCTTCTGAGGCTTTAACTACTCTTCAGTTTGTAGATAAGCGAGCATCAGGACCGTTTGCTAAGGTAATCAGCTCTGCTGTTGCTAACGCAAAAGATCAAGGAAAAGATGTAGAGAAGCTTTTTGTTAAAACAGTCGAAGTAAACAAGGCTCCTACTATGAAGCGATTTCGACCACGAGCTCGTGGTTCAGCTTCACGAATTAACAAGCGTAACAGCCATATCTCAGTTGAGCTTGGCCTACGGAAATAATTAAATAGTTATGACACACGTAGCCCATCCATACATCCAACGAATTGGCGTAAACCGAGACTGGAAAAGTCGATGGTTTACCACCAGTCCAGAAAAGTTCCGAGAGTATGTACGAGTTGACGCCAACCTGCGAAAGATGCTTAACAAGCGTCTTAAGGGGATGTCAGTTGATTCGGTAGAAATCGAACGAAGCGAAAAGGATATTCGCATCATCATTAAGACTGCTCGACCGGGTCTTATCATTGGTCGTAGTGGTGAAGGAATCAATCAGCTTAAAAAGGATATTGACCTCTTCTTGCGCAAGCAAAAGATGTCTGAAAAGCCAGAAATCAAAGTTGATGTAGAAGAAATTCGGTCACCAGAATCATCTGCTCGAGTTGTTGGGCAAATGGTTGCTGAAGGATTGGAAAAGCGAATGACCTTCCGAAGAGTAATGAAGCAAACAGCTGAGAAGGTAATGGCTAACCGAGACGTAGAAGGAGTACGAATTATTCTTTCAGGACGACTTGGTGGAGCTGACATGGCGCGAAAAGAAGAAATCAAGAAAGGTCGAGTCCCACTACAAACCCTGCGAGCTGATATTGACTTTGCTCGAGTTGAAGCAAACCTACCTTACGGTGTAATCGGAATTAAGATTTGGATTTACCGGGGTGAAGTTTTTGCTGATCGAAAAGCTGGTCAACAAGACGCTGAGAAGCGACCAACTCGTAAATAATATTTGAACTATGTTATTTCCGAAAAAAGTTAAGCACCGAAAATGGCAAACTGCTCGAAAGAGTCCAGAAAAGTTGGCCCGACCAGACACACGAGGAATCACTGTGTCATACGGAGAATTCGGTCTGAAGGCGACTAGTCCTTCACGAGTACGATCAAACCAAATCGAAGCTGCTCGTCGAGTTATTTCTCGAACAATGGGTAAGCAAGGTAAAGCTTGGATTCGTATTTTCCCAGATCGACCAATCACCCAAAAAGCGGCAGAAGTACCGATGGGTAAAGGTAAGGGAGATCCTGACCACTTCGTATTTGAAGTGCGGCCAGGACGAATTCTATTTGAAGTATCTGGAGTACCAGAAGATGTAGCAAAGGAAGCCTTCCGAAAGGCTTGTGCCAAGCTACCATTACAAGGAAAACTCGTGCGTCGAGAAGACACAAGAGCATAATCTCAAGCGACTATGACTAAAATGCAAGACATTCAAAAGAAGTCAGACAAGGAGCTAACCGAATTGGTTCAAGCTTCACGTGAGTCTGTGCGAGAAGAGCGATTTAAGGATGCTGGAAGTCGCAAGGCTGGCATTATCCGAAACGCTAAAAAAGATGCTGCGCGTGCTTTGACTGAACTATCAGCCAGACGACGTAACACCGAAACAAAATAGCGTATGAGTACTGAACAAGAAAACAACCAAGGTCGTGTTCTTCGCGGAAAGGTAGTGGCGTCAAAAATGACTGACACTATCACAGTCGCAGTAGAGCGATACGTGAAGCACCCTAAATACAAAAAGTTCCTACGACGCACAAAGAAATTCCTTGTGCATGATGCAGGAAATACTGCCAAAGTAGGCGAAACGGTCGACATTAAAGAAGTAAAACCAATCTCAAAGCGAAAGACTTTCGAGCTTGTAACCAAGAAGTAATATGATTCAGCCACAAACAATCGTAAAGATTACCGACAACTCTGGCGGTAAGATGGGTCGAGTTTTCAAAGTACTTGGCGGTTCAAAGAAGCGATATGCAGAGCTAGGTGAAATGGTGGTGCTAGCTGTACAAACAGCAGAGCCACGAAAGATGGTTAAGAAGAAGGATGTAGTTTATGGAGTGGTGGTACGACAACGAAAGGCGTACCGAAGAAAAGATGGTTCATATGTAAGCTTTGACGATAACGCAGTAGTGTTAGTCGACAAAGAAAAGAAAGAACCGCGAGCGAACCGTGTGTTCGGTCCAATCCCACGTGAACTATCTGAAGCTGGTTATCAGAAAATTGTCAGTCTCGCACCAGAGGTTGTGTAATCAAAGTAGTATGAAAATTCGAAAAGGGGACACAGTGAAGGTGATTGCTGGGAAAGATAAGGGCAAGACAGGTTCTGTTCTTATCACCCTAAATGATTCTGATCAGGTAATCATCGAAGGAGTGAACGAAGTGAAGCGACACCAAAAGAATCGACGAACTCGTTCACAAGGACAAATTATTGAAAAGAGTATGCCGATTCACGTTTCAAACGTGGCACTAATGGAAGGAGATAAGGCTGTACGAGCCGGATACACTTTCGAAGGTGAGGGCGACAAAAGAAAGAAGGTTCGCATTTCTAAGGCGAGCGGAAAGCAAATTTAGAAAGTTGATTATGAGATTTCAGTGCTAACGTTGAGTGCAGATCGAGGAGTCTAGCTAGGAGCCGAAAGAGACGTAGTATTGCTACGGTGATTGAGGAAACTAGCGTAACGACAAAGAGCTGCGCCGACGATAGGACTGTAACTATAGAAATGAGTATGGAAACTGTACAGACTCAGCTTGCTTCAGTATTCGATTCTCTTAAGGGAGAATTTGGGTACACGAATGTAAATCAAGCACCAAAAATTGAGAAGGTTGTAGTATCAGTTGGTACTGGTCGTGTTGACGATAAGAATAAGATTGCTCTTATCCAAGACCGACTAGCTAAGATCACTGGTCAAAAGGCAGCTCCACGAAAGGCGCGAATGTCGATTGCGACATTCAAGCTCCGAGAAGGAGATGTGATTGGTTACCAAGTAACGCTTCGAGGGGAACGAAAGAATGACTTCCTTAATAAGCTTATCCACGTAGCAATCCCTCAAACTCGAGACTTCCGTGGTCTCAAAACTTCATCTATCGATGAAATGGGGAATTACACAGTTGGTATCAAAGACCACACCATCTTCCCAGAAACAGCTAATGACGAACTGAAGGATGTGTTTGGAATGTCTATTACTTTAGTAACTACTGCAGGAACTAAAGAAGAGGCAGAAGCACTACTTCGACACATCGGCATGCCGTTGCAAAAGAAAGAAGTAGAAGCTGAATAGTTTCTAAATATAGAAGAAGAAAAAGGCCGGCCCCGAAGGGGCCGGCCTTTTGTATTAATAAAAAAAGCGCGAACTTTCGTTCGCGCTCCGGTAGATGCTGCGGTGATTTAATCGGTGTCAGGATCTTCGACAGCCACTTGGCCGGTCAATCTCCGCCAGATGATGCTCCAGGTGGAACCCAGAGTTAGCATGAGTGCGATGATGATCTCACCAAGGTATGTCGTTGAGGTTGCGTTGTGGAAGTCGATGATTTCGGCCGCCCACAGCAAGTAGACAACGGCACCAAAGACGATAACCGTGATCAGTATTCCTACAGGGCCCTTTGCGCGGTAGGTTGCCCACATCAGCATCATGTAGCAGATGCAAAGCAAGATGCCGGCAACGATCTTGAGCGCTCCCATCGCTTCAGCAAAACCTTCAAAGGGCGTTTGGAGAGCCCAGTGGTAATAGCTAAAGCCAAAGGTGTTGTAGGTTGCAAACACCAGGACAATCGAAAAAAGAAGACGTTGCAGAAAAATTTTCCAGTACGGCTTTTGTCTCATAAGAGTTTCCTTATACGAGATGTGATGTCTGAGAACAGACGGAACTTTCACCTTTTATAATAACATAGATATTGATTACGTCAATAAATTGTGTTATAATAAAAAAGTATTCAAATGTTCCTCTGGAGGGCTGTATGGCACGTCTGCTTATGTTGTGGACTTGGTTCCTCAGTGCTCTGAGGATGTTCTTTTCATGGATGTTTCAACCGTCAGTGGTATTTATCGTGCTTATTATGATAGCTATTGGGGGAGTTTCGTACCTCGTGGTTGGTAACCCTGCCACTGCTTTACCTCTCAAAGCATTTGTATTGAAAGCACTACCAAAGCTGGCGATATTTTTCAAAAAGGCTGTCGCAAAGATTCCTATGTTGTTGAGTAAGGCAGCAATGAAGCGGTACGTGAAAGCTTTCTTGTTGTTTATCACGCTAGGTTTTGCTACTGACGAATTTGTCGAGCGCATGAGTGACAAACTGGCTGTTGTAAAAGAGAAGTTTCACCTTCACTTTGCCGTCAAGCCGAAGTTGTTTTGGGAGAATTCAACGCTCACAAGGAAGATACTTATTGTGGCGTTGGTATTTACCATTTTGATTTCGGTCCCTGGTGCCATTATGTTCGGACTTCTGGTATTGCCGGTTGCTTTGATCCAGGCCTTTTTGCTTCTCTTGTGGAATAAGTTTTTGGTGAAAGTGGGGGCAGATGTAGCGTTTGCTAAGATACATAATTTGCTTGGTAAACTCCTTTCACCGTTGGTACCCGACTGGATTGAGGATCCGTTTGTTCGCTACAAAGACCGATTTGGTCAGTGGTTGTCTGATAGTGGCTATAAGTTTGTAGAGCTACATGAAGATAAACAGCTGGCCAAGCGCCAGGCCCAGCTTAAAGCTGACTGGGAACGCTTATTGCTACCTAGTAAAGAAGAACCGCCCCCTATGTCGTAACTGGCAGGGGGCTCTTTTAAAATCAGAAGTCGTCACTATTGACAGAATATAAATCTATTATATTATAAAATAAATTCGCTCTTTTACATTTGGAGGTTCGTAATGTTCAAGGTCATTTCTTTAGACCCATGGTTCGTACTGTTTGCGTTGGGTGTCTGGAGTGCTATTTTTTTCGGTGTCATTCTGGTTATGCACCGCTCGCTAATCTCGGAGAAGAGAGCGAGTGAAGCAGAACAGCAGACTGCTAATTCGAAGATCAGGGGATTAGAACAAAAAGTATCCACACTGGTGATTGAAAATGCCACCCTATCTCACAAATGTGAGCAGGCAGAAAAATTGGCAGCCGAGGACCCGCTGACCGGTGCGCTTAATCGTCGTTTGTACGACACCAGGGTGGACGCTGAAGTAGCTCGATGTGAGCGACAAAGCCAGGCAAGTTTTATGGTGGCTGTAATTTACATCGACTTCATCAAATTTAAGGAGATAAATGATAATTACGGACACTTGGCCGGCGATGAAGTTTTGGTCCATTCGGTGCGTGCCATAAAGGACGTGTTGCGTAAAGAGGACGATATTTATCGCATGGGAGGAGACGAATTCACTATCGTGGCATATGTTTCCGACGATGACGGCGCGCAAACTCTGGCTGCAAAAATTGCAGCAGCGGTTAAAGGTCAGATCTTTAGCTTCGAGCTGAGAAATCTGACGATGTCAGCCAGTGTCGGCTATGCACTTTTGGAAAAAGGTGACACTAAAGACGCTTTGCTTTATCGTGCTGATGCTGCTCAGTATCGTTCTAAAGAAGACGTAGAACATCGGATTTTTTGCTCCAGGAAGTCTGACAATGGTCACGTGACCGAGCCAGTTCGTTTTTTGCAACAGCTGGCATGATTGCCTCGATCCAGCAGTTCTTTTCTCTAATTTTAGAGACAGCCCTAGCGCAGCGCGCGAGGGCTTTTTTGTATCTAAAAACCATTGCTTTTTAATAATATTCTGGTATTGTGGTGCGCAAGACGAAGTAGTGTATTTCTCATTGATTGCGCAACTCGTTGAAGGCACCTATGTACGTGCATAAGAGCCGGATTTATCAAGAGTAAGTCACGACAACTACGTGATACTGCTCATAACTAAATAAACAAAGTGGCTAGAAAAGCTTTAATTCTCCGTTCTGAACGGACACCAAAGTTTAAGTCTCGTGTTGTCCGACGCTGCAAGCAATGTGGCCGAAAGCAAGGATACATGCGTGACTTCGACATGTGCCGAATTTGCTTCCGCGAACTCGCACACGAAGGACATATACCAGGCGTAAGAAAATCATCATGGTAGGCGATACAATTGGCGATTTGATTATTCGCTTGAAGAACGCTGGCGCAGTAAAGAAGGATACGGTTTCAATGCCGTACTCAAAGCTGCGACACGCAGTTCTCACAAAACTAGCTGAATCAGGATACGTTTCAGCAGTAGAAGAAAAAGGTAAGGAAGTACAAGATAAAACCATCGAAGTGACACTAAGCTACGAAAATGGCGCGCACCGAATTAACGGCGTGAAGCGAGTTTCGAAGCCAGGTCGACGTCTCTACACGAAGGTTGCGGATCTTCATCCGGTTAAGTTTGGAAAAGGTCATCTGATTCTTTCAACTCCAGCAGGTATTCTCACTAACGTGGAAGCTAAGGAGAAGAAAGTAGGAGGTGAACAACTTTTCATCATTTGGTAAGTATGAGTCGATTAGGAAAAATTCCAGTAGCCATCCCGAGTGGAGTAGAAGTTACTCTAACTGATGGCGTACTGATGGTAAAAGGACCAAATGCAACTTTGTCACGACCAGTTAAATCTGACGTAGATATCAAAGTTGAAGGAAGCGAAGTCATTCTAACTCCAGGAGAAAGTGATGCAGCAAAAGCGCTGTGGGGAACCTACGCCGCTCATCTGCGCAACATGATCACTGGTGTAACTGAAGGTTTTACTAAAGTTCTAGAAATCGAAGGAGTTGGTTACCGAGCTGAAGTGAAAGGGAAAGAAATCGTGCTTAACGTAGGATTTTCACACCCAGTTAATCTGGAAATCCCGGAAGGAATTTCAGCTGAAGTACAAAAGAGTGAAATCACCCTTAAAGGATCTGATAAAGAAGCACTTGGGCAGTTCGCTGCTAACGTGCGCAAGGTGAAGAAGCCTGAACCGTACAAAGGTAAGGGAATCCGATACCAAGGAGAATACATTATTCGTAAGCAAGGTAAGAAGGCTGTTTAGTCTTGTCATTAATTCACTATGGAAAAATCACAATACAAAACATCCATGCGAACCAAGCGTCACAATCGTTTGCGACACAAGGTTTCTGGTACAGCTGCACGACCACGACTTGCGGTATTTAGAAGCAACAAGTTTGTGTACGCACAGTTGATTGACGATGAAAACGGTAAGACTTTAGCAGCGGTAGATTCTCGAAAGGAAACTAAGGGAACTGCAGTTGAAAAAGCAAAGACTGTAGGAGCGGAAATCGCGAAGAAGGCCGGAGCTCTAAAGGTAGAAGAAGTTGTGTTCGACCGAGGTGGTTTTCGATACCAAGGTATCGTGGCGGCACTGGCGGATGCGGCACGAGAAGGAGGACTTAAGTTCTAGGCAAAACCGCTGGCCAATTTAACTAAATTCATTTAGTTAAATTGCCATCGCGGTTTCAGTCCTTCCAAGCTTTCAGTCTGGGAGACTGAAAGCGGGAAGCAGAAAGCCCAAAAACCACAGAAGTTAAAGAGACAGAGGATAACTATTAATTAAACAAACTATAATGTCAGAAGAAAAACAGCAGGAAGCTACAACTGACGTAAAGTCAGACACTGCAACAGCAGTAGCAGAGCCGACAAAGGAGGCTCCAGCAACCGATGCACCAGCTGCGACAACTGAAGGGGACCGAGGTCCACGACAACGTCGTAACGGTGGAAATGATCGACGCGGCGGACGCGGTGGAGATCGACGAGGAGGTCGACGACCACGACGCGGCGGACGAGGAGACCGACCACGACCAGAATTCGATCAAAAGATCGTAAGTATCAGACGAGTTACTCGTGTGATGGCTGGTGGACGACGATTTTCTTTCTCAGTATCGATGGTAATTGGAGACAAGAAAGGAAAGGTTGGTGTTGGAGTTGGTAAAGCCGGCGACACCCAACTAGCAATCGAGAAAGCGGTCCGAGATGCCAAGAAGAACATGATCCAAATCCCAATGACGAAGGAAGGTCACATTCCGCATGATGTACACGTAAAGTATGCTTCAAGTGAAGTGATGATTATGCCGGCACCAGGACGTGGATTGGTAGCAGGTTCTTCAGTACGTACTGTACTAGAACTGGGGGGAGTAAAGGATGTTACAGCTAAGCTCTTCTCTCGAAGCAAGAACAAACTTAACAACGCTCGCGCTGCTGTCGAAGCGCTTAAGCAACTTAAGAAAGGCTAGACTATGCAACTTCATGAACTAAAGCCAACTTCACCAAAGAAGACCGCTAAGCGGATTGGACGAGGTGGAAAGCGAGGTAAGACTTCAGGAAAAGGTCATAAGGGTCAAAAGGCCCGAGCTGGTAACAGTTCTCGACCAGAAATGCGAGAAATCATCAAGAAGCTTCCTAAGCTTCGTGGTCACGGTGTAAACCGAGCACGAACAGTAAATCCGGATCGCGTGCGACCAGTAGTAATTAATGTATCTGCTCTAGAAGCTCTAGAAGCTGGTGCGACAGTTACTCCAAAGACACTAGTAACAGCTGGTTTGCTGGAAACTAAAAAGAAGCGAGCGCCACAAGTGAAGATTCTCGGTAACGGAAATCTAACCAAAAAACTAGTAGTAGAAGATTGTCAGGTATCGAAGTCAGCAAAAGATAAGATCGAAGCAGCTGGCGGAAGTGTTAAATAAGCGTTAATATAAGGCTTATGCAAACATTTTTTCACAAGCTAAAAGTAATCTTTACTGAACCAGATATTAGAAACCGTGTGCTGTTTGTATTAGGAGCACTAGTAGTTTTTCGAGCTTTAGCAGCTATCCCGATTCCGGGAGTTGATGTTGAGGTGTTGCGACAGTTTCTATCAGACAACCAGTTCTTGGGACTTCTAAACATTTTCTCAGGTGGTGGTCTGACTAATCTCTCAATTGTGATGCTTGGAGTCGGTCCATTTATTACCGCTTCAATTATCATGCAGCTCTTGACTGTAATGTCACCAAAACTAAAGAGCCTGTACACCGAAGAAGGGGAGGCTGGACGAGCGAAGTTCACTCAATACAGTCGTATGATCACTTTGCCTTTGGCGGTGCTGCAAGGATTTGGATTCCTTACCTTGCTACAAAGTCAGGGGGTGATTTCTGGACTCAGTACTTTTGATTTCGTGGTAAACGTTATCCTGGTAGTAGCTGGTTCAGTCCTTCTAATGTGGATTGGTGAATTGGTAACAGAGTATGGAGTAGGAAATGGTGTATCAATTTTGATTTTTGCTGGTATCGTGGCTACTTTGCCATCGACCGCTAGTCAATTATTCTTTGGTTATACCCCAGCTCAATTACCGCTGTACCTAGGTTTCGCAATTGTTTCTATCGGTATCATCTACGCTGTAGTGGTGATGACAGAAGCCGAGCGACCAGTGCCAATTACTTACGCTAAGCAAAGTAGAGGAGGTTCTACTTATGGTAAGAGCTCTTCATACCTGCCGATGCGTCTTAACCAAGCTGGTGTGATTCCAATCATTTTTGCTCTTTCAATTATTTTGTTCCCACAAATGGTTCTCAACATTCTTACGGCCTTTGATATGCCGTGGGTAACTGAGGCTAATGAAGTGGTAACAAACTTCTTGAATAATCAATGGGCATATGGGGGAGTGTACTTTGCGCTCGTATTCCTATTTACCTTCTTCTATACAGCAGTTACCTTTGATCCTGATGCAGTGTCAAAGAACTTGCAGCGAAGTGGTGGGTTTATTCCCGGAATTCGACCAGGTGCACACACCGCCGAATACCTTGGTGGTTTAGTTACTCGACTAACTCTAGTAGGAGCTCTGTTCCTCGGAGCGGTAGCAGTATTGCCAGTAGGTATGCAAATTGCCACTGGAGTAACCGCGCTAGCAATTGGTGGAACCGCTGTACTTATTGTAGTGTCAGTTGTGTTGGATTTGATTCGACGACTTGATGCACAAGTATCGATGAGAGAATACTAAATATCTCTTAGTAAAAGAAAGAAAAAGGCCGGCCCTTTCGGGGCCGGCCTTTTTCTTTCTAGTACTGATTCTTAAACGAATAGCCCATTGGCACTTCATTTCTACGCGGCTCCCAAACTTCAGAATCTAGCCATTCTCGGTAATTATCAAATACAGCAATCGCGACCGATTGTGGATTTTGTCTCGAAGTATCAATTACTAGATCAAAGTTGTTGATGCTGTACGGGTCTACCCCATACATTTTCTTAAAACGCCTTTGTTCGTTGAGCATACGCTGTTTTACTTGTCGCGATACATCGTTAAGCGAACCAGAACTGGTGCCAACGGCACTCCTCATGCTGTTACTGACAGTGTCTTTAAAGATGCGGGCAGTGGCGATATCAAGGTCGAGGTCTAGATAGACTTTGAATGATTCTGGTATCCAATAAAAGCCGAGGCGAGAGTCCACAATAATATCTTTACCGTCACGAAGTTCGCGTAACTGTTCATCAACTTTAGCGTCTAGGTCATGATCAGTTTCCGCTTTGGAGTTGTATTCTTCAAGACTCATGTGCTTTTTAGCCAAAATCTTTCGTACCATGTCACCAGAGGAGTGTCTCGTGTAGCCTAATAGTTCAGCTACTTTGTCAGCGGTAGAAGATTTGCCGCTGCCGGGTTTTCCAGAAATAGTAATAATGTGTTTTCTTTTCATGCGAAATCAGCATAGCATATTGTTGCGCTTAGCGGAAAAAGTTGGTAATCTCAGTTGGCAATGAATACCGGAGATGACGATATACGTGGCCACGTAGTCTTAGTTATGGCTCCAATGGGAAGCGGAAAAGGAACTATTATTAAGCATGCCCTACAAAAATTTCCCACCGCTCACTTGACTGTTTCGTGTACCTCAAGAGCGATGCGACCCGGAGAAGAGAACGGCAAGCATTACCACTTTGTATCTAGAGAAGAGTTCGACCAAAAAATTCTCAACGATGATTTTCTTGAGTGGGCTGAGTTTGCTGGAAATAAATACGGTACACTAAAGAGCGAGATTATACCCCGCCTTAAAGAATGTGAGGTGGTGATTGTCGAGATTGAGCTTCAGGGAGTAGAGCAGTTGCTGGAAATCCTCCCTCGCGACCACATGACTATCACCTACATTGAAGCAGGCGGTTGGGAGGTGTTAAAGGAAAGGGCGATTGCTCGAGCACCAATCAGTGAAGAAGATCTAACTGCTCGGCATGAGAGATATTTGATAGAAAAGCAGTCTAAGCCAATGGCTGATGTGATTATCAATAATAGTGAAGATATTAATATTGCCTGCGCCGAGTTTGACCAAGTAATGGAAGCAGCGTATCAGAAGTGTAAATAACAATAATATGAAAGCAACAACCGTAATTTTTATTGGTCCGCAAGGAAGTGGAAAGGGAACTCAGATTGAACTCCTAGATAAAGTGCTGACCGAGAAAGATCCTTTGCGACGAATTGTCGATATTCAAACTGGCCGACGTTTTCGCGCTATGACCGCCAAGCGAGAGACTTACGCTGAGCGTAAAGTGTCACGCACACTCGATACCGGTCAGTTGCAGCCAGATTTTCTCACTCACTTGCTTTGGGGGCAGGCCATGCTTGAACAACTTGATCCCAAGAGCCATTTGCTGGTAGACGGATTTCCGCGTACGGTGGCTCAAGCCGAAGTGCTGGAAGAAGCTCTAGATTTTTTTGAACGTGACAACGTACATATTATTAATCTCGACACTCCTGAAGACGTGGTGCGAGCACGAATGAAGGGACGAGCGCGCGACGATGATACGGATGAATCGATCGAAACTAGACTGAAGTGGTATCGGGAAGATACGCTGCCAGTTCTTGATTACTACCGAGTGCGACCAGATACCCAGGTTCACGACTTAGACGGTACGGATACTATTGAAGGAGTGCACTCCCAAATCCTTAAAGCTTTAGAATTAAATGATTAACGTAAAAACCAAAGAAGAAATTGCCGCGCTCGATGAAGCTGGTTCTATTCTGGCTAAATTTCTGAAAGAGTTGGCCAAAGTGGCGGTGGTTGGTAATACTACTCTAGATATCGACGATCGAGCTATGGAGCTGGTGGAAGAGTACGGAGTTGAGCCGATTCTCCTTGGTTATCATCCCGGGTTTGCTGATCGGCCCTACCCAGCTGCTGTCTGTGTTTCAGTAAACAACTGCGTACAGCACGGCATTCCTTCAAAGGACGTGGTGCTAGAAGAAGGTGATGTCGTAAATATTGATATGTCGATTGCTCATCAAGGCATGGTTGTAGATTCTGGCATTACTGTTGGGGTTGGAGAGATAGACGATGAGTCGAGACGGCTCTTGGCTTGTACGCAAGAAGCGCTCGCGCACGGCATCAAAGCTGCGCAGCCAGGCGGACATATAGGGGACATCAGCGAAGCCGTACAGAAGTTTGTAGAAAGTCGCGGATTTTCAGTGGTAGAAGTGCTTTGTGGTCACGGGGTAGGATACGAAATCCATGAAGATCCAAATATTCCCAACTTTGGCAAGGCCGGCACTGGACCAAAAATTGAAGTTGGTCACGTCTACGCCATTGAGCCAATTGTAAACGTTGGCACCCCAGATGTGTTTTTTGATGACGAGGGGGATGGTTACAGTGTGTACACAGCTGATGGTAAGTGGAGTGCGCACTTTGAGCATACAGTGGCTATCACAGAAGACGGCCCAAAGATTTTGACTAAGGAATAATTAGAAAAAGAGCCGAAACCCTTTGGGTTTCGGCTCTTTTTCTTGTCCACACGACTATTGCCCTCCGAAGGGTAGCTAAGTGTACATTGCTATAATAAAAATGATGTACGACAAACAGGATAGCTCGTTGGTGCTTTCTAACTTTCTTCAGATCGGTATTTTCGCCGTAATCGTATCTATGATGCTGGTAGTGTTCTTTGGTATCAATAGTGATACTCGCTCCCAGTTAGCTAGTGTAGATAACGCAACTTCAACCGGAGATAGTGTAGATAACGCAACTTCAACCGAAGATAGTGTTGATATAGCTACTTCCTCTCCGGAAATTGAGCCTGAAGTACAAACGGAAACAGGTACGACTACTACGACTAATACTGCTTCCAGTACAAATCCTAATCCTAGTCCGGAAGCTGCCACCTCTTCGCCAGTCGCAACACCAACATCCACCACTACTCCCGAAACAGTTGATCCACCAGAAAGTGGCGGTAATGCCACCACTGCAGAGCCAGTAAGTACTACCGCCAGTCCAGTTAGCACTTCCACCCCAGAAGCAACCCCTCCACCAGCCAGTACTGATGTAAGCGGAGGAGGTTCCTCCGAGGTAGAGTCAGTTGATTCAGTCAGTATCACTACCCCGCAAAATCAGTCAACTTCGTCAACAAATGCCACCACCTCAGCTACCACAACAGACGAGGTTGCCTCCGAAGCTGAGGAATCTGTGGCTGAAAATACTGTTACCAACACCGACCAGATATTGGTTGAACCAGAGCTAGAAATGATGCAGATCAACGGCTTCTTCGATTGCTTTATGCCTGAAGCGAGAAGCTTCTTCGGTGGAGTTGGCGGATGTCTCCGTGCTTTACGTGAGGGAGGAGAGGTCAGTTTTTTATTGCTACCGTTTTAGAGAATAAAAATCATGAGTCGTTACAGTTTTACGCCCCACATCATCCGTCAACAACAAAAACTCCGTCTTTACCAACTGACGGCTCTCACCTTGATAGTGACCACGCTCTCCTTAGCCATCTTTCACTACCTTCCCACCGCGACCGCTACCGAGACTACTTCTTGGAGTACCACCAGTGACTTTGCTACTGGTAGCACAACTAATACCGTGATCACTAGCGCTGATACGGTGACTTTGTATGCAGAGGAGTTTGAAGATGATTTTGGGGAAGGTCGTACTAATTTAAACACCTTAAGCCCAACAACCATTACGTCGGAGAATCAACTGAGAATTGGTCGCTCTATTTATACCTATGGCGAAAGTTCAAATCCTAGTTTAGTTGATGGCGATGTACAATATACGTCCCTAAATTATGACAAGCTTTATATAGCAACTTCTGATGGTTTTAGTGTCATTGACACCAAAGGAACAGTTACCCCAAACGATGATACTTCTGTCGGTGCTTATGATGCTTCTTCAACACCGGCCTTGATTCCTGATAGTATTTCCCACATTGAACCTTGGGGGGATTATATTTACGCCGGGGGGTCCTATGCGCTTCACGTCATAGATACTCAAGGAACTGAAGACCAGGCGGATGACGTGGTTGTGACAGATTACTCTCACGTTGTAACAAACATGGATTCTTTATTCGTTTACCATTTCTTTTTTGAGGGAGATTTATTGTATTTGAGTACTTGGAGTGGAGTATTTGTGGCCGATACCAAAGGAACACCTGACCCCATGGATGACACTTTGAGTCATTCCTATCGCACCAATACCAGCCCGGCAATTTTAAGTAATGGTATCTACCACTCATTTCTAGATACTGAGACGAATCTGCTCTATATGAGTACCTTTGAGGGTGTAGCAGTGGTAGATACTAACGGCACGGCCACCTCTTCAGATGATGTCAAATTTATTGACTATACTGACGAATCAACTCCAAGTCTACCTCCAATTTTTGATTCATTGGATAGACTACTTACATATCATTCGCAGATAGTGGCTGATGTGCTATATATTAGCTCCCTAGGTGGCTTAACAGCCATAGATACTAAAGGTACTAAGACATTAGTAGATGACGAAAAAATTGGAACGTACTCAACCACCTCAGTGCCAGCCTTAAATATTGGTTTGGTTAGAAGTAGCTTCGTGATTGGAGATATTCTCTATATTGATCAAATAAGTGAGCTGGTTGTTATCGATACTCAAGGAACAAAATCTTTAGCGGATGACGAAATTGTTAAAGTGTATAATTCTAACTCAGATCCTGCCTTGCCGGGAGGAGTGAGACATCCATTTATTGTAGACAATAAACTCTATATAAATGGAAATAGTGGGTTATCAGTAATTGATTTAAATGGTGGTTATCTTGAACAGGGTCAATATCAGTCTGACAGACGATATGCCGCCACCATACCGACTACTTCAATTGTTGTTTCAGCTTCAGTGGCAGCCGATCAAGAAGTCAGTCTACAGTACCGAACCGGCAGTACTACAAATTATTGGCGGGATGATTTTAGCACCACTACAAATCGGTATGCGGGTGACTGGTTACACTTGAGTCCTGATTTTGGACTACCGGCTGAACTAGTCGGCTTTCAGGCTACAGCCACTACTCCAGAAGGTACTTTAGAATTTTCGGAGTTAGCACTGTTTGAGGTTTTTCCAGGAGAGGGGTTAGCGAGTCCATTACTTGTCCTGCCGGCAAATACCTCTACTGGTTCAGAAATGGTTTTGCGTGTCAGAGTCAGTAGTGATGAAGTGCAATACGATGGTGAAGATGGATTGGCGCTGGTACCACTTTTTTTTAATCATGATGTTAGTGAGAATACTGGGTTAAATTTCGACACTGACTTCGTAAATGTGGACGTAAATGAGTGGCATATTTTGTCCATTGGAGAGAGGGCTTGGGAAGCAGCACCAGATGGTTTATTTCAGCCAGTATACTCAGCCATTATCGCTGTCTTCGATGAGGACAGTTGGTCCTCTGACGACTCCCTCGAAATTGACTGGATCGAAGTCATCGCTCCTCCCACCTGGGGAGAGTGGAGCGACCCCTGCACCCTCGACACCTGCCCGATAGACCAAGCTCTCCTTGAGAACAACGACCTCATCCAGTACCGCCTCACTCTCGAAACTGACGACCCCAACACTACCCCCACCGTCAACAGCGTCACCTACCGCGGTGACTACGCGTCTACTGGTACTTATACAAGTGATCTGCATGATTTCGCTCGATTAGTTCAACCTCTAACTTTTAATGCCGATGTTACTACCCCCGCTAGTACCACGGTCAGTTTCGAGTACTCGATAGACCAAGGAGTGTCTTGGCAATCAATTACTCCTGGAGACCTTTTTCCGGATGATCTGCAAACGGACGCTATCAAATGGCGCGCTAACTTAAGTACCACCAACCCTCTTGTCACGCCAGTCATCAACTCAGTCTCTATCGACTGGGTAGCCCTCTCGACTGAAAGTACGCGATTATCAATTCTTTCTCCTGACCAGTCTATAATTGATAGTGATAAAGATCTCGCTGACCCCAAAGACCATAAAGGAGGTGGAAACAGTCGTCCATCGAGAGAGTATGTCCAAACCGAGATCGTTCGCATCCTGCGCGAGACAGTTACTATCTTGGAAAGAATCAGAGAGATTGAGGAAAAGGGAGAGTAGTTATTTGCAAAAAAGAGCCGAAACCCTTTGGGTTTCGGCTCTTTTTTGCTATACTGCGCGCAAATTTAAATAAAATTATGTCAAAACAACCACATCAAGAACGATCACTCGTTCTACTAAAAACCGACGCAGTGCAACGCAGTCTCGTTGGTGAAATTATCAAGCGCTTTGAGCAGACTGGCCTAAAGATCAGTGCGCTCAAGATGATTAACGCGACTGAAGCGCAATTGCTCGAACACTACAACAAAGATGACGAGTGGTACGAAAAGAAAGGACAGGGGATTGTAGAAGATTTGCGGTCGCAAGGCCGAGAAGTCGACCGAGAGCCGATTGAGTACGGCAAAGACATTATTCGTACTGTAGTGAAATACATGCAAGAAAGCCCAATCGTGGCAATTGTCATGGAGGGGAACCAAGCTACTTCAGTAGTAACCAAGATTGTTGGTACCACCGAACCAACTACTTCAGACGTCGGTACTATCCGTGGAGACTACACTCTAGATTCATTCGCTCACGCTACTTACGAAAACCGAGCGGTGCGAAACTTGGTACATCAATCAGAATCACCAGAAGAAGCAGAGCGAGAAATTAAGATCTGGTTTGAAGATGGTGAGATTATGGAATACATGACCGCTCAAGAACGGATTATGTATGATGTAAATTTGGATGGAAAGCCTGAATAGGGAATTGCTTCAAAATAAGGGCCGGAAAGACGAAGTCTTTCCGGCCCTTATCCTTTGACAAAAGTGTGAGACAGGAATAACATAATAAGTGGAGCCAAGTTACGTATGTTCTGATTACATGTTAAAAGGGCTACTGGAAATCGTGACAGGTGCTGAAGACCATTAAGGGTCATCAAATAATCCGGTCAGACAAGGCGCCCACCTGATGTTTTCATCAGGAGCATACGGTTGGTTCCATTGAAAAGACACCCCCTCCAGGGTGTTTTTTCTTTTTATAACAAAAAATCGCCTCGAAAGGCGATTATACAATATCGGTTATCCCTCAGGGAGGGAGGCAGCTATCTCCTTTTCCTTCAGAGTTAATTCCAGCGAGTTTGTACCGCACCCCCTATCCCTCAGGGAGGGAGGTAGCTATCGGCCACATCTTGACCAGCAAAAATTGGACCATGTACCGCACCCCCTATCCCTCAGGGAGGGAGGTAGCTATCTTGGCTGCGAATCTGGTTTTAGACATTTTGGGTACCGCACCCCCTATCCCTCAGGGAGGGAGGTAGCTATCTAGAAAACATGGGGTGTTTCCGGTCTTATTTCAAACCGGCTT